>Ga0335085_10001160_pt1 | contig 60233 bp, 53 predicted proteins | sample Lox_Sample_45_FD_206712 | JGI IMG/M metagenome (GOLD analysis project Ga0335085, IMG submission 206712) | Soil microbial communities from Loxahatchee National Wildlife Refuge, Florida, United States - Lox_Sample_4.5 | ecosystem: Environmental > Terrestrial > Soil > Wetlands | place: USA...
GTGCGTAGATGATGTTGAACGCCTTAACCACCCTGCGCCCGAGCCGGCCTGCCACCCATTCACTCTCGCTGCGGCTTTCCTCGATGCCGGCCAGTCGGCCGTCGCGGTTTCTCGGATAGTAGTTGCCGGTATCGATCACGACCACGCTGTCGGGTACGCCCGCGAAAAGATCGCTCGGCAACTCCGCGATCGCCCTCATCGGTATGGTGACGACAACGACTTCGCCGCCATGGGCAGCTTCCTTCGCCATGACGGGCTTGGCACCCGTTTCGGCGGCCAGCGCTTGCAGCGACGCGGGCCCGCGCGAATTGGCGACCTTGACCTCGTGTCCGAGCACGCGAAAGCGCCGGGTGAGCGTGCCGCCGATGCTTCCGGCCCCGATGATTCCGATCTTCACGATGGCTCCTTTGCTTCAGCGCGGCGGTGGCACGATGCGCAGGTACGGCAGCGGCGCCTCCCAACCGCGAGGGTACGCCTTCCTGGCCTCGTCGTCCGAGACGGAGCCGGAAATGATCACCTTGTCGCCGGGCTTCCAGTTCGCCGGCGTTGCGATCTTGTATTCCGCCGAGAGCTGCAGCGAATCGATGACGCGAAGCACCTCGTCGAAATTGCGTCCCGTCGTCATGGGGTAGATCAGGATCAGCTTGATCTTCTTGTCCGGCCCGATCACGAACACGTTGCGCACGGTCTGGTTGTCGGCCGCGGTTCGGGCCGCTTCCGACGTCGCGGCCGCCGGCAGCATTCCGTACAGCTTGGAGACCTTGAGGTCCGCATCGCCGATGATGGGGTAATTGGGTGCGGCGCCCTGGCTGCGGCGGATGTCGTCGGCCCAGCGTGCATGGTGGTCGGTGGGATCGACCGACAACCCGACAATCTTGACGTTGCGCCGGTCGAACTCCGGCTTGATCTTCGCCATGTAGCCAAGCTCCGTCGTGCAGACGGGGGTGAAGTCCTTGGGGTGGGAGAACAGAACGCCCCAGCTGTCGCCCAACCATTTGTGGAATTCGATCGGACCTTCGCTGGTTTGCGCCCTGAAGTCGGGGGCCGCATCGCCGATGCGCAAAGACATGAGAACCTCCTCTGGACTAGCCCATTCCCGTTTGCCGCCCGATAGGGCGTTTCCCGTTTTTGTACACAGCGCGTACTGAGTGCCGCAAGAACGCGCGCCGGGCGCCGGAGTTTCCGCATTTCCCTAGGGCAACACGCTAAACATGACACATTGGTACAACATTCTGCGGTTCGCTCGCCGCCGCGCATTGCTCGCGGCAGCGGAATTCCTACAATGCCGCTACCGCATTGGGAGTGAGCTTGCCGATGGGGCGATGGAACTTGCGTCAGCTTGTGGGCGTCATGGCGTCCGCAAGTTTGTGGTTCATGCGAGGATTCGCGCGAAGCGATCGTGGCAACGTGGCCACCATGGTGGCGCTGTTGATCGTGCCGGTTGCGGCGGTGCTCAGCTTGGCGGGGGAAGTATCGGGCTGGTACGCCATCCAGCGCGCGGCGCAGAACGCGGCCGATTCCGCGGCCATCGCCGCGGCGAGCAACGGCGATCCCAACAGTTATCAGAGCGAAGCGAAGTCCGTCGCCGCCTACATGAGCTTCGTGGATGGCCAGCACAGCACCACGGTTTCCGCAGCCCCAAGCATGTGCCCGACGATATCGCTGTCGGAGTGCTACAAGGTCACCATCACCAAGAACGTGTCGATCTATCTGACGCAGCTCGTGGGCTACAAGGGCAGCGGCGGCAACGGCACGCAGACCATCACGGCATCAGCGCTGGCGGGAACCAAGAACATCACGCAGCCGGTATGCCTTCTGGCGCTCGCCTCGAGCGGCACGACGATCACGGTCAACGGCGGCCCCAACGTCGACATGACGAACTGCTCGATCGCCACAAGGTCGACGAGCAACAACCCCGTCAAGTGCACCGGCAACTGGAATTTCCCCGCGGCGGTAGCGCCCTCCACCGCCAGTTGCGGCACCGCGAAGCAGTACGGCAATTCGCGGGCGGTCGACAATTACGCCGGCTACGGCGCGAGCTACATACCGAACAGCAACGGCGTGCCGACGGATCCCTGCGGAGGCACTTACAAAGGCGTCACCTGGGCGGCGGCTCCGTCGTCCTATACCCCCGTATGCGGCACCCTCACGATCCAGAAAAACGCGACCGTCACGCTGACGACGTCAGGAACGATCTACATCTACAACGGCCAGCTTGATCTGAACGGCGGCACGCTCGCCACGGCGAACGGCGCGCAGGTCACCATCGTATTCGTGCGCGTGTCGGGCTCCAACTACGCGCCGTTTGCGGGCAGCTCGGGCATGCTCAACATCCAGGCACCGACCAGCGGCAACTGGTCGGGCGTGGCCCTGTACCAATACAACCTCACGAACACCGTCAGCCAGACGTTCAGCGGCTCCAACTCCGTGCAGTGGGACATCACGGGCCTGATCTACATGCCGGAGGTCGACCTGCAATTTAACGGGGCGGTCAACAAGTCTACCTACGGCGCGGCCTGCACGGTGCTGATCGTCGACACTTTCAAGGTCAACGGCAGCGATGCGATTACGTTCAATCAAAAGCCCAACGCGTGCCCCGTGGCAGGATTGAACAATCCGCCGGTGATCATCACCTCGAGCTACGTGGCTCTGGCGGGGTAAATGCAATGGCAAAGCGCATCCTTGCGATTTGGCGCCGCTTCCGGGCCGACACGTGCGGCGGCGCTGCCGTGGAATTCGCGCTGATCGTGACTTTGTTCACCGTTCCGCTGCTGAACGTGGTCGATGCGGCGTTTTACGTCTACGATCGCATGGCGCTCGACAACGCGGCCCAGGCGGGTGCCGCCGCGGCGCTGGCGGCGTGCGGGGTGACGTCGAAGCTGCCGGCGACGGTGGGCACCAACTGCGCCGACCTGATGCCGGCCATCGATGCGGCGGTGCAGTCGACCTGGCTGGGGACGAGCGTCGGGCTGCCGTCGGTCTACACATCGAGCGCGCCGCCGTCCAACGTGGCCTCGGTGGCGGAATATTACTATTGCGTGCAGACCAAGTCTGGCACCCAGGCCACGGCGGCGCTCGATCAGATCGGCTTGGTCGCCAAGACCAGCAAGCCCTCCAACTGTTCGGGCTACAACGGATCGGCCAGCGACGTTCCGGGCGACTACATCCAGGTCACCCTGACGTACAACTACAAGGCCATCTTTCCGGGTCTGTCGATCGTCAGCGGCATGTCGCCCATCGTGCGCACCGCGTTCATGCGGCTGGGATGACCATGAACCGCTTTGCGCGATACGCCAGAAGCGAAGACGGCAGCAGCGCGGTGGAGTTCGCGCTGATCGTTTTGCCGCTGATCGGCGTCGTGATGGGCGTCATCGTGCTCAGCACGCTGATGTACTTCAATGCCACGCTGCAGCACGCGGTCGAGGATTCGGCGCGCTGGGCCTCAGTCACGACGGTGGCGAGCAATGGCACTCCGCCGACCGCCGCGGCAGTCGAAAGCCACTTCAACACGCGCTATGTGGGGCCATCCGTGGACCAGTTCACTTACGCCTCCGCGGCGTCGGAAGCGAACTGCAGCTCGGGCGCCGGGGCGCAGACCTTCCATCGCGTTTACGCGCATGCGGTCTTCCAGCTCGACGCGGTGCTCGTCTCCGTTCCCGTGGGCATGTCGGCCTCCGCCTGTTTCCCCTGAATCTCGGCCGAAAAGGGCCGAAAACCGAGCGATTCCGGCGCGTCTTGAGCCGCATTAGCGTGGAATAAACTTCCATCTGCTTTGCTGATGGGATGCCGCACAGTGCCGCCGATCTCCTCGAGGTTACCGGGCTAGCCAAGCGCTTTTCCGGCGGCGGGATCGGCGACGTTTCGCTTTCGGTGCCGGCACGCTCCATCACCGGATTCATCGGCGCCAACGGCGCGGGCAAAAGCACCACGCTGCGCTGCGTGCTGGGTCTCATACGCCCCGATGCGGGCGACATCCGTCTGTTCGGCGCCCCCGCCGACGCAGCGCGCCGCAACCGCATCGGGTTTCTTCCCGAAGAGCGCGGACTGTTTCCGCACGAGCGCGCGCGCGACGCCATCGCGTTCCACGGCCGGCTGAAGGGGCTCGATCGCCGCGACGCTCTGACCCGCGCTGACCGGCTGCTCGACCGCGTGGGGCTGGGCTCGCGCCGCCGGGACCGTCTGGAGAGCCTGTCCAAAGGCAACGTGCAGCGGGTGCAGGTGCTGTGCGCGCTGGTGCACGAGCCCGAGCTGCTGCTGCTCGACGAACCGCTCAGCGGACTTGATCCCGTCGGCCAGGCGGAGATGCTGTCGCTGATCGCCGAGTTCCGAGGCAGGGGCGGGGCCGTGCTGTTCTCGACCCACTCGATGGCGGCGGCGGAAAACATCTGCGACCGCGTGGTGATGCTGTCGGCTGGCCGCACGGTGTTCGAAGGCGCATTGGCGGATGCCGCCGCGCTGGCGCCCCACGGCGCGATCGTGGTGACCTCCGATGCCGAAGGGCTGGCCGCGGCCGCGGCCGCGGTCGGAGGCAAAGCCTCGCCGCTCGGTTCGACCAGCGCGGAGGCGATGCGATGGCGGGTGGTGCTGCCGCGTCAGGTGCCTCATCCGGCGCTGGTGCGCGCGCTGGCGGATCGCAGCGTGCCGCTGCTCAATTTCCAGCCGATCCGGGCCGGCCTGGAAGGAGCCTTTTGGCAGCTCGAGCGCTCGGAGGCAGCATGACCTCGCCTCTGTGGCTCATCGCGGAGCGCGAGCTGCGCACCTATGTGGCGACGGCGAGCTTCTGGGCGGCGCTGGCGATCGGCCCTTTGGCGGCGCTGGCACTCGCGGCCTTTGCCGGCGGCCATCCGCCCGTCGCCGTGACCATCCAAGCCGCCGGCGAGGATCTTGCCAAGTCCGCCCGGGCCGCGGTCGAGGAGGCCGCGAGACTCGAAGGGCGCTCGCTGGACGTCGGTCAATCGGGCTCACGGCTTCGCATTCGCCCGCTTGGGAGGAACACGCTGGAGATTTCCTTCACGCCCGATTTTCCGCTGTCGCGCGCCGGGCGGATGCTGGTCGAACGCACGCTCGAACGCGATGCCGCGCGCCGGCTTGCGGACTCGGCTCCGGTCGCAGTGGAAACGGGTGCGCTCGCACCGCGCGGTCCGGGAACTGCGGGCGTCGCGCGCTTCGCGTCCGTCTGCATCCTGTGGCTCACGCTCACGGGCTCGCTGGGCATGCTGTTGCAGGCGGTCGTGCGCGAACGGGCCAACCGTGCGCTCGAGAGCCTGCTTGCGGCCGCGCGGCCGTGGGAGATCGTGGCTGGAAAGCTGGCAGGGGTGGGAGCCGTATCGCTGCTGGTGCTCGCGGTTTGGCTAGGTTCGGCGGCGGGTCTGTCGGTCTTGCTGCCATCGGACAGCGGGGCGTCGCTGATACTCACACGGCTCGCCGCGCCAGCCGCGCTGGCACGCGCTGCGCTGATCTACCTTCTCGCCTATGCGTTCTATGGCTCCATCACGATCGCGGTCGGCGCGTTGGCGCGCGATGTGGCGGCGGCGCAGAACCTCTCGCGGCCGATGTTCGTGGTGCTGCTTATCGCATTTTTCGTGACCATGAGCTGGACGAGCGGTTCCGGCGCCAGCTGGCTCGCGTTCGTGCCGGCGTTCACGCCGTTCCTGCTCTTGGTGTCGGATCCGGGCGCGTATTCCCCCGCGATCCAGGCGGTTCTGCTGGCGATTCTGCTCGCCGGCGCGATGATCACGGCGTCATTCGCCGCCAGCTGCTTGTCGATCTCGCGTCCGCGGATCGGCGATGTGGTCGCAAAGATATTCGCGCGCGCACCTGTGAGGTTCAAAACACACGTCCCTGAAAACTGACCGGATGTGTTCATGTTCAGCTACTCGAATCGGGCTCGAATGGGACGCACACTCGCGAAGTTAGAGAAGATCATACCTGGCTGACGCAGCGGCGCGGGGCCTTTCGAGCCGACTTGGCGCCCAAAAAGAGTTTTCCGCGCCGGAACCTGCCGGCCGCCAGCGCGTTTACAGCGCCTGCGCCATTGAGTATCTGTTCCCGCAAGGGATGCACTCGGCATCTCCTCGCCGCGTGTTCGGTCTGGGTCCGGACTGCGGCGCACCACACTGCAACGATGGGGAATACGCATGCGCAATCTGATTATGTCCTACCTGTCCGACGAGACGGGCGCGGCCGCGGCCGAATACGCCCTGATCCTGGCGATTATCGGCACGGCGATCGGTGCTGCCGCCTTGACATTGGGCAGCAACATCCACGACGCGATCGAGAACGCCGCCACCTGCGTCAAAACACCTTCCAGCTGCTAATCACTCCCGGGCGGCGTCCGCTCGGATGCCGCCCGTCTGCCTTCTTGCGCGACATGTAACGCGCAAGTACCTGCGCCAGGCCCGCGCGCTGCCGGCGCAATGAACGCATCAAGCTCAACAGCGAACAGCGATTCTCGCACGGTTTCGTGATTTCCGGCGGCCGATCACCGCGTCGGGCACCGGCAAAATCCGAATCGCGAGTGCGTCAAACGCGATGCTCTGTGTACCGACGTCACGATTCTCGATGGTGCTGTGCGGCCGAAACGGCTGCCGGAAAGTGGCGCATCGACCACAGTAGCTGCAATTCTGAACAATGTTGTTCATGTTCACGCGCGACCGGACAAAAATGGGCGCTCGTCGACTACCCCTACGGATCGAGCCGCAAATGCGCGCCAGAGGCAATCTTGTCGTCTTCTTTACGCAGCGTCCGCGCGCATTCGGCGCCGTCGAATTGAAACGGTCCTGGCGGAACCAGAACGGGCAATTCACGTTTACACGCTCCGGGGCATCTGATTAGAGTTGTTTTAAGTGAGGCGCTAGGCGTCACTTCACCGACGGTTCGGTCTGGGTCCGAACGCGCGGTGCCAACACCGCAACGATGGGGAATATCAATGCGCAATCTTATCATGTCTTACCTGTCGGACGAGACGGGCGCGGCCGCGGCCGAGTATGCTCTTATTCTCGCCATTATCGGCACGGCGATCGGCGCCGCGGCGCTGACGCTCGGAAGCAACATCCACGACGCGATCGAGAACGCCGCCACCTGCATCAAGACACCTTCGAGCTGCTGAGTGTTATGGGCGGCGCATTGGTGTGCGCCGCCCATCCACGCCGCGTACGGCTGGATTAAACGGGCGCACTTGGCACGGCGGACTGCCGCGCTTTTTGGGGCTGTGGGCTAGATGTCTATCAGAACATTGGCGACGCTGGGCGTCGCCGTGCTCCTGGGTCTGATCGCAGTGATCCTGGTCAGGAGCTACTTAGGGAACGCGGCACAGAACGCCGCAACACAAACAGCCGGTCCGGGAGCAACGGTTTCGATTGTCGTTGCCGCCAGACCGCTCGCGCGCGGCGCGGTGTTGCAGGCCGATGCGCTGAAAATCGTCAGTTATCCGCAGGACGCGGCGCCGGCCGAGGCCTTCCATAGCATTCCGGATGTCCTCAACGGCGACAGCGGCAACCAGCGCGTGGCATTGCGCGACATGGTCGCCAACGAGCCGGTTCTGAGCGGCAACATCAGCGGAGCCGGCGGACGCCTCGGGCTTTCCGGCGTTGTCGCGCCGGGCATGCGGGCGGTCAGCGTCCGTTCGGGCGATGTCGCCGGGGTAGGCGGCTTCGTGCTTCCCGGCGATCGCGTCGACATCCTGCTCACCCGTTCCGAGGGCAACCAGGGCACGGTCACGCAGGTGCTTGCCGAGAACGTGCGCGTGCTCGGCGTCGACCAGATGGACAACGTGGAAGCCAACAAGCCCGTCGTCGCCAAGGTGGTGACCGTCGAGGTCACCCCCGAGCAGGCGCAGACGATCTCGCTCGCCCAGGCGGTAGGCTCCGTGACGCTCACGCTTCGCCACGTCGCCGACAGCGCGCCGCTCGTCAAGAAGTTCATGACGATTTCGGATCTGGGCGGCGCCCCGCACCACGGCGCCGGAAGATCGGGCTATTCGATCCGCGTCATTCGCGGGGTCGACGCATCAAACGGCTTCGCCGTATCGGTCGGAAACGGACTGAAGACGGCAAGCTCGGCCGTGCCGGCAGCAGTGAGGGCACCATGAATCATCACCCTTTCAAGCTCGCAGCGCTGTCTTTGGCCACGAGCATCCTTTTCTTTTCACCGGCCTCGCCGGCCAGTCTTGCGGCGGTCAAGCCCCAGGAACAGTCGGCCGCGATCACGATCGCGGTAGGCAAGTCCAAGCTCGTCGAACTGCCGGGAGCCTATTCCGACCTGATGATCGCCGATCCTAAGATCGCCGACATCCTGCCGCTCAACGCGCACTCGGTGTACGTGGTGGGCAAGGGCATGGGCACGACGGCGCTGACCGTATACGGCGCCGGAAAGCGCGTGCTGTATTCGTCCGACGTGATCGTCTCCGCCGACATCGACGGTTTCAAGGCGCGTCTGCACGAGATTCTTCCGGATGAAACGCATATCTCGGTCAGTCCGGCCAACCAGTCGATTGTGTTGTCGGGAACGGTCTCGAGCCCGTCGATGCTGCAGCAAGTCACCACGCTTGCCGACACATACAATCCCGGCAAGGTCGTCAACATGCTGTCGGTGCAGGGCACGCAGCAGGTGATGCTGTCGGTGCGGTTCGTGGAGATGGAGCGCTCCGCGGCCAAGGATCTGCGCATCAACGTGCAGCAGACGCCGACCATCAACACCAATCCGGTGGTGACCATCCAGACCGGCGACACGCTGGTCAATGCGGCGACCACGGCGCTGAACACGTTTGGCACCGCCTCGCTCATGTGGAACCTCGGCGGCGGCGATCTCACGGTTCTGTTCGACGCTCTGGAAACCAAGGGTCTGATAAAGACGCTGGCCGAGCCCACGCTCGTCACCATGTCGGGCGACACGGCGAACTTCCTGGCGGGCGGCGAGTTCCCGATCCCGATCAGCCAGAGCAGCAACACCGGTACCGGCGATACGCTGCCGACGATCACGGTAGAGTTCAAGTCGTTCGGCATTTCGCTGGCATTCACACCGACGATCCTTCAGGACGGGCTCATCAATCTCGTCGTCAATCCGGAAGTGTCGAGCATCGATCCGACCACCTCCGTCAAGCTCGGTCTGATCGAAGTGCCGGGCATCAAGGTGCGCCGGGCCCACACCACGGTGGAGCTGCGTGACGGTGAATCCTTCACCATCGCGGGCCTGCTTTCCGACACCTATCAGAACAACATCCGGCAGTATCCGTTCATCGGGGACCTGCCGATCATCGGCAGCCTGTTCCGCTCGACCGGCTATCAGCACGACCAGACCGAACTCGTGATCCTGGTGACGCCGCATCTTGTGACGCCGCGCCGCGCCTATGCTGCGACGCCCGCCGACATGTTCGTGCCGCCGTCGGATTTCGAGTTGTTCTTGTTCGGCAGCCAGCGCGGCAAGGCCTCGAGCCTGAAGCCGGAAGACCGCGCATTGATGTCGCTTGATCCGAGCAAGGGCGGCGTGGACGGCCCTTACGGACACGTTCTGTATTGAGGAGGCACCGGATATGACCACTTTCAAAAGGCGCAGTATCGCAGTTGCCACCGTCATTGGCACCGGGATGTTGCTGGCGGCCTGCACGCAAAGTGAAGTTCGTCTGTCGCCGGATTTCGGGCAGGCCGTGCGCCAGGATGAGGTCGCCCAAATCGCCGATCCGGATGCGCATTACGTCGGTGATCCGGCGCCGGGCTCAAACGGCCTGCGGGTCGAGCTGGCGCAGAAGCGATATGTCAAGAACCAAGTGATCCAGCCGAGCACGCTGACCGCCCAGTCGGGCGCCACCTCTGCCGACAACGGCAACAGCGGCGGAGCCGGCGTGGGAGTTGGCGGGGCATCGGCGGGCGTGACGGGCCAGTAGTGCACGGAGTGCGCCGCGAGAAGCGAGACAACAAGAAGAGCGCAATGCAGAAAGATGTCGACGCACTTGAAATCCGAACTGAGGGTGCTGACAGGATTGGACCGTGACAAGCTGGCGGCCAATGCGGCCCGAGTCGGAATCGTAGACGGAGCCATAGCACCCGAGCAGGTGAATGGCTTGGTCGCGCTGTTTCGCGATGTGGCCTTCGAGGCCGCGGGAAACACCTGGCCCGAACGGCTGGCCGGCGAAATCGACATCCTGATCGTCGGCATCGACGCCGCATCGGTGGACGAGGTCAACCACGCGGTCCGCCGCCTGAGCCGCGTAGGCGCCAACGCCCACGTGCTCGTGGTCCTGCGCAACGCGGATGTGGCCACCACGCGCGCGATCGTCCAGGCGGGCGCCGCGGACGTGCTGCCGGCCCCGTTCGGGGAAGCCGCGCTGGCGCTCAGCCTCGAGCGGCTGCTGGCGCGCGCGCCGCGTCCGACGAGCGGACCGGCCAAGGCCGGCGAGGTTGTCGCTCTCTTGAAGGCCGGCGGCGGCGTCGGAGTCACCTCGATCGCGGTTCAGATGAGCCACCTGATGGCCGCTCAGCTCGGACCTTCCGCTCCCGTCTGCTTTGCCGATCTCGACCTGCAGTTCGGCGCTGCGGCGCTCTACTTTGACATTCCTGAGCCGCTGACCATCACCGAATGCCTCGCCCTGGGCGAACAGATGGGCCAGACCCAGTTCACCACCGTGCTTGCGGCGCACAAATCCGGCGTGCGTCTGCTCGCGGGGCCACGGGACCTGACGCCCCTCGACGTGCTGACGCCGACGTTTGCGGAATCGCTGATCGCCGGGCTGCGCCGCGATTTTACGGTGACGCTTGTCGATCTGCCATCGGTGTGGACAGTGTGGACCAACCGTGTGCTTCAGCTTTGCGACCGGATCGTGCTGATGACTAAGCTCTCGGTCGCCCACGTGCACCTGACGCGCAGGCAGCTCGACGTGCTCAAGCTGCAAAGGCTGAGCGACGTGCCGCTGACGCTGATCTGCAACGCGGTGACCGCCGAGCAGCAGAACACTCTGCCGATCAAGAACGCGGAAAAGGCGATAGGCCGTTCGTTCGACGTCGTGATTCCAGCCGACAGCCTCGTAATGGGAGCCGTCACCAACGAAGGTTTGACCGTTCAGGCCGTCCGCCGCGGTACCAAGCTCGAAAAAGCCGTTACACAAGCCGCCGGACTGGTGGCTGCGAGCGCGCAACTCAACAAACCAGCGGTGATCTGACATGCTGTTTCGCGAAGAAGGCGTTTCGCAGGAATCCCAGGGCCGCGGGATCGCAGGACTGGAGGACGCAACCGAGCTCCGCCTGCTCGTGCACCAGCGCTTGCTGGAGCTGCTCAACCTCAGCCTGCTGGACAAGACGCCGCGGGAGACTCTGCGCTCGGAAATTCGCGGCGTAATCGGGCAGATCCTGGCGCTGGAAAAGCGCGTGCTGACGCCGAATCAGACCGATCAGCTGATCGAGGACGTGCTCGACGAGCTTCTGGGCCTGGGACCGCTCGAGCCGCTGCTCAAAGACGACTCCGTCAGCGACATTCTCATCAACACGCACGCCAAGGTCTATGTCGAGCGTTCCGGCATCCTGGAGGAGACCGATGTCCACTTCCAGGACACTCGCCACCTCGTCCGTATCATCAACAAGATCGTTTCGGCGATCGGCCGCCGGGTCGACGAATCCCAGCCGATGGTCGACGCGCGTCTTGCGGACGGCAGCCGCGTCAACGCGGTCATTCCTCCGCTGGCGGTCGACGGTCCACTGGTGTCGATCCGCAAATTCTCGCGCACGCCAATCCACCTGAACAGGCTTGTCGAGCTCAAGAGCATCACCGAGGAAATGGCGCTGCTGATGCGGGCGATCATCAAGTGCCGCCGCAACGTTTTGATCTCCGGCGGCACGGGTTCGGGCAAGACGACTCTGCTCAACGCGCTTTCCGCCTGCATCGACAACCGCGAACGCATAGTGACGATCGAGGACTCGGCGGAATTGCAGCTGCAGCAGCCGCACATCTGCCGCCTGGAGACGCGCCCGCCCAACATCGAGGGCCGAGGCGAGATCACCCAGCGCGATCTCGTGCGCAACGCGCTGCGCATGCGGCCCGACCGAATCATCGTGGGCGAGGTGCGCGCCGGCGAGGCATTCGACATGCTTCAGGCGATGAACACCGGCCACGACGGCTCGATGACGACGGTGCACGCCAACAGCCCGCGTGACGCCTTGGCGCGCGTCGAGCAGATGATCGGCATGGCGGGCCTGGACCTGTCGCAACGCTCGATCCGCCAGCAGATCGCCTCGGCCATCAACGTTGTGATCCAGCTGGAGCGCATGGAAGACGGCAAGCGGCGCGTGATTTCAATCTCGGAAATCGTCGGCATGGAGCATGAAACAGTGCTGATGCAGGAGATCTTCCGCTTCCGCCGCCGCGGCGTCGACAAGGACGGCGTGGTCATCGGCGACTTCGAAACCACTGGAATCCGGCCGCAGATCATGGACCTCATCTCGGCGCGCGGCGTCGATCTGCCGGCGCTGATCTTCGCGGCGGGAAGGAAGTCGGCGTAGATGATCACGATCGTCATATACCTTGCCGCTTTCGCCGCCGTCGTGCTGCTGGTGCAGACCGGCGTGAGCCTGTTCCTGGAGTCGCGCGAAAAGCTGAAGCGCGTGAACCGGCGCTTGACGCTGCTCGCGTCCGGCATGAAATCCACCGACGTCTACGCCACGCTGGTGCGCAATCCGGCGGCGTTGTCGCGGGATTCGAGCTGGTCCGCCAAGCTGTCGGACAACGCCTGGACTTTTCTGCGCCAGGCGGGCGTGCAGATGAACCCGGTGCGGCTGGCATCGATATTCGGCGCCGCCGCGATCGTGATCTGGGCGCTCAGCCTGTTGCTCGTTCGCGCCTCCACCCTGTTGGGCATGGTGGTGCACGGCACGCTTTCGCTGGTGGCCAGCGTCGTCATTTGCGCCCTGGCGGGCGCGGTCTGGCTCATGCGCAGGCGCAACGCGCGCCTGTTGAAGTTCGAGGAACAGATGCCGCTGGCGCTCGACGTGGTGAACCGGGCCATCCGTGCTGGCCATCCGGTGATCTCCGCCGTCCAGCTCGCGGGCAACGAGATGGGCGATCCGGTGGGCTCCGAGTTCGGCCTCATCGTGGACGAGACAACCTACGGCTTCACCTTCAGAGATGCGCTGGCCAATTTCGCGCGGCGCACCGGTTCGCGCGACGCGCATTTCTTCGCGGTGAGCGTGGCGATCCAGTCGGAAACGGGCGGTAATCTCGCCGAGATTCTCGACGGTCTGGCCAAAGTCATCCGCGGGCGCGGCACGCTTTCCAAGCGGGTCAAGGCGCTATCGAGCGAGGGGCGCACCTCCGCCCTGCTGTTGACTGCGCTTCCGATCTTCGTGGTGTCGGTCATGTTCCTGGTCCGGCCCTCGTTCTACACTTCGAAGTTCGACGACCCCATCTTCTGGCCAGCGGTCGCGGCCATCCTGGCCATGTATTTCATCGGCTGGTTCGTCATCCACCGCATCGTGAATTTCCGCTACTGAGCCAGAGGTGCCGGCATGATCATCATCATCGAGCTCATCGTGTTCAGCGTCGTGGTGCTCGTGACGGTGGCGCTGGAGCGCGAGGTCACCCGAGTGCTGGCCCAGCGGCGGCGGCTCGGGCAACAGGCGTTTGCGGGCCGGCCGACGTCGTCGCCGCTGCTGCAGACGCTTTCGGTGGAAAATCCGTTCTTCCGCTGGGTTCAGTCGCAAAGCTCGCTCAGCGATACGGCGGAACGCGCCAAGTTGCGCCGGGAATTGGCGCTTGCCGGTTTCGACTATCCCTCGGCACCCGTCGTTTACACGATCATCCGCTTCCTTCTGGCGATCGGCCTGCCGGTCGCCTATCTGGTGGCCAACTCGCTTTTCGGCCATCCGGACAGCGGGCTCAAGATGATCCTGTTCCCGCTGATCGCATGTGCGGCGGGTCTGCTGCTGCCGCGTTACGTGGTGGGCACCCTCGCCGGCTGGAGGCGCGACCAGACCGAGCGTGAGTTCCCCGATGCACTGGATCTCATGGTCGTGTGCATCGAGGCAGGATTGAGCCTAGATGCCAGCTTCATCCGCGTCGGCCAAGAGGTGAAGGAATCCCATCAGCGCATCGCCGAGGAGTTCGGCCGCGTGTCCGAGGAGCTTCGCGCCGGCAGAAACCGCGCCGAGGCCCTGCGCGACATGGCCGACCGCACCGACGTGGTCGGGATCCGCTCGTTTGTCTCGCTGGTCATCCAGACCGAATCCCTGGGCGCCAGCATCACCCAGGCGCTTCGCACCTATTCGGTGGAGATGCGCGAAACCCGCTACCTCAAGGCCGAGGAGCGCGCCATGCGCATTCCCGTGCTGATGAGCGTTCCGGTCGTGACCTGCATGCTTCCAGTGATCGTGGGATCGCTGATGCTGCCCGCGATCATCGATGTGGTGAGGACTCTCCTTCCCGCGCTTGCGGGACATCCGGTGAGGTGACCATGAGGGACAGGGCGATCATTCGTGGCGGCCTTGCGGCGGCTCTGTCGGTGGCCGCGGCGGCCTGCACTTCCGGCGGCGATGCCGATTACCGGGCCCGGCCGCTTCCCGAAATGGGGGCGCAGAACATCTCGCCGGAAAGCGTGCTATACGAGCAAGCGGTCACCGCGATCGACCAGCGCGATTACGCCACGGCGCTGGACGACCTTCAGCAGGCCCGCGAAAAGAACCCGAACAGCGCGCGCGTCTTCAACGCCTTCGGCGTGGTCTACGACAAGCTCGGCCGTTTCGATCTCAGCACGCGTTATTACGCGCAGGCCATGGCGCTCGATCCCGGCTCGCGCACCGTCGCACAGAATATGGCGTATTCGAAGGTACTGCAGGGCCTGATGGATCCTCAGCTCGCCTCGCTGGAGCCGCAACCGCCGACGCAGGCGCCCCTTGACGCCCAGCCTTTGCCCGGCGTGCCGCCGGTTGCCGCGCCGACCGTGCCAGTGGTCGCGGAGGCGATCCCACAGGTCGCAGCGGCTCCTAAAGCGCCGGTTGGAACTCTGGCTCAGGAGCACGTCTTTCCCAGCGTGAACGCGCCGCTCCGCGTGGCCGGCACCGTCGATATGGAGTCGCTGCGCTTCGCCGACGTGAACATCGCGCTGCCCGAGGAGGTCGAGCAGCGGGCCGTGCGCGTGGCGCCGCCAGTGCAGCAGGTTCATCTCACGCAGGTCCCGATCGAGAGGGCGACGCCGCGCACCATCATGCCCGCCGCGGCCGTCGCCATGCCGTCGCCGACGGTGCGGGTTTCTTTCGAAGATCCAGTCCCGACAGCGCCAGCCTTGCGGCCGCTCGCGGTTGAATCGTCCGCTCTGCCGCAGCCGGAGCCCGCGGCCCACGTTGCGCCGGCGTACGAGGCGCCGTCCGTTTCGCTGCTGGCAGGGGCGGTGGATATTGCCGGCTTGCCCGCGATCGCCGAATTGACCGAGGCCGATTCGCCGAAGGAAGCAAAGCTCGCTCCCGTACCCACGCCGCCCCGGCCGGAGCAGGTCGCTCGCCTGATGCCAGCGGCATCGCTGCCGGCTCGCGTTGTGGACCCGAGGCCTGCGGCGCCAATGGCGTCCCCCACGCCGGTCATCGCCGAGCGACGGTCTTGGTCGATCAATGCACCGCTGCGCATCGTCAATGCCACGGGGCAGCCGGGCACGACGGATCCGGTTTACCGCAGCCTTGCGGCCTTGGGATGGTCGATGTCCAGGTTCCGGCCGGTGTCGAGCGAAGGCCTGAAATTCACGACGATCGTTTATCCGGTGGTAAAGGCGCCGCTGGCGGAGGCCCTGGCGCGCACCTTGCCGTTCGCAGTGCGCCTTGAGCCCGATACGTGCGCCTGCCGCGGCATGCAGGTTTTCCTTGGCTCCGACTTCCTCGCCTGGAACCCGTCGGGCCGTCATATTCCCAGCGTCTGGCGCGTGAGCCTCGCCGCCATGGCGACGAACAAAGGAGTACCGTAATGGCGTTCAACGCCCGACTGGTTGCAACGGCGATCCTGGCCGGCATGGCCGCTTTTGCTCCATCAGCGGCGGGCTGGTTCGACTCCTCCGAACCGGCTCTCAAGCTCAGCGACGACGCGGTGCAGCAGATCCAGCGCGCGGTCGACGACGAGCGCTACATCGACGCCGGTCGCATGATCAACGAGGCGATGCTGAAATCAGGCGATGATCCCCGCCTGCTGCTGCTGGCCGGCGAGGTAAGCCTGTACCGCGGCCAGTACGACACTGCGCTCAAGAGCTTCAAGCAGGTCGACACCGACCCTGCGCTGAAAGGCCGGGCGCTTGAAGGCGAGGGCATCGTGCTCGCGCTGCAGTCGCATTCGGACGATGCGGTCAAGACGCTGCGCGAGGCGGTCGCGGTGAATCCGTCGGCTTGGCGCGCCTGGAACGCGCTCGGCACCGAATACGACCGCCGTCACGACTGGCAGGACGCCGATGCGGCCTACGAGCACGCATTGTCGGCTTCGGGCGGCAATCCTGCTGTGCTCAACAACCGCGGCTTCTCGCGCCTGACGCAGAATCGTCTCGACGAAGCCACGGCGGATTTCGTCGCCGCACTGGACAAGAAGCCGGACTTCGCGCCGGCGCGCAACAACTTGCGCCTTGCGCTCGCCATGAAGGGCGATTACCAGCGTGCGGTGTCGGGTGCGAACGCGTCCGATCGCGCCGCGATCCTCAATAATGCAGGCTTTGTGGCGATGCTGCGCGGCGACTATTCCGAGGCGAGGGACCTGTTGAGCCAGGCGATGAAGGCCAAGGGCCAATATTATGCCCTGGCGGCCGCAAATCTCGAGACCGCCAACGGAATGGCCACGTCTCCGTCCGACGCGCACGGAAGTAGCGATGCCGCCCATTGAAATCGCACGCTGGGCGCTGCTTGTCGCCTTGACACTGGTGCTCGGCTATGCCGCCGCCGTTGATGTCAGGGAGCGGCGCATACCGAACTGGACTGTGCTCGCCGTCGCATTCCTGTTCATCGGTTGGGCATTCGCCGGACCATCCGTTTCGGTGCTCGGCTCGCTCGAGGCGGCCGCCATCATGTTTGCGCTCAGCGTTGGGCTGTACATGTTGAGGGTGTTGGGCGCCGGCGATTCCAAGCTGGTCACCGCCGCAGCGCTTTACGCAGGCATGCATCACCTGCTTATGTTCGTGCTGCTGATGAGCCTGACCGGCGGCGTGGTCGCTCTTTTCCTGCTGGCGCTGAGCCCCAGGCGGGTGCTGGTGATCATCCAGACGCGCGGGCAGGCCGGATTGGACCGCAGCGTGCCCTATGGCGTGGCCATCGCGCTCGCCACGCTCGCTTCGCTGGTGCCCCAGGTCACCGGCGTGCCGCTTTGGTAGACATCAAGTCCCTGACGTTTCTGCCGCGGTTTGGCCGCGCTTAACGCGCTGACCTGCGGCAGTCCTGCAAACATCACAAACTCGGCCTTTCGAAGAGCCTGCTTGACACGGAGTACTCTATAGTATAGAGTAATCTGAGTTTAGCTTGGAATGCGACGCAAGTAGCAACAAACATAGCGCAATGCGCATCCGTCGGCGGATTGCCGCAGCGCCGGCTTGGTTCGCAAAAGCGCCGAGATTCCACCCTAGACGGTCGTTGATGCGCCGGTACACCGGCCGGGAGGGGACATTGTTGGAAAGCCAAACGCTCGCCGCGCCGGTGGTCAGCCTGCGCAATCTGGTCAAGACCTACGATGACGACGGCATCAAGGTCACTGCGATCAACGGCATCAGCCTGGAAATCCCGCGGCGGCGCTTTGCCATGATTGTGGGCCCGTCGGGCAGCGGCAAGACCACGCTGTTGAACCTGATCGGCTGCATCGACAAGCCGACAACGGGTTCGATCCAGGTCGCGGGCCAGGACGTGGCCAAGCTCTCCGACAACAAGGTGACCGACTTCCGCGCCAAGAACATCGCCTTCATCTTCCAGAACTTCAGCCTCTATCCGGTGCTGTCGGCCTACGAAAACGTCGAATACCCGCTGTTACTCATCGGCATGCCCGCCGCGCAGCGCAAGGAGCGCACAATGTCGCTCTTGGAGGCCGTGGGGCTGGCAGATCAAGCCGCGCAGCGCCCGAACCAACTTTCCGGCGGGCAGAAGCAGCGCGTGGCCATCGCGCGCGCGCTGGTCAAGCATCCCGAGATCGTGCTGGCCGACGAGCCGACCGCCAATCTCGACACCCAGACCGGCGGGCAGATCATCGACCTGATGCGCAAGATGCAGCACGAGCAGGAGGTGAGCTTCATCTTCGCCTCTCATGATCCGCAGCTCATCAGCCACGCGGAAGAGACCTACATCATCCGCGACGGCAAGCTGATCGAGCATCGCTCGGAGAACGGCAAATGATGCTGTTCAAGATCGCGTTCCGGAACATCCTGCGCAACGGGCGCCGTTCGCTGATGACCGCTTCGGCGATCGCGGTGGGCGCCATGGCGCTGATCCTGTTCGGCGAATATGTCGGCTACATGGTGCGCGGGATGGAAACCGGCACGGTGCGCGGCGCCGGCCACATGGCTGTTTTCCGCAAGGGCTATTTCGAATTCGGCAACGGCAATCCGTCCGCCTACAGCATCTCCCGCTACAAATCGGTGATGACCCTCATCAAGAACGATCCGGTTCTCAAGCCGATGCTCACGGTGGTGACGCCGCATGTGTCGCTGTTCGGGATTGCGGGCAATTTCGCCGCAGATTCCTCCAAGACATTCATGGGCTCCGGCGTCGTGCCCGCCGACCTGCGCGAGATGCGCAAGTGGGACGATTACGGCGGCTTCGGTAGCAGCGGCGATGTCGGGCTGAAAGACGGCGACGACACGCACGGCATCATCGGCAAGGGCTTGGCGCGCATGCTGATGCTGTGCGAGCCGCTCAAGATCGAAGGCTGCCCCAAACCTAAGAAAACCGTGGAAGAGGCGCCAATGGCGGGCGCTCCCGCCTTCCAGTTCAGCGAGCTGGCAGCGCGCGACCGTGCGCCCAACACGCCGGGCGAAACGACCAGTGAACCGCGCATAGACCTGTTGGCAGCAACCGCGAACGGTTCTCCAAATGTCGTCAGTCTCTACGTCACCGAAGCGCGCAACCAGGGCGCCAAGGAAATCGACGACATGTATGTCGGCATGACGCTCGGGCTTGCCCAGCAGCTTCTCTACGGCCGCGGCGAGCACAAGGCGGTGTCGATCGTCATCCAGCTTCAGCACACCGCGCAGATCGCCGTTGCGATGGCGCGGCTCAAGACCCTATTCCAGCAGCATCATCTCGACCTGGAGGTGCACGATTTCCGCGAGTTGAACCCCGAGTACAATCAGGTGATCGGCCTGTTCGGCGCCATTTTCGTGTTCATCGCGGTCATCATGGGCATCATCGTGCTCTTCACGGTCATCAACACTATGAGCATGAGCGTGATGGAGCGCGTGAACGAGATCGGCACGATCCGCGCCATGGGCGTGCGCCGGTCGGGCGTGCGCCGCCAGTTCCTGGTGGAAGGCCTGTTCCTGGGCGTGATCGGGGCAACCGCCGGCATCGTTCTGTCGATTCTGTTCGCCGCCTGGTTCAACGGTACCGGCGCGCAGTGGACGCCGCCGGGAGAGGCTTCGCCGATTCCATTGCGTCTGCTCGCGACCGGCGTCGCCGGGTTCCAGTGTGCGGTGTGGCTCGGCCTTGTCCTGATGGCGACGATTGCTGCGTACGTGCCGGCGCGGCGGGCCGCCGCAATGAAGGTCGTCGACGCGCTGCGCCACGTGTGAGGTCCCATGCTGTTCAAGATCGCCTTCCGGAACATCCTGCGCAATGGGCGCCGCACGCTGATGACCTGTGGGGCCATCGCGGTCAGCGCCATCGCCGTCATGCTATTCGGCGAGTACCAGCAATTCATCGCAAAGGGCGTCGAAACCGGCGTGGTTGCGCGCGTCGGGCACCTCACCATCTACCACGAGGGCTATTTCGATTTCGGCGCCGGCAACCCGGGCGGCTACAGCATCTCGGGCTATCAGAAAGTGATGGACCTCATCAAGAACGACTCCGCGCTGAAGCCGATGCTCAGGGTCGTCACCCCGCAGGTGAGCATGTTCGGCATCGCCGGCAGCTCCGAAACGGACACCTCCAAGACCTTCATGGGCATTGGCGTGGTGCCGTCCGATCGCGAGAAGATGATCCACTGGGACGACTATCACTTTTACGACAGCTTGCCGCGTTCGGTGCCGCGCCAGTTCCATTTCGGCCTCAACGACAAGAAGACCGACGAGGGGCTGATCGGAACGGGGCTTGGCCGCTCACTCGGCCTGTGCGGGCATTTCGCGCGTGGTGACTGCGGCAAGTACGCCACCGATGGATCGCTCAAGGCGCTTCCGGCGCGCGCGCCGCAGCTCAATCTGCTGGCGGCTTCGGCGGGCACGCCCAACATCGTGCGGCTGAAGGTGACCGAGCTGCATCAACAGGGCTTCAAGGACATCGACGACATGTATGTCGGAATGCACATCGCTCTCGCGCAGCAGCTGCTGTACGGCAACGAAGAGCACAAGGCGGTGGCGATCGTTGTTCAGCTCTTGCACACCGCCGATCTCGACAAGGCCCGCGCGCGGCTCAACGCCCTGTTCAAAGAGCATCATCTGGACCTGGAGGTACGCGACTTCACCGAGATCCAGCCTGCGTACAACCAGATCACCGGGCTGTTCAACGCGATCTTCGCCTTTATTTCGGTGATCCTGACGGTCATCGTGCTGTTCACCGTCGTCAATACCATGAGCATGAGCGTGATGGAGCGGGTGAACGAGATCGGCACCATCCGCGCCATGGGCGTGCGCCGTTCGGGCGTGCGCCGCCAGTTCCTGGTCGAGGGGTTGCTGCTCGGCATCATCGGAGCCACGGCAGGCGTCGCGCTCGGAACCGGCGGCGGCATCTGGTTCAACAACATGGGGCTTACGTGGCATCCGCCGGGGCAGGCCGCGGAAGTGCCGCTTCTGGTCCGCACCAACGGCATCCTGGCGCTGCAGCTTTCCGTCTGGGCCGCGCTCGTCGTGATGGCGGCGCTGGCTGTCCTGTTCCCCGCCAACCGCGCCGCGCGCATGAAAGTCGTCGACGCGCTGCGCCACGTTTGAGGTGTGTGATGAGAAATCCGCTCGTCGGTCTGGGATTGGCCGCGCTGATCTTCGGTGCAGGCGCGTGGGGCCAGAGTCTGTCCGCACAGGACATACTGGCCGGCATGGACAAGGTCCGCAACCCCGGACAGGCGTTCCGCCTCAACAACGCGTTGACCGAATACATCCGAGGCGAGGCACGCAACCGCGTGACGCTGGTGGTGTACGCCCGCGAGAACAAACAGACGCACCAGTTCGACAATGTGGTCCGCTACATCGATCCGCCGCGCGACTCCGGCAAGATGGTGTTGATGAACGGTTCCAACATGTGGTTCTACGATCCGTCGTCGAAGGCCAGCGTGCGCATCTCGCCGCAGCAGCGGCTGATGGGCCAGGCTTCCGACGGCGACGTCGTCACCGCCAACCTTAACAAGGACTATACCGCACGCCTCGTCGGCGAGGAGAAGCTGCTCGACGCAGACCGGCAGAACCGCGACACATGGCACCTCGACCTCAAGGCCGCCACCGACGAGGCGGTGTACAGCCGCGTGGAATTCTGGATCGAGAAGGGCACCTTCCGGCCGGTGAAGGGCAAGTTCTATTCCGACAGCGGGCGGCTCCTGAAGATCGCCTATTACCACAAGTTCGAGGAACAGCTCGGCGGCATCCGCCCCACCGAGACGATCATCATCGACGCGGTCGACGAGAACCTCGTCACCACGATGGACAATTCCGACATGCGCGCGCAGGAGATCCCGGATTCCTGGTTCCAGCGCGATTTCCTGCCCCGCCTGAAAGCCGACTGATGCTCCGCGCCGCACTCTTAGCCGTTTGTCTGTTGGCCGTCGCGCCGGCCGCGGCCCAGGACGACAGCGACTTGAGCCGCATTCCCGGCGCGGTCGAAAATGCGCCGCCCGCGTCCGCATCGCCGCCCACGCACGGCAAGTACTTCGTCGAGGACGCCCTGGGCGTGTTCTCCTACCGCGGCACGTTCGCGGTGGCCTATCCCTACGGCGTGCCCTCGCGCTGGGCCAATCGCACCAGCTTTGACATGCTGGATCAATGGAAGCTCGCGACCGACCTGACCGCAACCTTCAGCGACCGGCTGAGCGCTACCTTCGCGGACGGCGTTCAATTTCCCGATGACGTGCTGCGCAACGATCCGCGCGAAGCTTATCTCACCTGGGAACCGCTGCCGCAGGCTTATCTGGAGGCGGGCCGCATCAACGTGCGCAACGGCGTGGCCTTCGGCTACAACCCGACCGATTTCTTCCGCACGCGCACGACGGTGAGCCAGTCTTCGGCCGATCCGGGTGCGCTGCGCGAAAACCGCCTGGGCACAATGATGGTGCGCGCCGAGCGCATCTTCGACGGCGGCACGATCGACGTCGTATATGCCCCCAAGCTGCACACGCCGGCGCCGCTGGGCGCCCCCGCCAACCCGCTCGATCCCAAGTTCGACCAGACCAACGGTGCGGACCGCTTCCTGGCGGCGTTCAGCTTCGAGCTCGAGGAGTTCAGCCCGCAGTTGCTTGTCTATCACGACAGCGGGCGCACCAAGTTCGGCCTCAACGCCTCCCATCCGATCGGCAACAGCATCATCGCCTACCTCACGTGGGCGGGCGGCGTGGCGCCGAACGAGATCGCGGATGCGATCGCCTTCGGCAAGCGCACCGCAACGCTGCCGGCCTCGATCCCGGTGTTGCCGCCGACCTCGACCGCGCGCGCGTTCCGCAACGACGTGTCCGCCGGCGCCTATTGGACCGGCGAGGACAAGATCACCGTCAGCCTGGAATACAACTATCACCAGGCGGGCTTTTCCAAGCGCGACTGGCGCAACTGGTTCGCGGTCGGCGCCGATCCGGCTTCGGCGAGCGAGCTGTGGTTCATCCGAGGCTACGCCTCGGACCAACAGGATCCGATGAGCCAGCATCAGGCGTTCGCGCGGGTGGATTGGAGCGAGCCCTTCCAAATCGAGCATTTCGACGTCAACGGCTTCGTGATGACAAGTCTGGAGGACGGCTCGTGTCTGGCCCAGTTTGCGGCGGGATACGACATTTCCGACGCCTGGAGCGTGGGCGCGTATGTCGGCGGGAGCACGGGCGGCCGGAGCAGCGAATGGGGCAGTTTGCGCAATGCTGCTTCCGCCACGATCCAGCTCGTGCGCTATTTCTGAATTGCCGCTGTCCGACTCCGCGTGCCGCTTCCGTAACGGGATCACGCCCATCCCAACGCCACGTCAACAATCCCTGCGGTGTTGGCTGTGGCCGGAATGACAGCGCCGCCGAAAATTGTCTCCCGCTGGTGCGAACTTGTCGTAGTATAACGCGAACCTATCGCGAGACGCCTTGATTTTGAGGCTATATTTGCGGACTGCGTCGCCGAGGTTGGATTTGTGACGATGCCGTCGCCCTCACGCATGCGCGGATTGTCCGTCAAGCCGGCGTCGGAGCTCTCGCGACGCGGATGCCGCACGTCACGAAACGGGGCGCCCAAAGGTATGAGAAGATGCCCGAGTTGATCTCCGGCCCGTCGACCACGCGGATCGCCGTTTATGGTCTCGGCTATGTAGGCCTGCCCGTTGCGGCAGTGCTGGCCAGCCGCGGCTTCGAGGTGACCGGCGTCGATGTCTCGCCGCGCATCGTCGATACGATCAACGGTGGCAAGATCCACATCGTCGAGCCGGACCTGGAGATGGTGGTGCGTGCCGCCGTCTCGTCCGGCAAACTGCGCGCCACCATGGACGCGGGCCCGGCGGACGTCTTCATCATTGCGGTGCCCACGCCTTTCACCAACGACAAGCAGCCGGACGTCTCCTACATCCACAAGGCGGTGGAGGCGATCGGCCCGCACTTGAAGAAAGGCGATCTCGTGGTGCTGGAATCCACCTCGCCGGTGGGCATGACCGAAAAGATCCGCGACTGGATCGAGGAGCGCAGGCCCGATCTCGAGGTGCCACAGGCCGACAACGACGAGGCGGATATCCACGTCGCGCATTGCCCGGAGCGCGTTCTGCCGGGCAGCGTGCTGCGCGAGCTGGTCGACAACGACCGCATCATCGGCGGCATTTCCGTGCGCTGCGCCGAGCATGCCGCAGAGCTGTACCAGAACTTCGTCCGCGGCGAGATCCACGTAACGAACGCAAGGACCGCCGAGCTCGCCAAGCTCGTCGAAAACGCGTTCCGCGATGTCAACATCGCGTTCGCCAACGAGCTTTCGAACATCTGCGACGAACTCGACATCAATGTCTGGGAGCTGATCTCGCTCGCCAACAAACACCCGCGCGTGAACATCCTGTCGCCCGGGCCGGGTGTCGGCGGCCATTGCATCGCGGTCGACCCGTGGTTCATCATCGCGGCCTCGCCCGGCCGGTCGAAGGTGATCCGCGCTGCGCGCGAGGTGAACGACGGCAAGCCGGAAATCGTGATCGAGAAAGTGAAGGCGGCTGCGCGCAAGCTACGGGCGCCGGTCATCGCCTGCTTTGGCCTTTCGTACAAGCGCGACATCGACGATTTGCGAGAAAGCCCGGCCATGCACATCGTCGAACAGCTCGCGCGCGACGAGGTGGGCCAGCTTCTCATCGTGGAGCCCAATCTGAAAACCCTGCCGGAAAACCTGGCCGGCAACGGGGCGGCGCGCCTGGCGGACATCAAGGAAGCGATGGTCGAAGCCGACGTGATCGTGCTGTTGGTCGATCACCGCCAGTTCAAGCGGATCGACCGCGATCTTCTGAAGCCCAAGATCGTGATCGACACCAGGGGCATCTGGCGATGAGCGAATGCAGATCCTGCTGATCTCTTGGTATTTTCCGCCCGGCAACGACGTTGCCGCGCTGCGCACCGGCGCCATGGCCGAATACCTGGAGAAGGCCGGGCACGTAGTTCACGTGCTCACGGCCGATCGCGATCACGCCGACGCCTCGCTCGCCGTGCCGCTCCCCGAATCGCGGGTGACGCGTACGCGCTGGTTCGACGTCGATCACCGCAGGATCTTGCCGCGTCTCGAGCTGGACCAGGCCGGCGGCGCGTTTCGCACCGTGTCCAAGAGGAAGGCGGGCAGGCTGCGATCGGAGCTGGCGGCGTTCTACTACAACCTCATCCACACGCCCGACCGGCAGGTGGGCTGGCTGCCTTACGCGATCGCAGCCGGCAAGCGCATCATCAGCCGGCAGGACATCGATCTGATCTACGCCAGTGCGCCGCCCTTCACCGGCTACCTTGCCGCCCGCGCCTTGGGCCGGCGCTTCAACATTCCGTGGATCGCGGAATACCGCGACGGCTGGAGCCGCTATTTCTATGTGCCGCGGCCGGGCTGGCGCCAGTGGATCGACGAGAAGGTGGAGAACCGCACGCTGGCGGGCGCGGCCGGCATCGTCGCGGTTACCGAAAGCTGGGCCGACTATTATCGCAGTCGTTACGGCAAGCCCACCATCGCCGTTCCCAACGGATTCGACTCCCAGACGCTGGCAAGCGGCACGTTCGGCCTGCATCCCGGCGAGCCCGTCGTCATCACCTACATGGGCGTTCTGTATCAGGGCTTGCGCGATCCTTCGCCGTTGTACCAGGCAATCGCGCAGTCGGGTCTCGAGCCGCGTGACCTGCAGGTGCACTATTACGGCCCTTCGGAAGACGAAGTCATGCCGCTGGCCCGGTTGCACGGGGTCGGCGGTTTCGTGCGCGTGATGCCGCGAGTGGCGTTTTCGGAATCCGTCGAGATCCAGCGCACCAGCGACGTGCTGCTGCTGCTGCAGTCGCCTGCCGATCCGCGCAACGTACCGGCCAAGCTGTTCGAGTATTTCGCGGCGCGGCGGCCGATCCTGGGCGTCGGCCTCGACATCGGCGAGCCCGCTCGTCTGATCAACGAGCGCCAGGCCGGCTTCTACCGCAGCGACCCTGCCGCAATGGCAGAGCGGCTGCGCGCTTGGGTCGATGAGAAACGCCGCACCGCGATGGTGGCGCCGCCGCCGGCCGGATCGGTCGCCGGCCTGTCGCGCAACGAGCAGTTCGCCAAGCTGGAAGAGTTCGTCACCAACGTACGCGAGCCCGGGCTCCATCGCGCACCGAACGTGGTGGTCATGTCGCGCAGGCGTCAAAAGGCCGGGGGCGAGCCGGTGGACTTCAACCTGCGGCGGCCTTGCGTGGTCACGACGATCGATGCCGAGGAGGAATTCGACTGGCTCAAGCCGTTGTCGCGTGACCACCGCAACGTGAGCTCGATGCGCGAGCAGTATGTGCTGCACCGCATCTTCCACCGCTACGACGTCGTGCCGATGTACTTCGTGACCTACCCCATCGTCGCGCAGCCGGTAGGCTCCGACTTCATCGCCGACTGCCTCAGGATGGGCAAATGCCAAGTCGGCTCGCAGCTCCATCCCTGGGTGACTCCGCCCGATGACGAGGAGGTAAACGCCTACAACAGCTTTGCCGGTAATCTCCCCGAAGCCCTGGAATTCGCCAAGTTGAAGAACCTGACCGAGGCGATCGTGGAGCGCTTCGGCGTACGGCCGACCGCCTATCGCGCCGGTCGCTACGGCGTGGGCCCCAACACGGTGAAGGCGCTGCGTGCGCTCGGCTACCACGTGGATTCCAGCGTGGTACCCGAGTTCAGCTATCGCCACCACGGCGGGCCGACCTTCTTCGGACGCCCGGTCAGGCCTTATTGGCTCGATGCCGACCGGCGCATGCTCGAGCTGCCGCTGACGTCCACCTATGTCGGGCGGCTTACGCGCGGGGCGCCGTCGCGGCTGGGCTTCCTGAACAACCTGTTCGAAAACGACGAGCGGCACGTGCTGTCGCGCGCGCTGATGGCGCGATCTGGCCTGATGGAGCGGATCCGCCTGACGCCGGAAGGAACGCGCGTGTCCGACGCCAAGCGCCTGGTGCGCACGCTCTTGAAGCGCGGCATTACCATCTTCACCGTAAGCTACCACACTCCCTCGTTGGTGCCGGGCAATACGCCCTATGTGCGCACGGCGGCCGACCGCGAGCGCTTCGTGGACTGGTTCGACGAATTCTACGACTTCTTCCTGGGCGAGCTTGGAGGCGTGCCTGCCACGGTGTCCGAGGTCTACGAACTCGCGCGTTCCGGGCGGGCGAATGAAGTTGCCTCGGGCGCCTCTGCGGCATTGCCCTGATGGGGTTCTCCGAAACGGCGGTGGCGAAGGCCGGAGTGCGAACACGGCGCGAAACGATCGTGCTGTTGCCATCCAATCGCCGCCACGATCTGCTGCAGAAGTCGCCCGACAAGGTCAACCGCCTGGGCGTTGCCGAAGCGCTCGAGGAACTGGGTTTCAACGTCGATTACCTCGATGTCCACGCCTGGCCGCTCAATCCGTTGGCCCGCAAGCCGTCGTTGTTCGCCAGCATCGATCCCTTGCGCGCGGCCGACGTGCTGGTGCGGCGCCGCCGGGCCAAGGCCGTGGTGTCGTATTACCAGTCGGGCGTTCTGCTCGTCCTGGCGCTGCGCCGGCTTCTCGGCTTCAAGCCGCCGGTGGTGATCGTCGACATCGGCGACGATCAGAATTGGCCCGCGCGGGAGCGCATCGTGCGATATTGCATCAGGCGGGCCGACGCCGTCTTCACCTTCAACAGCGCGCAGGCTGCGCACCTGAAGGCGAAGTACGCGACCGACGCAGTGCTCTTCCTGACACAGCAGGTGGATACGGTGTTCTATTCGCCGGGTCCGGGCCCGACAGAGGAGTTCGTGCTTTCGGTGGGTGATGACATTTCGCGCGATTTCGACGCGCTGAAGCGCGCCTTGCCCGGGCTGCCGGTCGTGCTGCGAACCTCGCTGGTGGCCGAAGACCGCGCGCGCATTCCGTTTCTTCGCGTCGTGCGCGAGCGGCTGAGCGATGCGGGCTTACGTGATCTGTACCGTCGCGCCAAGATCGTGGTGCTGCCATTGCACGACATGCTTCATCCCGGCGGCATCACCACGCTGCTGGAGGCCTTTGCCTGCGGCAAGGCCGTTGTGGCCGCCAATGCGCGTGGCATCCGCGATTATTTGCGGCATGAGGAAAACTGCCTCGTGGTGCCGTGCGGCGATGCGGATGCGCTGAACCATGCGGTGCTGCGTTTGATGCAGGATGACGGCTTGCGGGAACGGCTGGGCCACGCCGCGCGCGAGTACGCGGAAAGCGAACTGTCACAGCCTTGCCATGCGCAGCGTCTTGCCGCGGCACTGCGGTCGCTGGAGCGCGTAAAGCCATAGAGCCCTGAAAACACAACAGGCCGACGGCAGGGCCCTTTGTCGCTTCGCGCTTCGACGGCTTCCGGAAGGCGCCGCTTTTCAGGCCCTTGGCCGGCCCTCAATCTCGAGCCTGCAGTCACGTTCGGCCGCTTGGGGACGGGCTCTGCGGCCGGCCAGGAAGTATCCGACAATGGGCGCCACCAAAGCCGAAACGACCACCCAGATGCCGAGAATGACCAACAGGGACATTCTGTCTAACTCCTGGAGCCCTGCGCAGAATTGGTAAGCATAACTTTACAGTGCCGTAAACTTCCCTCCGGAAATCAGTCACAGGTTTGTAAACCCGGATGAGAAGCCCATGCCGTGAGAAAACGCACGAACGGTGCGTGCGCCTTGCTTCCGCATCTTGGCAGTGTAATCAAAAGGGCTTGGCCGGGAAGTCACAGGTGCGCGACTGCGACCGCGAAGCGCGGCAGGGCTGCCAGCCTTGGTCTAGGGGCGGTCGGGCGGCGCGGCAACACCCGCGTTTACTTCCAGCTTTCGGTCGATCCTGCCGTTGAGTACTCGTTGCAATTACTCCTCAAAATTGGTTCAGTTTAGGGCCCCATCGCGGGTTGTGCGCTGCGGAATTGCGGAAAAAACGAGCTTAAGGCCCCGACCGGGGGCGAGAGGGATTTCAATGACTGTGCGGCGACTGGGCGACATCGTTCTTTCCTTGGTGCTGCTGCTTGCCTGTCTGCCTGTCCTTATCTTGGCCGGCCTCGCTGTCGGGCTGGAGCAGACCGCGGCCCCGTTGTTTCGCGAGGTGCGGTTGACGCGGCGCGGCGGCACGGTCTCGGTCTTCCGGTTTCGCACTACGCGGCCAACGCGTTTCGGCCCACGCACCACGCGGGTGGGCGTATTCCTGCGCCGCTGGCATCTGGATGAGGTCCCGCAGCTCGTCAACGTGCTCACCGGCGAGCTGTCGCTGGTGGGCGGGGGCACCCGCATTGACGCCTCCGAACTGAAAAAGGTATTCGCGCTGCGCGATCCCTGACTTCGGCAGGACTGATGCCGGATCCGCAAACGCTGCTGCACGTCTTTCCGACGTTTGCCGTCGGCGGTTCGCAGATGCGCTTTGCGGCTCTGGCCAACTGCTTCGGCGGGGAATTCCGTCACCTCGTCGTGGCAATGGACGGGCGGAAGGACTGCAGCGCCAACCTGCGGCACGACCTTGACATCTGTTATCCGCAGATCGTGCTTCGCCAACGCGACACGCTGGGCAACGTCTGGCGCTTCCGGCAATTCCTCAAATCCGTAAAGCCGGACCGGCTGTTGACCTACAATTGGGGCAGCATCGAATGCGCAATCGCCAACTGGCCCGGGCTTGTCGCGCACGTGCATACCGAGGACGGCTTCGGGCCGGAAGAGGTGGACGAGCAGCTGATGCGCCGCGTGCTGACCCGGCGCTACGCGCTGTCGCACAGCACGGTCGTGCTGCCCTCGCGCGCGCTCTGCCGCATCGCGTCCGAAATCTGGAAGCTCGATCCCGCCAGCCTGCGCCACATCCCGAACGGTATCGACTGCAACCGGTTCGGGGCCCACCATGTTACGCCGCTCGGCTGCGCCGGCCTGGGACCCGTCATCGGGACGGTCGCCGCCTTGCGGCCGGAGAAGAACCTGGGACGGCTTCTGCAGGCGTTCCGCCGGGTGCGCGCCGCAATGCCCTGCCGGCTGCTCATCGCCGGAGACGGACCCGAGCGCGTCAAGCTCGAGCACGCGGCCCTGATGCTGGGCATCGCCGAGGATGTCACCTTCGCCGGTCACATCGTCGAGACGGAGCGTGTCTACAAGGCCATGTCGCTGTTTGCGCTGTCGTCCGACACCGAGCAGATGCCGACGGCGGTGCTGGAGGCGATGGCGGCGGGCCTGCCAGTAGTTTCCACCGACGTAGGTGACGTGGCACAGATGGTGGCGCCCGAGAACCGCCCCTATCTCACGCCGCTTGATGTGCCTGCGCTGGCCGCGGCGATGCTGAAGCTTCTTTCCGGCACGGAAGCCACCGCCATCGGCGCCGCCAACCGGGTCGTGGTGCGCGAGCGCTACGATCAGGAAAAAATGTTCGCCGCCTACAAGGCTGTCTTCAGTGGCAGCGCTTGAACCGGCGCCGGATTGCGTCAAGATCGCCTGCAAAGGGATTTTCTCATGATTGGCGGCATTTTCTTCCTGGCTTCCATCGTCGCGGTGTTCATCGTGTTGCAGTGGTTCGTGGACAACGACCGCGTGCCGGAAAACGAGCAGACCAAAGGCCTGCTGGCGATGAGGCTGGGCGACCGGGAGGCGCCGAAGGACACCCGGCGCTGGACGCGCGACCGCGTGCGCTAATCGGCCGAACCGGGGCCCACCAGCAGCCGCGCCGGTCCGTTCACCACATTTCCGCTGAGCTGTGCCGGCGTCTTGCTGGCGTTGTGCACAAACACCGTCGGCGGGCCGTCGTTGGTGAAGGTGTTGGCCTTGATGACGATTTCGCTGTTCGGCCGGTTGCCGCCTTCCTCGCCGATGCTGACCGCCGCCGTCGGATTCTGAGTGCGCGGTCCCTTCTCCAACGTGTTGCCAGCCATCAGCAGCGAACCGCCGTTCGGAATATCGACCAGATAGCTCGATGTGCCCTGCGGACCGTCCTCGATCGTGTTGCCGACCAGTTCGGTGCGCTTGGCGCGTGACTTGACGTGATGGCCCGTCCTGGTGGCGAGGAAGTGCGAGTTCTCGATGTGCGCCAACGCGATGTGGCCGACATAGATGCCGTGGGCGCAGCCCTTGTTGGGCAGGCAGGTGCCGTTGCCCTCGAAGGTGCTGTCGCGGATCGTCAGCGTCGCCCCCGGCAGGTTCGATGTCAGAATGCCGTCCTGGTTTTCCCGGAACGTGCAGTGCTCGACGGTGAGGCTGGCCCCGTCGGCGCGGATTCCGGCGCCGTTGCCTTCGTCGATTGCGGCGCCCTCAAAGGTGACGTTGCGTACGACGGCGTCGGGGGCGGAAACCACGAAAATCCCCTTGCCCTGGCAGATCGCATCCGCCAGCACCGCTCCGTCTCCCGCGCCTTCGATGGTGAGGCCGGGTTTGCTCCAGGCGGCGCAATCGCGATAGGTGCCCGGCGCGATGCGGATGATGTCACCCGCCGTTGCCGCTTTGATCGCCTGACTCGGCAGCGTGTACTTCTGGTCGGGCCCGACATTAAGGACGGCTGCGGCCGCGCCGCTCGCTGCGAGCGTTATGGTTAGCGCGCAGACGCAAGGGAAACCCGTTCTCACCGCCCGTTCTCCAGCTTGACGCGTCTCGTCAATCCATATTCTACATAGCGGCCGCAGGTAAAGGACGGCGCCGCCGCCTGTATGGTCTACGTTGTGGTCCGCGTGTTGGAAATCGTGATTGCGCCGAGCACGCTGCTGCTGCTCGCCAGCGTGGTGGGATTGCTGCTGACGCTGCGCGACAGTCGCGTGTGGGGCACAAGGCTGCTTGTCGCTGGTCTCGGCGGCTATGTTGCGATTGCGCTTTTGCCCGTCAGCACGTGGTTGTTGCGCCCGCTGGAGGACCGCTTTCCGCCGCCACGGGCTTTGCCCGAGCGGGTCGACGGCATCATTTCGCTCGGAGGTGCCTTTGATCTCGGGCTGACACGAGCGCACGGCAGGCCCGCGCTGAGGGACTCCGCGGCGCGCATGACGGATTTCGTGGCGCTGGCGCGGCGCTATCCCAAGGCCAAACTCGTATTCAGCGGCGGCAGCGGCGAGATCGTCGCGAGTCCTGTCACCGAGGCCGACGTGGCGCGCGTGTTCTACGCCGAGCTCGGCATCGATCCACATCGCGTCCTGTTCGAGTCGAAGAGCCGCAACACTCATGAGAACGCGGCGCTCGCCTACCGCCTGGTGCGTCCGCATCCTAGGGAGCGCTGGCTGCTGGTGACGTCGGCCGCCGACCTGCCGCGCGCCGTGGGCTCGTTCCGCGCGGCGGGATGGCCGGTGATTGCGGTTCCGGCCGACTATCATGCGCCGAAGAGCGGCGGCTGGGCGCCAGGCCTCATCCGGGGCCTGCGCGATACGGATTGGGCGATGCATGAGTGGCTGGCGCTCGTTTATTACCGCCTGCGCGGCTGGACGCCGGCGCTGTTCCCGGGACCCGGGTGATGGCGCTGACGCTGCCCGGCCGGATCGTGCGGCCCGAGTTTGCGCGCTTTTCCGATTACGAGATCGAGCTGGCGCAGCTTGGGCAGGGACAGTGGAGCGCGTTCCGCGCCCTCGACATCTCGCTTGAAGAGCTGATGGCGATCGCGCGCGGCTGGGGCGAACGGCTGGGGTCGATTGAACGACCCTGGCTGTGCTGGAACGTCGAGCCGGAGTGGTGCCTGGTGCAGCAGAAGCTGGTGCGCGAAGCGGGCTTCACGCCGCTTGTCGGCTTCGATCCGCGGGTCGGTCCGCCGGCGAGCATCGTTCCCGAAGCGGTGGTGTTTGATTTCAATGCGGCACTGCGCCTGCCGCTGCTTTATCCGCATTTCCCGCTCGAGTTCGCGTTTCTGTTCGCCGAACGGCTCGCTTTCTGGCACTCGGACCTCCTCGTCCGGCATGACAAGATGCGCGCGCTGGCGCGGCAGTTTGCGGCACTACCGGGTGGCGTCACGGCCGCTGCGATGGCCGATCCGGGCCTGCGCCACCGTTATCTGCCATGGCGCAAGCGCTATTGGGAGCTGGTCGGGTGCACCACGCGCGCGGCCAGCCGCGATCAGTTCGACAAGGGCTGCGGCTGGTGGATGGCGTATTGGGCGCACCCCAATCAGACGCACGGCACCACGATCCGGCGCTGGTACTATTGGGACCACGGCGCCGGCATCTGGTATTGGCACAAGCGCGCCCAAGGCCGTTGCATCGTGCTCAACGCGGCCGACTACGCCGAAGGCCATTTCACCAAGATCGGGAAGACGGACTACATAGGCACGCGCGAAGTGGGCGGTTCCGACGTGCGGCGCAACATGTCCGAAGAGCTCGTGCGCAATTTCGATCTGCGCGAGGCGTGCGCGCGACTCGGCCTTTCCGACTTCATCGAGACGTCAGCGGTCTGAACCGAACGGCACGATGTCCCATTGCGGCTGCACGCGTCCGCCCGGGGGCTTCACCGGCCGATCCATGAATTTTTGCCAGGCCTCCTTGGCGCCGGGAACGTCCGCATCGACGGCGGCGGCCAGCGCCGGCTGCATCTGCGCAGGGTAACCGCCCGGCGAGCGGGAGTCGCCCATCATCTCTCCGGCGCGTTTCAGCTTAAACGCCGTCGCCATCTCGTCGCCGCCGCACTTGGGCTGGCGCCCCGGATCGCGGTACTCCGGTGGCAGGTTCTGCGTGAACGCATCGGCCCAGCTCGGCAAGAAGTGGTGCGGGGTGTCCATCACCTTCATGTAGTACTTCGCCGCCATCACGTAGCAGTAATTCGGGTTGATCATGCGCTGGACGGGAAAATAGGCCTTCCACCGCGCGAACGCTCGCCAGTCGTCGAAGCCGAGGCTCGCCGTGTACTGCACCGCCCAGGTCAGGAAATCGTCCATCCACGGCGCCACGGCCAGAGTGTCCGCCGACGGGCGCAAAGCCGTGTGGAAAGCGTTGGCGTTGGGATTGTCGGTGTACGTACGGTCGAACCACTCCGCGTTGGCATGAAGCTCGCGCAGCAGCGGCCCCTTCAGCGGATCGGCGTCGGGCGTTATGTAGGCGGCCTGCGCCAGCGTCCGCAGCGACCAGGCGATGCCGCGGATCTGGTCCCATCCGATCAATCCCTGGCCGTAGCCGTGATATTCGGGCGCTGTGTCCCACGCGTTCCACTGCGACCAGAATTGCAGCTCTTCGAGATAGTAGCGCTCGCCGGTCACGAGATACGGCACGAACGCGAGCGAGGGCTCATGCGCGGCCTCGGGGCCCAGTCCCTTGCGGCCGGCAAGGTCCGGTTTCGGCAGGTAGCCGTCGCCGCGGCCGACATAGTTGTAGTGCGTGGTGATCTTGGGAAATTCCTCCGAGGTCGCGGGACGGTCGGTCTTCTCACTGCGGTAATGCGTGGGGAAGCTTCCCGCCAGATCGCCCGCGCTCAGCATCAGCTGGGCGGCTCGCTCGTCCATCGTCAGAAGATACGCGACGGTCCATTCGGGCAGCGGCGCGATGTCTGACCGGCCGCCGGTGGCGCCCATGCTGGGATAGATGATGCCCGGTCCCATCGGCCCGTGATTGCTGACGGAGAACTTCCTGAACAGTTGTCCCAGGTTCGGCGTGCCGATGTCGGGATCGTAATAGGGGATGGTCCGCGTCTTCTTCAGGTAGGCGAGGTCGTGCTTGACCAGCACGAACGCCGGCGTGCTCCACCAGTATACCTTGCGCCAGCGCGAATAGGGCTGCTGCGCGATGTTTTGCTGCTCGAAGGCGGATTTGCCACCGATGGTGACCCTGGCGTCGTAGATTCGCGTGCGCGGACGCTGCGCCCAAGCCCAGTCGTTCTCCACGTCGACTTCGATGCGCGTCGGCCTGCCTGGGCCGTAGCTGCGGATGCCGAAGCGCACCGCGAGCAGCGCATCAGGCTTCCCGGATGCGTCGCGCAGAGGACCCGTGACCCACCACTCGGTCACCAGCGGTCCTGACAGCCACGTTTCGGTCTTGCCGCGGGAAAGAAGGTCGCGGGCGGAGGCGGTCAGTTTGTTGCCGTGTTCCGTCAGCTCGACCACGGCGTCGAAGCCCGGCGGCAGGGCAGAGATCGGCACGGGCGTTCCTTGCGCGGGCGGTCCCGGCGAGGCCGACACGACCACGTCGTCGCCCGAGCGCAGGCGCGGCACATCGAGCGTTAGCACGGCGTGGCGCAGCGATCCGTCCTTGTGGCGCGCCTTGGCGTCCACCTGCACCGGAATCGGATTGCCAGATTTGTCGGTGACCACGACCGACGATCCGGCCGGAATGTCGCCGGGCGCGAACACCGCACCGAACGTCACCGGCACGTCGCGCTCGATGTCGCTCGATTCGTTCTCGAGCGTGTAGCTGACGACGGGCGCCGCCGCCGCGGGCGCCAGGGCCAGAAACAGCGCGATCAGAAAGCGGGACGGGTTTTTCATGTGATGCGGCAGCCGGGAGGACGGTTAGTGTAACGGCGCCGGGCCGCGCGCACGAGCATTTTCCGGTTGATCCGGGCGTGCTAAACCGTGTTCGGGGGTGCGCCTCTCCCTGCGGAAGCTACCGGCGCCCGTACGGATGAACCAGTCCATCAGATTCGTTGTGGAGTCTCTTCCGGACCGGGTCGCGGTGGAGCGACTCTGGCGCGGTCTCGATCGCGACGGCACGCATTCCTTCTTCTTAAGCTGGACATGGATCGGCACGCTGCTGCGCCTCATGACGAAGCGACCGTTCCTGCTCAAGGCGATGGCTGGGGATGAGCTTATTGGCGCGGCCTTGCTTTCTCCAGCCGAAGCGCGTCTGCGCGGACTGTTGCGGGTGCACCAGGCCTGGTTCAACGCCAGCGGCGATGAGCGCCTCGACGCGGTCATGATCGAGCACAACGGTTTTGCCGGTGGCGATCGCGCCTTGTGGCCGGACTTTCTGCGCTGGTTCGAGAAGCAGGGTTTCGCGGACGAGCTCGTCGTTCCGGGAATAGATCCCCCGGAAGCCTTAGAGGGAAGACTGATGGTACTCGACAAGCTCAGCCACGGTTACAGCACGCCTCTCAAGTCGCTGGGACCGGGAGGCGTCGCCTCGGCCATCAGCGCCAACGCGCGCCAGCAGCTCCGGCGGAGCCTGCGCGACTACGGCGAGACTGCCGTGCTTGACCGCGCCGGCGACGTACCCGCGGCGCTCGCCTATTTCGAAGGGCTGAAGACGCTTCACATCCGGTCGTGGACCCGCCGCGGCCGGCCCCACGCGTTCGCCTCGCCGCTGTTCGAGAAGTTCCATCGCGCCTTGATCGCCGCAGGAACGGACGACGGCAGCGTCGACCTGTTGCGCGTGCAGGCCCATGGGCGTGTGATCGGCTATCTCTACAATTTCCGGCGCAACGGCGTGGTGTCGAGCTACCAGAGCGGCTTTGACGACGAGGATCCGAACCTGCGCCCCGGCTATGTCTGCCACGCGCTTGCCATCGGTCATTACGCGCGGGCGGGAGATAGCACCTACGATTTCCTGGCCGGAACCAATCGCCTGAAGCAGTCCTTCGGATTGGAACGCTACGAGCTGGTGTGGCGCTGCTACCGCAAGCCCACGCTAGGATTCATGGCCGAACACGCCGCGCGCAGGGTCGCGCATCTGGCCAAGAAGATGGCGCGCTCGCGCGAAATCTGAAGCTCACGGGTCGACCGCAGCGGCAACGGCGCAGCCGGCCTGCGCTGCGATCGCGTCGTCGAAACTGTAGCCGAAGGCGTTAATCGCGCGTTCGTAACGCGCTTCGATGTAGCGCACCTCAGCTTCGCACCAAATGCGCTTCAGCACGTTTCTCCAGCGCTGCGGCCCCTTGCGGAACGTTCGCTTCGCCCAGCTGTCGAAATAGGCGGCATTGAGCCCGCTGCGCACGCGCACGGGGTCGAGCCCCGGTCCGATGTCGAGAAACTGCTCGACGGCCCGCGTGCCGGCGGCGGGGTTGGCCGTCAGTTCCTCGTAGCGGATCACGAGCGCGCGTTTGAGGTGCGGCAGGTCCTCCGCCATGGTGCGGTGACAGGCGATCCAGTTACGGATGAGCAGCGCCAGCGGGGCGCGGTACAACGCGTATTCCCATTTGCGGATTGCCAGCGCGCAGGCCACCGGATGGCGCGACACGAAGATGAACGACGCACCAGGAAACGCCGCCTGCAGGAAGCGCGAGCGGATCATGTTGGCGGGCGTCTTCTCGCACAATAGCGGCTTGGACAGATCCCAATAAGGAGCCCAGGCGGCGAACAGCTTTTCGCCCGCGCTGGCGGCAAGCGGTGAGGCTTCGGTCATGTGTGCGTCGGGGTGAAGCGCGAAGCGTTCGGCGCCGCCCAGGTCGTCGTCGATGGGATAGACGGATTGCAGGAACTGGCCTTCGTCCTCGATCTGACCGGTACCGGAAAGCCGACTCGCCTTGGGATGGTCGCCGATCAGCCGGCACACGGCGCTGGTGCCGCTCCGGTGCAGCCCGCCGATGAACAGGAAACGGTGGTCAGCCAAGCTCATCGAAGCTGTATCCGAAGACGTTGATGTCGCGCTCGTAGCGGCGCATCAGGTACTGCGCCTCCATGCCGCTCAAGAGCCGCTTCAGCGCGTTGCGCATCTCGCCGCCGCCGTCGCGATAGGCGCGCGCGTTCCAACTCTTGGCGTAGCGGTCGTTGTGGCCTGCGCGGAACACGCCCGCATCCATGCCCGGCCCGACATCGAGGAGCTTCTCGATCCGGCGCGTCCACGTAACCGGATCGGCGGCCATGTCGTCGTAGCGCACCACCAGGCTGCGCCTGAGGTGGGGAAGGTCATCGTTCATGGCGCGATAGCAGGCCAGCCAGTTGCGCACCGCCACCGCCAGCGGGATGCGGTAGTTGTTCTCCCATTTGCGGATCGCCAGCGCGTAGGCGATGGGGTGCCGCGACACGAAGATGAAGCTGGAATCGGGGAACGCCGCCTGCAGGAAGCGCGATCTCGTGATGTTGTGCGGCGTTTTCTCGCACAGGACCGGCTTCGACAGGTCCCAGTATGGCGCCCAGGCGTTGAACAGCGCCTCACCTGCGCCCGCGGCAAGCGGGCTCGATTCCGTGAGCCTGCCGCGCCGGTCGAGCCCGAAGCGCGCCGGTCCGCCCAGTTCGACACCCTTGGGATAGACAGCCTGCAGGTATTGGCCTTCGTCTTCGGGCACGCCGGTGCCCGTCAGCCGACTGACGAGAGGATGCGAACCCACGAGCTGGTATACCGCGCTAGTGCCGCTGCGCGGCATGCCGCCGATGAAGACGAAACGATGATGGCTCATGCACCCCGTTCCACGTGCGGATGCCCTCCCAAAACCAGCCGCGCGGCGCCGAGCGACGGTTTAAGCAGGAAGGACTGCACCGCGAATTCACGGGCGTGCCGCATCTTTCCCTCTTCCATCAGATGGTGGCTCAGTTCGACCAGATCCCAGGCGCGGATGGCCCGCGCCAGCCGCCGCAGCCGCGAACTGCGGAGCGCAAGCTCGCTGTGCAGCGTGGCGAGCGAAGCGTACAGAGCCTTCTCCTGCGCGGCATAGCTGCGGTAGAGGCTCTGGTGGTGGCTGACGTCGAGTTGGCCGACCACGGTCGAACGGAACAGGATCTTTCGGGCGCGGTCGGTGAGCCGGAAGGAAAGGTCGCGGTCTTCGGCCAGGCTTGTTTTCTCCCAATAAAGTCCCGCATCGAACAAAAGCGCGCGCGCTGCGACGAGAGTGTCGGTATGCAGCGTGCGATGGCGCAACAGGCGGGCCATGGCTTCGATCGACGCGACATAGACGTCGGGTTCGCCCGCGAGCTTGCGACGCTCGAGCGCGCTGCGGGCCGGAGCGTAGAGATCGGGATCGTCCACCTTGCCGCGCGCGCTCGTCTGCATCGCCGCGAAGAAAAGGTCGGCGCCCTGTTTGGTCATGGCACGCACGGCGGTGGAGAGGTGGTCGTTGCGCACCCAGCGATCATCGTCGTCGCAGAACGCCACGTATGTGCCCTTGGCCAATGCGATGCCTTTGTTGCGCATGCGCGACGGGCCGCCAGGCTGCCGGTCGTCGGGCAGCTTCAGGTGAAGCCGGAAGCGGCCGTCGATGTTCTTGCGGATGTCGTCATAGGCGGCGAGGGTCTCGGCACCGGAGCCGTCGTCGAGAACGATGCACTCGAAGTCGCGCAAATCCTGGTCCCTGACGCATGAAAGCAGCCGCATTAGGCAGGCTGGCCTGTCGCGCGTCGCAATCACCACGGAGACAATCGGATCGTTCATCGGCCACGCCTGCTCAGTTTTCCTGGCCGCTCTTTTGCAGCCGCATCGCAGGGTGCGCGGAAACCGTCGCGCGCAACGCCAGGCGGACTGCCGCCGCCGTCGGTCGCAACAACAGCGACTGCACGGCGAGCTCGCGCGCCCGATCGCGATGTCCGGCTTCGAACGCGTTGTGGCCCAGCTCGACCAGCATCCAGGCACGGTAGCCGCGGGCGACGCGGCGCAGGGCGGGATCGTTCATCCGCGTTTCGGCGTGCATCATCGCCATAACGACGAACTGGCGGATTTCGTCCTCGCTGTAGGTTCTGCAGATGCCGACCTGGGCGGTGCGGTCGTAGTCGGCCACGACTGTGGAGCGGTAGAGAACCTTCTCGGCGCGGTCGAGCAGGCGCAGGCCAAAATCACGGTCCTCCGCCATGGAGAGCTTCTCCCAGAACAGGCCGCAGTCGATGATGAGTGCGCGCGACGCCACCAGGCTGTCGCAGTGTAGGAACATGTGCTGCATGCTGCGGGCGCGGTCCCTGCGGTCCACTTCGAAGACGTCGCCTCCGCCACCCGGCAATGGCCGGCGCGTCAGCGGTCCGCGCACGGTGCCGTAAAAATCCGGCCCGATGATGTTGCCGCCCAAGCTGGTCTGGATGTTACCGAAGAAGAGATCACCGCCGTAGCGCTTGAGAGTGGTGACCGCCACGCGCAGGTGATCGTCGCGCACCCAGATGTCGTCGTCGTCGCAGAAGGCGATGTACTCGCCCTGGGCGGCGGCGATGCCGCGGTTGCGGGCCCGAGAGGGACCACCGGCCGTGCGCGCGTCGGAAGCGGGCAGCATCAGGCGAAAGCGGCCGTCCAGCCCGCGCCAAATGCCGTCGTATGCCGCGACCGTCTCGTCCGTAGAAGCATCGTCGACCACGATGCATTCCAACTCGCCGATGTCCTGTCGCTTCACGTAAGTGAGAAGGCGGGCGAGGCTGGCCGGCCTGTCACGCGTGGCGATCACGACCGAAACAGCCGGTTCCTTGCCCATGTCTTCCGTTGAAGTCCGCAGCGTGGCGCAAATCGGAGTATCGCCGATCCGCGCGAAAAATCCACGACGACCCAGTTGTGCCTTCCGTCAGCACGTCGAGGTTCCGTAAGGTCACAGCGAACGTGCTTGACGCTTTCGCGCAACAAGGCGCCATCTTCCGACATCAAACGCGCGCATCGCGATGCTGCGCAGCTATCGCACCGATGGCGTTCCGATTATCCTTTGGATTCCACTACAATACGCAACGTCAACTTCCGCATGATCGAGCCGGTTCCCGTCAGCGTCGTGATTCCCGCGCATAGCGCGGGCGCAACTCTTGCCGCGGCGCTGGCCTCGGTTGCGGCGCAGACCGCAACACCTGCCGAAATCATCGTGGTCGACGACGCCAGCACGGACGCGACAGCGTTGATCGCGCGTGGACATAAAGGCGTGCGCCTTGTTTCGCTGCCGGTCCGCCTCGGTGCGGCTGCGGCGCGCAACGCAGGGCTGAGAGCCGCCTCGAAGCCGTGGATCGCCTTTCTCGATGCCGACGACGAATGGCTTCCCGAAAAACTCGAGAAGCAGATCGCCCGCATCACGCAAGAACCGCGGACAAGCCTGGTGTTTTGCGCCTCGCTGGAATACGCGCCGGACGGCCGTTCGCTCGGGGACACGTTCCGGCAAGGCTCCGTCGCCACGGGCAGCGGTGCATGGAAGCAGCTTCTCAAGAGGAACTTCGTGGCGACTCCGACCGTGATGGCGCCGCGCGCGCTGCTGCTTGCGCTCGGCGGGTTCGACGAGGACCTTGCGGTGGGCGAAGACCAGGACATGTGGATCCGGCTCGCGCTGGCGGGATCGCTCGCCTATGTCGACGAGCCGCTGGTCCGCATTCACGTGCGCCCGCAGAGCCTTTCCGCCTTTCGGCCCGCAGACCAGTCCCGCTTTCTGTTGCCCATGATCGAGCGGCACCTGCGCGAGCTGAGCGGGCGGCTGAGCGCCTCCGAGCGCCGCGACGTCATGGGCGAGCGCTTGAGCAACGCCGGCCGCATCGCGTTCGTGCACGGCGATTTCATGAATGGCGCGATGTTCATGCTCAGGGCGGCACTCATCGGCTATCGTCCGCTGGCCTCGCTGGTGACTTTGCTGAAGGCGCCTCTGGCCGCGCTGGCGCGGTGGGCTATGCAACTGGTACCACGCCGGCAGACGGCGCTTTAGGGGAACCTGTCATTGCGCGAACTTCTCCTTATTATCGCAATCCTGGCCGGCCTCGGAATGACGTTCCGCTGGCCATTTGTCGGTGTGCTGCTGTGGGAGTGGTTCACGCTGCAGAATCCCCACCGCGAAACCTACGGGTTCATCAACTCCGCCAACGTGATCATCGCCGGGGTCACGCTGCTCGCCTGGATGCTGTCCAAGGAGCGCAAGCTGCCGCCCAACGGCTTCTTGTTGTGGGCGATGATCATGTTCCTCGCCTGGACCACACTGACGACCATCTTCGCCTACGACGTTACCTGGTCCTACGGCTACTGGGATCGCACCTGGAAGACGTTTCTGCTGGGCCTGTTGATTGCGGCCACCGTCACCAATCGCGTGCGGGTGCATGCCGTGCTGTGGATCGCTGTGGTGTCGCTGTTCTATTACGGCGTCAAAGGCGGCCTGTTCACCGTGCTTACCGGAGGACAAAACCACGTGCTGGGTCCCCCGGGCACCATGATCCAAGACAACAACCAACTTGCGGTCGCCATGCTGATGACCCTGCCGCTTGCGAACTACCTGCGCAACCAGCTCGTCGACCGCCGCATGCGGCTGCTGATGCTTGGCGCCATCGTGGCCACGGTTCTGGCCGTGATTGGCACATACTCTCGCGGCGCGCTGGTCGGCTTGTTCGTGCTCGGCATGATCGGCCTGCTTCGGATGAAGCACCGCTTCATCTACATGGGCGTGGCCGCGGTGCTGATGGGCTTTGTCGTCACATTCATGCCAGCCAAGTACTTCGAGCGCATGGATACCATGAACTCAGTCCAGTCGGTCCAGAACGACGAGTCGTTTCACGGCCGGCTGGTGGCGTGGGAGGTGGCATACTATGCAGCGCGCGACCGCTTCCCGTTCGGCGCCGGCTTCTACGGCCCGCAGCTCAAGCCGTTCTGGAGCCGTTACTTCCCGCGCGAGAAGAATCATGCCGCGCACAGCATCTATTTCCAGGTCCTGGGCGAGCACGGATTCGTCGGGCTCGGCATTTATCTGGCGCTGTTGGCCGGGGCGTTCCTGCAATGCGCGAGGATGATCAAGATGGCGCGCAGCATTCCGGGCAAGAAGTGGATCGCCGAATTCGGCGTGGGCTTGCAGGCGAGCTTGCTGGTGTTCTGCGTGACCGGCGCAGCGCTAAGCTTGGCCTATTACGATCTCTTCGTGATCAACGTCTGCCTGCTGCTGCCGGCGTTGGAGCTGGTGAAGGGTACGCAAAGGCGCCGGGCATTCGTGCCGGTTCCGGTTGCGGCGCCGGGCTAGACGTCTGCGGCGTCGTGCGGAACCTTGGTCGGGAGCGGCTCGTGATCGGAGGAATAGTCCTCCCCGGCGGGATCGTGGAACAGACCGCCCAGCCATCTGCCGACCAGCGGCGTGATCAGCGCCGACACCACGAGCCAACCGATAAGGATGATGTCAACCCAGTCGAGGTAGTGTGCCACGAGCGACCCCGTGCTTGTTCCGCCAGGACGATGCCGATGTCGCGCTTAAGAACACGTGAACGATGACCGAAATCCTGGTGCTTCCTTTCCCGGGCGATTTCGATTTGGGCAGGTTGTTCGCATCCGCGCCTTCAGCGGAAGGCCACCTGTGCTGGTTCGAGACGTTGGCACGCACGACACTCGCGCCGGACGAGCATGCCGTCGTGGTTGTCGCTCTGGGCGAGGGCAGGCCGAGGGCGGCCTTGCCGCTGGTCTCATCGCGCAAGGGGTTACGTGCGCTCACTGCCCCCTACACCACGATCTACGCGCCGCCGCTGCCGGAGCCGGAAATCGCACGCGAGCTTGGATTGCGCGCGCGCGAATATGTCGACGCAGCGCTGCGGCTGGACGGCCTCGACGGCGCGGGCGCCGGCGTCGCCGCGTTTGTCGAAGGGCTGGCACGCTGCGGCCTGACTTCGGCATGTTATCGCGGCGTCGCCAACTGGTACGAGAGGGTGGACGATTTTGCGACATGGTGGCAGGCGCGGCCCTCGCGGCTTCGCGCGACCGTGCGCCGCAAGCTGTCTGCCGCAGCGAAGCAGGGCGCCACGTTCCGCTGCCTTCGCGGTGGTTTCGACGAGGCGCTGGCGAGCTACGAGGAAATTCATGGCGCCTCGTGGAAAAAAGCGGAGCCGCATCCGCGCTTCATGGCCGAGATGGTGCGGGCGCTCGGCTCCGAAGGGCTGGTGCGGATCGGCGTCATGACGGCGGCGGGCAGGGCGGTGGCCGCGCAGGTCTGGCTCGTCTGCGGCCGCCGCGGCACCATCTTCAAGCTGGCCCATCGCGAGGATGCGGCGGGGCTTTCGCCCGGCACGCTGCTAACCCATTACATGGCCGAAACGCTGATCCGCGACGACGCGCTGGAGGAAATCGACTTCGGACGCGGCAACGACGCCTACAAGCGGGAGTGGCTGGCCCGCTCCCGCCACCGCATCGGTCTCATCGCCGCCGATTGGCGCAAGCCCGTTGGGCTCGCCGCGATCGCCGCCGAAGTGGTGCCGACGCGGCTCGGCTCCGTCATGCGGGCGTTCAGGCGACACCGGCAAGACAATCGTTCGGCTTCCGTAGCGGCAGCGTCGACGGCCGAGTTGCTAGCAAAACAGGCGCGTCCTAAGACGGGGATTGTTGATCCCCAGCGTGGAGCAGGCGTCGAACCATGAGGATCGGCTTTCAACTCTCCACGCTGTGGACGTGGCTGCACTTCCTGGTGTTTACGGTGCTTCCAATCGCGTTCCGGGAACTGCTTCACTGGCTGTACGACTTCCAGTACTTAATCGGTACAGCGCTGGCGGTGCTGGCCGCCTGGATCTGGGGCAAATCGGTCATACGCGCCGCGCGTATCGCTGCGAGAGCCGCTGCGACCAACCAGCCCGCGCAGGCGCCGCCGACCGACGCTCAAGGAAAACCGTCGGCCGCGCCCAAGGTCATTCCCATTCCGCTGGCTGCGGTCGTCGAGCCGCCGGCGAGGAAGCTGGCCTCGGTGCCGAAAACGCAGCTTGCCGAACGCCTGTTTGCGTTGCGGGAGCTGATCCGCTCCACCTTGGGCCGGATGCCGTGCAGCGACGATCCACTGAGTGCCGAGCGGCTCGCCGATTGCCGCATGATCGCGGAGTTCCCGTTAGGCGATTCGCCACCCGATGCGCCCAGGCTGCAGGCACACCGCTTCGACGTGCTGCGCAGCGAGCTTGCTGCGCTTGGCGCCGTGCGCGAAACCGACACCTGCCGCAACGCCTGGGAGGCACTCGTGCGCATCAACATGGATGCCCGCGAGATCATGGCGGCCGAGCCAGCTTCGCCGGCCGCCGCGTCGATATAGGCAAATGGCGGCCGCTATCGCCAGCGGACGTTCAAGGCCTCCGCTTCAGCCCGCTCGCCGAACGGCTGCCCCGAGGCCAGCAACGCCGAGAGCGTCTTCTTGGCCTCGGCCCGCAAACCGTTGGCGTCGAGCACGATCGCCAGGTGATAGGCGATCTCCGGGTTCTGGTTGTTCGCTGCATAGGCCTTCTGCAACGCCGACAGCGCGCCGGTCCTGTCCTGCGCGTGCCACTTCACCCAGCCGAGCGTGTCGAGGATTTCGGCGGAGTGGGGCGCCAGCTTGGCGGCCTGTTCAGCATAGGCCACCGCCTGCTTGGAGTCCGTTTTCTGCAGCAGCCAGCTCAGGTTGTTGAGCGCCACCACGTTTTTCGGCTGGATCTTTATCACGTCGCGGAAAAGCTGCTCAGCGGCGGCGGGATTGCTGTTCATCTGCTGCTGTGCCAGTTCGAGCCTGGCTCCGGCGTCGTCTGGGTGCTTGGCAATCCATCCAGTGAGCACGCCGTCGGCTAGTTTGGCCTTCTTGTTCTGCCGCAGCACTTGGCTGTACAGCACGGCACCCGCTTCGCTGGGATGCTGCGCCTGCGTCTGCTTCAGGCTCGCCTCGGCCTGGTCGTATTTCTTGAGGGCAATCATCGTGGTAGCGAGGATGAGTTCGGACTGCACCCCGGGCTCGACCTTCACTGCGTCCTGAGCCGCGGCAAGCGCGACGTCGCCGTTGTTGGTGGCAATCGCCAAGCGGATCAGCGTGGAACGGGCCAGCGCGAACTTCGGTGCCAGATCGAGCGCGCGCTTGTAGGCGGCGATGGCGCCATTCACGTCCTTTTTGGCGACGAGCGCGCTTCCCAGCATAAGCTGCACTTGCGGCGAATCCGGCCGCTCGGTCGCCAGCCGCCGGAAGGTGTCGAGCGCCGCGTCGGCTTGGCCGGAGGCGAGTTGGATCTCCGCCTGCACCATCTGGGCGTTGATATCTTTCGGCGCGAGCTTGAGATAGGCCGCGATGGCCGCAGCGCCGTCGTTCATGCGGTTGCGGCTGATGTAGTAGCTCGACAGCGCCAGATTCGCCAGATTGCTCTTGGGTTCGACCGCTACGGCGTGCTTCAGGATGGCCTCGGCGGTCTTTTCCTGGTGCATGTGCAGATTGACTTCCGCCACGCGGATCAGCGCCATCACGTTTTTCGGTTCGGCCTTCAACAGCGTCTGATAGTCGCCGTTGGCGCCCATGAAGTCTCCGTCCGAAGTCCGCGCCACGGCGCGGTCGTAAAGCGCCAGCGTGAACTTCGGATCAATGGCCAACGCCTGTGAGAACGCCGCGACGGCGCCCTTGTAGTCGGACTTGGCGAGCAAGAACTGGCCGCGGAACACGGGACCGTAGGGGTTCTTCGGCGCAGCGGCCGCGAACTTGTCGGCGACCGCGCCGGCGCCGGCGACGTCGCCGCTGCGCATCAAGGCTGCAATCAGGAGTCCGGCGGTGACCTGGTCGCCGGGTTCGTGCGCGTTGACGTCGCGCAGCTCCTTGATCGCGGCCTCGGTGTCACCGCTGCGCAGGCTGGAGGCGGCGAGCTGGCGCTTGAGCAGGTCGCCGCCAAAGCCGGACGCGCTCGCCTTTTCAAAGTACTCGGTCGATTTCGCAAAGTCCTTCTGCAATGCATAGGCCTGCCCGAGCAGAACCATGGCCCGCGGCTCATTGGAGTCGCGCAGCGGCAGCAGCAGGTCGATCGCGCGCTGGGAGTTCTTCATCCGCAGATAGATCGTGGCGAGCTGGATGCGCGCCTCGGGATTGCCGGCGAATTTCGACACTGCAGACGTCAGCGTGTTGATGGCGATCTCGTTATGGCTGCCGATGGCCGCCATCTGCGCGACCAGGACCGCGATCTCGGGCCGGGAATTGACGAACTCAGGCGGCAGTGCCTGCGCGATGTTCCAGGCGCCGGCCGTGTCCTTGGCGCGCTCCAGCAGCAGCGCCTTGTAGTAGAGCGCCTGGGGCAGCTGCTTCCACTGGTTCAAGACCGCATCCACATCGGCGGAGGCCTTGGCGTCCTGCTTCATCTGCATGTAGACCGAGGCACGCGCCAACAGCGACAGAGGATTGAGCGGATACTGCTTGACCATGACGTTTGCCGCGGCCAGCGCCTCGTCCAGCTTGTTGGTCACCTGGGCGAGCGTGATGCGCAACATCAGCACGTTGGCGTCGGTCGGTGCCTTGGCATAGGCCTCGTCGCTCAGCTTGACCGCGGTGTCGATGTCGTTCTGGTCCTTGGCCATGCGCGCCTTGAGCACCAGGCTGGGCGCATCCCGGCTGATTGCCAGCGCATGGTCGATGCTGTCCGCCGCGGCGTCCTGATGAGCGGTCGTCAGCTGCGCGATCGCGCGCGCGCGCCATGTCGTGGCGGCGAGTGGGCTGCGGTCGTCCTCGCCGGGCGCCGGGAACTGGTCGAGCAGCGCCTGGCCCTCGCCATGTGCCAGCATGGCATCGTAGAGGAACGGCAGCACCTTGGCGTCGGCCGCACCGGCCGCGCGTGCCGCCCGCAGCTCGCGGATCGCAGCGACGAAATCACCCGCGCGCAGATAGGTGTATCCCAGCTCGACGCGCACGTCGGTGTTCTTGGGCGCGAGGTCGGCGGCCTTCTTGAGATAGATCACCGCGACGTTGGGATGGCCCTGCTGGATCGCCTGACGCGCTTGGCGCAGCAGATCGGCCAGTCCGGACGGATTCTGCGAATTGCGGTAACTGGCGGACGAGCCGATCGCCGCGTACGCTGTCCCGCCCAGCGGGGCCGATGCGGCCAGGGCGCACAGCGCCGCTGCGAGCATGAGCCGGTGCCGGCCGCGCAGAAGCGAGGTTGTCTTGCAGGGGTTCACGGTGACCTCCCAGTTGTGGCGCAATGCGAAAAGGTGGTTTGCCATTGCGCGATGGAGCCAACTCTCAGGCGCGACGCTTGTGCGTGCCCAAGAGGTTGTAGACTTGCGGACGGCTGATACCCATCAGCTTGGCCGCCTTCGATACGTTGCCGTCGGAAACGGCCAGCGCCTCGCGCAGCAGCGCGCCTTCCAGTTCGCGCATGTGGTCGCGCAGGTTGAGGTTGCGCGGCTTGCCATCGGAGACGAGTTCGAGGTCCTCGGGCGTGATCAGCGGCCCGTCGGACATGATGACGGCGCGCTTCACGCGGTTTTCCAGCTCGCGCACGTTGCCAGGCCACTTGTGCGCCTGAAGCGCCATGAGCGCCTCCTTGGTGAAGCCGCGCAGGTTGCGTGAGTGTTCGCGGTTGTAGAGGTTGCGGAAATGCTGGGCCAGGATGACCGCGTCGCCGTCACGATCGCGCAGCGGCGGCAGTTCGATGCGGATCTCGTTGAGGCGGTAATAGAGGTCCTCGCGGAAGCGTCCCTGCTTGACCAGATCGGAGAGCGGCTGGTTGGTGGCGGACACCACGCGCACGTTGACCGACAGCGTCGTGCGTCCGCCGACGCGCTCGAACTGCTTGGACTGCAGGAATCGCAGCAGCTTGGCCTGAAGCGCCACGGGCATGTCGCCGATCTCGTCGAGGAACAGCGTGCCCTTGTCGGCGATTTCGAACTTGCCCAGCGTTTGCTTGATCGCGCCGGTGAAGGCGCCGCGCTCGTGCCCGAACAACTCGCTTTCAAGCAGGTTCTCCGGAATCGAGGCACAGTTGATCGCCACCAGCTTCTGCGCACTCCGGGCCGATGAGTCGTGTAATGCGCGCGCGATCAGCTCCTTGCCCGTGCCGCTTTCGCCAAGGATCAGCACGCTGGCGTCGGTGCGCGCCACGCGTTCGAGGGTCTGCGCTACCTGTTGCATCTGCGAGGAACCGTAGACGAATCCGGGCAGACGCCGATCGGCATAGGCGCGCAGCTGGCGGTTCTCCTCCTCCAGGTCATACATGCGCGCCGCGCGCTCGATGATGAGCTTGAGCACGTCCACGTCCACCGGCTTGGAGATGAAATCGAAGGCACCGCGCGCCACCGCGTTGACGGCGACTTCGTGGTCGGCGTTGCCCGAGAGGATGATGACTTTTGTCTGCGGCGCGTTGGACAGGATTGTGTCAAGCACTTTGAGGCCCTCGGTGGCGCCATCGGGATCCGGCGGCAGGCCGAGATCGAGGATCACGATGCGGATGTCGCCGGCGTCCTCGAATACCCTGATCGCTTCGCTGCGCGAGGTGGCGCCCACCATCTTGAACGGATCGAGTGCCCACTGCATCTGTCGCTGCAGGCCCGGATCGTCCTCGACCAGGAGGATCTTGCGCCCGCCGTCCGCGCGCGTTTCGTTGGCTCTCGTCATGATGCCGCCCGGCTCTCCGCTTGCTCGCCCGTGGGAAGCAGCAGCGACACGGTCGTACCTTCCCCGGGTTTGCTGTCCACCTCGATGTCGCCGCCCAGGTCCCGCATGATGGCGCGCGCCTGATAGGCGCCGATGCCGAGGCCTTTGTTCTTCGTCGTGTGCAGGGGCCGGAACAGTTCGCGGGCGATGAATTCCTCGCTCATGCCCGGGCCGTGATCGCGCACCCGCACGCGCACGCGGGCCCCCAGCCTGTCGACTCCAAGTTCGACACTTCCCGCTTCGGGGCTCGCCTCCACCGCATTCGTGACGATGTGCTCTAGCGCGTTTTCGAACAGTTCGGGATGTGCGATCTGGGCGAAATGCACACCACCAGTGCCGTCGCGGCCGAGTACAATGCCGGCTTTGGCCTTGCTCTGCGCGAAGCGGGCGACGACCTCGCAGATGTTAACACGTGACGGCGCGCATCCGGCTTCAGACCCCTTGCCGTCGCGCAGCCTGGTGATAAGGCGCTGCAGATTGTCCACCGCGTGGCGGATGGTTTCCATCATGTCGGCGCGGAAAGCCGCGTCGTCGCCGAACCGTTCCGCGTTCTTGACGAGCAGGTTGAGTTGGCCTGCAGTGTTTTTGAGATCGTGCAAGGCGAAAGTCACGCGGTTGTTGAATTCGGCAAGCTGCTGCGAATCGGCGAGTGCCTGCGCTGTCTGCTCGTGCACCAAGAAGTCGGCGAGCTGGGTGGCGATGAGCCCGATGAGGTTCTTGTCCTCCCAGTCGAGCTTCTTAGGCGCGCGCGGCTTGTGCAGCAGGGCGAACGCCACCAGCTCGTCCCGGAAGCGCAGGGGCACCGCCAGCCAGACCTGCGGGAATCGCGCCCGCCACAGCGCCAGCTCCGGAGTCTGTTCCTTGGAGGTGAGTTCGAGATAGACGACGGCTTCGTCCACGAACGACTTGAGAAGTTCGTCGGTTTCCTGCAGCGGGCCGAAATTCTCGCCGAAGGCAGAGTAGGCAAGGCGGGCAAACTGCTTCCAGCCGGCCCGGCGCACAAACAGCACGCCGCCGGGGCTGTCGAGGTGATCGGAGATCACCAGCAGCACGCGCTCCGGCCCGCCGCGATCCTCATAGCGCGACAGCGCCTGGATGAACTTGGTCCATTCCAGGCGGTAGTCGTACTTGTAGGAGAAGAAGTTTTCGTTGATGAACTTCCTGATCTGTGAGCGCACCGAATGGGTCGACAGCGCGACGATCAGCGCCACCAGGCCGGCAAATCCAAGCACGATCGACAGAACGACGGCCGGCGTGCCGCCGAAATGGCGCACGTAAAGGGCGGCGGCGGCCGTGCCCTGCAACAGGATTCCCGCAAATATCAGCGTCGCCGAGTGGAACACCACATGGCGCGAGGAATGCAACTTCAGCCTGAGCGATTCCCCGCGCACCGCGGTCACTACGAACAGCGGCAAGGTGACGAGGTAGACGAGCGGCTGGGCGAGCTGGAACGGCTCGATCGCGGCGGCGCCGAGAAACTCGGGGATGCTGAGCGCAAGTTGGTAGACGTAGAGCGCCGCCAGCGCGATGAGCATCAGCTTGATCGACCACAGCCGCGAACGCCCCAGATTGCGATAAAGGTTCTCGGTGAGGATGAGCCCCATAATCGCCACCGCAAGCGCGGCGGTGGGCAGGTTCAGGCGCACGCCCAGTCCCGTGTCGATGCTGGCACTGCTGAGCGCAAACGCAAGATCGACCGCGATAACGACGCCGGCCGCCACGGCAAGCCGCCGCCATAGCGGCTGTTCGTGGGCATCGTGGCGCAGCAGGCCGATGCAGAGCGCGAACCAGGATGCATCACGCAGCGCGCCGAGCGTGGGCGGCAGCCAAGCTTGTGCCCAACCCCGATCGTAAAACACGCCCGATAACGACCACAGCGCCGTCATCATTGCGGCCGCTGAGAACAAGTAGTTTGGCCAGGAGCGTTTGCCGCGCGCCGGCAGCACGACCGCGAACGCGGTGTAGGCGAGTGCCGTCAGCAGGCCCGCGAAATGCGAAATCCCCAGTCCCATCTGGCCCTTGTGTCGCTAAATGTAATTGGAACAACTATCAACTGGCGTCGGATTTCTCAATCAGCGAGCACCCCGCACTGTTGGAAAAATTTACAGGTGTGGGTCTGCTGCACCCTCGCCACGCAGGGCTTCCGTAGCGCCAAGCTGGCGGGGAAGGCGCCGCGCCAGCACTTCGCGGAACAGCTTCAGTTGACCCTGCGTGGTCGCACCCCAGTCGAACTGCTCGGCATATTTCCGCGTTGCGTTCCGGTCCGGCAGGTCGGCGAACAGGCGCTGCACGGCTCGGGTTACGCTGTTTACGTCAATGCCGTCGATCAGCACCCCTGCGGCGGGATCGGCGACGACTTCTGGCGTGCCCCACACGGCCGTAGCCGCCACCGGCGTGCCGCACGCCATCGCTTCCAACAGAACGTTGGCCCAGCCTTCGCGGCTCGAAGCGAGCACCAGCGCGTCGAGCGCGCGGTACACTTTGGCTAGGCTTGTCTGGTCGAGTTCGCCCAGAAACCGCACGCGATCGGTCACGTTCAGGGATGCCGCGAGGCGCTCCAGCGATGCGCGCTCCGGCCCGTCGCCAACGATGATCAGATCGGTGTCCGGAAGCTGCGGCAGCGCGCCGATCACGTGATGATGGCCCTTGCGTTCGATCAGCGATCCCACGCTGCCCAGCGTGCGATGCTTGAGTCCCAGCGCGCGCCGTTCGGCTTGGCGATCGCCCGGCGAGAACAGCAACAGGTCCACGCCGTTGCGCAGCACCACGATGCGGTTTGCGGCGACGCCAAGCTCCACCAATCTGTCTTTCAGCGCACGGCACACGGTAACGAGCCCGTCTGCGTTCGCCGCGGCGTCGAGGATCATGCGCCGAGGTCCGGCGTAATCGGGAATCAGGCTGATGTCGGTGCCGCGCGCCGTGACCACCACAGGAATCCCGAATTCGCGGCCCAGCCGTACCGCGGCCACGCCGTCGGGATAGAAGTAATGCGCATCGATCAGATCGTAACTCCGCCCTCGCGCGAGCAGCGCGCTCAACACCTCCCGCATCGCGCGGAACAGCGTGGCGGGCGCCAGGGTCATGCCGATTTTGGGGATTACGATATAGCGAGGGTGCCAAACCGTCAGCGCGCCTCGGCTGGCGACCCGCGGCACAAGATCGAGCCGCCCCGCACGCGGATAACGCAGCAACGGTGGCAACCAGGGCACAGGGGCCAGTACCTCAGCGGAAACTTCACGCGAAGCAACAAGCTTGTCCAGGCGCGTGGCGACGAAGGCGCCGTGCGCCGGCTTCGCTGCGTTCGGGTAAAGCGTGGTCGCGGTCAGGATCGACAGCATGCGTTGCGGTTCATGTGTGTATTGGCATGACGGAGTCGTTCTGCCAGTAATCAGCGCCCCCAGTAGCATCGATGGGCGATCCGGAGAAGGTCATGAATCTGTCGATTTTCGGCATGGGCTATGTCGGCGTGGTGTCGGGCGCCTGCCTTGCCCGGCTCGGACACAAGGTTGTTGGCGTTGACGTAAACCTCGACAAGGTGAACTTGATCAATGCCGGCCGCTCGCCAATCGTCGAGCCCGGCGTGCCCGAGATCATCGCCGAACGGGTCGCAGCCGGTGCGTTCTCGGCCACCACCGATGCCGCGGCGGCGGTCGCCCAAAGCGAAGTGTCTTTCATCTCCGTCGGCACGCCCAGCAGCAGGAACGGCGCGCCGTCGCTCGACCACATCGATCACGTCTCACGGCAAATCGGCGAGGCGATCGCAAAAAAACAAACGCCGCACTCCGTGATCGTGCGTTCCACCGTGCCGCCCGGCACGGTGGCGGGCCGCATCGCGCCGGCTCTGGCGCGCGCCTCGGGACGCAAGCCGGGTGAGGGACTGGACGTCGCAGACAACCCGGAATTCCTGCGCGAAGGCCGCGCCGTGGCTGATTTCGAGAAGCCGCCGTTCACCCTGATCGGCTCGTCGAGCGCCGGGGCGGTCGAAGTGGCGCGCGAGGTTTACCGGAAGATCGATGCGCCGTTCATCGTTACCGACGAACGCACGGCGGAATGCATCAAGTATCTCTGCAACGTGTTCCACGCAGTCAAGATCGGATTCGCCAACGAGGTGGGCGCGGTGCTCAAATCGCAGGGCGTCGATGCGCGCGAGGCCATGCGCGTGTTCTGCGAAGACCGGGCGCTCAACATCTCGCCCGTCTACCTGCGCCCCGGTTTTGCGTTCGGCGGTTCGTGCCTGCCGAAGGACCTTCGCGGATTCCTGTCGCTTGCCGAGGGCGAGCACATCGATCTGCCGTTCCTGGGCAGCCTGATGCGCAGCAACGAGCGGCACATCGAGCGTGCCTACGAGATGATCGCGCGCGGCGGCCGCCGCCGCCTCGCCTTCTTCGGGCTGGCGTTCAAGCCGGGCACCGACGACATGCGCGAATCTCCGCAAGTGGCGCTAGCCGAGAAACTGATCGGCAAGGGTTACGAGCTTGCCATCTATGATCGCGACGTCGAGTTGGCACGGCTGACTGGCGCCAACAAGGCCTTCATCGAGCATGAGATCCCCCACCTCGGCCGCCTGCTAAAGCAATCAGCGGAGCAGACCCTGGAAGGCGCCGAGGCCATCGTGATCGGCCATGTGGGCCAGACGGAAGCCGGGGTCATCGCCGCGCGCCATGATGGGCGCACGATCATCGATCTGCAGGGCGTGCGCGATCTCGAGACGCTCAAGGGCGCCGATTATCAAGGCATCTGCTGGTGAAACCCCGGCTGCTGTTCGTTTCGCCCCGCTACCTGCTGCCGGCCGACATGGGCGGCAAGATCAGGACGGCACATGTGCTGAAGGGGCTGAAGGGCGGCCGCTTCCACGTCACGCTCATCTCGCCTGCGCCGGGCGAGATTCCGGCGGCGCATCGCGCGGAACTGGCGCGGATGTGCGACGAATTCGAAAGCTGGCCGGAGCCGCGCCGGAGTCCGCTGTTCCGTGCCACGCGGCTCGCACGCATCGCCTCGCGTCTGCCGATTCCGGTGGCGACCGACCGCTCGGCTGCGGCACGCCGGCGAGTGGCCGGGGCGTTGAAACGCGCCGACATCTTGGTCGCCGATTTTCTGCATTCGGCGGTTCTTCTACCGCCGCGCCTGGACGTTGCGTCCGTTCTCTTCACCCACAACGTCGAAGCCGAGATTTTCGGGCGCCATGCCGAAATCGCCTCGGGCGCGCTGGCGCGGGCGGTCTGGCGCAACCAGCTTGCCAAGATGCGCCGCTTCGAGCGCGAAACACTCGGCCGCTTCGACGCCATCATCGCGGTTTCCGAGCGCGACCGCGACACCTTCCGGCGCGATTACGGCGCCGTAGCTTCCACCATCCCCACCGGCGTCGATCTTGACCACTTCGCGTTCCGTGCCCAGGCCGACGCGACGCCGCCCGTCGTTGCCTTCACCGCATCAATGGATTCAATGGCCAACATCGATGGCGTGCGCTGGTTCATGGACGCGGTCTGGCCGCTGATCGCGGCCGAAGCTCCCGAAGTCCGGATGCGTGTGATCGGGCGCAATCCCGATGCCGGGCTGTTGAACGCGGCGCGCCAGCGCGGCCTCAACTGGATATTCACCGGCTTCGTGGACGACGTGCGCCCGCACCTCCAAGGCGCCTCCGTCTACGTCATTCCGTTGCGCGTGGGCGGCGGCACGCGCATCAAGGCCTATGAGGCCATGGCGTTCGGCTTGCCGGTCGTTTCGACGAAGCTAGGCGTGGAAGGTCTAACCGTTCAGTCCGGCACGCATTTCCTCGAAGCGGACAGCGAGGCTGCGTTCGCCGCTGCGGTGCTGAAGCTGCTCAGCGATGCCGCGCTGCGCCGCCAGCTTGCGGCAAATGCGCGTGCGCTTGTGGAAGGTAGCTTCTCGGCGCAGAGCGTCGGTGCGGCGTTCGAGGCAATTTGCGTGGCGGCGATGCAAACGCGCCGCGTGGGAAATGCTAGCGCGAGCCTTGCGCGAACACGAGCACCCGGAACGTCTGGAGCATGATCGAGAAGTCGCGCAGCACGCTGAAGTGCTTGAGGTAGAACAGGTCGTATTCCAGCTTGCGTTCGGCGTCCTCTACCGAGGCGCCATAGGGATAGTTGATCTGCGCCCAGCCGGTGACGCCGGCCTTCACACAGTGACGCAGGTGGTAAAGCCTGATCTGCTGCGAAAGCTGGCCCACGAAACAGGGCCGCTCGGGGCGCGGTCCCACCATCGACATCTGGCCGATCAGAACGTTGAAGAGCTGGGGCACCTCGTCGATGCGCGTGCGCCTGAGGATGCGCCCCACCCGCGTGACGCGCGGATCATTCTTGCGGGCCCATTGCGCGCCTCCTTTTTCTGCGTCAACGCGCATGGTGCGGAATTTCACGATGCGGAACCGGCGCCCGCCTTGGCTGACGCGTTCCTGGCGGTAGAACACGGGGCCGAAGTCCTCGAACACGATGGCGAGCGCGATGATCGTCAGTGTCGGCAACGTCAGCAGCAGCAGCGTCAACGACACCACAATGTCCATCAGCCGCTTCAGTCCGCGATCGAGCCAGCCGAAGCGGAAACCGTCGGAATAGAGCAGCCAGTGGGATTCGGTCCATTTCAGGTCCACCCGCCCGGTTTCGCGTTCGACGAAACTGTTGAAATCGAACACCGGCACGCCGTTGGCCTTCCATGGAAGCAAATCGTCGAAGTGCATTTCGGCAGGATCGTCCACCGCCACCACCACCTGATCGATGTGCAGCCGGGCTTCGAGTTCCTCGACAGTGTGCACGCCCGCCAACGTCTTGATCGGCTCGCCCGGAATGCCCGCGGGGGGCTCGCCGCCGAGATAGGCTTCGGTCAGGAAGTGCAGCTCGGCCAGCCGGCGGTCAGAGCGCCGGAAAAGATCGCGCAGGTAATGCGCGCGCTTTCCGGTGCCGATGATCAGGATGTGGCGTCGGAACCAATGGCGCCGCGCCATTGCCAGGAACAGCGGCCGCGCCATCATGCCGCCGAACAGGCTTGCACCGCTACCGACAAGAACGATCGTCAGTCCGCGGCTGATGCTGCGGTAGGCGAGCGAATCGAAAACATAGGTCAGGCCGAGATGGATGACGATCAGCGACAGCGCGGCGCTGACGCCCAGCGCCACCACAAGCCGCGTGATCGCGGTCGAGAAGTTGATCAGCGCATCGTAGCGGTAGCAGCCGGCGGCGTAGGCGAAGGCGAACGAACTCGCCACCAGGCAAACGATCACCCCGCCGGTTTGCGCCGGCGTTTCGAGCGCCAGGCGTTCGTGGACGGCGGAGATCAGAACCGCGACGGAGCCGGCCATGAAGACGAAGTCGAGAACCGCGAGCGTGGTGCGCGAGCCTGGCAGGAAGCGCTGGCGCATCTGTGCTTTCGTGGCGGAGCCGGTCAGAAGTTCGGGGTTGGCTGCGTCGGCAGAAGGCGAGGCGTTCCAATTGCGCGATTGAAAGGCGCTTGCCGAACTTTGCGCTTGGAACACGCCCGCTGTGTCTGCCATGTGTTCGCTCTCCCCGCCGAGTGCGCTGAACATGCATATCGAATTCGCACCACGGGCAAAAGTGATTTTTAAATGGAATAATTCGCAAATTCATGAAACTTGACGGCGGGTAGGCTGCGCCCGCGCAGGGCGTCCGCTGAGCGGCTCGACGACGTGATGCGGGGGAGGGGTTCCGTCCGCTCGAACGATGTTCGTTGCTTCGTGACATTCGTGGGCGCAGCCGACGCAACGTTAGGTCCACGGCGAAAAGTAATTGGCGGTGCATCTATGTCACAGAAATTGCTAGCTTGTTGCGAAGCATTATTGGAAAAGTTCTTTTGTTCCAGGTAGATTGAGTCTCCACCGATCTCGCACAGGGGCATGCCATGAATTTCAGGAGTCTGGTCAAGGCCGCGCGTCCGCTTGCGGCGATTCTTGCCGTATTGGCCACGGTTGTCGTGGCGGGCTGCGCAAACAAATTGCCTCCGCCCCCGGCCGTTGAGGCGAGCAACACCGAATATCGCATCGGCCCGGGCGATGCCTTGAGCATCTTCGTCTGGCAGAACAAAGACCTCTCGACCGAAGTTCCGGTGCGCCCGGACGGCAAAATCTCGTTGCCGCTGATCAACGACATGGCCGCCGCCGGCAAGACACCGACACAACTGGCCAACGACATCCAGGATCAGCTGAAGAAGTACGTGAACAACCCGCTCGTGACTGTTATTGTTCATTCGTTCATTGGGCCTTACTCGGAACAAGTGAGGGTTGTGGGCGAAGCTGCAAGACCCAAGTCGATACCGTATCGCGATCGCATGACGGTGCTCGATGCCATGATCGAAGTCGGGGGACTGACGCCGCTGGCGTCCGGCGACCGGGCGACGCTGGTGCGCTACGTAAACGGCAAACAGGAAAGTTTCGGGCTCAGGCTTGATGATTTGCTGAAGGACGGCGACATGTCGGCGAACGCACCGCTGGCGCCGGGCGATGTGATCATCATTCCGCAAAGCTACTTCTGAACGGGTTTGCGGAACTGGCTGGGGGGACAGGGTGCAGTGGCAGACTCAACTTTTTATGCGGAAGTGACTCACTGGTCATGGCCGTTTGAAATTCGACGCGGCTGGCTGACGGCCGCCGTGCTTGCGGTCGTTCTGCCGTCGGGGGCCATGGCGCAGACCTCGTCTGCGCCGGTGGAGGCGACCTTTCCCGACACCACGAGCACACGCTCGATCACGAGCGCGGATGCGCTGGCGTCCGCGGCGCCGGAAACTCAGGCGGGGTTGCCTGTTCCGCCGCTGCAGATCGGAGGCTATCTCGATCTAGCCGTGGGCTACAGCACGAACGCGCAGGGCGGGCCAAGCGGCACCAGCAGCAACGACTCCTTCATGCGCGGAACCGTCGGCGGCTACCTTCAGTACATCAAGCCGCGCCTGTCGGCGAACCTCGCCTACAGCCTGACCGGGGTCTACTGGGCGAAGTTCCACCGGCAGAACCATCTCTCCAACCGGCTCAATCTGACGTCGCATTTCGTTGCGATCCCGGACATGCTGGTCGTCAAGGCGAATGCGTATGCTGCGCCCGCCGATCTCACCCGGGCCGGCGCCGTGTCGGCGAGTGGGGAGCCGATCTCGCAGTTCAACACGCGCGACACCTACGGCTACTTCGTGCAGCCCGATTTCATGCTGCGCTTCAAGGACTATCTGATCTCGACGCTGTCGGCCGGACACGGCGGCGTGTTCTTCGTTCGGCCAGGAACCACCGACACGACTCTGCCGCCTCCGCCCATCACGCCGGCGCGCGACGCCTATTCCACGATCCTGACGGAAGAGGTCGGCAGCGGCACCTATTTCGAGCGTCTGCATTTCAGTGTCATCGGCAGCTATGCGCAGTTCTCGCAGATGGTGCGGTCGCAACGCACCGAGGAGGTCGCCGCCAACCTCAGCTATGCCGTCACGCGCTACCTCAAGGTGTTCGGCATCGGCGGCTATGACGATTTCAAATCGACCCAGACGCTGGCCAGAGATCTGTCGGGGCCAACCGGGCTGGGCGGCGTCACCTTCGGTGAAGGGCCCGAATTCACGGCGACCGTCGAAGCCGGCACCCAGCACAACATGCCGACCTATATGGGATCGGTGCGCTGGATCATCACGCCGCTCACCCAGTTCATCGCCGAGGCGACCGATACGATCAACACGCCGCAGGGCGACATCCTGGCGAATCTGGCGCGGCAGGGGGTCACCAATTTCGGCAACTTCAGCTCTTCGGGATTGTACGGCTTCGGTTCCAACAACATCGACTCGGGTATGGGCGTGGGGCCGATCAGCGGATTTTCACCGATCGGCTCGAACGGGCTCGCGCTCGACAACGGCATCTACCGACTGCGCGCTTTGCAGGCCAACCTGTCGCACAAAGCCGACCGCACCACCATCACCTTGGGCGCATTTGCGGATGAGCGCGATCGTCTCGACGTCACCCCGGGCAGCGTGCTGCCGCGGACCTCGATCTATGGCTTGCGCGCCAGCGCCTCGCATCAGCTCAACCAGTACCTGACGGCGACGGCGACGACGTCCTATTCGATTGCCAACGAATTCGGCGGGCACGACCGCGTCTTTTACATCAGCGTGATGGGCAACTACCGGCTGACGGAGCATATCGACCTCTATCTCACCAACCACTATTCGCATCGCGAGTCCAAGAGCCTTGTCGGGTTCGTCAATGCGCCGGTGTCGGAGGACCAGATCATCCTCGGCCTCAGGGCCCATATCTGAAGCATGACGGACGCCGCCGGGAGGCCTTCGGACGACGTCCCCGTTGTGGTCAGGCCCGCACGTGAGGCTGATGGTCCGGCGTGGGACGCCTTCAACTTCGCTGCACCGCACGGCAGCTTCTTTCACCGCTTCGCCTGGCGGTCGCTGCTGCGCGACACGTTTGGGCTTGTTCCTTGCCATCTCATTGCCGAGCGGGCAGGCAGCATCGTGGGGCTGCTGCCGCTGTTCCACCAGAAGAATCTGTTGTTCGGCAAGGCGTTGATCTCGTCGCCGTTCTGCGTCGAGGGCGGGCCGCTGGCGGCCGATGCGCGGGCCGCAGAGGCGCTGGACAAGGCCGCCGTCGCGCTGATGGACGAACTCGACGTGCCGGTCCTGGAATATCGCAGCCGCAAGGCCTCGCGCGCCGGCTGGGCCGCCAAGCGCGATCTCTATGCCACCTTCGCGCGACCGCTGTCGGCGAGCGACGACGAGAACCTCAAGGCGATACCGCGCAAACAGCGTGCGGTGGTGCGCAAGGCGCTGAGCGGTACGCTGACAGCGGCGCAGGAGGATGGCGTCGATGCCCTGTACCGCGCCTATTCGGAAAGCGTGCGCAATCTCGGCACGCCGGTGTTTGCCAAGCGCTGGTTCGCCCGGTTGCGCATCGCCTTTGGCGAAGGTTGCGAGGTGGTGGTGATCCGTAACGGCGGCAAACCGGTGAGTGCGGTGATGAGCTTCTACCACGGCGACACTGTGCTGCCTTATTACGGCGGCGGCACGGCGGCGGCGCGGTCGAGCGGCGCCAACGACCTGATGTACTGGCAAGTCATGTGCCGGGCGGCGCGGCGCGGCTGCCGCCGCTTCGATTTCGGGCGCAGCAAGGCGGACACCGGCGCCTTCGCCTTCAAGCGGAACTGGGGATTCGAACCGCAGTGGCTGGAGTACGAGTACAGGCTCGCGCCGGGCGCGCAGCTGCCCGAGAAGAACCCCA
>Ga0335085_10001161_pt1 | contig 60191 bp, 50 predicted proteins | sample Lox_Sample_45_FD_206712 | JGI IMG/M metagenome (GOLD analysis project Ga0335085, IMG submission 206712) | Soil microbial communities from Loxahatchee National Wildlife Refuge, Florida, United States - Lox_Sample_4.5 | ecosystem: Environmental > Terrestrial > Soil > Wetlands | place: USA...
GCCGCCCGGCGGTCCTCGACATGGCGGGCCGGTTCTTTACGATAGGGATTCGTCCAGGTCCCCGAGGGTGCGGATGAGCTCGGCGTTGACGGTGTAGTCGACCGGGCAGGCGATCACCGAGACGGTGTCGTCGGCGAGCGCGGCCCGCAGCGTGGGCAGCAGCTCACCTGCGGAGGTAATGCGGTATCCCCTGGCGCCGAAGCTCTCCGCGTACTTGACGAAGTCCGGGTTGCCGAACCGCGTGTCCACGTTGTGCCCGATCTCCATGTCCATTTTCCAGCTGATCAGGCCGTACGCGTCGTCGACCCAGATGAGGATCACCATGGGCAGCCGCAGCCGCAGCGCGGTCTCGATCTCCTGGGAGTTCATCAGGAACGAGCCGTCGCCCGTCGCCACGAGCACCTTCGACTCGGGCCTGGCGATCTTCGCGCCAATCGCGCCAGGCACCGTCCACGCCATGGTTGACAGGCCGTTGGAGATCAGGCAGGTGTTGGGCGCGTAGGTCGGGTACAGCCGGGCCATCCACATCTTGAGCGCCCCGGTGTCCACGAGCACGATGTCCTCGCGGCCGAGCGCGGCCCGTGTTTCCGCCACGATGCGCGCCGGGTGCAGCGGGAACCGGTCGTCGGCCTGGCCGCGGGCGAGCTCGGACGAGAGCAGTTCCCTGATCCGCTCGCCGCCGGCCGGGGGGTTCTTGCGCCAGACGGCGGCGCCGAGCGCGTCCAGGCTGTTGCTGATGTCGGCGGTCAGCCCGACCGCGACGTCATAGTGCGCGTCGACCTCGGCGGGGAATCGGTGCACGTGGATGATCTTGGTGGTGCCGCGCGGATTGATACGGACCGGGTTGAACTCCTGGAGCTCATACCCGGCCGCGACGATGACGTCGGCCCGGTCGAAGCCGAAGTTGACGTAGTCGTGGCGCATGAACCCGACAGTGCCGAGCGCGAGCGGGTGGTCGTCGGGGAACACGCCCTTGCCGTGGAAGGTGGTCGCGACCGGGATGTTCAGCGCCTGGGCGAACCGGATGAGCGCCTCGCCGGCGCCGGCCCGCGCGGCGCCGTGACCCGCGAGGACGACAGGGTTGTGCGCCTCGCGCAGGATCTGCGCGGCACGGGACACCTGCTCCGCCGACGGGTCGTCCGCCCGCGGCACGTTCACCCGGAGCGGCGCGAGCGCCGCTGGCGCCTCCGCCTCCTCCACGTCCTCTGGCACCGCCAGGTAGACCGCGCCCGGCCGTTCCGTCTGTGCGAGCTTGAACGCCTTGCGGATCATCTCGGGCGCCGCGCCCGGCGTGGCCATCAGCGCGGACCACTTGGTGACCGGGGCGAACATCGGCACCAGTTCGACGCCCTGGTGCGACTCCTTGAAGCTGCGGCCCATGCCGACCTGGGCGGAAAGCGCGATGAGCGGCGTCGAGTTGGTGGTTGCGTCGGCCGTGCCGAGCAGCAGGTTGATGGCGCCTGGCCCGAGTGTGGCGGAGCACACGCCTGCCTTGCCTGTCAGCCGTCCGTAGGTCTCCGCCATGAACGAGGCGCCCTGCTCGTGCCTGGTGAGCACGTACCGGATCGAGGACTTCGACAGCGCCTCCATCAGCCGGATGTTCTCTTCGCCGGGAATGCCGAAGACGTGCGTCACGCCCTCGTTCTCCAGGCACTCGACGATCAGTTCTGCCGTGGTACGCGACTGCTCAGCCATGCGGACAAGCGTAACGGCGGGCCAGTTTCCCTCCCTCTCCGGGCATGACCGGCGCGGTTGCGGGTAGCTGAGGCGGGTTGCGCGCCACGCCGCAGCCGCCGCGCCGTGCTGCGCGGCGGTGCGGTGCCTGTCCGGGTACGGTCGGGAACGGGCGCGGGCACAGGCAACGGAAGGCGCGAGAGACAGGACGGGGATTGGACGCGAGCGCTCAGGTGACCGAGCTGTCGGCTGCTGATCACGCCTGCCTGACCTTCGGAGAGGCCGAGGAGCTGTTCGACCTGACCGCCGCGTTCGTCAGGGACGGCCTCGTCGCGGGGCTGAAGGTGGTGTGGGTCAGCGACGCCGCCCCCGCCCAGGCGATCGCCGAGCTCGGCAATCGCGGTATCGCGGTGCGGCGGGCGATGGAGGCCGGGCAGATGGCCGCGGCGGGGTGCGAGGGCCGGCTCCTTTCCGGCCAGGAATTCCGCGCGGAGGCGGCGGTCGGCTGGCTCTCCGGTGAGCTGGCGTCCTCGCGGGAGCAGGGGTTTCCCGGACTGCGGGTGGCGGTGGACATGAGCTGGGCGCTGCGCCCGGTGGCCGGGATCGAGGAACTGCCCAGGTTCGAGGAGGGGATCGCCGCGGCCTCGACCGGCAGCACCGCCTCGGTGCTCTGCCAGTACGACAGGGAGCGGTTCGACCCGGTCACGCTCGCGTCGGTGGCCGGTTTCCATACCCGTTCTGTCGCGGCCGCCACCTACCACGCCGACGCGCTGCTGCGGATCTGCCGCCAGTACGCGCCGCCGGGGATCAGGCTCGCCGGAGAACTCGACTTCCAGGCCGCCGAGCCGCTGGCCCGCGCCCTGTCCGAGGCGGTACGGCTGGACGGGGACGTCACCGTCAACATGACCACGCTCGCGTTCATCGACGCCAGGTGCACGATGATGGTGGCCGACGCCGTGCGGACGATCGCGTCCGCGGAGCGGCCGGTGACGCTCCGCTGCTCGCCGGAAATCGGCAAGGGGTTCGTCAGGCTCGGCCTTGACGGCCTCCGCGGCATCAGGCTCGTGACCGCCGATGACCGGTGAGAAGGAGCGCCCGGCTTCCCTGCCGGGCGCCGCGGCGCCGCCGGTGTCCCTGCCCTTTGCGCAGGAGTTCAACGCCGGATCGCTGTATGCGCTGCGCTCCGCGGTCGGCGCGCATGCCGCGGCGGCCGGGCTGGGCAGGCACCGGGTCTACGACGTCACCACCGCCGCGCACGAGCTCGCTGCCAACGCGGTGCGGCACGGCGCGGGCCACGGCAGTCTCCGGCTGTGGGCGCAGGGCGCGTACCTGTGCTGCGCGGTCGCCGACGACGGGCCGGCGGAGAACGGTGACGGGCCTGCCGCGCCCGGCGGGCGGGCACGGGCGACTGACGGCGCGGCGTGGCCCGTGGTGCACGGCCACGGCCTGTGGATCGTGGGTGAGATCGCGGACGACGTCCGTGTCGACCGCGGCCACGCGGGGACGATCATTACCGCACGCTTCGCCATCCACCCGGACGGGGACGGTCGCTGAGCCGCTGACCAGCCACGCCTTAGGGTTGATCGGGTGAGCGTGCTTGACAGCCTGCAGCCCGGCGAGCCGGTCTCCTATCTCGTTGCCTTCGTCCTGCCGGCACTCGACGCGATCTTTCCCGTGCTGCCAAGCGAGACCGTCATCATCGCGCTCGGCGTCGCGACCGCGGGAAGCAGCGACCCGCGCGTCGCGCTGCTCGTCGTCCTGGCCGCAGCGGGTGCTTTCGCCGGCGACAACCTCTCCTACTTCATCGGCGCCAAGTTCGGGCCGGCCGCGGAACGGCGGTTCTTCGCCAAGCCCAAGGGCCAGGCGGCCAGGGAGTGGGCGGTGCGTTCGCTGCGGCGCTTCGGCATCCAGCTCATCATCGTCTGCAGGTTCATTCCGGGCGGCCGCACGGCGGTCACCCTGACCTGCGGGCTGACCAGGTACAACTACCGGCGCTTCCTCGTCGGTACCGCCGTGGCGGCCGTCATCTGGGCGCTGTACGCGTTCCTGATCGGACGGCTCGGCGGCAGGGTGTTCGAGGACAAGCCCTGGGTCGGCTTCCTCATGGCGCTCGGCATCGTGACCGCGATCAGCGGCATCGTCGAAGTGATCAGGCGCATCAGGGCGCGCCGCCGGCCGGCGCGGGAGCCGGCCAATCAGGCCGAGCCCGACGGCTCTTGACGGGCCCCGGTTGCCTCGCCGGCCGGCTCCGGAAAGCACGTATACCGCGTTTCGGGCAAAATCCAGTTCGATTTCACCCGTTTTGTACCCCGAAAATCGGTATATGTTACTGGCGAGGGGCGAGGGGCGAGGGGCGAGGGGCGAGGGGCGAGGGGCGAGGGGCCGGCGGGCCGTTCCGCTTACTGGTGCGTCGCCCAGGCGGGATCCCTGCCGGACAGCGCGAGCACGCGGTCCAGCGCCGTAGCGGACGGCGGCACATCGACCGGGTCCGCGAACCCCTTGTACTGTCGGAACAGGTCGGCGTTGGCCGTGATGGCGGACAGTGCCAGGTCCGCGGTCGTTTTCGCGACCTCGTAGTGCTGCCCGGTGGCCGCGGCCAGGTCCCAGCCGTGCAGGACAAGTTCCGCGATGAGCAGCGCGGCGATGTCGGTGGCCGGCGTCGCCGTGCCCATCACATTCAGCTCGCGCTGCCACGCGGCGGGATCGGACCAGGCCCCGAGGGCGCGATCGAGCTGTGCCCGGTAGCCGTCCGCGAACCCGTCCTCGGCCGCGAAGTCCCTGTCGATAAGGTCCTGGCCGACCGACTCGCCGTGCGCCCTGGCCTCCATCGAGTAGGAGGTCCACAGGATCAGGTGGTTCAGCAGGGTGCGCACGTCCCATTCGGTGTCCGGAGTGGGCAGCCCGAACTGACCGGGGCTCACGTTAGCCACGGTGCGCGCGGCGGCGTCCGCCGCGTCTGTCATCTCGGCGTGCATGTTCATGATCGCGACGCTAGTACCGCCCCGGCGCGGTGTCTTGAAGAAACGCGACAGCTAGGGTGGGAAGGTGAGCAGGTCAGTGTCGCGGGCTGCCGAGTCGATGGGCGCGGGCGTGCTGCACGCCAGGACCGCCGCGGCCCGGTTCACGCTCAATCGCTACCCGCCGTCGCCCGGCTTGGCCCCTTTTGTGGACTATCACTGGACGGTCCGCTGGGACCTGCGCGGCCAGCCGCCGCACGAGCAGGCGATTCTGCCGCACCCCACCGTGAACCTCGCCTTCGAGACGCAGGGTGCGGCGGTGCACGGCGTCGACAGGAAGATCTTCACCCGACGCCTGGCGGAGGAGGGCCGGGCGATCGGCGTCCGGTTCCGTCCCGGCGGGTTCCGCCCGTTCTACGGAAGGCCGGTAGCCGCACTGAACGACCGCGTGGTCCCCGCGCGGAGCATCTTCGGCCCGGCGGCCGACGACGCGTGCACGGCGGCGATGACCGACGGGGCAGCCGACGACACGATGGCAGCCGCGGCGGAGGAACTGCTGCTCGGCTGCCGCGTCGCGGCCGACCCGCTCGCCGAGCGGGTGGCAGGCATCGTCGAGCGGATCACCGCCGACCCCGGGCTGCGCCGGGTGGCCGCGCTCACCGAGGTGGCCGGAATGCCGGAACGGCGGCTGCAGCGGCTGTTCGCCGACTATGTGGGCGTCTCGCCCAAGTGGGTGATGCGCCGCGCCCGGCTGCACGAGGCGGCGCTGCGCGCCGAGGCGGGCGCCGACGTGGACTGGGCGGGCCTGGCCTCCGATCTCGGCTACGCCGACCAGGCGCATCTGGTGCGCGACTTCACCGCGACCCTCGGCGTGTCCCCGGCCAAGTACGCCAGCCGCGCCTAGCCGCCCGCCGCGGCGGTGACATGCCCGAAGCCGCCCACCGTATGGTTGCGACAACCACACCGTGGTAGGCGTATCGATGACGCAACCATACGGCTCAGGGCTGGGAGAATTACGTGATCATGTCCGACTCGACGTGACCGCTGTGACCGGCGGGGTCCGTGAGGGCAGTGATCAGGCTCCGTAGAGGTCGGCGCGGCGGTCGGCTAGGTAGGTTCCCGCGGGCTCGCCCGGGACGTCCGCGATGACCAGCTCCTCGCCGGCCGGCCCGGCCTGGGCGAGCACCTCGCCGCGCGGACCGCAGATCGTGCTCAGGCCGTTGTACTCGAACACGGCGTCCGCGCCGCAGTAGTTCGCGTAGACGACGCCGATGCCGTTCTCGCAGGCCCGCGCCCGTACCAGGATCTCCTGCACCTGCTCGCAGCCGATCATGTTCGCGGTCGGCACCAGCACTGTCCTGGCGCCGCCGAGCGCCAGGCTGCGCACCGATTCAGGGAACTCGACGTCGTAGCAGATCAGCATCCCGACCCGGGAGCCGTCGAGGTCGAACGTGGCGGGCCGCTCGTCATTGGCGACGAACTGGTCCCGGTCCACGTCGCCGAACAGGTGCACCTTGCGGTGCCTGCCGCGGACCTTGCCGTCGGCGCCGACCGTCGTCGCCGCGTTGTACGCCCGCCCGTCATGGGCGCGCTCGGGATGCCCGTAGACGATCGCGAGGCTGTGCCGCCTGGCGATCTCCGCGACCGCGGTCTGCGTCGGCCCGCCCGCGTACTCGGCGAGCCGCTCCGCCTCGGCGCGGCTGATGGCGTAGCCGGAAATGAACATCTCCGGCGTGACAAGCACCTCGGCCTGCCGGGCGGCGGCCGCGGCGCAGGCGTCGTCGAGCCTGCGGAGGTTGCCCGCGACGTCTAGCGGTGCCGGCTCGCATTGCCACGCGGCGATCCTGGTCGTGCTGCTCATCGGGGTCAATCTCCCAGGTCGACGGGGGCCAGCTGGTCGAAGACGTCGCCGGGGCCCGGGTTGTCCGGGTGGCTGGCGCCGCCGAAGTGCGTCATGATGCCCCACACGGCGTTGAGCGCGGTCTGCACCGCGCCCTCGGCCCAGCCTGGCATGAAGGAGACGTCGTCGCCAGCCATGAAAATGCCCCGCTCGGCGGCCGGCATGCTGCCCTGCACGAAGTGCCGGTACATGCGGTGGTTGTAGCGGTAGTGGCCGGGCAGCGCCCCCTTGAACGCGCCGAGGAAGTGCGGGTCGTCCTCCCAGGACACGGTCACCGGGTCGCCCACGATGTGGCTCTTGATGTCGACGCCCGGGTAGATCTTGCCGAGCGCGTCGAGTGACAGCCGCACCCGCTGGTCGACGTCGTACGGCAGCATCTTGAGCGCGTCGGACATCCAGGTGTAGGTCAGGCAGATGACACCGGGCCGGTCCGGGCCGTTGTCGAACAGGTAGGTTCCCCTGGTGAGCCGGTCGGTGAGGGTCATGCCCATCACCGGGCGCCCGGTGGCGGGGTCGATGTCCTTCCAGAACGGCCGGTCTACCATCACGAACGTCTTGGACGACTGCATGTACCTGGTGCGGTCGAGCGCCATCCACAGGTCGTGCGAGAAGAGGCTCTCGTCGCACTCGATCTGGGTGGTGAGCAGCCAGCCCTGGCAGGTGGCGAGCACCGCGTCGTGGGCACGGCTGCTGCCCCAGCGGTCACGGATGACGAACATGCCGTCGTCGTGCCGGTGGATGGCGGCGATGCCCGGGCGCGGCACCCCGTCGTGCAGGCTGGCCAGAGTGGTTCCGGCCGGCCACGGGCTGCGCTCGCTGACCGGCAGCGTCCACAGCCGCCGCGGCAGCTGCTCGGCACCGCCGACGATCAGCCGCTGGTCGGTGTCGCAGTTCGTGACCACGACCCGCAGGATCTCCAGCATGGAGTTGGGGAAGTCGGAGTCCCACCCGCCGGTGCCGAAGCCGACGAGCCCGAACATCTCGCGGTAGCGGAACGGCAGCTTGGAAAAGCACGGCGAGGTGGCGACGAAGTCGTAGAAGGTCCTGCCGTCCCACAGCGGCACGAGCTCGTTCCACAGCCGCTTCAGCGCGGCGACGTCGCGGTCCCTGATCGCCTCCTGGATGGCGGAGAAGCCGATCTGCTCGAGCGCCTCGTCCCAGGCGGCCGCCACGTCGGCGAACTCTCCCGGCAGCTCACCGAGTGTGGTGCCATGGAACGTCTGCCCGCCGATGTCGACGACGGTGCTGCCCGCGGCCTCGGTGAGCGGGTTGGGGAACGGCGCGCTGTCCAGGCCGACCCGGTCCGCGTAGTGGAAGAAGGTCCTGCCGGAGACGGGGAACCGCATGCCGCCGAGTTCGGCGACGACCCCGTCGGCGCCCTCGAATTCGTGCGAGCGCAGCCGCCCGCCGACGCGGGTCGGCTCGTAGACGACGGGGCGCAGCCCGAGTTCCATCAGCTCGTAGGCGGCAACGAGCCCGGCGAGGCCCGCCCCCACGATGGCGACCGTGGCGCCGCGCGCCGTCTCGGGCACCGAGCCGAGGCCAGCGGGATGGCGCAGCCAGTCGTCGTAGGCGAACGGGAAGTCGGGGCCGAAGATGGTGATGCCGCCCGGCTGCGCCGTCTCGAACGCGGTGGCTGTGGTCACGCGAGCTCCAGGACTGCCTGGGCGGCGTTGTGGCCGCCGAGACCGGAGACCGCGCCGCCCCGCCGTGAGCCTGAACCGCACATCAGGATGTTCTCCCGTCCTGTCGCCACGCCCCAGCGCGCCGCGGGGGTGCCGAGACTGTCCGAATCGTCCGCCCACGGCCAGCTGAGGTCGCCGTGGAAGATGTGGCCGCCTGGCATGCCGAGGTCGGCCTCGATGTCCTGCGGGATCTTCGCCTCGATGCAGGGCCTGCCGTCCGGGTCGTGCGCCACGACGGACTCGACCGAGTCGACGAGGTGCTGGTCGAGGACCGCGATCGCGCTCCTGACCGCGAGTTCCTTGCGCTCCGCGCGCGTCGCCAGGTCGGCGAAGAGCGTCGCGGGCAGGTGCAGGCCGAAGTAGGTCAGCGTGTGCGTCCCTTCTGGAACCGCGCCGAGAATCGACGGGTCGGTCAGTGAGTGGCAGTACACCTCGCCGGGCAGCGGCGACGGTATCCGCCCGGCGGCGGCCTCCGCGTACGCTTGCTCCAGGTCGGCGTAGTCCTCGCCGAGGTGCAGCGTCCCGGCGAACGCGATCCGCGGGTCGATGCCGGACTTAAGCCGCGGTAGCCGGCTAAGCAGGAAGTTGACCTTGAGCTGCGCGCCCACCGGCTTGGCGGCCGGATCGCGGTCCTCGCCGAGCAGCCCGGCAAGCACCCACGGCGCCACGTTGGCGAGGACGAACCTGGCCCGCAGTGTCCGCGTGCCGCCCTGGCCCGCCACGTCGACCTCCGCGCCATTGTCCCCGTCTCTGATGGCGGTGACCTCGGCGTTCACTGCCAGTTCCGCGCCGGCGCCGCTCGCCGCGGCGGCGAGCGCATCGGTGACCGCGCCCATGCCGCCGACCGGCACCCGCCATTCGCCGGTGCCGTTGCCGATGAGGTGGTAGAGGAAGCAGCGGTTCTGCACCAGCGATGGGTCGTCCATCCGGGCGAACGTGCCGATCAGCGCGTCGGTGGCGACCACGCCGCGCACCGTCTCGTCGCGGAAGCGCCTCTCCAGTGCCTCGCCTAGCGGCCGCTGTGTCAGCTCCCGCCACAGCACAGGGTCGGCCTGCTGCCGCAGTTCCGCCGCTCGCGGCAGCGGCTTGGTGAGCGTCGGCGCGATGACGCCGGCCAGCGCCGCGATCTGCCCGTAGAACTCGTGCCAGGCTTCGTACTCGGCGTCGGAGCCGGTCAGCGCCCGCAGGCTGTCCCGCGTCCGTTGTCCCTCCGGCCGCTCGACGAGCAGGCCGCCCGCTGCGCCGTCGCGCAGCACCGGGGTATAGGAGGCGGTTGATCGCGAGGCGAGCCGCAGGTTGAGTCCGAGGTCGGCGATGATCGATTCAGGCAGCAGCGACACCAGGTAGGAGTAGCGCGACAGGCGGGTCGGGAACCCGGGGAACGCCTGCGCGGAGACGGCCGCGCCGCCGGTGTGGTCCAGGCGCTCGAGCACCGCCACCGATAGCCCCGCCCTGGCGAGGTACGCCGCCGCGGTCAGCCCGTTATGCCCGCCGCCGACGACCACCACGTCGTAGCCGTCCCGCCGGGTCAGAGATTCGCTCATGCCCAAGATCCTACGAGCGGACCCGGCCCGGACGCTGACCTGGCATTGCTAGCCTCGTCAGTGAGGTGACCGGCGATGCTTGTGGTGCACGGAATCTGGGCGTACGGCGCGCTCCAGGTCTGGGCGGAGGATTCGGCGCGGCCCGCGCGTGCCCCGGCGGTGACCGGGCGCCCGTCCCGCGCGCCGCGCCCGCATCCGTTCGCTGCGCCGTCCCATGTCATCGCCGACGCGCTCGCGGCTGCGCTGTCCGCCGGGCCGCTCGCGGACGGCGCCGCTGACCTGGTACGCAAGGCTGTCGACGAGGAGCTCACGCTGCGGCTGCCGTCCACGCCACCCGGGCCGCTCGCCTCACCAGAGCTGCTCCGCCCGCCCGCCGCGGAATCGCCCGCCGCGCAGTCGCTCGCTGCCGGTTCGCCCCGTGCCGGTTCGCCCGCCGCGCAGTCGCTCGCTGCCCGTCCGCTCGGCGCCGTGTCGCCCGCTGACGCGTCCCTCGCCGGCGAGTCAGCGGTCGCGGAGCCGGCGGCCGGTGAGCTGGCGGCCGCCGTGCCGGCGGACGCGAAGACCGGCCGCCCGCGGCTGGCCGCCTGGCGGGTGCCGAGCCTGAGCTTCGGCCCCGCCGCCGCGGCGGCGCTGCTGCCCGCGCTCGCCGGGCCTGCTGCGGCTGACGCCGGGGCCGGCGTACTCGTGGCCGGCGACGTGGAGATGGCCGCCTCGGTCGGCTACCTCGCGGCCGTCGCCAGCTTCGCCGCCGACCTGGCCGCGCGCGGCCGGATGCTGCCCGCCCTGGTCAGCGAGGACGACGGCCAGGCGGCGCGGTGGCGCCCCGTGCTCTCCGCGCCCGACGCGCGGCACGCCCGCGAACTAGCCGCCGCGATGCCGCCCGCCTGCCGCGCCGTGGACGGCACGGCTGACAGCAGTGCGGCAGGCCCGCTGTTCGCCGAGCTGCTCGACGCGCTGACCGATGCGGCGGTGCGCGCCCTGCTGCCGGGTCCCCTGCTGCCCGCGCGCCGCGGCCGCCGCCCCGCCCGTATCGATCTTCCCGAACGAATGCTGCTTGCTCTGGCCGCCCCCGACGCCGCCGTCGAACTCGAGGACGGCCTTGACGAGCGCGATGCCGCGGAGCTGTCCGCCGCGTTCGCGGACTGGCTCGCGGCGGCGGCCCTTCCGGCCGGCTCGGTCCGCACCTGCTTCCGCCTCGTTGAGCCGCAGGCGGGGCTGTTCGCTGACCCGCCGGCCGGCGCCGAACCCGGCACGCGGCAGGCGCCGGACCGGCCGGCCGGCGGCGAGCCCGCCGCACAGGCGTCGGACGCACTGGCCGACGGCGAGCCTGACGGGTCGGCGGTGGCAGGGGTGAGCGTCGCGGACGCGGGCGACGCCTGGCGGGTCGAGCTTTCGCTGCAGTCCGCGGACGATCCGAGCCTGATGCTGCCCGCGGAAGAGGTGTGGGCCGGCACCGGCGACGGCTGGCTTTCCGCGGTGCCCCTTGGGGGTGCGCGGCATCCGGAGGAGGAACTGCTGGCCGGCCTTGGCGCCGCGGCCCGGCTGTTCCCCGCGCTCCACGGCGCGCTGCGGGAGGCCGCGCCAGCCGAGGTCACCCTGGACACCGCGGGGGCGCTCGGTTTCCTGCGCGAGACGGGCCCGCTGCTTTCCGGTGCCGGGTTCGGCGTGCTGCTGCCCGACTGGGCGCGCAAGGCGCGGCTCGGCCTGAAGCTGACCACGCGAACGTCGTCGACGGGCACGTCGGCCTCGGGGCGGCAGAGCCAGTTCGGCATGCAGGACCTGGTGTCCTTCAGGTACGACCTGGCGCTCGGCGACGACGTGCTGACGCGGGAGGAGCTCGCCGAGCTTGCCAGGCTCAAGGTCCCGCTCGTCCGCGTCCGCGGCCAGTGGGTGGAACTCGACGACAGGCACCTGAAGGCCGCGCTGAAGTTCCTGGAACGCGGCGGGACCAGCGGCACCATGACCGCGGCCGAGGTGCTCGGCAGCGTACTCGGCCCAGGCCTGGGTGGCACAGGCGGGCCGGGCGGCGACGTCTCGCCAGGTGACCTGCCGCTCGCCGGGGTGGACGCGGACGGCTGGCTCGGCGACCTGCTGTCCGGGCAGGCGGACGAGCGGCTCGACCCGATGGACACGCCCGATGGCTTCCGCGGCACGCTCCGGCCGTACCAGCGGCGCGGGCTTTCCTGGCTGTCCTTCCTCGGCCGGCTCGGGATCGGAGCCATCCTCGCCGACGACATGGGCCTCGGTAAGACCGTCCAGCTCCTCTCGTTGCTGTGGGCGGAGAGCGGCGTGGTGGAACATCAACCCGTTCGGGATAAAAGTTCTGGTTCGACGCTGCTGATCTGTCCGATGTCGCTCACCGGGAACTGGCAGCGGGAGGCGGAGCGGTTCGCGCCGGGCCTTGCCGTGCACGTGCACCATGGGGCGGACCGGCTGACCGGGCCGGAGCTTGGCGCCGCGCTGCGCGCGGCCGACCTGGTGATCACCACGTACCAGACCGCGGCGAGGGACCAGGCGGCGCTGTCGGAGTTCCGCTGGGCGCGGGTGGTCTGCGACGAGGCGCAGGCGATCAAGAACCACCTCAGCCAGCAGTCGAAGGCGGTCAGGTCGCTGCCTGCCGTGTCGCGGATCGCGCTGACCGGGACGCCGGTGGAGAACCAGCTGTCCGAGCTGTGGTCGATCATGGAGTTCGCGAACCCTGGCATGCTCGGCTCGGCGAAGGCGTTCCGCGAGCGGTACGCGGTGCCGATCGAGCGGCATGGTTCAGACGAGGCGGCGCAGGAGCTGCGCCGCGTCACGCAGCCGTTCGTGCTGCGCCGGCTGAAGACGGACAAGACGATCATCTCCGACCTGCCGGAGAAGCAGGAGATGCGGGTGTGGTGCAACCTCACCCAGGAGCAGGCCAGCCTGTACGCCGCGACGGTCAGCGACATGCTGTCCAGGATCGAGGGCGCGTCCGACGACATCACCAGGCGCGGCCTGGTGCTCGCCACCATGGCCAAGCTCAAGCAGGTCTGCAACCACCCGGCGCACCTGCTGCGCGACGGCTCCCGGCTGCCCGGGCGGTCGGGGAAGCTGGCCAGGCTCGAGGAGCTGTGCGAGGAGATCGCCGCCGAGGGCGACAAGGCGCTGATCTTCACCCAGTACGCCGAGTTCGGCCGGATGCTCCAGCCCTACCTGACCGCGCGGACCGGCTGCCCGGTGCTGTTCCTGCACGGCGGCACCTCGCGCAAGCAGCGCGACGCGCTTGTCGCGCAGTTCCAGGAGGCGGACGAGCCGGTGCTCTTCCTGCTGTCGCTGAAGGCGGGCGGCACCGGGCTCAACCTGACCGCGGCGAACCACGTCATCCACGTGGACCGCTGGTGGAACCCGGCGGTCGAGGAGCAGGCCACGGACCGGGCGTTCCGCATCGGGCAGCGCCGCGACGTCCAGGTGCGCAAGTTCGTCTGCGTCGGCACCCTCGAGGAGAAGATCGACGCCATGATCGAGCAGAAGAAGGCGCTCGCCGAGCAGATCGTCGGCACCGGCGAGAGCTGGCTGACCGACCTGTCCGCCGTGGCGCTTCGCGAGGTGCTGACCCTGGCGCCAGAGGCGGTGTCGGCATGAGCCCTAGGCAGCCACGGTGGTGGGAGTACGAGCAGTCGGGGCCGATCGCGGTCGAGGGCGGCATCAAGGCGCGGAGCAAGCGCGGCGCGATCGGCGAGCAGTGGTGGTCGCAACGGTTCCTTGCCGTGCTCGAGTCCTACGGGATGAGCGGCAGGCTGCAGCGTGGCCGCTCCTACGCGCGGCGCGGCCAGGTGATCGAGTTCTCGCTCGGCACCGGCAAGGTCACCGCCCGGGTGCAGGGATCGCGGCCGCAGCCGTACAACGTGTCGATCACCGTGCTGCCGCTGACCTCCGCGCAGTGGCGCGAGGTCGAGTCGCGGCTGGCGAGCCAGGCGCTGTTCCGCGCCCGGCTGCTCGCGGGCGAGATGCCCGCCGAGATCGAGGAGGTCTTCGCCGCCTGCGGCACGCCGCTGTTCCCCCGGTCGAGCGCCGACCTGGAGATGCGGTGCAGCTGTCCGGACTGGGGCGTGCCGTGCAAGCACCTGGCCGCAGTCTGCTACGTGCTCGCCGAGTCGTTCGACGACGACCCGTTCGAGATGCTCGCCTGGCGCGGCAAGGGCCGCGATGAGCTGCTCGCCGCGCTGCGCGGCAAGTCGCCGCGGTCAGCGGGGTCGCCGGTAGCACCGGGCGGTGGCGTTGGCCAGGGCGCTGCCGGGGCTTCGCCGTGGGCCAGCCCGGTCACGGCGCTGCTCGCGGACGTGACCGGGCCGCCGCTCGAGGAGTGCCTCGCGGACTTCTGGTCGCCTGGGCTGAGCCAGGCCAGGCTGCGGGCGCTGCCCGCGAGCCCCGCCGCGCCGCCCGACCTGCTGCTCCGGCTCGCCGACCCGCCGCCGGTGCTGGTGCGCGGCGCGGGCCTGCGGGAGATACTCGCCCCGGCCTATGCGCGGCTCGGCGAGCAGTCCGGCGAGGCCGTCCAGGAGGAGTAGGGCGCTGCGGGTCGCTCTTACAGGTCAGCCATCGGGATGAACTCGAGCACCTCGATGGAGGCGCCGGGCATCTGCAGGTGCGGGTGGCCGTCGAGGATGGTGTCGACCTCGTCCGCCGAGCCGGCCTCGATGATGGAGAAGCCGCACACGCCGTCGGCGCCGGCGGCGCCTGCCCCGACATGCGTGGTGTGCGCGAGCGGTGCGCCGAGGTCGGTGAGCGCGTAGCCGACCTTGGTTCCCCAGGCCTGCCAGGCGGCGGCGCCGGCCTCAAGCTGCTCCGGTGTGGCATTGGCCAGCTGGTCGCGTGAGGACACGGGCGCGCGGTAAAGGACCATGAACTTGGACATCGTGATCTCCCCTTACGGTGGTCTTGGCAGGCCGCCTCTGCGGCAGACACTACACGGCGCGTTTCTGGTCCACTGCGTGGTGTAACCGGCTGTTGTCCAGCCGCTCGGAAACGATTAGCTTCCCCGGCGCGCCGCGTCTATAAGGGGTACTGGCGAACGTGATCGGAGGAGTGCCAATGAGCGTCACGAGCGAGGCGGTCACCTGGATCGCGCAGAGCCCGGTGACCGAGCCCGGGGCGGCGGCGAAGGCGATCGACGGGCTTCCCCGCGACCTCGCCGCGCTCCGCGAGGCGAGCTCGCGCCTGGTGTTCCACTACCGGGCGGGCGGGGACTTCGCGGAGAACGGCGTGCCCGCCGAGCGGGCCGCGGAGATTCACACCCGCTACGCCGCCGCGATGCTCGGGCTGCTGCTCGACCGCGGCGAGCCGTCCCTGGCCAGGGACCGGGCGCCCGCCGACCGGGTGGCCGGCTGCTGCCGGAACTCGACGTGCCGGTGCTTCGCGGCATGACGTACGTCGCACACAACGTCATCCACGACCTCGCCGCGCTCAACAAGACCGAGATGCTGCTCTGGGACGGCTGGGGAGTACAGCTTGAGCACGGCCCTGGCCCGATTCCCGAGGACGGCGCGGCACTGATCGACGAGATCAGCGCGGCAACGGCGGACCCCGGTGTCTCTCCGGCGGCGGTCGCCGCGTTCGCCGCCAGGGACGGCCTGCGCGTGCCTGCCCACCGTGACCAGGTTCGACCCCTATCGGGGCCCGCCCTGCGAGATCGCGCAGGGCGACAGCGCAGCCTGCTGAACTCCCGCTGCCCCTCGCGGGGCTAGGCAGGCGGGAGAGCGGCCCGGATCTTCGCCGCGTACTCCGCCGCCGGGTGCTCGTCGTCGTAGGGGTGCCGCGGCCCGAGCCAGAACCGCAGGCCATCCTTCGGGTTGCGCGGGATGACGTGCAGGTGAAGGTGCGGCACGGACTGGCTGACCACGTTGTTGACGAGGATCATGCTGCCCGCCGCGCTCAGGCCGTCTTCGACGGCTCGCTCGAGCCGCTGTGCGGTGGTGAGGAATTCGGCGGCGAGCCCGGCAGGGAGATCCGACAGCAGCCGCAGGTGCGTCTTGGGCGCGAGCAGCGTATGCCCGCGGAACAGCGGCCGGTGGTCGAGGAAGGCCATCAGGTGCTCGGTCTCCAGGATGGCCGTCGCCGTCACCTCCCCGCGGATGATGGCGCAGAACACGCATTTCGCGACGGAGTCGCCGGAGTTATCCGTGGTGCGTGCCATGCCCGCAGTGTAAGACCAGGCTGCGGCGCGGGCGGCGTAAGGCACGGCTGGGACGCAGTGAGCCGGTATTGGTCAGATGGCCGATGTTTCCGCGCGCGTCTTCCTCCATCCTGTGGCATGCGAGCCATAGAAGGAGCTCATTTACCCCGCAGACAGACCCGGCCGTAGGCGGCGGACGCGGCAACGCCCCTTTGGTCACGTGGGTCATTCCCACGTCACCTCGATTGGGAGCGCACTGTGCTTGCTCACGCGCAATCCGGCGACGCCGCCTTCACGGCGTGCCTGAAGCTTTTCCGCGGCTACCCGCTCGCGGTCCGGCGGCACTACGCCGAGCACCGGTACGGCTCGATGGTGCTGAAGAGCCGCCGCGACGGGACCGCGAGGTTCTACGTCCTCATCATGGAGTGGGACGACCTCTTCATCATCCGGCCCTGGGACCGTCGCGATGGCAGGCGGGTGGAGATCAGGCCGCACGAGCCGGCGCCGGACGGCGTCGGCCTGCTCATCGAGTCGTGCGTGCCGGTGCCCAGGGACGGCGCGCTGCTCGGCTGGGTGGTCGGCACCAAGGTGCAGGCGCTGGTTGCGGCGCACGGCAGGCTGCCCGAGCCGTGGGATGACCCGTCAGTTGTCCCTGAGGCCCTCGTGCTGCCGCTGGCCGGCAGCGAGCCCGCGCAGTGGCCGCCGCTCCCCGCGGACCCGCTGGACGACGGGCGGCTGTGGGAGCTCACCGGCCGGGGCCAGCTCGCCGACCTCGGCCCGCTTGTCACGCGGCGGCAGGGGCGCGTCTTCTGGGTTCCCGCGGACGGCGGGGGAGCGCGGCATTTCTCCGGCGGCCGCATCGTGGTGACCGAGCGGATGAGCGCCGAGGACTACTGGCTGCTGGCGGGCGTCTACGCGGACCAGTGGATGCTCCGTGAGGGCCTGCCCGTCCCCTCGGCGCGGCAACTGCTCGCCTCGCCCGGTGTCCTTGACATGGCCCGCGGCCAGCATCTCCTCGGCGTGTAGCCGTACCGTGCAGCCGCACCATGCGGTCGCTACGCGGGCGGCGCGACGGTCGCCGTCTGACCGGAGCGGCGCAGCGAGTCGGCGATGAAGCCGGACGCCTTGAGCTCCTCGACCAGCTCGTGCAGGAACCGCGCCGACTCCGCGCGCCTGGATTTCGATATGCCAACCGCCTGCGGGATCTCCATGAAGCGGCCGGGGATGAGCCGGTATCCGGGATGCGCGGCGACGAACTCCGTCATCGGTTCCCTGACCCCGGCGGCCACGTCCAGGTTGCCATCGGTGAATTCTGTCGTCCCCTCGGTGCCGCGGACCACGGAGGCCTGCCGCAGCGTGCGGGTCAGGAACAGGTCGTACGCGGAGCCTCGTTTCACCCCGATCCGCACGCCCGCGCTGTCGACATCGGCGACCGTGGCGAGGTGCGAGCCGGCGGGCACCGCATACACGCCCTCGATCAGCGTGTACGGCGCGGTGAAGGCGATCTCCGCGGCGCGCGCCGGCTCGACGGCGAGGAAGCAGACATCGGCCTGCCCGGCGATCATCGCCTCGAATGAGTCGAGCGCGCCGGCGAAGCAGGAGAACTCCGCATCGGCGCCGAGCCTGGCCGCGATCTCCCGCGCGATGTCGACGGTGACTCCGCTGGGCGCCGCCGGCGTGCCCTGGACAAGCACCCGGTTGTTGAGGTTCAAGGCGGCCCGCAGAACGCCGCCTGGCGCCAGGTCGGTCACGATGTCGGGCGAGGCTTCTGGCATGGCAGAACGATAGCCGTCACTGACTCAGCGCGGCTGGTCGGTGCCGACCGTCGCGGCCAGGGTCGCGAGCAAGGCGACGCCAAGCTCCGCGACCTCGGCGGGCTCCAGCGGCGTTGCGGGCCGGCGCCCCGCCGCCAGCCTCACCGTCGCGAGCCTCGCCGGCGGGACGTCGCCGGACAGCGTCGCCGGGCCAGGCCGGTCGCCCCGCTCCCTGATCACCTCGGCCGCAGCGAGCAGGCGTCCAGCCGCCCGCGCGAGTTCCGCGTCGTCCGCCGTCTGGCCTGCGCCGTCAAGCAGGACAAGGGCCGCGGTTTCCAGGCACAGGGCCATTGGGTACGGGAACGCGAGCGCGCTGGCCGCCGCGATCGCGTCCGCCGCCGCGCCGGCGGCGCCTGTCACATCGCCGTCGGCCAGCCTGGCCCTGGCGAGCACGCACCGGATGAGCGGGATCTCCCTGTCGATGCCCAGGTCGCGGGCGTCCGCGTCGGCCTTGGCGGCGAATTCGGCGGCACCGCCGCGGTCGCCGTCGGCAAGCGCGATCCCCGCGGCGGCCGTCAGCAGCACCACCCGCGCGATCCGGCGCGATCCGGCGAGCAGCGGCATCGCCTCCGCGACGTAGCCGCGGGCCGCGTCGAGCTCGCCGACCTGCCAGCACACCATCGCGGCCGTCGGCAGCGTCGCGGCAAGCTGCTCCGGTGACCCGGCCCGGCGGCATAGCGCGATCGCCTCCGCGGCGAACCCGGAGGCCTCCGGATTTCCCCGCTCGGCGAGTACGCACCCCATCCCCATCGCTGCGCCGACCTGGAGGTCGGCGCCGAACGGCGCCGCGGCGTCGATCGCACGGCGCACGTAGCCGAGCGCGTCCTCGCCGCGGTCCATATCGTCGGCGAGCCCGCCAAGGTAAATCAGGGCGCGGGCGACGTACTCGTCGTCCTGTCCGGCCAGCTGCTCCGCCGCGGCGTGCAGGTCTCTGGCCGCCGCGGCGGTGTCGCCCGCCCAGTAGCCCAGGTAGCCGAGCGCGTAGGTGGCGTGCGCAGTGACCGCCCCAGGCGGGGCGGCCGCAACCAGGCGGGACAGCCAGAACCTGCCCTCGGCCACGTTGCTCGCCGCCCAGTAGCGATGCAGCCGGAAGGCGATGTCCAGACCGCGGCCCGGCGGCAGCGCCCCGTCAGTCGCGGCGCCGAGTACCGTCCTGACCGCCGCGATCACCTCGTTGATCGCGTCGAGGTACGGCCCGGGCGGCGTCTTGGCGTCGGCGGGCAGGGTGGCCGACACCGCGTCCGCGAGCCTCGCGATGGCGTGGCCGGTCTCGCCCGCTGCGTCGAGCAGCTCCCTGGCCATCCGGTGCAGGTCGTCGTCCTGGTGGTACCGCCACCGCGGGCCCGAGCGGTCGACAGACAGCAGCCCGCGTGCGGTCAGCTCGCGCAGGATCCGCACCACGCGGACCGGCGCGATCGGGTCCGTCGCCACGACCTCGCGCAGGAACGGCAGCGTGGCGGGGCCGTCGAGCACGGCGAGCCGCCGGAACACCGTCGCCTCATCGGGGTCGAGCAGCGCGTAGCTGCTCTGCGCGATGCCGCGCACCCGGTCACCGCCGTCCCTGGCCAGCTCCGGCAGGTGGTCGAGCAGGTCAGGCACGGACATGACGGCGAGCTGCGCGCCTGCCAGCTCGATCGCGAGCGGCAGGCCGCCGCAGCGCCGGCACAGCTCCGCGACGAACGGCGCGGCCGCCTCGTCCATCGCCAGCTCGCCGCCGCCGGCCCGGACCCGGTCGGCGAGCAGCCGCACCTGGTAACTTGCCGCGAGCTCGCCGGGGCCGCCCTGGCCGGGCGGCGGGAGCGCCGCGACGTCGATGACCCGCTCCGCCTCGGCGGCCAGTGGCACCCGGCTGGTGACCACGAGCGTCAGCGCCGGGCAGGCGGCGAGCAGGCTTGCCGCAAGCGACGCGGTCCCGTCGAGCACTGCCTCGCAGCCGTCCAGCACCACCATGGCCCTGCCGAGCGGCGCGAGGTGGCCGGCGACCAGGGCGGCCGCGTCCTCGGTGCCGACGGGCAGGCCGAGCGTCATGGCGGCTTCCGCCGCGACGAGCTCGTCCCTGTCGACCGCCGCGAGAGATACCCACAGCCGGCCGCCGCTCAGCGCCGCGGCCGTGGCGGTTGCCCTGGCTACCTGCGTGACGAGCCGGGTCTTTCCCACTCCGCCCCGGCCGGTGACGGTGACGAGCCCGGGCTCGCGGAGTGCGGCCGCCAGCGCCGCGGCCTCGGCCTCGCGGTCGAAGAACGCCGACGACGGCTGCGGCACCCGTGCGGTCAGCCCGGTCAGCGCGCCGGCGGGCCCGCCGGCCGGCGGGGCGCCGATCGCCGTCAGGTACGCCTCGACGGTCTCCGGTGCCGGGTCCACCCCGAGCTGCTCGGCAAGGACGGCGCGGCAGGCCTCGTACGCCTGCACCACTCCGGCTCTGTCTCCCGCGGCCTGCAGGGCGCGGAACAGCACACGGTGCACGCGCTCGTTCAGCGGGCTCGCGCGCACCGCGCCGCGGGCGGCGGCCACCGCGCGATGGTGATCGCCGAGCGCGCCTGCCGATCCGGCGACGAGCTCGAGTGCCCGCAGCGCGAGCGCGTCGGCGCGGGCTCGGTGCGACGTCAGCCAGGGGCCGTCCTCGCCGGGCAGCAGCAGGTTGCCGTCGAGCCCGGTCAGCGGCTCGGCGATGGCGATCACGGTCTCGTGCCTGCCGGCCGCGGCCATCGCGCCTGCCTCGGCGAGCGACTCCTCCATCAGGTCCAGGTCAACGCTCGCGTCGTGGGCAAGACGGTAGCCCGACGGGGTGGTGACGATCAGCTGCTGCGCGCCCGCACCGACCGGTTCCAGCGCCGCGCGCAGCGACCTGATGACGCCGCGGAGCGCGGCCGGCCAGGTCGGCGGCGGCGTGTCCGGCCAGATCATGGCGGCGAGCCGGTCGGCGGGCAGCGGGCCGCCCGCGAGCGCGAGCGCGGCGAGCGCCACCCGTGCCCGCCGTCCGCCGAGCCCCAGTCCGGTCACCGCCGCATCCCCGCGCCGGACCGCGCCAGCGCCGATGACCTCCACCCGAACGCCCGGCGCATCCCGCGCGCCCCGGCCACCGGGATCGGCGCTTGCCACTGCCATTACTCAGACGTTACGCGCCGGCGCTGTACTCGACGCGGGACACGACACAAGCCCCCGAACTCACCAGGAGCCGAACAATGTCCTTTTCTCAATCCCGCCCGCACGCCAGGCAAGTCCGCCAGCGTGTCCGACGGCCTCGCCCGTCCGCCCGTCTCACCGGCGCCGCTATCGCGGCGGCCGTCGCGGTCCTGCCCGGCGTCCTGTCGCTCTCCGGAGCCCAGGCGGCCGTCCGTGCCCCGGCAAGCGCCCCCTCGGTCAAGCCCGGCCTGACCGGGCCGGCCATCACCCTGGCGAACAACACGCAGTTCTCGGGCTATGACTTGGCCACAGGCCCGAACGGCACTGCCTACATCGGCTGGATCGGTGACAACGGGTCCGGCAGGAAGGTGAGCCTGTGCACGCTGCCGCGCGGCGCCAAGGCCTGCGCGGGCGGTATCCGCACCATCGTCTCGGCACCCGACGGCATCGGCACGTCGACCGCGACAGGACTATGGGTGCTTGTCAGCAAGTCGAACCTGGTGACCCTCGTCTGGATGTACAGCACCGTGGCGTCGGAAAACGGACCTGAGGGCGACGTGATCGCGACTGCCACCTCCCAGGGTGGCGGGCCGCTTTCCGGCGCGAAGGTCTCCTCCGCCGGGCCAAGCTTCGGGACGCTGCTCGACGCCGCCCTCGCGCCAGGCGGCAAGATCTGGACGGTGGCCCACGCCGGCGGCGGCGTCAGCTCAGTCCAGGTCACCCGGGGCCTTGGCAGCGCACCGCAGACCGTCAAGACCCCCTTCCAGCCGGGCCACTCCCTCCTCGCCTTCAGTGGCACCAGCGCTGTGCTCGCGATCGACAAGGCCGGCGCGATCAGCCAGCCGGTCAACTACGCAAGGCAGTCGGGTAGCGGCTGGACCGGATTCAAGGCCATCGGAAAGACCTGGAACCTGGCAGGGTTCGGGATGGCTGGGACCACCTCGGGCGTCCGGGTGATCGCGTCGGAGAACAACGCCGGCTATCACCCGGTGGTGTCCGCGCTGACCAGCTCGGGCTTCTCCGCGCCGGTCCTCATTGGCGACACGAACAACTGCCCTCAAAGCAACCATGACACGGTCGCCGACGCCAGCGGCCGGCTGGCCGACGTGACGCATGAGTGCCAGGCCGTGACGGTGGCGAACCTGGCGAACACCAGGCACGCCGCGATCTTCCGGTTCAGCATCGGCGCCAGCGCCACCTTCGCCGGCGGCGACCCGCAGCTGACCACCGCGCCGAGCGGGCGCGGCTGGGTGGCCTGGTCGATCGAGTCGAAGGTCAACGACAGGCTGTTTGTCGCGCCACTGCTGCTGGCGGGACTCAACGTCACCGTCACCTCGTCGGTCAAGGGGGGCAAGGTGTCCGTCACCGGGCCGGCCTCCTGCCTGCCGCCTGTCGACATCGCGGTCGGCGTCTCGGCCAAGGCCGCCTCCGGCTGGGCGGTGGTCGGCAAGTCTCTCAAGCTCGGCGGCGGCGCGGTCGGCTCCGTACTGAAGGGAGCGGGCCTGACTCCGGGCAAGAGCTACACCCTCACCGGCACGGTCACCTTCGGGCGCGGCGGCACTCGCGCCACCGGCCATTCGGCGGTGACGTTCCGCGCCTGCGCAAAGCCCTAACCGCGCGCCTGCGCGTCAGCTCCGCCATGCGGGGGCCGGCGGGGCGGGATTCCACCTGGGATCCCGCCCCGCCGCGCCAATTTTGGCCGCAATGTGACTTCTTGGGAACTTGTTAATGACTTGTGCTTTCCCGCGGCGATCCGGCTTGCTACGGTTCGGGTGCACACGTGAGCGAGGGGAATCTCCATGGCCGGGATGGTCTTTTTCACCGACAACTACGCCGACCGCAGCAGCGACGACGGGTACCAATTCGAGTTTTACTGCCGTCGATGCGGAAACGGTTACTCCTCGTCGTTCCAGCATTCGGTGACCGGCTTCGGCGGACGGCTGCTCCGCCTCGGCGGCGACATGCTCGGCGGCCAGATCGGGGAGCGCGCATCGCAGCTTGGCTGGGACGCCGAATTCATGCGCGACACCGTGCGCGGCTCGACGCGCGACAAGGCGCTTGCCAAGGCCGTCGAGGAAATGCAGCCCTACTTCAAGCAGTGCCACAACTGCGGCCAGTGGGTCTGCGGCCAGATCTGCTGGAACACCGAGCGCGGCCTGTGCGTGAGCTGCGCGCCTAAGCTGGACCAGGCCATGGCGCAAATGCAGGCGCAGGCCCAGATCGACCAGCTCAATACCAAGATCCAGGCACAGGACTGGACGAAGGACATCAACTACCGCGACCAGGCGACCGGCATGTGCCCGTCCTGCGGAAATGAAAGCGGTGCGGGCAAGTTCTGCCAGTCCTGCGGTCATCCGCTCGCCGCCGCGCAGTCGGCGAAGAAGTTCTGCGGCAACTGCGGCACCGACCTGAACGGCGCGAAGTTCTGCGGCGAGTGCGGCACGCCGGCCGGCTGAGGTGAGCTCCGCCCAGTACCGCCTGGTCACCGCGGGCGGCGGCCAGGCCGAGTCCGGCAGCGGCGACGTGACGGTGGCGGGCGGAATCCTCGAGCTCAATCCCGCCAACGGCACTCCGCTGCGCATCCCCGCCAGCCGCATCGCCTCGGTCGCCGAGCCGGAGCCGTTCACTATCCTGGTCACCCTCGCCGACGGGACCGCGCTCGAGCTCGGCAGGCTCGGCCGGATGCGCACCCAGCTGCTCGAGGAGCTTCGCGATGCGCGGGCCGAGGTCGCCGCGGCGGAGTCGGGCACGGTGGGGGACGCCGCCCGGTTCAGCGGAACGGTTGGGGCTGACCCCGCGGACCTGCACGTCTTTGAAGACGCGCTGCTGGTCATCGCGGGCGGCCGGGCCAGGCGGATCGCCTTCTCCTTCGTCACGGACGTGCGGGCGCAGGACTACATCGTCACGGTCTCGCTGACCGGCGGCGCTCAGGTCGCCATGACCCGCCTCGGCAGGCGCACCGACGAGTTCGTGACGCTGCTTGGCGAGCGGCTCACCGCTTCGCGCGGCAGGACGGCGGCCTTCCTTGGCTCGCTACTGCCCGGGCTCGACCCGATGGCGCAGCGCGCCGCGGCCGGCCTGCTCCGCGACGGCGTGGCGGCGCCAGCCGGCGCGCTCGACGCGATCCACCCGGACCTCACCGGCACGCTGCTGCGGGTCGCCGCGCTGCCGGACAGGAACGCGGCGATCTCCGCGCTCGCCGGCCAGGCCGGCCTGGCGATCGGCTTCAAGCAGGTGGCCTCGGTCCGCCGCGCCGCGGTCGGCGGCACCCCGTGGCATGACCCGTCGGTGACGCCGCACATCGGCCAGCACGACAGCCCGGAGGGCATGTTCCGTCCCGGCCTCGGCGGTGCGATGGCGGCCGGCATGATGTCCGGGATGGGCCCTGGCGCCGGCGGGTTCGGGCTTGGCGGCCCCGGTGGGTTTGCTGGTCTAGGGGGCTTCGGCGGCGGCTATGGCGGTTATGGCGGCGGGTACGGTTACGGTGGCCCGTTCGGCGGCGGTCCCGGTGGCTTCGGCGGCATGGGAGGCATGGGCGGCTACTGGGCGTTCCGCGCGCTCGGCGCCGGCATGAACTGGAACTCGGGTGTCGCACAGCATCAGATGACCCCGCGCGCCGATGTCCGGCGCGGCATGCTCACCCCGGAGACGGAAGACCTGTCCGCGCTGACCACGACGGGCGATGACCCCACGGTGCTGGCATTCGCGCTGCTTTCCGGGCCGGGCGGCGCCGTCGCCTACGAGGTGCTCAACCTTCCTGACCCGCTGACCTACGTCTACCGCGGTCCCGGAGGCCAGGCCTCACTGACGGCGGTCAACCAGGCGCTCGACGACGCGGGCTTCGCGGCCGCCGAACTGCACGCCGCGACGTCAGGCGACCTGACCGCCGCGCACCGCCAGGACGCCGCGGCCTCGCCCCTCGTCCGCGCCCTCATGGCGATTGTCGCCCACGACGACAGCTGGGCAACCCAGCTAGCCGCCCTGCTCCGCGGCTAGCCCGCCGGGCATTTGGCGGGGCACCACTGTGCTTAGCCGGCGACCATTCTTTGCCTGCCCGGCGACCACATTTTTCGTCTCTGCTTAACGGGCGACCACTCTTGAGTCCGTTTTGCGGCAAATGTCGCACGCTCGGTTAAGCAAAGTCGCGGAGGGATGGTCACTGGGTAAGCAAAGTCGCCGTCTGGTGCAAAGCTTCGCGTTACTGGTGGCCGACGAGTGTTCAGAAAAGGTGCAAAACGGTTGCAGTCGCTGATGGGAGTGGTTTCGACGGGCGGTACGGGAGGGAAAAAGACGGATCATGGGGAACGGGGGCGTTCCTCGGGCCAGGTCTGATTCGGATCGGCTGCGAGGCACGTCGGGCCAGCTACGCGAAGAATTCTCCCGCGCGGACTCGGAACAGCGACGGGCGGAGTTCCTCGCCGTTGTCTCGCATGAGATGCGCACGCCCTTGACGTCGATCATCTCCTTCAGCGAACTGCTGCGCGGTGAGTCGGCGGGCCTCTCGCAGGACGGCCAGCGGTTTCTCGGCATCATCGAGCGCAACGCCGACCGGCTGCTCCGGCTGATCGACGACCTGCTGATGCTTAACCGGCTCGAGGCGGGCGGGCTGCCGCTCGAACTGACCCAGGTCTCGCTTCCCGCGCTTGCCGCGGAGGCGGTGAAGAACGCCGCGCCGGTGGCGGAGAAGTCCGGTGTCACCGTGCATCTCGATGCCGGGGACGGGCCCGCGGTGCAGGCCGACCCCCGGCGGCTGATCCAGGTCCTCGACAACCTGATCGGCAACGCGGTCAAGTTCTCCCATGTCGACAGCCTTGTGCGGGTCAGGCTCCGGTATCACCGGGGCACCTGGCGTATCGACATTTCTGACACCGGGATCGGCATACCTTCCGACGAGGCGGCCCGGCTGTTCGGCGCGTTTGTCCGCGGCTCGAACGCGCGGATCGCCGGCCTCCCGGGCACCGGGCTCGGGCTCGCCATCGTCAAGTCGCTCGTGGAGATGCACGGCGGCCACGTCAAGGTGGACAGCGTGCTTGATCAGGGGACCACGTTCAGCGTGTTCCTGCCGGTGCACGCGACGGCGGCGGCCCAGTGAACGACCGGGTGCTGCTGATCGAGGACGACGCCGACATCGCGCTCGGCGTGGGCACGATGCTGAGCAGGAACGGGTTCGCGGTGACCACCGCTGGCGATGGCAGGGAGGGGCTGCGGGTATTTCACGGCGAGCGCCCGGACATCGTCATCCTGGACGTCGGGCTCCCGGAGATGGACGGGTGGACCGTCCTCGAGCGAATCCGCGAGCTGAGCGAGGTTCCGGTACTCATGCTCACCGCGCACGGCCAGGAGTCGGACAAGGTGCGCGGGCTGCGGACCGGCGCCGACGACTATGTCACTAAGCCGTTCGGCAACGCGGAGTTCGTCGCCCGGGTACGGGCGCTGCTGCGGCGTGCGGGCAACGGCGAGCAGCAGGGGGCGCCCGAGGTCTACGACGACGGGCACGTCCGGGTGAACTTCGCCGAGCATGAGGTGCTCGCAGACGGCGAGCCCGTCGAGCTGACCGCGACCGAATACCGCCTCCTCGTGACCCTGGTACGGCACCGCGGCCAGGTGCTGAGCGCGGTCCGGCTGCTGGATCTGGTCTGGAACGACCCGGTCGGCATCGGCCCGGAGCGGGTCAAGTACAGCGTGATGCGGCTGCGCCGCAAGCTCGGCGCCACGTCGGGCGCGGACTCCCCGATCGAGGCGGTTCGCGGCTTCGGCTACCGTTACCGGGCCGACCGCAACCGTGCCGCACCGTTACGGCAACCAAGCCCGCACGCCACGGGGGGCAGACTGTCCGGGTCATGAAACCCTCCGCTTTCCCAGAGACATCCGGCGATGCCGCCTCGCGAGGGCGGATCCTGGTGGTCGAGGACGACCCCGAGGCCGCCGAGTTTTTCCGCCATGTGCTTGTCACACGCGGCCGTTTCGAGGTCATGCACACCCCCGACCCGGTGACCGCGCTCGCCCTGGCGTCCGCGCAGTGCTGGGATCTGCTGCTCACCGACCTGGACCTGCCCGGCATGACCGGCCTCGAGCTCCTTGCCGCCCTGCGCCCGATGACGCCGCGGCTGCCCGGCATCGTTGTCACCGCCCACCCGCTCGAACTGAGCCCCGTCGTCGCAGGGCCCGGCCCAGGCATTCCCGGCACCGTCAAGCCCGACGCGGTCCTGGCAAAGCCGGTCAGGGCCGAACTGCTCCTCGACACGGTGAGCACGCTCGCGGCCCGGCTTGGCCGCTCCGGCTGACAGCCTGGCCGGCCACCGCCCGTCCGCTGCTGGTGAACGCCGATTCCCCTGACGGCCGCGGGTACCTACAGTGAGGTCATGAGCGAGGCCGCAGCAACCTCACCGCTTGACAACCGCGTGCTCGAACCGTTGTGGCGGGAGGTGCTCGGGCGCCGCCTGCGCGCGCTGCGCACCGAACGCTGGGAGACGCTCGCCCAGACGGCCGAGCGGGCCGGGATCTCACCTCAGTACCTGTCGGAGATCGAGCGGGGCCGCAAGGAGCCGTCGAGCGAGATGATCGCCGCGCTGGCTGGCGCGCTCGGCATTTCGGTCGCCGACCTGATGGCCGGCGCCGCGGCGGACCTCCGCCACGACGCCGGCATCGTCGCGCTTGCCACCATCGGTGCGGCGGGTACCGCCCGGATGACGCGCGCCGCGCGGGCGACATACCCGGCGGGCCCGGTCGCCCTCGCCATGGCGGCCTGAACCCGTCGCCCTAGTCGCGGCCGGTGAGAATCTGGTCCACCAGGCCGTACTCCAGTGCACCTTGCGCCGTGAAGATGCGGTCCCTGTCGGTGTCGGCGCGCAGCGTCTCCACGGTCTGGCCGGTGTGCTCGGAAAGCACCGACTCGAGCTGCGCCCGCAGCCGGACAAGCTCGTCCGCCTGGAGGATCAGGTCGGGGATGGTGCCCTGGCCGCTCACCGCCGGCTGGTGCAGGATGACCCTGGCATGCGGCAGCATGGCCCGGCGCCCGGCGGCGCCCGCCGCGAGCAGCACCGCGCCCGCGGCGACCGCCTGGCCGACGCAGGTCGTCACCACCGGCGCCTTGATGTAGCGCATGGTGTCGTAGATGGCCAGCATGGACGGGATGTCGCCGCCCTCGCAGTTGATGTACAGGTTGATCTCCTGGTCCGGGCTCTGTCCCTCGAGGAAGATCATCTGCGCGGTGAGCGTGTTCGCGACACCGGGGTCGATCACCGTGCCGAGGACGATGATCCGCTCGGTAAGCAGGTGCGAGTAGACGTCCATGATCCGGTCGCCGCGCGCGTGCTCGGCGACGACGTTGGGGATGGTGTAGCTGCTCATGCCGCACCGCCCGCGGTCCTCGCCGTGCCCGCTCCGTCGGTGGCAGGCCCGCCGGCGGCTGGGCCGCCGGAAGCGGGGCCGTCGGCGGCTGGGCCGTCGGCGCTAGGCCCGTCGGCGGCAGGCGCGGGCGCCCGGTACGGCCGCAGGCCGAACGGGCGCCGCCCGGCCGGAAGCAGCTGTGCGAACGCCGAAGCGATCTGGTCGATGAAGCCGTAGTCGCGCGCCTCGGCCGAGGTGTACCAGTGGTCGTGCCGCGAGTCCTCGAAGATCCGCTCCATCGGCTGGCCGGTGTCCTCGGCGATCAGCCCGAGCACCGTGTCCCTGGTCTGCCGCAGGTCCGCTGCCTGGAGTTCGACCTCGACCGCCGAGCCGCCAATGCCGGCCGAGCCCTGGTGCATGAGGATCCGCGAGTGCGGCAGCGCATACCGCTTGCCCCTGGTGCCCGCCGACAGCAGGAACTGGCCGGCGCTGCACGCGATGCCCAGGGCGAGCGTCGACACGTCGCACGGGATGAGCCGCATGACATCGCGGATGGCTAGCATCGACGGCACGGAGCCGCCGGGGGAGTTGATCCACAGCGCGATGTCGCTGTTCGGGTCCTCCTCGGCGAGCGTGATCAGGTGCGTGGCCAGGACGGTGCCGTTGTCGTCGTCGAGCACCCCGTCGAGTACGAGCACCCGGCGCGGCAGCAGGGAGAGCCTGAGCTGTTCGGTGAAGACCGGAGTCTTGGATTCTGAAGCCATGACTTCAGGCTGCGCGACGAACGCGGCAAAGAGGCGCCGCCGCTGCCGTCGGCAGATCCGCCGCAGGCAGCGGGCCAGCCGCAGGCAGCGAGCCCGCCGCAGGCAGCGAGCCCGCCGCAGGCAGCGAGCCCGACGGTCAGCAGCGGACCGCCTCCTCGAGCACCGCGCCGGCCGCGAGCAGCCGTGCTTCGCTGTTACGCGGGCCGATGAGCTGTACGTTCGCCGGGATCGGCCCCTCCTGGCCGGAGAACGGGATGGGCAGGGCAAGCGAGGGCACGCCCGCCGCGTTGACCGGCGAGGTGAGCGCGCGGAGCTTGAACAGCAGGTGCGAGTCCTCGAGCAGCGGTGGGTAGCCGAGCAGGGTGGGCGCGGCGAGCATGTCCACTCGCTGCCACAGGTCGGCGAGCGTGGCCCGCCAGCCGGCGATCACCGCCTCGGCGGCGGCCACCATACCCGGCGTGACGGCGCTCGCTCGTGCGAGCCGGTCCATCACATCGAAGCCGATCCTGTCGCCCGCGGTGGCGACAAGACCGGCGTTCGTGGCCCAGGCCTGTGCGTCCAGGATGGTGATTGCCGCGGTGATGACCGCGTCGATGCCGGGAACGACCACGGGCACCACGTCGAACTCCGCGGTGCGCAGCGCGTCGTCGATCGCGGTGGTGATCACCGGGTCGGCGTCGAGTTCGAGCACGCCGACAGTCCGCGGCGCGCTCTCGGCGACGGTGAATCCTGGCTCGAGCAGTGCCATGCCGGCGGCGACTCCGGCGACGTCGCGTGCCATCGGCCCCACGGTGTCCAGCCCGTGGGCCAGGGGGCGGACGCCGTCGAGCGGGATCCTGCCCCAGGTGGTCTTGAGCCCGGTGATACCGCAGCAGGCGGCGGGGATGCGGATTGACCCGCCGGTGTCGGTGCCGTACGCGATGTCGGCCTCGCCCGCGGCGACCGCCACCCCGGAGCCGCTCGATGACCCGCCGGGCATCCGCAGCGGGTCGAGCGGGTTGACCGGGGTGCCGAATGCCGCGTTGATCCCGGTGATTCCGTAGGCGAGCTCGTGCAGGTTGACCTTGCCGGCGAACCTCGCCCGGCCGGCCGCGATCGCGGCGCGCAGCCCGCCGAGGCATGCGGCGTCGCGCTCGGCGGGGAGCGCGTCGTCGGCGACGGCCCGCGAGCCCGCCGTGGTTGGCAGCCCGGCCACGTCGATGAGGTCCTTCACCGCGACCCGAGGTCCGGTTCCCGGCGCTGCGTCACGGACGATCCAGGTGCCCACTCAGTTAGCCTATGCCGCGCATTTCTACGCACAAGGCGCGATTCGGGGCTTTCCTTTCACGCGGGATTGTGCCATGCTTCGCCGGCTGGCAGCAGCGACGAGGAGTCAGGCCCCCAGGAGCCGCGCGCATAGGGGAGCAGCGGCCCCACCTCGCCGACGATCGGGTCGATGACCCGCCAGGCCGCCTCCACCGTGTCCTGCTGCGCGAACAGCCAGCGCTCGCCGTTCAGGGCCGCGCCGATCAGCCGGTCGTAGGCGCGCATGTCAGCGCCCGGGTGCTGGATGAAGGTGAGGTCCTGCACCTCGGGTTCCCAGCCCGCGCCCGGCTTCTTCCCGACCAGGGTCAGCACCGCCTGGCTCTCCGGGTAGATGCGGAACCGCAGCGCGTTCGAGGTGATCACGTCGCCGAGCCCGAACACGTCGTGCGGCGCCGGCTTGAAGTCCATGAACACCTCGGTCGCGGTAACCGGCAGGCACTTGCCCGCCCTGATCACGATCGGCACCCCGGACCAGCGCCAGGTGTCAGCGGCGAGCCGCACCGCCGCGTACGTCTCCGTCCGCGACCCCGGCGACACCCCGGGCACCTGCAGGTATCCCTCGTACTGTCCCTTGATCACGTCGGCGGGCGCAAGCGGCCGCAGCGCGCTGATCAGCTGTGACTTCGAGGCGATCCAGGAGTCGAGCCCGGAGCCGTCCGGCGGGTCGGCGAGCACGGTGGCGAGTACCTGGAGCATGTGGTTCTGCACCACGTCCTTGACGGCGCCTGTCCTGTCGTAGAAGCTGCCACGGTCGGCGACGTCGAACGCCTCGGCCATGGTGATCTGGATGGACTGCACGTAGTTCCTGTTGAGCAGCGGCTCGATGATCGAGTTCGCGAACCTGGCGAACATCAGCGACTCGACCGGGTCAAGCCCGAGCCAGTGGTCGACCCGGTAGATGGACTCCTCGGCGAAGTACCGGTGGATCGTCTCGTTGAGCGTCTCCGCTGAGGCGAGGTCGGCGCCGAAGGGCTTTTCCACCATGACCCGCGACTGCGCGGCGAGACCGACGCCGGAGATCCCCTCGGCGATCCGGCCGAACAGGAACGGCGGCACCTCGAGGTAGTGCAGGATCCGCTTCGCGTCACCGAGTTCTGACGCCATCGCCTGGTAGGTGGCGTGCTCGCCGAGGTCGCCGTCGACGTACCTGAGCAGGTCGAGCATCTTGGCCGCGGCGGGTGTGCCCGGGTCCATGTCGTTCAGCTTCAGCGCGGCGACGGCGTAGTCCCTGAACTGCGCGAGACCCCAGCCGCTCTTGGCGACGCCGACGACCGGCAGGTCGAGCACGCCGCGCTCGACAAGGCCCACAAGCGCGGGAAACGTCTCGAGCTTCGCGAGATCCCCTGTCGCACCGAAGATCACCAGCGCGTCGACTTGGTCGGCACTCATAGTGACTCATCCTGCCAGCCGCGTAGCGGTGGCCGACAGAAGCCGCCGGTTAACTCTTGGTGGCGCCTGCCGCCCGCGGTGCCGTCGCCGCGGGGGACCGCCGGCTCATGCGCGCGATCAGCGGGCTGGCAAGCGCGCCGGTGCACAGCACGGCGAGCAGGATGCCCGCAGTGACCGCGCCGCCGTCGCCGCCGAGTCCGGCCAGCGGCGACAGCAGGGCGCCGAGCAGGAACGGCAGCGCGCCCACCCAGGCCGACGCGGTGCCGGCGATCGCGCCCTGGTTGGCGAGGGCCGCCGCGGTCGCGTTCGGTCGCATGCTCCCGAAGCAGGCGATGAAGAAGAAGAGCGGTACGAGCAGCGCCGCAAGCGGCGGGTGCCCGGTGAGGGCCGCGGCCAGGAAGGCGTCGCAGCCCGCGGTCATGATGATCAGCGAGACGACGACGATCCTGGTGACTGGCACGCGCTTGACCAGCCGGGCGCCGAGCTGCGCCATCGTGGTCAGGCCGATCGCGTTGATCATGAAGAACAAGCTGAAGAGCTGCGGCGACTCGTGGTAGGCGTCCTCGACGATGAACGGCAGCGCCGAGATGTAGCAGATCAGCGCCGCGTTGCCGAGCGTGATCGCGAGGGTGTACCCGACGTACTGGCGGTCGCGGACCAGGCTGCGCGAGTCGGCGGCGAGCTGGTGCAGCCGCGACGGCGTGCGCCGTTCCGGCGGCAGCGTCTCCGGCAGGAACCAGGCGAGCAGGAACAGGATCAGGCCGATTGCCGCGAGCACGCCGAACACGCCGCGCCAGGTGGTGAACCGCAGGATCTGGCCGCCGATGACGGGAGCTAGCACCGGCGCGAGGCCGAAGACGAGCATCAGCGAGCCGAGCACCCGGGCCAGTTCTGTCCCCTCGTACAGGTCGCGGACGATGGTGAGCGAGAGCACCACGCCGCCGGCGCCGGCCACTCCCTGCAGGAAGCGGAAGACGACGAGCGCGCCGATGTCTGGCGCCGCGGCGCACGCCACGGACAGCACGGTGAACGCGACGAGCCCGGCGAGCAGCGGCCGCTTGCGCCCGAGGCCGTCGCTCACCGGCCCGGCGATGAGCTGCCCGATGGCGAGTCCCGCCAGGCAGCCAGACAACGTGAGCTGGACGAGCGACTGTGACGCGTGCAGGTTTGCGGCGATGGTCGGCGTGGACGGCAGGTACATGTCCATCGACAGCGGCCCGAACGAGGAGAGCGCGCCGAGCACGGCGAGCATCCCGAGGCGGCGCCGCGGACGAACCGCGGGCGACGCGACAAAAGTTTCCATTGCTAACGAATGGTATGTGCCCAGAACGTGCCAGGCGACGTGCGGGTCTCCTACGGTCCCGCAGGTTTTCAGGAGCTCAGAACAAAAAGGGATAATCCGGAACGGGTGCGGCTGACTCAGCCAGGCCCGGGTTCACCCCGGGGCGGAACAAGCGAAAACGCACCGCGCCTTTTCCGGGGCCCTCATTTGCGCGGGCTTACGCCCTGGCGAATGGCGGCGGCGCCGCATTTCCCGCTTGACGCCCGTCGCGTTTGTCGTGGCCGCCTACGTCATCCGTCCCGGTCATGTGCCTAAGGCGGGCCTCGCGGCTTATGATCGCGCTTGTGCGCAGCGACCCGCAGGACGGTCAGGGCGCGGAACCGGACGCCCCGATCAAGGTTTTCGTCGTGGACGACCACGGGGTGGTGCGTCGCGGCATCCGTTCCTACCTGTCCATCTTCCCGGACATCACGGTAGTGGGGGAGGCGGCCAACGGCAGGCAGGCGCTCGCCATGCTGCGCACGATGGCCGCCGCGGGTGACGCGCCAGACGTGGTACTGATGGACCTGGCGATGGAACCGGTGGACGGCGTGACCGCGACCCGTCAGCTCCGCACCGACCTGCCGAGCATCGAGGTGGTCGCGATCACCTCGCTCATCGACCAGTCCCGGGTGGAGTCTGCGCTCCGGGCGGGCGCCTCGGGGTATCTCATCAAGGACGCCGCGCCTGAGGAACTCGCCGTCGCGATCCGTGCCGCGCATCGCGGTGAGGTGCACCTGGACGCGGGCGTCGCGCGCCGGCTGATGGTCTCGCTGTCCTCGCCGGCCGGCTCGGCGAGCGACCCGTTCGCCGACCTGTCACCGCGGGAGACCGAGATACTCAGGCTGATCGCGGAGGGCAGGGCCAATAAGGAGATCGCCCGCCACCTGACGATCAGCGAGCGGACCGCCCGCACGCACGTCAGCAACATCCTGCGCAAGCTTGGCCTCACGTCCCGGACCCAGGCGGCACTGCTAGCTGTCCGCGAGGGCCTGGCAGGGCGGTCCCGGCCGGACCAGTAGCGGGCTGCCGGCCGGCCGGCACGGCGATCCGGACCGTCGTTCCGGCTCCCGGTGTGCTCGTCACCTCCAGGGTGGCGCCGGTCTCCGCGGCGCGGGCGCGCATCAGGCTCAGTCCGAAGTGGCCGGCGTAGGAGCTGTCAGGGTCGAAGCCGCCGCCCTGGTCGCAGACGGTGAGGGTGACCCAGGCGCGCCCGGCGGTCACCTGGGCGGCCACCGCCTCGCCGCCCGAGTGCTTGACCGCGTTGGTGACCGCCTCCTGGCCGATGCGGAACAGCAGTTCCTCGGTCCGCGCGGACAACGGCAGCCGGTCCTCCGGACCTGTCACCGTCACCTTCACGTCATGCCGGACGGTCAGCGCGGCACCGTGCGCGGCGAGCGCGGTCACCAGGCCCTGCTCGGCGACGGCGCCGCCGTGCAGGTCGAAGATCGAGGCGCGCATCTCAAGCAGCGCCGCCTGGGCGAGCGCGGCCATCTCGGCGATCGCCTCGGGCAGCGCGCTGCCCGCGGGCAGCTCCGCCCGGCCCGCCTCGTGCTTGGCGATGCCTGCGTGCAGCCCGAGCGAGAACAGTGTCTGGGACACCGAGTCGTGCAGGTCACGGGCAATGCGCTGGCGTTCCTGCTCGGCCCGCTCCGCGGCCCGCTGCTGTGTCTGCGCGAGTTCCACGGCGCCCCGCCTGCGGGCGCTGACCGCCGCGCCGATGCTGAGCATGGTGAGCGTCGCGGTGAAAATGTAGAGCTGGGTGGAGAGCACCTCACTGGTGATCGACTGCTGCGCGAACGGCACCGCCCGCAACGCGGTCATGCCGATGGCCACCGCGAGGGCGCAGGCCAGGGCCAGCGTCGCGCCGCGCAGGCCAAGGTAGGTGGCGGCGACGATCAGCGGCGGAAAGACGATGTAGGGCAGCGGGTAGCTCATGCTGAACGCCACGATGGACAGCGCGATGACCAGGGCGAGCACGCCGGCTGCCTGGCCGACAAGACGCCCGCTCAGCGGCGGTCCCGTCCCCGGCGGCAGGCGCTGGCCCCAGGCAAGCAGCAGCGGGGCCACCAGCAGTCCGCCGGACATGTCGCCGAGCCACCAGGTGTGCCAGATCGTCCACATGCCTGACGCCGTCACCTGGTTACTCATCCAGGTGGCGACGGCGCCGACCGTGGCCGAGACGGTTACGCCCGCCGACAGCGCCAGCGCCATCGCGGCCACCTCGTACGGCCGGTCAAGCCTGGCGCCCCGGCCGAGCAAGCGCCGCATCAGGAACGCGGCAAGAGTGAATTCGATGATGTTGCCTGACGTCTCGAACGTCATGACGGTGATGTGGTAGTTGAAGTGGTAGATCCCGGTGCCGAGCAGCAGGTCCGCGATGGCGCCGCCGGCGAACCAGCGCAGGTCCCCCAGGTAGAGCACGGCGGCCGCGTAGCCCAGGGGCAGCCAGGCGACCTGAACCGCCCCGGTCAGCTGGACGACGCTGCCGAGCTTCGCCAGGCCGTAGTAGCCGAGCCCGACCAGCAGGTTCCCGGCCAGGAGTCGCAGCAGGGATGACGGCAGGACTGGTGCCTCCCTGGCCGCAAGCCCGCTGCCGACTCGCCACTTCACGCGCCGATCTTAACGTCGGCTTCGGGATTGACGGGTGATTGCCGGTAATGTCCCGGCCGCCATCCGTTACGGCGCCCCCGAGCCCGGCGCGGCGACGGGCTTGCTGCCCGCGAGCAGGATGCGGTGCATGACCCGCCGCTGGCCCTGATAGTCGTTGACCGCGAAGTGCCAGGTCTGCCTGTTGTCCCACATCGCGATCGAGCCGGGCGCCCAGCGCAGCCGGGTGGTGAACTGTCACCGTCGCCATGACGCCATCATCGGCCGCCGCGCGGGACGCGGCATCGGCCCGCGGCACAGTGCCTCACCAGGAGAACGGTTAGTCCGGCACGAACCGGGTGCATGCCCCGCCGGCCGGCGGGGTACGTAGACTCGGCCCTGACCCGCTCAGGAGGAGATTAAACAATTTCACAGCTTCTGCAACGAACCCGAACTAGGTGGCTGCTGCGCCGCCCCCGAGCTTCGCGACTCCTTCACTGGTCTCGCACAGCGGCCTTCTACGCGGTGACCTTCGCCGTCGTCACCGCGGGCGCCATCTGGCTCGCGCTGCGCGTCGCCCCGCTGCAGACCGTATCGGCCGCCGGGCAGATCGCCCAGGTCGGCGCCACCCTGCCGAACGCGAGCCTGCGCGGTCCCGGTGAGCTTGACCTGTTCGGCGAGGTCATGGCCACGAAGCCGGACTTCCCCGGGCCCATCAGGCCGAGGCTGGCGCTTGAGCACATCACGATCGACCCGCAGGTGGTCCAGATGCTGCGCTCCGACGGCCCGGCCAAGGTCGAGCTGACGCTCAGCCAGCAGCTGGCGGCCGGCTGGGAGCACTACTTCCTGTGGGAGACGCTGATCGCCGTCGGCTTCGCGGCGGTGCCGCTCATCGCCGTGGCCGCCGTGCGCAGGAAGCCGGCCATCTGGCGGCTGCTCGCGGCAGGGATCGCGGTCGTCGTCGCGGTCAACGTGGGCGGGATCGCGCTGACCGCCTCTGGCACGCCCAAGGTGCTGCGCAGCGTCAAGACCATCGACGATCTCGTCGGCGTCGACCCGCTCGCCGAGACGTCGCCGGTCGGCGCGGCGCAGCCGGCCGTGCAGGCGGTGGTGATCGGCGACTCGACCGCGGCCGGCTGGGGACTGCCCTGGGGGCAGAACCCGACCGCCGAGGACCAGGCGTGCGGCCGTTCACCCGAGTCGTACGCGACGGACCTCGCGGCGGCCAACCAGTGGAACGTGCTGAACCTGGCGTGCGGCAGCGCGACGATCGAGAACGGCCTGCTCGGCCCCGAGGTGCTGTACAACGGCGAGGTTGCGCCGCCGCAGCTGCCGCAGGCCGCGGCGGCGACCAAGGCGAAGCTGATCGTGGTCAGCGTGGGCGCCGACGACCTGTCCTGGTCGGTGATGACCAAGCTGTGCGCGGCGTCGGCCGTCTGCGATGACAAGATCTCGTCCGCCTACTTCAACCAGCTGCTCGACACCTTCACCAGGAACTACTACCAGCTGCTGAGCGACCTGGAGGGGCTGCCGTCCCATCCGGCGGTGCTTGTCAACGAGTACTACTCGCCGTTCGGCGCGGACGTCGGCTGCCTCCAGCAGTACGGGATGACGCCTGCCAAGGTCAAGGTGCTGCTCGCCAGGCTCGGTCAGCTCAACAAGGTACTCGCGCAGGGCGCGGGCCTGTTCGGGTTCGGCGTAGCCGCGCCCAGGTTCACCGGGCACGAGCTGTGCACCGCGGTCCCGTGGGTACAGGGCCCGTCCGACCAGGCGCCGCTGCACCCCAACGCGGCGGGCGAGCTTGCCATCGCCCTCACTGACCAGCAGGCATTTCCGCTGCTTTCCCCGGCGCCGGTGACCCTGCCGTCGCCGTCGCCGTCCCCGACCGCGACACCCGCGCTCGGTTAAACGGGAAATCATCGGCACTCGCGGCCGTAAGCCCGTCAAAACCCCGCACGAATGCGGGGACGGCGCGGTTGCGCGGATGCCATTATGAGGTGGCATCTGGGCGTGCCGCGTGCTAAAGCGCAGTCAATCCCGCCTAGTGAACCGGATAGCGCGATTAGCCGTGACCCCAGACAAAGCTTCGATGAAAAGCGAAAGCATTGCGGAGGTAAGACGTCAATGAACTGCCCACAGTGTCAGACGCAGAACGGGCCAGACGCGTCCTTCTGCAGCAGGTGCGGAACGCAGCTCGCCGCGGCGAGCGCACCCGCAGACCCGGCCGCCCCCGGCGGACCCGGCACGCAGCCCGGTTACGGCGGACCCGGCACCCAGCCCGGTTACGGCGGCCCTGCCGGCTACCCCCCGGCGGGCGGCCAGCCGCCGTTCCCGCCCGGCCAGTACCAGCCGGGCACCTCGGGCGGCTTCACCCAGCGCTCCAGCCTGCCGCCGGTCAACTTCGACCTGAGCAGGCTCAGCACAGTCGACAAGATCGTCGCAGGCGCGACGCTTGTCACGATGATCTCTCTGTGGCTGCCCTGGTTCACCGTGTCTATCAAGGGCCTCGGGGCGGCGGGGTCCATCAGCGGCACCGGTGACCACGGCTGGCTCTGGCTCGAGTTCCTGCTCGCGCTCGCCCTGATCGCCTACCTCGTGGCGCGTGCCGCCTGGGACCAGCTGCCGTTCCGCCTGCCGTTCTCGCACGAGACGCTGCTGATCGGGGCGACCGGCCTGCAGTTCCTGCTGATCCTGATCGGGTTCCTCGCCATACCGTCCGGAGGTTTCGACGTCTCTGTCGGCTGGGGTTTCGGCGCCTTCCTCGCACTGATCGCGTCGATCGTGGCGGCGGGCCCGGTCATCTACCCCGCGGTCAAGTCCTACCTCGACAGCCGCAACGCGGCGCGCGCCTGAGCCGTGCCGGGTTGCGTGCCCGATGGCAAAGACCGCCATCGTATCGGGCACGCAACCCGGCGACATCTCCCGGGGGGACGACCCCCCGTACCCCCGTTTGCTGAGCGCCCGATGGCAAAAGGCGCCATCGTATCGGGCGCTCAGCGAACGCCCCTCCCGGGGGGACGACCCCCCGTACCCCCCGATGCCGTGCCGGCCGGCCGCCGCTCAGCGCTCTCGCTGACCAGTGGGCGCGAGGCGCGAAGCGCGCACCCGTTCCGTACGGCCTTAGGACAAGGCTCCGGAACGGGTGCGCGGCATTTCCGCAGTCACCACCGCGGTGATCCGGCCCGCGGTGAGTTGCGCGACGAGACGCCGTGCCCGGCGCGCGCCGCGTCCGCGAGGGTTCTGCTGGCCGTAGATCCGGTTCGCCTCGCGGGCATGCTCGAGCGCCTTGTCCATGTCGCCGAGCGCGCGGCTCACTTGGCCGAGCAGGAGCCGTGTGTCGGCCGCCGCCTCCGCGCGGTCGGCGCCGCCAAGCGCTGCCTCGAGTGCCAGCGTGAGCTCGAGCGCCTGCCGCGCCCGTTCCCGCTCGCCGAGCAGCAGCAGCGCGAGCGCCTCGTGCCTGCGGCTGCGCGTGGTGTCCGGCGCGGTGCTGCCGTACAGCCGCATCCGGGCGGCGCGGATCGCGGTGAACTCGGCGAGCAGCGGGCCGGCGACGCGGCGCCGCTCCTCTTCCCTGCCTCCTTCCGCCAGCAGCAGCAGGCACAGGGCGGCCAGCGAACGGGCCGCCAGGGTCAGCGGGTGCTCGGGCCCGTATCTGGCCGCCCGGACCCGTGCCGCCTTCCCGGCAAGCGCCTCCGAGGCGGCCAGGTCGCCGTCGCCCCGGCGCTGCCGCAGGGCCAGCGCCAGGTTGGTCGTCGCGACGGACGTGAGATAGGCCTCCTCGCCGTGCGCGCGGCGGTGGAATTCGACCGCGCTGGTCAGCGCCGCGACGACGCCAGGGGAGGTATCGCCCGCGTCGACACGCGACATCACGGCACGTTCGCGCAGCCGGAACAGGTGCGGGTCGGACGGGGGCAGGCGCGCGTCGAAGAACCGCGCGAGGCGGTCCCAGTGCCACGGCCGCTCGCAGATCCGCAGCCCGGCCGTGTGCAGCACCATCGCGGCGCGGGCGAGGAGCAGGACGGCGGGGTGACCCGCGGGCAGGCGGGGGGCGGTCCCGCCCGCCTGGCCCTGCGGCACCGCCTGGCCCTGGTGCACGGCTGGGCCTTGGTGCACTGCCTGGCCCTGGTGCACCGCCTGGAGCGGACGGGGCAGACCCGTCTCCGACAGGTCGGCGTCCGCTACCGCGTCCTTCAGCAGGCCAACCGCGAACAGGCTGGCACGCTGCTGGTCGGCGGGAGAGCGGCGGCCAAGGACGTTCAGTGCCTCGGTGGCGCCGCGCAGCCGGGCGGCGGCGGCCCTGGCCTGCTCCTGCGCCGCGAGTGCGGACTCGAGTGTCACCCGCCCACCCCCTCAAGCAGTGCGGACAGGCCGCCGATCATCGAGCGCAGCCGCCTGGCCTGCTCGGGCGTGACGACGACATCGCCGTCCGCGGCGTGCAGCATCCGGTCGGACAGTTCGGCGGCCGAGCGGAGCACCTGCTCGGCGACCGGCTCGGCCGGCGGGCTGAGCAGCGACCTCACCTCATCGCGGACGGTGTCGAACGCACCGAGCGGCGTCATGCTCGCGTCGTTCAGCATGGACTGCACGACATCGCCCGCCAGGACGTAGAGCCGTTCGGCGTGCCCGGGGGCGGAAGACGAGCTGGCCCACCGGATCTGGGCGCCGGCGATCGCGGTCATGTCCTCCAGCACGCAGGCCGGCGGCCCCGCAGGGGGGTAGGCGGCAAGCGGCCGTTCCTCCGCCGCCCAGGCGGCAAGCGCCCGCAGGTAAGCGGCCGCCCATTCGGCCCGCGACATGTCGAAGGCGTCGGCGACCTCGATGACGCCCTCCCGGTAGGGCCAGAACGTCACCGCCCTGGCCTCGGCGAGAAAGGCGGCGGTCGGCCGCACGGCCGGGTCGGGCCCGGCTAGGCGGAGGATCTGCTGACCCTGCTGCCTGTCCCGGTACCGCCGGTACACCGGCTCGGCGCCGGCGTAGTGCCCGTGCTCCGCCACCAGCTTCAGCAGCCCGGGCAGCTGTACGGGCGGCTGCTCGCGCCGCCTCGCTGTGCGCTCTGCCGCGCCTGCCACGGTTCCGTCTGGCGCGCGGCCGTCCAGAATCGCGCGGAGCGCGGCATAGTCCCTGACCCGCTCGGCCCACGCGCCGGCGCGCCGGGCACCGCTCGCGTGCCGGTACCAGCGTGCCGTCCGTGTTGCCTCTAGTTCCTGCCTGATTGATGGCATGCCCACCCCTGGCTTGCCGTGCCTTGTCGTCAGTCAGTATCCGTGGTGCAGCCCTGTTAACCCCATCTTCCTGGCAATGTCCGGACATCCCCGGACAATCGCTTCGCGGCTGAGCCGGATTCTCGGCTTTGCCGTCCGCGGGTGGAATTCCGGCTGAACCCGTGCGGACGCGGCTTACGCTGCAATTGCACGGCAGGAAACTGCAGGTCGGCTGCCGGAAGGCAGGTGGGGCGATGGCACTGTGGCGTCGGCAGACACGGCGGCTGACCTCCTACGGCTACCAGCCGCCGCCCGAGGCCACCGTGCGCGGCTGGCGCTGCGCCAGCCGTGACTGTGCCGCACCGGTGAGGCGCTGGCCGCGGCGCTGCCGTCGCTGCGGCGGTCCCGCGGACCCGGTGTTCGACGAGCCATGGGCGCACGAGGCCCTGGGCGTGGAACTCAGCTGGCTGGCCACGGTCGGACCGGGGCACGAGGCGACCGTCGCCAGGGACCGGCTCGTCGCCTGGCGGGTCAGGGACGCCGTTGTCCGCCGCGATTACCCCGCCGCCACGGAGGCGCGGCGGGTAATGCGCAACTACGCGGACCGGCGCCGCGCGGAGGATTCCCGGTGGAGCCCGGGACCGATGCTAGGGTTTGCCGTGTCAGGCGCACTTGGGCGCGGCGATCTTGACGGCGCGGCTGGCGATCTGTGCTTCTGGCTCGAGATGTCCGGTGCGGACACCGCGGGCGGCTCGTGCGCTTTCGGCAACACTACCTCGGTCATGAATGCGGCGGTCGGCTTCCTCGCGGCGCCGGGCGGGGCGGCGCATCCGCTGGCGGAGGCGATCAGGAGGGGGTGCCTTCGCGTCGCCGGCGGCTGTCTGCGCGCGGGCAGATAACGCGTCAGGCTCGGTGAGCGTGGCGCGCGGGCGGGCGATGGTGCGCAGTGTCAGCATCGTGCCGAGGCAGCAGGCCGCGAGCAGTGCGTACGGCACGAGGTCCGACGTGGCCTGGGCAAGCGCTCCGCTGCCCGCCGCGGCGACCGACTGGCCGCCGGCCCAGGTGAGGTTGGAAACGGCGAAGGCGATGCCCTGGTTGAGGCCGATCCGCTGCGCGCCGCCCGCGACGAGCGCGGAGGCAGGGGCGTAGAGCGCGCCGTAGAACGGCAGCCCGGCGATGAGCAGGCCGATCAGCCACGGCGCCGCCGTCGGCAGCGGGAGCAGCAGGGCGACCGCGGCTCCCGTGGCGAGCGCCACCCCGAGCGGGCGTGCCACGCCGGTCCGGTCCGACAGCCGCCCGGCGAGCGGTGACACCCCGGCTTCCGCGAGCGCGGCGCACAGGAACGTGACGGCGATAACCGTCCCCGACGCGCCGAGCCTGGACAGCCGCAGCGGCGCGAGCACGTCGGCCATGCCGAAGGCGATCCCGGCGAGTGCCATCAGCCAGCAGCCCGTGGCGACCTCGGGATCCCGTAGCGCGGGCAGCGCGCTGCGCAGCGACTGCGGCGCCTGCGGTCGCGGCGACGGCACGGTGAACGCGACGGCGATCAGCGCCACGTCGAGGACGGAGGCGGCGGAGAATGCGGGGCCGGTCCCCACGGCGTTGGCGATGGCCCCGACCACGGGACCGAACAGCGCGCCGATCACGGCGGCGCCGATCGCGGTGCCGAGCAGTTCGCCCCGCCGCGACTCGGGAGCGGCCGTGGCCAGCCAGGACAGCGAGGCCGTCCAGGTGCAGGCGCCACCGATGCCCTGCACCAGGCGGGCCGCGTCGAGCAGCCAGGCTGAGGTAGCCCAGCCGAAGACGAGCGTCGACGCGCCCATCAGCGCGAGCCCGGCCACCGCCACGGTCCTGTCGCCGAACCTGGCGACGAACGCGCCGCTCGGCAGCGACCCGATGAGGGTGCCCGCCGGGTAGGCCGCGATCAGGATCCCCGCTTCCGCCTTGGACAGCCCGGCGGCCGCCGCGTAATGCGGGAGCAGCGGGGTGAGCGCCGAGAAGAATACGGTGTCCACCCCGACGATCGCGCAGGTCAGCGCCAGCAACCGGACGACGGGCGGCTCCAGCTTGACTCGTTCCTGCCGCACCGCTCACCCGTCCCGTCGAACACTGCGCACCATTGCGCAACGCCCAGCGAGCTTACCTCCCGCTGGTGCACCGGTGCCGCGGCGGTCGTGCCGCACGGGAACGGATGGCTCCGCACGCCGGTGAGTGTGCGGAGCCATCGGGTGACCGTGCCGGTTCAGTCGGCCTTGCCCTCCAGTGCGCGCTTGACCAGGACGCGGGCGAGGTGCTCGCGGTAGTCGACGTCGGCGTGGAAGTCGTAGCCGGGTGAGGTGCCCTCGGCCGCGAGCTGTGCCGCCTCGTCGATGGGCGCGCCGGACTTCAGCGCCTCCTCGGTGGCGAGCGCGCGCAGCGGCGTGCCGCCCATGGAGGCGAGCGCGACCCGGCCGCCGTAGGCGGCGGCGCCGACGATGGCCCAGTCGTTGGCCCGCCTGACGAACTTCTGGTAGCCCCACGGCACGGTGCCGCCTGGGCTGTCAGGGCCGCCGCGCGGCACCCGGACGGCGGTGAGCAGCTCATCGGGCCCGAGCACCGACTCGAACGGGCCGGTGAAGAAGTCGTCGGCGGCGACGGCGCGGGTTCCGGCGGGGCCGGTGATCTCGATCGTGCCGCCGAGTGCGAGCAGGGTCATCGGCAGGTCGGCGGACGGGTCGGCGTGCGCGAGCGACCCGCCGATCGTGCCGCGGTGCCGGATCTGCGGGTCGCCGACCTGTTCGGCCGCGTAGGCCAGGATCGGCGCCTCGGCCTTGAGTAGCACGGAACTGGCCACGTCGGCGTGCCTGGTGGTGGCCCCGATGACCACCTCGTCGCCGTCGATGGCGATGCCGGAAAGCTCGGTGATGCGGGCGATGTCGATGAGCACGGCGGGCTGCGCCAGGCGCACCTTCATCATCGGCAGCAGCGAGTGGCCGCCTGCCAGCAGCTTGGCGTCCTCGCCGTGCTCGGCGAGCAGCGCGAGCGCGTGCGCGGCGGAGTCTGCGACCTCGTAATCGAAGGACGCGGGAATCATGCTGTCACCCCTGAATCTGGCACCTCTGAAGCGGGCATCTCGGAAGAACCGGACAGCTTGCCGGCGGCGGCGAGCACCGAGCGGACGATGTTGTGGTAGCCGGTGCAGCGGCAGAAGTTGCCCTCAAGGCCCTCGCGCACCTGCTGCTCGGTGGGGTGCGGGTTCTCCGCCAGCAGGCTGGTCGCCGCCATCACCATGCCGGGTGTGCAGAAGCCGCACTGCAGGCCGTGGTTCTCACGGAATGCCTGCTGCACGGCGCTCATCGCGCCGTCCTCGGCGACAAGGCCCTCGGCGGTGGTCACCGAGCGGCCGTTCGCCTGCACGGCGAGGACCGTGCAGGACTTGACCGACTCACCGTCGAGCAGCACCGTGCAGGCGCCGCAGGAGGTGGTGTCGCAGCCGACGTTGGCGGCCCGCAGGCCGAGGGAGTCGCGGAGGTAGTGGATGAGCAGCAGCCGCGGCTCGACCTCGTCGCTGCGGGTCGCCCCGTTGACCGTGAGCTTGATCTCCGTCATTCCGGTCAGGCCTCCTTCGAGCCGCGAGCGGCGTTGATCGCCCGCCAGACCCGCTGCGGGGACGTGGGCATGTCGATGTGCGTGACGCCGAGGTGCGACACCGCGTCGATGACCGCGTTCTGCACCGCGGGGGTGGCGCCGATCGAGCCGGCCTCGCCGATGCCCTTGGCGCCGAGCGGGTTGTAGGACGTGGGAGTTTCCATGTCGACCAGCTCAAAGCTGGGCACCTCGGTCGCCGACAGGAACGGGTAGTCGGCGAACGTGGCGGTCAGCGGATTGCCGTCATCGTCGTACACGACCTCCTCGAGGAACGCCTGCGCGGCGCCCTGGGCGATGCCGCCATGCCGCTGTCCCTCGGCGAGCAGCGGGTTCATCACAGTCCCGGCGTCGTCGACGGTGACGACACGGCGCAGGTACACCTTGCCGGTCTCGGTGTCCACCTCGACGACCGCGACGTGAGTGCCGAACGGGAACGTCGGCCCGGGCGCGGTGAACACCGAGCGCACGAATAGCCGCTCGGACTCAGCCAGTGCGGACAGCGGCACCGACGCGTCGGGGTCGCCCTTCACGCTGAACGCGCTCTTCTCCGTGTCGAACTCGAGATCGGCCGCCGACACCTCGAGCGTCTCCGCGGCACGCTCCCTGGCCACGTCGAGCAGTTCGCGCGAGGCCTGCTGCACCGCGGCGCCGCCAAGCTGCAGCGAGCGGGAACCGCCGGTGCCGCCGCCCTTGGGTACCAGGTCGGTGTCGCCCCACTTGACGGTGATCTTCTCGATCGGGATGCCGAGCTCGTCGCTGACCAGCATCGCCCACACGGTCTGGTGACCCTGCCCGTGCGGTGAGGTGCCGGTGAGCACTGTTGCCGTGCCGTCGGGATGCACCTCGACGGTGCCGTTCTCGTTCGGGCCGCCGGCCTCGCCGCCGGGGCCGGTGATCTCCACGTACGAGGACAGGCCGATGCCGAGCTGCAGCGTGCCGCCGTTCGCACGGCGCTTCGCCTGCTCGGCGAGCAGGCCTTGGTAGTCCGCCGCCGCCAGCGCCTTCTCGAGCGCGGCCGCGTAGTCACCCGAGTCGTACTTCGCGCCGAAGGCCGTCGTGTGCGGCTCGGTGAACTTGGGCAGCAGGTTCTTCCGTCGCACGTCGGCGGGGTCGACCCCGGCGGCGTCGGCGAACAGGTCAACGGCCCGGTCGACCGCGGCGGCGGCCTCGGGACGTCCCGCGCCGCGGTAGGCGCCGACCGGCGTTGTGTTGGTCACCACCGACGTGGACCATGCCTCGGCGCGCGGGATGTGGTACGGACCCGGCGTCATCAGGATCGTCAGCGACGGGAGGAACGCGCCCGCCTTGGGGTAGGCGCCGCAGTCCTGGATGATCTCGATCCGGTAGGCCAGGATGGTGCCGTCCTTCGTCCCGCCGATGGTGATCTTCTGCTCCTGGGCCCGGCCGTGCGGCATCACCAGGAGGTTTTCGTTCCTGGTCTCTGACCAGCGTGCCGGGCGGCCAAGCTGCCTGGCGACCCAGCAGGTGACCGCGTGCTCGGCGTCGGCGCCGAACTTCGCGCCGAACGCGCCGCCGACATCGGGCGTGATGATCCGCACGTCCTCCGGCTTGAGGCCGAGCATCCCCATGATGGCGCCCTTCGTGCCCTGTGCGCCCTGATTGGGGATCCAGGCGGTCAGCCGTCCGTCCTCGCCCCAGGCGGCCGCACCCGACCGGCTCTCCATGGGGGCCGGCGCGACCCGCTGGTTCTGGATGACCTCGGAGACGACTACCTCGCAGCCCTCGAACAGGTCCGCGTTGCCCGCGCTCGCGTCACCGTAGGTGCAGACGACGTTGGTCTCCGCGTCGGGGAAGAGCAGGCCGCGCTCGCCGCTCAGCGCCTGGCGCATGGTGGCGACCGCGGGAAGTATGTCGTAGTCGACGTCCACCAGTTCGATGGCGTCCTCGCCCTGGTACATCTCCTCGGTCACCACGACGGCGACGGGCTCGCCGACGAACCGGACCAGGTCGCTGGCGAGCAGCGACTGCTTCATGGCCTGGTTCATGTTCGGCATCATCGGCGAGACCGGCTTCAGTCCCGCGTCGGCCAGGTCCTTGGCGGTGTACACGGCAAGCACGCCAGGCGCCTCGAGCGCCGCGCTGACGTCGATGCCGATGATCTTCGCATGCGCCACGGTCGAGCGGACGAAGTGCAGGTAGCAGGCGCCGGCTAGGCGCTCGTCCTGCACGTCGTCCGCATAGACGCCTCCCGTTGAAAGGAAGCCTGGATCTTCGGTCCGCAGGACCCGGGTGCCGAGAATGCTGCCCCTGATGCTCACGCCGTCTTAACTCCTCTTGCAGGCATCGCGACCTGGTACGGGTGACCGTCGCAAGACGATCCAACTCGTCCCCGGCCAGCATGGTCAAACCAGAGACTCAGGCTCAGGTTATCCCGAGCGGAGGCATGCTCCGCTTTTGTGGTCCGGCGATAAAGTCGTGGTCGCAAGGCGACTACCGGCGCGGTTCCACGACAGTGCGGAAGCTCGGGTGACAGCGGCTGCCGCGCGTCAGCCGGCCGGCTTGCGGTCCCGGAAGGCCTGGTACGCGGCGAGCTCATCGGCGATAAGCCGCTCGGCACGGTCCTGTGTCAAGCCGCGGGAGGTGAACGCCTCGGCCACCGGCCCGCCGCCGGAGAGCAGGCCGAGGAGGAAGTGCTCGGTGCCGATGTAGTTGTGCCCGAGGCGCAGTGCCGAATTCATGGCCGACTTGAGTGCGTCCTTCGCGCTCTCGTCGAGCGACAGGTCGAGCAGTTCCGCCGATCCGGTGTTCTCTGCCGGCTCGGCGGGCCCGGTGCCGAGGGCGGCGTAGAGCTGCTCGGGCTCCATGACGGCGACGGCGATGGCCTTAGCGGCGAAGCCCTCCGGCTCGGCCAGCAAAGCGGCCGCCAGGTGCGCGCTGCTCACCGGGCTTGGCGCCGCGAGCTTGCCCGCGGCGGCGAGGGTACGGGCCGCGCGGGCGGTGAACTGTGAGAACGGCTTGCCCGACGCGGGCATCAGGTCCGAAGCCTTGGTGGCCGGCGGCACGAAGCGCTTCTGCGCGGCCTGCTTGGTGACGCCCATGGCGCCGCCGATCTGGCTCCACGACAGGCCGGACCTGCGGGCCTGGTCGACGAAGTAGCCGATGAGAGCGTCAGCCTGCTCATCCAGCTGGGTGGAGACTGCGAACGCGTCCGACACGTTCGCCAGCGGCCCGCCCTCGGGGTGCAGCGCTTTGACGTAGGCGATGAGGTTGTCCAGCGGGACAGGATATTCGCTCATGGGTCAACCATAGGTTGACGCTCTCCGAATCGTCAACTCAAAGTTGACGATTGCGCGTCAGGCGAAGAGCGCGCGGATGTCGTCGGCGGACAGCGCGGACGAGAAGGCGCCGTCGGAGTCGATCACCGAGGAGAACAGCTCGGCCTTGCGCGCCTTGAGCGCCATCACCTTCTCCTCGATGGTGCCGGAAGCGATCAGCCGGTACACCATGACGTGCCGCGTCTGCCCGATCCGGTGCGTGCGGTCCACGGCCTGCGCCTCGGCGGCCGGGTTCCACCACGGGTCGAGCAGGAAGCAGTAGTCCGCCTCGGTCAGGTTGAGCCCGAACCCGCCGGCCTTGAGCGAGATCAGGAACACCGGCGCGGCGCCCTCCTTGAAGGCGGAGATCACCGCGCCCCGGTTGACGGTCGAGCCGTCCAGGTAGCAGCACTCCACGCCGGACGCCTCGAGCCGGGCGCGCGCCATCCGCAGGAACCGGGTGAACTGGCTGAACACCAGCGCCCTGTGCCCGCCGCCGACCACGTCCTCGATCTGCTCCGCGAGGGCATCGATCTTGGCGGACGGCACGTCGGAGTACTCCTCATCCACGAGCGCGGCGTGCAGCGACAGCTGCCGTAGCAGCGTCAGCGAGCGCAGAATGGTGAACCGGTTGTGGTTGACGTCGTCGAGCAGGCCGAGGATCTTCTGCCGCTCGCGCTGCAGGTGGGTCTGGTAGACCTCCCTGTGCCTTGGGTCTAGCTCGACCTCGAGGACCTGCTCCTGCTTCTCCGGCAGGTCCGCGGCCACCTGCTCCTTGGTGCGCCGCATGATCAGCGGCCTGATCCGGCGCCGCAGCTGCGCCAGCAGATCGCCGCTGCCGTTCTTCTCGATCGGCTTGGCGTAGTAGTCGCGGAACCGCTCCGGGTTCGGGAACAGCCCGGGCGCGGTGATCGACAGCAGCGACCACAGCTCCATGAGGTTGTTCTCCATCGGCGTGCCGGTGATCGCGATCTTGAACGGCGCGGCGACCCGCCGCGCGCACTGGTACGCCTTCGACTGGTGGTTCTTGACGTATTGCGCCTCGTCGAGTACGAGACCCGCCCACTCATGCGCGGCGAACGCCTCGAAGTCGAGCCGCAGCAGCGTGTACGAGGTCACCACCGCGTCGGCACCGCCGATCACGTCCGCGAGCGTGCCGCCGCGGCGGCCGATGGTGTCGGAGACGGTCACCACCTTCAGGTCCGGGGTGAACCGGTGCGCCTCGGCCGTCCAGTTCGCGAGCACCGAGGTCGGCGCCACGATAAGGAAAGGAGTGTGCCGAACGGGTTCATGCGCATCCGTTCGGCGGCTGTCTTTTACGTGTTGCAGCAGCGCAAGCGTCTGCAGGGTCTTGCCGAGTCCCATGTCGTCGGCCAGGATGCCGCCGAGCCCGTGCCGCCACAGGAACGCCAGCCAGTGGAAGCCGGACAGCTGGTAGGGCCGTAGCCGCGCGTTGAGCGTCGCGGGGAGCGGCGCCGGCTCGATCTCCTCGACGGCGAGCAGCCCGCGCACCTGCTCCTCCCACCGGGCGGCCTGGTGGCTGACCGAGCCGATCTCGGACAGCTCCTCCCACAGGCCCGCCTGGAACCTGCTGATCCGCAGCGCTCCGTCCGGCTGGTCCTGGAGCGCCTTGGCCTCCTCGATGAGCCTGGCGAGCGTGGCGAGCTCGGGCTTGTCGAGCGAGAAGTACGCGCCGTCGGCGAGCAGCATGTGCGACTGGCCGTGCGCGAGCGCGACGAACAGGTCGGCGAACGGCACCTCGCGGCCCTCGACGGTGACGCTGATGCCGAGGTCGAACCAGTCGCGGTCACCGTCGCGCTCGCCGGCGGTCAGGTCGATCTCCAGCGAGTCGCCCGCCTCGTGGTAGTCCGGAACTTGGCCCGTCAGCTCGACCCGCACGTCGTCGCGGGCGGAAAGCATCGGCAGCACCTCGGTGCTGAACGTCATGGCCTCGAACCCGTGCAGGGTGTGCCTGCCAGCGGGAATCGGGCCGCTCGGCGCGCCGAGGCCGTCCGCGGTCGCACGGAACGGCACGCCTGGGCCGGATGGCAGGCTCAGGCCGCGCAGCACCCGCGCCTCGGCTTCCGGGTCGCGGAACGGGTCGCGTGCGGCGCCGAGTGCCGCGCGCAGTTCGGTGCCGCCCACCCGGTAGGACCACTCCCAGCGCACCTCGAGGTGGTGGCCGCGCGCGTAGTCGGCGTGCACGACGAGCTCGGGCCCGGAGATCTCCGGCGCGGTGAACGAGCCGTCGGACGAGGTCACGGTGGCCTGGCGGCGCAGCCTCGGGTAGTACCTGGAGAGAAAGGCGGCCTGGCCGGCCTCGGGAACGACGAGCCGCTCGTCGGCCAGCGCCAGCTGCTGGAGCTGCGCGGGGACCGGGTGGGTGAGCCTGGCGAGCCGGAACATGGACAGCTCGCCGTGGCCATCCTCGGTGGCCTTGGCGTCGCTGGCTTCGCCGTCCGCGCGGTCGGCGTAGACCACACCGTGACCCTCGCCGCCGATGAACCGGAGCGGAACCGCGTCCACGCCGTCGTCGGTCTTGATCACCGGGGCGATCAGCAGGGTGGTGCCTTCCGTGGTCACGTCCAGGCACAGCTCAGCGGTGCCCGGCGGCGGCACGGTACCCTGCCTGCCCCGGTAGACGAAGGGCAGGCCCGCCGCGTAGGCCTGGTCGAGGATGGGCCACAGCTGCCGGGACTCGCACCCGGACAGGTCGAGGTACTTCACGTCGCCGAACCCGGCGAAGGAATAGCTGCCCGAGTACTGGTAGTGCTGGCCGGTGCTCGCCCGGTAGAGGGCGTGCAGTTCCTGCAGCAGCCTGATCTGCGCGGTGGGTATCTCTCCGCGCAGCAGCAGGTAGTCCAGCTTCGACCAGGTCAGGGTGCCGGCCACCCAGCCGCCGAGCCGGCCGGGCTGCACCAGCCGCGCCTGGAGCCTGAGCCTGCGGGCGGGGTCCTCCGGCGGCGGCTCGTAGCGGCCGTTGTCCGTGCTGTAGCTGGGGTAGCGGACGGGCTCGGCGGCGACCTGGACCAGGGACAGCTCGACCGCCAGCCGCGCGCCCGGGGTGACGTCGGCTGCCGGCGGCGTCGCGGCGGGCTGCGGCGCGGCGAGCAGCGAGTCGAGCGGCTGCTCCCAGGGCAGCGCCGAGCGGCGGGCCGCGGAGCCCGGCAGCGGTCCCGCCGCCGGCAGCAGCGTCTCGTCCGTGGCGGCGAGGACGAGGGCGGCGACGTGCACGCAGTTGGTGCCCGTGGCGCAGCTGCAGTAGCCCTCGCGGAACCGCAGCGGGAACCCCGGTGACGCGCGGAACGAGGCGGAAACCGTCCTGATCTCGCCGCCGGCGTCGCGGACGGTTCCGGTGAGCAGCTGCTGCGAGGCCTCCCAGGCCATCTGCACGATCGCGCCGCGTTTTACCGCGGCTGTACCGTCGGAGCACCCTTCCGGCCCGACAGCCGCACGGAAGGATGCGAGATCGACATCCCGAAGCGCGACCCGTTGCATCCCATCGAGCCTATCCGCTGATTGTTACCAGCGGGGGCACGGCAGACGGCGGGCAGGCGGCGGACCCGGCTCCTCGCGCGTGCGGAACCGGCCAGGCTACGGTGGAGTGATGAGCGCGGAGCTGACGTGAGCAAGGCGGGAAAGTCGGCGGCGGTGCGGCGGGACGGCGATGGACGCCGGCTCGTCCTGATGCGGCATGCCAAGTCGGACTGGCCGGACGTGCCCGACCATGAACGACCGCTCGCCAAGCGCGGCAGGCGGGATGCGCCGGAGGTCGGCCGCTGGCTCGGCGAGTCGGGCTACCTGCCCGACGCCGTGGTCTGCTCGACGGCGCAGCGGGCCAGGGAGACCTGGGCACTCGCGTCACCCGGCCTGGCGGCCGCGGCGCCAGGCGTGTCGCCTGAGGTCCGGTACGAACCGCGGATCTACGAGGCGACGGTCCTCGGCCTGCTGATGCTGGTCCGCGAGTTCGACCCGGCATGGCGGACCGTGCTGGTCGTCGGGCACAACCCGGGTCTCGCCGAGCTGACCGTGGGCCTTGCCGACCCGTCGGCGGATCAGCCGGCCGCCTTCCCCACCGCATTCGTCGCGGTCCTCGGGCTGCCGGGCACGTGGGCGGAGGCCACGACAGGCGAGGCCAGCCTGCTCGCGTTCATGATCCCTGCGCAACTGCGGGCATAACGGGCACCTGGGATCGGCCGCCGGCCGCGAAATCGTAGACTTCTCGCGTGGAGCACGGCGAATTCGAGCTTGGTACGGACGGCCCTTCGGCGATCCTGGTGGGCGTGGACGATACGGTCACCGGACTGCGCGCCGCCGCCTACACCGCGGGGCTCGCCCGCAGGCAGCGCGCCCGGGTGATCGCGGTCTACGTGGCGCCGTTCGGGGGCATGGCCCTCGCCAGCTCCGCAGGACCGGCCGTCCTGGCGGCGGAGAACGAGGCGCACGACGAGATCGCCAAGGACCTGGCCGCCAGGGCCGACGCCATGGCACGCGACCTCGGTATCCCGGTGACCTTCATCGCCGCGCACGGCGACCCGTACCACGAGATCACCCGCATCGCCGACGAGAGCCGCGCCGACGCGATCGTGGTCGGCGCCTCGCTCAAGGCGGGCCACCGCCTGATGGGCTCGCTTGCCGTCCGCCTGGTCCGGGCCGGCAAGTGGCCGGTCACCGTGGTCCCGTAAGCCAGGCGACCGCATTTCGGAGCCTGGCCCGGGCGCTAGCTCAGCACTGAGCGGACCTCGGCGGCGATCTGCACGTCCTCGCGGGCGGCGATGACGAAGCTGCGGACTCCCGCGCCGGGCGCGGTGATCTCCCAGTCGTCGCCGCGGTCGTCGTTGCCCAGGGTGTTGCTTGTCTCGTCGACCGCGACGCCGAGGAAGTGCAGGCCGGCCGCGGCACGGGAGCGGATCTCCGGTGAGTTCTCGCCGACGCCGCCGGTGAAGACGAGGATGTCGATGCCGTCCATCGCAGCGGCCATCGCGGCGATCGAGGCACGGAGCCGGTGCAGGTAGACGTTGCGCCCGAGCAGTGCGCGTTCGTCGCCGGCCGCGGCGCGGGCGAGCACCTGCCGCATGTCGCCGGTGCCGGCCAGGCCGGTGAGGCCGGAGCGGTGCTCGAGGGTGTCGGCGAGCTCGCGCGGCGGCATGTGCGCGTGCTCCTCGAGCCAGAGCACGAGCCCCGGGTCGACCGAGCCGGACCTGGTGGCCATCACCAGGCCGTCGAGCGGCGTGAAACCCATGGTGGTGTCGACGGAACGGCCGCCGTGCACCGCGGCGAGCGATGCGCCCGCCCCGAGGTGGCAGGTGACGACGCGCAGCCCGGCCGGCGCCGCCGGCGTCTGGTGCCCGGTGAGCTCGGCCGCCCGCCTGGACACGTACGCGTGGGACAGGCCGTGGAACCCGTACCTGCGCAGTGTCCAGCGGGCACGCCACTCCGCGGGCAGCGCGAACGTCGCCGCCGCCGCGGGGATCGTCGCGTGGAACGCGGTGTCGAAGCACGCCACCGCGGGCACCGAGGGCAGCACGGCGGTGACCGCGTCGAGCGCGGCGAGCGACTTCGGCTGGTGCAGCGGCGCGAGGTCGGTGAGCGACTCGAGCCGGCTGCGCACCTCGGTGGTGAGCACGACGGGCGCCGCGTACAGCGTGCCGCCGTGCACCACCCGGTGGCCCACCGCGTCGACCGGGCCGAACGACTCGATGGCCGCCTTGATCGTCGCCTGGCCGGTGCCGCCGTTGGCCGGGCCGCCCACGGCGGGCAGGTCGGCAGCGGCGGTCACCGCGTCGCCGTCAGCGTCCTGCCCGCCGAGCACCCGCAGTTTGAGGCTGCTTGACCCGGCATTGACCACAAGGACGCGGGTCAGCGCTGCCACCTCCAGTCCTGGATCTCCGGCGCGTCCTCGCCGTGCTCCCTGGTGTAGGCCCGGGCGGCGATCCGCTTGTCCTCCATCATCTGGCGCACGTGCCCGGCGGTGCTCGCCAGTCCGTCGGTCCGGTCGATCACGTCCATGACCAGGTGGTACCGGTCCAGGTCGTTGAGCATCACCATGTCGAACGGCGTGGTGGTGGTGCCCTCCTCCTTGTAGCCGCGCACGTGGAAGTTGGCGTGACCGTGCCGCCGGTAGGTCAGCCGGTGGATCAGCCACGGGTAGCCGTGGTAGGCGAAGATCACCGGCGCGGTCGTGGTGAACAGCGCGTCGAACTCGGCGTCCGACATGCCGTGCGGGTGCTCGGACTCCGGCTGGAGCCGCATCAGGTCCACGACGTTCACCACCCGCACCTTGAGCTGGGGCAGGTGCTCGCGCAGCAGCGACACCGCGGCCAGGGTCTCCAGGGTGGGCGTGTCGCCGCAGCAGGCCATCACGACGTCAGGGGGAGTGGTCGGGTCGGTGTCCGACGACGCCCACTCCCAGATCCCGGCGCCGCGCGTGCAGTGGATGATCGCCTCGTCCATCGACAGCCACTGCGCCTGCGGCTGCTTGCCCGCCACGATCACGTTCACGTAGTGCCTGGACCGCAGGCAGTGGTCCGCCACGGAGAGCAGCGTGTTCGCGTCCGGCGGCAGGTAGACCCGGATGATCTCCGCCTTCTTGTTGACCACGTGGTCGATGAAGCCGGGATCCTGGTGCGAGAACCCGTTGTGGTCCTGCCGCCAGACCAGCGAGGAGAGCAGGTAGTTGAGCGATGCCACCGGCCGCCGCCAGGGGATGTGGCGCGTGGTCTTCAGCCACTTGGCGTGCTGGTTGAACATTGAGTCGATGATGTGGATGAACGCCTCGTAGCAGTTGAACAGGCCGTGCCGCCCGGTCAGCAGGTAGCCCTCGAGCCAGCCCTGGCACAGGTGCTCGGACAGCACCTCCATGACCCGGCCGTCGGGGGCGAGCTGGTTGTCACCCGGCACGATGATCCCGTCGAACGCCCGCCCGGTCACGTCGAAGACCGGGCCGAGCCGGTTTGATGCCGTCTCATCGGGCCCGAACAGCCGGAAGTTCGAGAGGTTGCGCACGACGGTGTCGCGCAGCCAGGTGCCGAGCACCCTCGTGTTCTCCGCCTCGACGGCGCCGGGCAGCGGCACGTCGACCGCGTAGTCCTGGAAGCGCGGCAGGTCGAGGTCGCGCAGCAGCGACCCGCCGTTGGCATGCGGGTTGTCGCTCATCCGCCGGTAGTCCGCCGGCGCCAGCCGGGCGATCTCCGGCAGCAGCGCGCCCGTCGCGTCGAACAGTTCAAGCGGCCGGTAGGTCTGCAGCCACTCCTCGAGCTGCCGCAGGTGGTCCGCGTTGCCGCGCGCCTCCGCGATCGGCACCTGGTGCGCACGCCAGGTGCCCTCGACCTGGTTGCCGTCCACCACCTTCGGCCCGGTCCAGCCCTTCGGCGTGCGAAGCACCAGGGCCGGCCAGCGCGGCCGCTCGGTGCTGCCCTCGGCCCTGGCCCGCCGCTGGATGTCGTGGATCTCGGTGACGATCGTGTCGAGCGCGCCGGCGAGCTGCTCATGGACGGTCTTGGGGTCGTCGCCCTCGACCACGTAGACGTGATATCCGTAGCCGGCGAGCAGCGCCTCGAGTTCGTCGGGCGGTATCCGGGCGGGGATCGTGGGGTTGGCGATCTTGTACCCGTTGAGATGCAGGATCGGCAGCACCGCCCCGTCGGTCACCGGGTTGAGGAACTTGTTGGAATGCCAGCTTGCGGCCAGCGGCCCGGTCTCCGACTCGCCGTCGCCGATCACGCAGGCCACGATCAGGTCCGGGTTGTCGAACGCCGCGCCGTAGGCGTGCGCGAGCGAGTAACCGAGCTCGCCGCCCTCGTGGATGGATCCCGGGGTCTCCGGTGCCACGTGCGACGGGATGCCGCCGGGGAAGGAGAACTGCCGGAACAGCCGCCGCATGCCCTCCTCGTCCTGGGTGATCGAGGGATACCGCTCGCTGTAGGTGCCCTCCAGGTAGGTGTTCGCGACGAGCCCTGGGCCGCCGTGCCCGGGTCCCGCGATGTAGATGACGTCCAGGTCCCAGTTCTTGATCACCCGGTTGAGGTGCGCGTAGAGCAGGTTGAGTCCTGGCGTGGTGCCCCAGTGCCCGAGCAGCCGCGGCTTCACGTGCTCCGGCCGCAGCGGCTCCCGCAGCAACGGGTTGTCGAGCAGGTAGATCTGGCCGACCGACAGGTAGTTGGCGGCGCGCCACCAGGAGTCGATCAGCTCAAGCTCGGCCGCCGTCAGCGGTCCGCTTTCCGTCGCGGTCATGCCGGTCCTCTCGTATCCCGAACGAGTGCTGGTATCTCTTGCCGCCCGGCGCAGTCCCCGCTGACGGTTGGCGGCGTTCCTTCCATCCCTACCCCCATCGCTTACGTTAGGTAACGGGCGAAAAGGTAAACAGTGTCCTACGCGACCGGGTCACGGGACCTATGACCCTGCCGGGCACGCCGCCGCAGCCGGTAAAGCTAGCGCAGTCGGCGGAGGAACGGATCCTGCCCCGCCTGCGGCGCGACCCGGATCCGCGCGCCGGCCGCGACCGCGCCGTCCTGGCTGGCGATCACCGGGCTGAGGTCAAGTTCGGTGATTTCCGGCAGGTCGTCACTGAGCCGGGATACGCGCAGCAGCACGTCGCGCAGGGCCGCAAGGCCGGCTGCCTGGCTGCCAGGGTCATCGGGGGGCAGGATGGCGGAACGGATCGCGCCGATGAGCGCGTCGGCGTCCGCCTCGGTCAGCGGAGCGAGCCTGGCGGCCTGCCCGTCCGGCGCGCCGGCCGTCCCCCCGCCGGTGCCGAGCACTACCAGCGGACCGAACATCTGGTCGTCCTGCACGCCGACGCGCATCACGGGGTGCCCCGCCTGCACTGCCGCTGCCGTGGCGGCCTCCGCCTGGTACCCGTCGGCGCCGGCCGCCAGCGGGATCAGGTACGCCGCAAGGAGGCCGGCCACGTCCGGCGGCGGCAGCCACCCGCCGCCGGGGTGCTTCTTGAGGAAGGCGTTCACGATGCCCCTGGCCCGCTCCTGATCAACGTCGGGGAAGGCGGGCACGGTTTGCCGTGGCGTCGCCCGCCATTCCGCGTACGTGACTGCGCGGGACAGCGCCCTGGCGGCCACCTCCGGGTAGGCGTAGGAGGGCGCCTTGCCGCTGCTCGTGTCAACCAGCCGGACCGCCTCGGGCTGGTTGAGCACGACGACGGCGAGCGGAACGGCAAGCTTTGCCGCTGCGATGGCCTCGAGCAGGTCACCGGTGGCCCCGGTGCGCAGGATGAGCGCGATGACGGCGTGCACGTCCTCGTCGGCGCCGAGCGTCTCGAGCACCGCACGGAACGCGCCGGCGGAGACGGTCGCCGCGGTGTCCACCGGTCCGCTGACCGAGCCCGCGGCGGGGACGATCTCCCGCAGCCGCCGCCTGGTTTCCTCGCGCGGATGATGCACGGCAAGCCCGAGGTCGGTGCAGGCGTCGGCGGCGAGCACGCCCGCGCCGCCGACGTTGGAGACGATCGCCACCGTGCGGCCGGCGGGCGGCGGCTGGGTGGACAGCAGTGCGGTGGCGCCCATCAGCTCGCCGAAACTCGGCGTCGCGATGATCCCCGCCTGCTCGAACAGCGCCGCCCTGGTGACGAGCGGGGTGGCGGCCGCCGCGGTGTGCGACGCGGCGGCGCGCTGGCCCGCCTCGCTGCGCCCCGCGTGCACGGTGAGCACCGGCATCTTGAGGCCGGCCCGCCGCGCGGTCCGCCCGAACTTGCGCGGGTTGCCGAACGACTCGATGTAGAGCACGGCGAGCCTGGTCAGCTCGTCCTGTTCCCACCACATCAGCATGTCGTTGCTGGAGACGTCGAGCTTGTTGCCGACGGAGGCGAAAGACGAGATGCCGATGCCGAGCCGGGTGAGGTGGTCCACCATGGCGAAGCCGAGACCGCCGGATTGCATGACGAGGCCGACGGTGCCGGGCAGCGGGTTGGCCGCGGCGAACGTCGCGTCGAGCCCGATTGACGGGACGGCGATGCCGAAGCAGTTGGGGCCGATCAGCCGCATACCGTGCCTGCGGCAGACGCCGAGCAGTGCGGCGCCTGCCTGCGCGTCGACGTCCGCGGTGAACACCACGAGGCCGCGCACGCCGCGCCGGCCGCACGCCTCCGCCATCTCCGTCACCGCGGCGGGCGGCACCGCGAGCAGGGCCAGGTCGGGCGTCTCCGGCAGGCTCTGCACATCGGGGAAGCAGGGGATCCCGCCAAGCTCACCCGGTGGGTCACCCCCAGGGGAGACAACCGCGTTGGGGTTGACCGCGTAGAGGCGCCCGGCGAAACCGCCGGTCCTGATGTTGTCGAGGACCGACCGGCCCACGGTGCCTGGCTGGCGGCTCGCCCCGATCACCGCGACCGACTGCGGCGCGAACACCGGCCGCAGGCTCGCCACGCTGGCGGACCGCTCGCGGACCGCCACCCGGTCCAGGTAGCTGTCGAGCTGCGTGCCGGTGTCGTCGGGCGGCAGCGGGATGGTGATGGCGACGACGCCTTCCTCGCGCTTGCTGTGCACGGGCAGGCCCGCGTCGGAGAACACCCGGAGCATGCCGGTGTTCTCCGACAGCGTCTCGGCGACCAGCGCTTCGAGTTGGCTTGCGCGGGCCAGCGAGACGAGATGCTCGAGCAGCAGCGTCGCGATGCCGCGGTGGTGCATGGTGTCGGCGACGGCGAAGGCCACCTCCGCGGTCCGTGGACTCGGTTCGCCAGCCCTGGCGCGGGACACCTCGTAGCTGGCGAGCCCGACCACCTGGCCGTCGTAGACGGCGAGCAGGGCGGCGTGATCGGGTCCAGGCGCCCTGGTGACCCGCTTGGCCTCCTGCTGCGCCGCAAGCCGGCTGAGGCTGAAGAAGCGCAGGTAGGCGTTGTTCGGCGACATCGCCTCGTGCATGGCCTTGACTGCGTCGAAGTCCGCCGTCCTGGCGGGCCGGATCTCCACCGTCCGCCCGTCGGCGAGCAGCGCGTAGACGCTCCCCGGCTCGCTGTCCGGCTTGCTCATCTGCCTCTCCTCAGCTCCGTCCTGCACGGCTCCGTCCTGCACGGCTCTGTTCTGCACAGGTCCGTCGGGCCGGGCGGGAGCGCTCGTCAGGCAGCCGTTGCCCGCCGGCTTGCCTCCCCGCCGCCGTCGGCTCCGCTGTGCTCATCATCCGCCGTGCCGTGTTGCGGTGTCAGCACGGGGCGGGAGTTGCGGGCCAGCCGTGCCCGCGCCTGACTGCTGCGCTCGGCGAGGTACACCGAGCCGAGCCAGAAGAGGAGAACGCTCGCCATCACCACGGCGATGGCGAGCATCGCTCCGGTCGAGATATCGGAGTTCGGGTAGTCCGCCGATGCAAGGTACATGTGACCGGCCCCCTAGAACCGCGTGTCGTACAGCGCGGAGGCCCGCTGCTGCGGCGGATACTCGAGCCGGTCGCGCACTGCCACGACTCCCTCGACGTGCCGGATCTCCTCGATCATGTCCCGGCCCACGCTCGCGTTCTCCGGTTCCCCCGTCACCGTCACCACGCCGTCGCTGACATCGACGGTGAACCTGGCCGGGTCGGTGAGCACCGTGCCGACGATGACATTCTCGATGATGTCGGCGCGGATGTCCGCGTCCAGCCGGGAGAACACGCTGAGCACGTCGGCGCGGGAGACGATGCCGATCAGACGGCCCGCGTCGTCCACCACGGGCAGTCGCTTCACCTTCTGCGAGTACATCAGCCGCGCCGCGTGCGACACCGACTCATGCGGGCCGATGGTCACCGGCGGCCTGGTCATCAGGTCCGCGGCGGTGACGGCGGCCGCCTTGCTGTGCTCGCGGCCGTGCAGGATTCCGCCGACCAGACCCCGCGCCGGGTAGAACTCGAGCGCTTCCTTAGTCAGCAGGTCCGCCTCGGATACCACGCCGATGACCTTGTCCTCGTCATCGAGCACGGGGAACGCGCTCACCCGGAACTCCCGCAGCCGGGTGGCCATGTCCTTGTACGTCGCATTCAGCCGGACGGCGACCACGTGCGTGGTCATGACGTCCTTGACGGTGGTGTTCATCGCAATTGCCCTCCTTGGCGCATCGCTGACACACCAAGTCCACCGCCGGCCCCGCCACCGGCCTACCGTCGAACGCCCCATCCTCGCGGGACCAAAGGCCCGAATTGCCCGGCTTCAGCGGCTTTAACCGCAGATGCGCAGGCACACAAAGAAAGGATCTTGGATCGCCGGTCCTCCCCCAGCAGCCGGCGATCCAAGATCTTCGGGACGGGAGGGGCTCGTCTCCGCCTCTCGCGGATTCCGATTGCGCGGTGCGCGAGCCCGGTCCTTGCTGCCCTGCCCGCTGCTCCGCGTCTGTTCGGGTCCCTCCCGTCACTTCCCAGACAACCCCTGTGGCACAGCGGGCACAAGAGGCCAAAGGTCCTGTGTTATCCCGGACTCGGCCTTGAGTTCTCTCTGGCCGCCCGGGGTTATTCCTGGCGGGGGTGCCAGCGGAAGTAGCGGATGGCGAGGAGCACGCCGCCGGTCCCCATGCCGCGACGACGAGGACGTCGGCCCAGCTGAACGGGGTGCCGAGAAAGGCGGACTGCATGCCTAGCGCGAAGTGG
>Ga0335085_10001162_pt1 | contig 60137 bp, 51 predicted proteins | sample Lox_Sample_45_FD_206712 | JGI IMG/M metagenome (GOLD analysis project Ga0335085, IMG submission 206712) | Soil microbial communities from Loxahatchee National Wildlife Refuge, Florida, United States - Lox_Sample_4.5 | ecosystem: Environmental > Terrestrial > Soil > Wetlands | place: USA...
CTTCCGCCCGAGCCGGAGCCGGAGGCCGTCAAGCCGCCACCGCCGCCGCCCCGGAAGATCGTTCTTCCGCCGCGGCCCACACCGATTCCCTCGGGGCCGCGCGCGACCGCCGGCCCCGCCGCCGGGACTCCTCGTCGCGAGACGGCGCGTCCCTCCGGACCCGCCCGGCCGATGGGACCGAGCGGCCCCGCCCTCCGGCAAACCGGACCTTCCGTCTATCGTCCCGCGCCGGGAGCGCCCTCCCGGCCCACGGGTCCGCGTCCCGGCGGCCCGTTGCGGCCGGGTGCCCCGATGGGACGCCCGGGAGGCCCTCCCGTTGGGCGCGCGGCCCCGCCGGCGGTATCCGACCGCCCCTCCACCAAGCGCAAGAAAGAAGAGAAGGAGGAGGCGAAGAAACCCGCCAAGAAGGGCGGCGCCAAGCCCAAGATCACCGTCGCCGACGAAGTCGATCTGCGGGAGTTCGTGGGCGCGTTCGAAGAGGACACGTACTCCGACATTACGCTGCCTCTGATCGAAAAGACCGCGGAGACCGAGGAGGCCCCCGCCGAGCCTCGGCCCCTCTCCAAGTCGGCCATGCGCCGCGCCTCCAAGGAGACCCGCACTCACGACTCGGGCAAGTTGCTCGAGTTCAAGAAGCCGCTGCCCACCGGGCCTGTCTTCCTTTCCGAGGGTGTCACCGTCAAGGAGCTCTCCGAAAAGCTGGGTGTGCTGGCCAAGGACATCGTCCGGCTGCTGCTGCAGCGCGGGATCATGGCGACCATCAACCAGCCGCTCGACGCGGCGACCGCGATCCAGATCGCCAAGGAGGTCGGTGTCGAGGCCGCCGTCGTCTCCTTCGAAGAGGAGATGGAGCTCTCCCGTCTGCCGGCCGGCGAGGAGACTCCGGAAGCGGCGGACCGAAAGGCGCGAGCGCCGGTCGTCACGGTCATGGGCCATGTCGACCACGGCAAGACATCGCTTCTGGACGCCATCCGCCAGACCAAGGTCGCGCAAGGCGAGGCCGGCGGCATCACGCAGCACATCGGCGCTTACCGCGTCGACGTCCAGGGCCGGCCGATCGTCTTCCTCGACACGCCGGGTCACGAGGCGTTCACGTCCATGCGCGCCCGCGGGGCCAAGGCCACCGACGTCGTCGTCCTCGTCGTCGCGGCCGATGACGGCGTCATGCCGCAGACCATCGAGGCCATCGACCACGCCCGCGCCGCCAAGGTGCCGATCGTCGTCGCGATCAACAAGATCGACAAGGGGAACGCCAATCCCGACCGCGTCAAGAAGGAGCTGGCGGACCGGGGCGTGCTGCTCGAGTCCTGGGGAGGCGACGTGCCCTCCGCGGAGATCTCGGCGCTCAAGAAACAGGGGATCGAGCACCTGCTCGAGTTGATCCTGCTCTCCGCCGACCTGCTGGAGCTTTCCGCCCCCGTCGGGGGCGAAGCCAGGGGTGTCGTTCTCGAGGCCCGCCGCGAGGCGGGGCGCGGCAACGTCGCGACGGTGCTCGTTCAGTCCGGCACGCTGCGCGTCGGGGACGTGTTCTTCGCCGGTTCCGCCTTCGGGCGAGTCCGCTCGATGCACGACGACCGGGGTACCAAGCTCGCGGAGGCCGGGCCCGCCACTCCCGTCGAGGTCACGGGCTTCGAGGACCTGCCCCAGGCGGGCGACCCGTTCCAGGTGTCGAGCGACGAGGCGAAGGCCCGATCGGTCGTCTCCTTCCGGCAGCAACGGGACCGCGACAAGGTCGCGGCCGCCTCGACCAAGCTCTCTCTCGATCAGCTCTTCAGCAAGATCCAGGAAGGGCGGATCAAGGAGCTTCCGATCATCCTGAAGGCCGACGTGACGGGATCGGTCGAGGTGCTCTCGCAGTCCTTGGAGAACCTGTCCAACGAGAAGGTCAAGGTGTCGCTCTTGCACGCCGGTGTCGGCGCCATCAACATCAACGACGTTCTGCTGGCCTCCGCCTCCGGTGCAATCATCGTCGGCTTCAACGTGAGGCCGGAAAAGAAGGCCGAGGCGGAGGCGGAAAAGCACGGCGTCGAGATCCGCCTGCACACCGTCATCTACAACGTCACCGACGAGATCAAGGCCGCGATGGAAGGCCTCCTCGAGCCGACGCTGAAGGAAGTCGCCAAGGGTCGGGCCGAAGTGCGCAACACCTTCAAGGTGCCGAAAGTCGGAGTGGTCGCCGGCTGCTACGTCACCGAGGGCTCGATCGCACGGGGCTCGAACCTGCGCCTGCTGCGGGACAACCGCGTCATCTACGAAGGCAAGATCGGATCGCTGCGCCGGTTCAAGGACGACGTCTCCGAGGTTCGGCAGGGCTTCGAGTGCGGCATCGGCCTGGACAAATATCAGGACATCAAGGTGGGAGACGTCATCGAGGCCTATCAGGTGGAGAGGGTCGCCGGGGTGATGAACGCCTGATTGCAGCAGGGCCCAGGGGTTGGGGGCCAGGGGTTAGGTCAGACGAAGCAAACGATCCTCGCCCCGGCCTCGAACCGACAACATGGTCATCGCCTACGCCGTCTTCGACTTGCACCTGCCCGGCTCGCGAGGCCTGAAGGAGAAACGCATGGTCCTGCGGAGCCTGAAGAGCCGAATCCGCAACGAGTTCGAGGTTTCGGTGGCCGAGGTGGACCAACAGGACATGCTTCAGCGCGCGTCGCTCGCCGTCGCTGCGGTCGGACCCGACCAGCCGCCGCTCGACGCGCTGCTCCAGAAGATCCTGAGCTTCGTGGAATCGAATCTGGACGGAGAGATTCTCGGGTACGAGAATGAGTTCATCCATGTCTGAGATCGAAGGGCGAGGATGAAGGACTCCCGCCGAAGCCAGCGGGTGGCTCTCCTGGTCCGCGAGGAGCTCTCGCGCCTCGTGCTGACGGAAGCCCACGATCCGGAGCTGCGCCGCGTGACGATCACCGACGTCGAGATGCCGCCGGATCTCCGGTCCGCCCGCGTCTACTACTCCTGTCTCGGGCAAGAAGCCGAACGTCAGCGCGCCGGGGCCGCCCTCGACCGGGCGGCCGGGTACCTGCGCCGCGAGGTCACGCAGCGCTGCGGTCTTCGCTATGCGCCGGAGCTGCACTTCCTCTTCGATGCGACCCTCGAGCGCGGCGCGCGGATCGAAGAGCTGCTCGCGCAGGTCCGCGCCACGCCGCCCCCTCCGGGGGAAGACGAATCGTGACGACGGCAGCCCCGGCGCGCCTTCCCGACGCGCTGCGCAAGGGGTTTCTGCTCTTGATCGACAAGCCGGCGGGGTTGACGTCCCACGACGTCGTCGAGAGGGTCCGCCGCGTTCTCAACCTGCCGCGCATCGGCCACAGCGGCACCCTCGACCCGATGGCGACGGGGTTGCTGCTGCTCTGCGCGGGCGGTGCGGCGCGGCTGCAAGGGTTCTTCACGCGCATGGACAAGTCCTACGAAGGGATCATCCGGCTCGGACGAGCGACGACGACCTACGATCGCGAGGGCAGCGCCACCGGCCCGGAAAAGGACGCAACCGGCGTACGAAGCGAGGACGTCGAAGCGGCCGCCGCCGCCTTCCGGGGCGAGTTTCTGCAGGCGCCGCCGCCCTACTCGGCCAAGAAGGTCGGGGGCCGCAAGCTCTACGAGCTCGCGCGAAAAGGGGAAACCGTCGCCGTCGCTCCCAAGAAGGTGCGGGTCTCCGAGCTCTCTTTCGCGCCGCCGAGCGACGGACGGCTCCCCTTCTCGATCTCCTGTACCTCCGGCACCTACATTCGCTCGATCGCGAGCGAGCTCGGAGAGAGACTCGGCTGCGGGGCGCACCTCGAAGTTCTGCGGCGGACCCGGGTCGGAGATTTTTCCGTCGCCGACGCGGTGCCGCTCGAAGCCTTCGAACAGATGGCCGCCGAGCGGCGCCTGCAGGCGCCTCAGGCGGTCCCGCTCTCGCGGGTGCCCTTCCCGTTCGAGCGCGTTCGCGTGGCGTCGCTCGAGGCCTGGAAGCTGCGCAAGGGACAGTCGATCCCCCTGCGGAGCGTCTCGGCACGCGAGGGCGAATGGATCACGCTCGTCGGACCGGGGGATGAGATGGTGGCCCTCGGCCAAGTGACGCCGATCGGTCACGGGGGTGTCAGCCTCGTGCGGCCCAAGATCGTGCTGGAGGGATAGACGGATAGGCCGTCTGCGCGGGATCGACTCCCGGCGCCAAGTTGTGCTAGGCTGGCGGTTTATAGAAAAAGTGTGAGAGAAGCGAAAGTAGTGGAGGTTTCTTGAACGTCACGGAATTTGGAACGGAAAAGCCGAACATCGTCCGGCAGTTCCGCACCCACGACAAGGACACCGGCTCCCCCGAGGTCCAAGTCGCCCTGTTGACCAATCGAATCGGCTACCTGACGGAGCACTTCAAGTCCAACGCGAAGGACCACCACTCGCGCCGCGGCTTGCTCAAGCTCGTCAGCCGGCGACGGCGGCTGCTCGATTACCTGAAGAACGAGAGCCCCGAGCGGTACCAGAAGCTGATCGATCGCCTCGGTCTCCGCAAGTAGATCCGTCGGCCCTTCGGCGGGTCTCGGGCGAGGATTCCCGGGGAGCAACGGCCTCCCGCCGTCCCCACTTTCCGCCCGCCGCGGCGCCACTGGAAAAGGAATTAACCATGATCCACAAGACCACAATCCCCCTGGGCGAGCGTTCCCTCGAAATCGAGATCGGCAAACTCGCCAAGCAGGCCGACGGCGCGGCCGTCGTCCGGTACGGCGACACCGTCGTGCTCGCGACGGCCGTCTTCGCCAAGGAACCCAAGGAGGCGGCCGACTTCTTTCCCTTGACCGTCGACTATCGGGAGAACACGTACGCCGCCGGCCGCATCCCCGGCGGCTGGTTCAAGCGGGAGGGACGCCCCACCGAGAAAGAGATCCTGACCTCACGGCTCATCGACCGGCCGATGCGTCCCCTCTTCCCCAAGGGCTTCTTCCACGAGACGCAGCTGATCGCCTTCGTCCTGTCGGCCGACGGCCAGAATGACCCCGACGTCCTGGCCTTGAACGCCGCCTCGACGGCCCTGACCTGCTCGCTGATTCCCTTCTACTCTCCCGTCGGCGCCGTGCGCGTCGGGCGCATCAACGGCCAGTTCGTCCTGAATCCGGCCAACGCCGACCGTGACCGCTCCGACATCGACCTGATCGTCGCGGGCACCGCCGACGCCGTGGTGATGGTCGAGGGGGGCGCGCGGGAAGTTCCCGAGCGGGAGCTGATCGACGCGATCTTCTTCGGGCACGAAGCGGTCCGGCGCATCGTCGAGAAGCAGAAGGAGCTCGCCTCGACGGGCGGCTATCAGAAGCCTCACTGGCAAGCCCCGGAGACGTACCCGCCCTCCGTCGGCGCTGCCGTGCGCAACGAGTGGGAGGCTGCGATGATGGCGGCGCTCACGATGAAGGGCAAGATCTCCTCCTACGCCGAGATCAAGGCCGTCAAGAAGGCCGCCGTGTCGCTCATCCCCGAGACCGAGGCGGAGCGGCGGGAGCAGACGGCTCGGGCCGCCGACGATCTGGTCAAGATCCTGACGCGCGAAACGATACTGGATCGCGGGCAGCGCCTCGACGGGCGCCGCTTCGACGAGATCCGCCCCATTACCTCCGAGGTGGGCTTGCTGCCGCGCACGCACGGCTCGGCGCTGTTCACCCGCGGCGAGACGCAGGCCCTGGTGACCGCAACCCTCGGCACGTCCGACGACGCACAGATCATCGAGGAATACGAGGGCGAATCGGAGCACACGTTCCTGCTCCACTACAACTTCCCGCCCTTCTCGGTCGGCGAGACGAAGTTCCTCCGCGGCCCCTCTCGCCGCGACATCGGCCATGGCAACCTGGCTCGCCGGGCGCTCTCCCCGGTCCTGCCGACCGAGGAGACCTTTCCGTACACCGTTCGCGTCGTCTCCGACATCCTGGAGTCCAACGGGTCCTCCTCGATGGCGACCGTCTGCGGCGGAACGCTCGCCCTGATGGACGCGGGCGTCCCGATCAAGGCGCCGATCGCCGGGGTCGCGATGGGCCTGGTTTCCGACGGGGATCGCTTCGCCATCCTGTCCGACATCGCCGGGCAGGAAGACCACTACGGCGACATGGACTTCAAGGTGGCCGGCTCGACCGAGGGGATCACGGCGCTGCAGATGGACATCAAGATCAAGGGCCTGCGCCGCGAGATCCTCGAGCGCGCGCTCGAGCAGGCCCGGCACGGCCGGCTCGAGATCCTCGGGAAGATGGCCGCCGCGATCGACAGGCCCCGTCCGAACATCTCGCCCTACGCGCCGCGGATCTTCACGATGCAGATCCCGCGCGACCGCATTCGCGACGTCATCGGCACGGGAGGCAAGACGATTCGCTCGATCATCGAGTCGACGGGTTGCAAGATCGACGTCGAGGATTCGGGCCGGGTTTCGATCGCTTCCTCCGACGAGGCGGCGGCCCTGCGCGCGATCGAGATCATCGAGAGCCTCACGCAGGAGCCGGAGATCGGCAAGGTCTACAAGGGCAAGGTCCGGCGCGTCGAGGCCTACGGAGCCTTCGTCGAGATCCTGCCCGGCCAGGACGGGCTGGTGCACATCTCGGAGCTCGCCCCCTACCGGGTTCGCGAGACGACCGACGTGGTCAAGGAGGGAGACGAGGTCACCGTCAAGATCATCGCCGTCGATCCGACCGGCAAGATCAAGCTCTCCCGCAAGCAGGCGCTCTCCAAGGAGGAGCTCGAGGCCGAGCTGGCGATGGCGCCGGTGGGCGCGCCCGGCGAGGACGAGGGGCGCGGAGAGTTCCCGCGGGGAGGCCGCGGCCCGGCCGAACACCGGGCGCATCCCAACCGCGACCACCGGGGACCCCGAGGGCCCAAGCGGTAGCGCCGGACTCGAATCCATCGGCCCGAGGCCGAGCAGCGCGGCGGAGACGCCGCGCTTTTTTGTTGCTCGGAGCGGGGCCCGGTCACCGCATCCGAATCGCGATGCGCACCCACCAGGGGGCCTGCGGGGGCTGCGGGTACTTCGCCTCCTGGAAATCGGGCTCCACGCACCGCGAGACGTCGGTCTCGGGCACGAAGATCAATTCCTCCGATTCTCCCGCGGCGCTCACGCGGACGAATGCCTCGAAGGAGACGAGCTGGTCCTTCGGGACGCCCTTCGCACAGCGCTCGAGGGCTTTCTTGAGCCACCGGTCGAGGTGCGCCTCGAGCGCCGTCTGGTAGCGACGCCCGGCCGGCGTGCGGGCGTTCTCGTCGGCCGCCTCGCGCGCGATCGTCGGGCTCGTGCGCTTGGCCTCCTCGGCCGCCGCGGAGGCGCCGAGGCTGCAGGCAAGCGCGAGGGTCCACACCATCCCCCTTCTCACATCCGCGATCATGGCACGCCCCGCCTCAGTAGGGCATCTCCTCGTCATTCAAGCCCAGCATGTGCCCGACTTCGTGAACGACGGTGTCGCGGATCTCGCGCACGGCCTCGCCGCGGGTCTGGCAGCAGCGCAGGATCGGACCCCGGAAGATCGCGATCTGCGCCGGCAGCGGCGACAGCGCCGCCTCCCTCTCGAAGAAGGGGACGCCGCGGAAGATCCCGAAGAGTTCTTCCTCCTCGGGCGTGTCCGTCTCGTCGTAGTCCTCCGGAGAGGCCTCTTCCTCTACCACGACGACGACGTTCTGGAGGTACCGGCGAAACTTCTCGGGCACGGAGGCCAGGGCTTCCTCGACGTAAGAGTCAAACTCCCCCTGGGTGACGCGGGAAGAGCTCACGGCCGGCCCGCGAAAAGACGGTCGAAGTTGTCGATCGTCGCTCGTGCCACGGTCTCGAGATCGACGCCCTTGACCTCGGCGAGCTTCCTTGCCGTCTCGACGACGAAGGCCGGCTCGCAGGGCTTCCCGCGGTGGGGAACGGGCGCGAGGTACGGCGTGTCGGTCTCGAGCAGCATCGCCTCGAGCGGCAGGTCCGCCGCCGCGGCGCGGATGTTCTCCGCCGCGCGAAAGGTGATCATCCCCGAAAAGGATACGAGGTAGCCCATGCCGATGGCCGCCTTGCCGTAGGCGCCGTTTTCCGTGAAGGAATGGAAGACGCCCGGGCGCTCGCGCGGCGGCAACCGCTCCAGCAGCGCCCGCATTTCCCCGCTGCTCTCCCGGTTGTGCAGGAGCGCCGGCAGGGCGAGCCTCGCCGCGAGGTCCAGCATCCACTCGAGCACCTCGATCTGCACCGGGCGCGGCGAGTGCTCGTAGTGGAAGTCGAGGCCGACCTCGCCGATCGCCGCCACGCGCGGCTGCCGGGCGAGATCTTCGAGGGCCGCGCCGTCGCGCTTCCAGTCGAAACGCCTGGCCTCGTGGGGATGCACTCCCACGGCGGCCCAGACGTCGTCTTGCTCCGCGGCGAGTACCACCGCGCGCGCCGAATCCTCGAGCGTCGTCCCGGGCACGAGAAAGCGCCCGACACCCGCCGCCCGCGCGCGGGCGAGCAACGCGGCCGCGTCCACCCCCATCTGCAGGTGGCAATGCGAGTCGGAGAGGGGTGTCAAGTTTACTTGACTCTGCTGCCGGGCGGCACGTTGGCAGCCACTTCGAGGAGCGACGGCTCCCCCGCTTCACCGACGGTGGCGGCGAGCACCATCCCGTTGGACTCGACCCCCATCAGCTTGGCTGGCTTGAGATTCACCACGACCACGACGTTTCGGCCCACCAGTGCCTCCGGCTCGTACTGGGCCGCGATGCCGGCCACGATCTGACGCTCTTCGGCTCCGATGTCCACTCTCAATTTCATCAACTTGTTCGACTTCGGCACCCGCTCGGCCGCGATGACGCGGGCCGTGCGAAGTTGCACTCTCTGGAACTCTTCGATACCGATGCGGCCGTCGGACTCCGGGGTTCCCGCGGGAGCGGGTGCGATGGGTTTTTCGCTCATGGTCTGCTCCTCTCGACCAAAGTAAACGCCGGCATCGGCGCGAGGAAACAAGGAAGGAGGCTCCGGCATGGGAGAACCCGGCACCAGACCGCCCCAGGAGAGGTCGGCCGCCACGGGGAGGCGCGCCGGAAGGCCGAACGCTTCGAAGATGCGACGCGCGGTCGCCGGCAGAAACGGCGAGAGCATGGCCGCCGTCAGGCGCACGCCCTCGGCGGCGGCGTAGAGGATCCGGGAGAGGCGCGGCGAGGCGCCCTCCTCTTTGCGCACCTTCCAGGGCTCGTGCGCCACGACGTAGCCGTTGATCTCCGTCAGGAGGCGCCAGACGGCCTCGAGCGCCCGGTTGAAGGCGAAGTCCTCCATCGCCGCGCGCCACTCGGGCAGCGTCCGCTCGAAGGACACCTTCACCTCGTTGTCGGTGCAGCGCTCGGGCGGCACGGCGCCGAAGGACTGACGGCACAGCGCCGCGACCCGCGAGACCGTGTTGCCGAGGTCGTTGGCGAGATCCGCGTTGTAGCGCGCGAGAAACGCCTCGTCGGAGAAGCTCGCGTCCTGGCCGAAAGCCATCTCGCGCATCAGGAAATAGCGCAGGGCCTCGGGCCCGAACGCCTCGACCAGGGCGTCGGGGCGCACGACGTTGCCGACGGACTTCGACATCTTCCGGGCATCGCGCAGCCACCAGCCGTGAGCCCAAACGGTCGTCGGCAGCGGAAGTCCCGCCGAAAGGAGGAAGGCCGGCCAGTACACGGCGTGGAACCGCAGAATGTCCTTGCCGATCAGGTGGACGCGCCGACCGTCCGGCGCCTCCCAGAACTCCCGGTAGAAGCGGTCGTCTTCCGATCCGAAGCCGAGCGCGGTGATGTAGTTGGCCAGCGCATCGAGCCACACGTAGACGACGTGCCCGGGTCGGCCCGGGAACGGAATGCCCCACTTGACCTTCGAACGGGAGACCGAGAGGTCGGTCAGCCCGCCGCGCACGAAGGACGCGACCTCCGCCAGCCGGCTCTCGGGCCGCACGAATTCGGGATGCCTCCCGTAGTGCTCGAGAAGCCGCGCGGCGTATCGGGAAAGGCGAAAGAAGACGTTCTCCTCGGACTCCCAGGCGCAAGGCGTACCGTGCTGGGGACATCGTCTTTCGGCATCGAGCTCCTTTTCCGTGTAGAAGGCCTCGCAGCTGGCGCAATACCAACCCTCGTGCTTGTCGACGTAGAAGTCCCCGGCAGATTCGATCCGCTCGATCAGTGCTTCGACCCCGCGGCGGTGGCGACCCTCGGTCGTCCGGATGAAGTCGTCGTGCGCGATTTCGAACCGGCGGTAGAGCTCGTGATAGCGCGCCACGACCCGATCGGCGAGCGCGATCGGCGTCACGCCCTGCGCGGCCGCGGCCTTCTCGATGTTCTGTCCGTGCTCGTCGGTGCCCGTCAGGAGCCGCGTCGGCTCGCCGAGCAGGCGGTGAAAGCGGGACGCGACGTCGCAGACGACCGTCGAGTAGATGTGGCCGATGTGCGGCAGGTCGTTGACGTAATAGATCGGTGTCGTGACGTAGAAGGGACGCATGTGAAACGCGAAAGATAGCGCATTTGCTCGGGGGAGCCGCGCTCACAGCAGGCCCGACTCGCGGAACGAAATGCAGCCGTCCCGCGCCACGACGATGTGATCGAGCAGCCGCAACCCCACGGCCTCGGCCGCGGACGCGAGGCGCCGCGTGAACTCGCGGTCCTCCCGCGACGGAGTCGGGTCTCCCGAAGGATGGTTGTGGTAGACGATCAGCCCCGCCGCGTTGGCCAGCAGCGCCCGCTTCAGCAGCTCCCGCGGCTCGACCACGGCGCGGTCGAGCGTGCCGCGGTAGATCTCCGGGTCGTGCCGGACCAGACGGTTGCGGGCATTCAAGAAGAACGCGCCGGTCCGCTCCTGCGTGCCATCCCCCTGCGATTGCCGCAGCGATTCCTTGACCAGCCTCGGCTCGTTCAAGAGGTCCCGGCCGGCGAGCGTCTCGGTGGCGAGGCGCCTCCCGATCTCGAGCGCCGCCTCGATCGCCGCCCCGCGAGCCTGCTTGATCCCGCGCTCCCGGCGCAGCTCGGCTCCGGAGAGGCCGGCCAACCCGGCTAAGCCGCCGTGCGCCGCGAGCAGCCGGCGGGCGCGGTCGAGCACGCTCTCGCCCGGCGACCCGGTGCCGAGCAGGAGCGAGAGAAGCTCCTCGTTCGAAAGCGCCGAGGGCCCGAGTCTCGCCAGCCGCTCGCGGGGCCGGTCCTCGAAGGGAATGTCCTGGATGCGAAACGTGCGGACAGAATGGAGCTCGGTCATGGTCGTGGCCGGAGGACGGCGGAGGGCGAAGGACCCGGGAGGGAGGACGCTGGAATGATGCCACCGCCGGGGGGAGAATTCAACCGGATGAGATCGATCCTGATCGCTCTCGGGACTCTGCTTCTCGCGGTCGGAATCCTCTGGCCGCTTCTCTCGCGCTACCTGGGGAGGCTGCCGGGCGACATCGTCGTCCGCCGGCCGGGCTTCACGTTCGTCTTCCCGGTCGTCACCTGCCTGATCGTGTCGCTCGTCCTCTCGCTGCTCCTCTGGCTCCTGCGGCGCTGAGGCCCTTCAGTCACCGTCGGGCCACCGGCCCCCGGGGTCGGCGACCTGGAGCACGATCTTGCCGTGCTGCTTGCCCTCCTCGAGGCGCGCGTAAGCCTGCCCGGCCTCCGAAAGCGGGAACACCTGATCGATCCGCGGCGTGAGCTTGCCCGCCTCGACGGCGGACAGCATGGCGCGGAATTCGCGGTCGTTGGACATCGTCGAACCCAGGATGGAGATCTGCTTCCAGAAGATGAGGCGAATCTCCTCCTTGGGGTTCGGCCCCGAGGTGGCGCCGCACGTCACGATGCGGCCTCCGAGAGCCACCGCCTTGAGCGAGGTCGCCCAGGTCTTCTCGCCGACCGAGTCCACAACGACGTCCACACCGCGCTTGCCGGTGATCGTCCGGACGGACTTTGCCACGTCCTCCTTCGCATGATCGAGCACGACCTCCGCTCCCGCCTCGCGAAGGCGCCGGGATTTTTCCTCGCCGGAGGTCGTCGCGAAGACCCTCGCTCCCGCAAGCAGCGCGACCTCGACGGCCGCGCCGCCCACGCCCCCTCCCGCGCCGTGAACCAGGACCGTCTCCCCCGGGCGGACCGCCGCGCGCCCCACGATCATCCGCCAGGCCGTCTGGTAGACGAGGGGGAACGCCGCGGCCTGCTCGAAGGAAAGGCGCGCCGGAATGGGGAAGACATTGCGCGCAGGCACGACGACCTTCTCCGCGAAGGTTCCCGCGACGTGCTCGCCCACGATCTGGAACTTCACGCAGAGGCTCTGCTCGCCCCCGCGGCAGAATTCGCACGCGTTGCAGTAGAGCCCGGGCTGCAGGAGCACGCGATCCCCTTTGGCCAGGCCCTCGACACCCGGCCCGAGCACGTCGACGACGCCGGATCCGTCCGCCCCCGGAATCTGCGGGAGGGGCACGTCCGGAATGCCGTTGCGGACGAAGAGATCCAGATGATTGAGCGCCGCGGCCCGGATCGCCACGCGCACCTGGCCGGGCCCCGGCTCGGGATCCGGCCGGTCGCCGAACTGAAGGACTTCGTTGCCGCCGTGCCTGTCGAAGAAGACTGCTTTCATGCCGCCAAGACTAGTTCAAATATCCGAGGGACTTGAGCTTCTCGAGGTACTCCCGGTCGCTTCCGCGGCGCGCCGTTTGCCCGGGCGCGATTCGGGGGCCGTAGGTTGGGACCGTCTCGGTCTCGACGCGACCCGGGGCAAACAGCGGCGCCGCCGGCCGGCCCGGCAGGTCGCGGGCGACCGGGACACCCGCCCGCGCCAGGATCGAAGGCGCCACGTCCTCCGGACGAATTTCGACCGTCTTCGGCGCCGCGCCGTCGAAGACGATCATCCGCTGCAAGGCGCCCGGCGCGGCGTGGCTGTCGGCCTCGAGAACGACGAGAGTGTCGCCCCGAGACGCCGCCCGCTCGGTCTCCTCCCGCAGAAAGTGCGCCGTTTCCTCGAGCGCCTGCCGGCGCCTTTCCGGATCCCGGCGCAGGATGTCCAAGCCGGGAAGATAGACCGTGCGAATCCGTTCGCCGCCGCCCTCCTTGGCCCGAAACAGCTCCCGGGCCAGCCGGTCGACACCGAGCCCGTCCCGAGCGCCGGCGAGCAGCTCCTCGTTGCCGACGACCGTTGCTCCAGGCCAAGGCCCCGAGGCCCACCAGCCGATCGCGAGCGTCGGGAGACCCGCCGAAGCGCCGACCTCCCAGAAGGCCAGGCGGCGCCGATCGGCGGCCGAGACAGGCGCGCTCGACGCCAGATGGAGGGCAGGCCCCAATCGCGCGAGGTACCAGCGCGTGCCGAACGGCGCCCTGACGGCGAGCGGCGAGCCGAGCGGACGAACCCTTTCCAGGGCGGCAACGCCGTGCCGGGAGGGCGGCTCCCCGGTCGCCAGATCCATCCAGACCTCGGGAGGTGAGGCCGGCCTCGCCGGCCACCACCCGGCCACCGCCTCGGCGGACGCGATCCCCTCCCCTCCCAACGAGTCGGCGGAGATCTCGCCGCGCCTCAGGCCGTCGACCGCGATGACCACGACGGCGCCCGATCGGGGCGAAGGTCGCGGCGGTGTGACGAGAGCGGGCTCCGGCCGCGAGACCAGAAGCACGGCCGCGACCAGGGTGCCGGCGACGGCCGCAACGAGCAGCACCAACCTCCCTCGTCGCCGCGCGGGCAGAACCCGGGAATGGGCATAGGCCTGCGCCAGAAAACCGGCACGCACGCTGGTCGAGGCGAGCAACGCCGCCGCGCCGATCGGGACTCCCCAAAGCAACGCCCTCAGAGGCAGCTCCCGGGCGAGTCCGTAGACGCCGGCTACCCAGAGTGTGAACACGATCAGCGCGGCCGCGAGGGCGGCCGCCGTGGCCATTGCGCCGGGCGTGCGCGAACGGTCGGCGAGGAAGGCGAGCATCACCGCTGCCAGAGAGGCCGGGACCAGGTTGGCGAAAAACAGGTGCGCGAGCAGGACGCCCAGGGCCGACACCGAGGAGCCGAGGCCCGCCTCCACGGACTCGACCACGGCGACCGAGGCCAACGCGGCGCCGAACGCCGAGAGCAGGACTCCCGGCAGGAGGAGTCCTCCCCGGCCCTCGAAGGCTCGGCGAAAAAGGAACCGCTCGACGCGGCCGTCGAGGTAGCCAAGATCCTTGAGACGCCGACGGGCCTCCTCCAGCGAAAGCGACGGCGTGCCGCTCACGCGCGGCGCTCGGCGACGACGCGCGCGAGGTCTGACAGCAGGCGCGCGCGGCGGCCGAGGGGGCGCAGGGCATCCACGGCCGCGGCGAGAAGCTCGTCCACCAGCCGGCGCGACGACGACGAGCCCAGCAGCCGCGCGAAATTGGCGCGGTGGGCATCCTGTCCCCGGTCCTTGCCCATCAACGCTTGGTCGCCCTCCCGATCGAGCAGGTCATCGGTGATCTGGAAGGCGAGCCCCAGATTGCGCGCGAAGCGGGTCAGTGACTCCAATTGCGGCTCGCGCGCTCCCCCGGCGTGCGCTCCTCCGCGAACGGCCGCGATGAAGAGGGCGCCGGTCTTGCGGGCGTGGATGGCCTCCAGGTCCTCCAGTCGAAGCCGGTCCGCCTGCGCCTCGAGGTCTGCCGCCTGCCCGGCGCAGCAGGCCTCCACCGCCTGCGCGAGCTCACGGGTGAGCCGCGCTCGCGTCGCCGCGGACGTCGACGGGGCGCCGGCCACGAGCTCGAAGGCCCGGGCCACCAGGCAAACCGAAACGAGCTCCGCCGTGGCCGTTCCGTGCGACACGTGGAGCGCCGGCCGCCCGCGCCGGCGGCGAGCATTGTCCATCGAAGGCAGATCGTCCAGGACGAGTGACGCGGCGTGCACGTATTCGACGGCGACCGCGACGGCCATCGAGGCCGCCTCCGGAGAGCCCGCGAACTGGCCGGCCGCCAGGGCGGCGAGCGCGCGCAGGCGCTTGCCCGGTGAGAGCACGGCCTCCGAGACGGCCCGGGCGAGGCTATCGGGGGAGATTTCGGGAAGGCAGCGTCGAAGCTCCGCCTCGAGCGCGGGGCGGTTCGCTTCGGCGAACGCGTCGAAGGGCTTCTCCGCCGGGTCGGTCATGAGGGAGAGGACCGCCCACGGCGGCGACCGTCTCGCGGCGGGGCCGGTCGGCGTCCGCGCTCCACGTTGCGCCGGCTCCGCCGGGAGGCTAGCCCCCGTAGCTCGTGACCGCCTCGGGCTCCGCTTCGTACACGTCGAAGACGGTGATCAGCTGCGTGACCGTCAGCACATCGCTGATCTTGGGCGGCAAGTGCAGGAGCTTCAGCTTCCCACCCTTGTTGGTAACGGAGGTGTAACAGCCGACGAGCTCGCCGATTCCGGAAGAGTCGATCGTCGTCACTTCCTTCATGTTGATCAGGATGTTCTTCTTCCCGTCTTCCACGAGCTTGTTGATCGTCTCGCGCAGCTGAACATCCCCCGAGCCGATCGTGATCTTCCCCTTGAGATCCAGGATCGACACCCCCCGGACCTCACGAACACTCGTCTTCATCGTGTCCTCCCTCCTTACTCCCTGCTCGCGTTCAAGTGCTTCGTCAGGACGATCTCCATGCCGCCGCCCTCGTGCCGCCCGAAGCGCACGTCGTCCATGAAGGTCTTCATGTAGAAGATCCCGCGCCCCGAGGTCTTCAACCGGTTCTCGGGCGCCAACGGGTCGCTGACCCTCTCCGGGTCGAAGCCGCTGCCCTCGTCGCGGATCCGGACCTCGAGAGTGTTTTGGTCGACGCGCATTTCCACGTGCACCCTTTTTTCGAGGTCCTGCTCATTGCCGTGCTTGATGGCGTTGGCGAGCGCCTCCCGCAACGCCATGAGAATCCAATGCTTGGTCTCCTCCGAGACCTCCCGGCCCTCGAGCAGCTTACCGCAGAGGTGCTGCGCCATTTCGATGTTTTCAAACCGGCTCGACAGCGACATGCGCACGGGCCCGGCGTCGGCCGGCGGTTTGGAGGCGCTCATTCTGGATAGCTGCAAAATCCGGCGGATCTTATGCGAAATCCCAAGGGAAAAGGAACCTCCGGTCCGCGCGGACGGCGCCGCATGCTACCCTGCCCGGCGTGAGATACGGGCGGGCGCTCCCGGCGCTGATTTTCTCCCTCTCCCCCGGCCTGGCCCTCGCCTCGACCGACCTGCTTCCAGCCAAGGTCGCCGACTTTGCCAAGGTGGTCGAAACCGTGCGCGGACACCGGTTCAAGCGACCGGTGGCCGCCGAAGAGCTGGATGAACGGGAGCTAAAGCAGATCCTCCGCGCCAAGCTCGCCGACTCGTTCCCGTCGAGCCCGGAGCAGACGCGGCAGACCCTCATCGCTCTCGGCCTGATCGACGACAAGCCCAAGCTGATGGAGCACCTGATCGACTTCTACGCTTCGCAGGTGATCGCCTTCTACGATCCGGAGTCGCGTCGTTTCTACGTCGTCCGGGGCGCCGCGGCCTCGCTCGAGGGAATCGACCTCCAGGGTGCCGAAGAGAAGCTGATCTTCACGCACGAGCTCACGCACGCCCTCCAGGATCAGAATCTCGACCTCGACCGCCGGCTCAAGGCGCTCAAGGACAACGGCGACCAGGCCCTCGCGCTGCAGTGCATGCTCGAGGGGGAGGCGACCCTCGTGATGATCCGCGCGGCGCTCGCCGACCTGCCGTCGACCGACGCCTCCCTGGAGGAGGAGATCGCTCCGCTCCTGTCGGCCGGCAAACTCGAGGCGGCGAGCGCGCCGAAGGACGTGCCGGCCTATTTCACCGAGCAGCTCTTCTTTCCCTACATCGACGGAACCGCCTACGTGCGCCGCGCCGTCAAGGCGGGCGGGTGGGCCGAGATCGACCGAATCTGGAGAAATCCGCCGCTATCGACCTCGGAGATCCTGCATCCGGAAGCGCGGCCCTTCGTTCCGGCCTCGGATCTGCTCCCGCCGAGGACGGACGCGCTCGCCCCGGCAGGCTTCCGTCCTCTTTATTGCGACACGCTCGGCGAATGGGGCCTGCGTTACCTGCTGCGGCGGGGCCTCGAAGCGGCCGAGGCGGACCCTGCCGCGTCGGCGTGGCGAGGCGACCGCGTGGCCTTCTTCTCCTCGTCTCAGGGCGGCGTAGCCTATGTCTGGCGCGTGCGACTCGAGAGCGCGGAGGCCGCCGAGCGCCTCGAAAGGGCGCTGCAGAAGTCGCGCCGCGCCAATCCGGCGCCCAAACCCGAGGTCACGCGCCGAGACGGCCGCGACCTGCTGATCGCGGGAGGCTTCCCCGCGGCGCCCGACTGGAAGAAACTCTCCGCGCTCCTGTCGCGGTAAGGGCGCCGCCCTCCTGCTCCATCAGGACTCCTCGCCGGGGGCCTCGGAATGACCGCCCTCAGGCTCAGACCGGCAGCGCCCTGAGCACGAGCGGAATCACGACGAACATCTGGATCGCGTCGAAGACGCCGTGCGCCACGATGCAGGGCAACACGTTTCGGTAGAGCATGAAAGCAGCCGAGAGCACCGTCGAAATGACCAGGATCCCGATCAGCACGATCGGCTGCCCGTAGGCGCCGTGGGCCGCCGTGAACATGAGGGTCGCCGCGAGCGGGCCCACCCGAGTCTGCAGAAACGAGCGGAAGAAGAACTCCTCGATGAACATCGCGGAGCAAATGATGGCGATCTTGACGGCGGCCGGCCGCGCCACGAGCCACACGATCATCGGGGCGACATGGGAGGCCGGGGCCGCCTCGCCGCCGGGCGGCGCTCCCGCCAGCAAGTACCAGAGGCCCACGAACAGGGCCGCGAGCAGGATCGTCAAGAGCCACCCGGCGGCGCCGATGAAGATTCCCGCCGTCAGGTCGGCCAGAGGCCGCCCGCTGCGGAGGCAGAGAAAACCGGCCACCGACCGGTGGCCGGAGAGCAGGTAGTAGCAGACCAGAAACAGCGCGAGGGTCGCGTGGACTCCGAAAAGCGAGACGTAGGAGAGATCCCGCGCCTCCGGCTCCGTCCCGGCCATTCCGAGAGCGAAGGGAATCGCCACCGTCAGGAGGAGCACGCCGGCTAAGAGCAGCATCGCGGCCACCCGGCGCAGCAGTTCTCCCGCTGTCGCCGGGCGCCCGAGAGTCGAGAAGCCGTCCTGCGCGAACACGGCGCGGGAGCGGGCCCGCAGGAAGGAGAGGAGGATCCCGCCGCCGCCGAGCAGGAGCAGCAGGATGGGCAGGGCGCCTTTCATGCCGACGGGGATCTCACGAGGCCGGCGCGGAGCATACAGGAAGTCTCGAGGCCCCCGCCCGCGGCCTCGAGCCATCGCGCTGGACTTTGCGCGCCTCCCGGGAGACGATTCCCAGCCGCCCATGGAGAGCCAACTTCCGCTCGAAGCCCAGGGGCTCACCAAGTCCTTCGGCGGGCGCCGGGCCTTGGACGGCGTCACGCTCTCCCTGGTGCCCGCCGAGATCCTCGGCCTGCTCGGCCCGAACGGCGCCGGCAAGACCACACTCGTGCGCAGTGTCGTGGGACGGGTTCGGCCGGATGCGGGAAGCCTTCGCGTCTTCGGGCTTTCCCCGAGCGACCCGACCTCCTCGGGGCTGCGCGGATGGGTCCCCCAGGAGATCGCCCTCTATCCGCTCCTCTCGCCCCGGGAGAACCTCTACAGCTTCGGCCGCTATCAGGGGCTCTCCGAGAGGGATCTTCCGGCGGCAGCCGAACGCAGCCTCGAGTGGGCCGCGCTGTCCGAGCGCGCGGACGAGCGCACGGAGCGCCTGTCGGGTGGGATGAAGCGTCGCTTGAACATCGCCGCCGGCACGATCCACCGGCCACGGCTCCTGCTCTTGGATGAGCCTACCGTCGGTGTCGACCCGCAGTCTCGAGAACGCATCTACCGGATGATCGAGGAGCTCCGCGGCGAGGGCGTCTCCCTCCTCTACACGACCCATTACATGGAGGAAGCCGAGCGCCTCTGCGACCGAATCGCGATCATCGACAACGGGAGAATCATCGCGCTCGGAACCAAGGACGAGCTCGTGCGCGAGACCCTCGTCAAGGGACGCACCCTGACCGTCGACTCGGACGGCCCGCTGCCCGAGTCCCTGCGCCGTCGCCTGACCGAACTCGGAGCCTCGATGCTCGAAAAGGGCGCGGTCATCCCGGTCGGAGAGCCTGCCCGCGAGATCCCCGAGGTGCTGGAGCTCTTCCGCCAGGCAGGCGCGCCGGTCAGCGACCTGACGCTCAAGACGGCAACGCTCGAGGCCGTCTTCCTTCACCTGACCGGACGCGAGTTGCGCGAATGATCCTCGCGGTCGCGCGAACGCACCTGGCGAGACTCCGGCGCGACCGCGCTGGCTTCACCCTTGCCTTCATCGTTCCGATCGTCTTCTTCTCGGTCTTCGCCCTGCTCTTTGGAGGACCGCGGGGCTCGACGCGCCGGATTCCCGTGGCCGTCGTCGACGAGGATGGCAGCGAGACCTCCCGGCGCTTCGTTTCGGCGCTCGGAGCCGAGGCGGGTCTCAAGATCCAGACGAGCCGGATCGTCAAGGGTCGAGAGGGAATGAGTCCTTACGACCGACCGACCGCCGAGAACGCAGTCCGGGAAGGAGAGGTTTCGCTCGCACTCGTGATTCCGGCCGGCTTCGGCGAGCATCCCATCCAGTTCGGTGCCTCCGGCGGCGCTCCGCGTCTCCTGCTGCTGTCCGACAGCGCGGATCCGGTTGCGCCGCAGGTCCTGGCCGGCCTGCTTCAGAAGGTCGCCCTGACGGCGCTCCCGGACGCGCTGGCGACCGCCGGCATTTCGCAGATGGATCTCTGGGGGGCCTCCCTGACGGAAGAGCAGCGCACGAGGCTTCGAGACAGCTTGCAGGGGTTGCGTGAGCGGGCGGGCGCGGGGGCCGGGGCGGGAGGCGCCCGCTCCGCGGGAGGCCTCGTCGCCGTCGAGGTCAGGGACGTCCTCGGCGAATCCAAGAAGAACCCGGCCTCGGCCTTGCTCGCGGCAGGCCTCGGGGTGATGTTCCTGCTCTTCTCGGCGGCAGGCGCCGGAGGGGCGCTCATCGAGGAGGCCGAGAGCGGAACGCTCGATCGAATTCTCGGGACTCGCGTGACGATGACCCAGCTCCTGCTCGGCAAGCTCTTGTACCTCTCCAGCGTCGCGGTGGCGCAGCTGTTCGTCATGTTCACCTGGGGCCAGATCTTCTTCGGCGTCGAGCTCTTCCGGCACCTGCCGGGCTTCTTCCTCATGACGGCGGTCACCGCGATCGCCTGCTCGAGCTTCGGCCTCGTCCTGGCGGCCGCCTCGAAGACGCGCATCCAGCTCGTGGCCCTCTCGAACTTGTTGATTCTCGTCATGTCGGCGCTCGGCGGAAGCATGGTTCCGCGGTACCTGCTCTCCGAAACGATCCAGAAGCTCGGGCTCATCACGTTGAACGCCTGGGCGATCGACGGGTTTCTGAAGGTCTTCTGGCGAGAAGAGCCTCTCTGGAGGCTCTGGCCCCAGGTTCTGGTTCTGCTCGTGGCGGCCGTCGCCCTCTTCGCCGTCGCGCGGCGCCTGGCGCACCGGTGGGATGAGGCGTGAGGGGAAGGTCTGAGGTGTGAGGTGCGAGGGGTGAGGGTAAAGACGAAGAGGCTGCTTGTTGCGTTGACGTTTCTTGCGGCAAGAGCCGTCGCCGCGCTGCCTCCGGTGACGGAGGGAGACTTCGTGCTGCGGGATTTCCGATTCGCGAGCGGCGAAACGCTCCCGCAGGTCAGGATCCACTACCGCACCCTCGGCGCGCCGCGGCGCGATGCCAATGGAGTCGTGAGAAACGCGGTCTTGATCCTGCACGGAACGACGGGCTCGGGAAGGCAGTTTCTGACCGACAACTTCGCAGGCGTTCTCTTCGGGCCGGGGCAGCTGCTCGACGCCGAAAGCCACTACCTGATCCTGCCCGACGGGATCGGCCACGGCGATTCGTCGCGGCCGTCCGATGGTCTTCGGGCACGCTTCCCCCGCTACACCTATGACGACATGGTCGTGGCGCAGTACCGGCTGCTCACGGAGGGCCTGGGGGTCGCCCACCTGCATCTGGTCCTCGGCACGTCGATGGGCGGGATGCACACGTGGGTGTGGGGCGAAAAATATCCGGACTTCATGGACGGCCTCGTCCCCCTGGCCTGCCTGCCGGTTCCGATCGCCGGCCGCAATCGTGCGTGGCGCAAGATGATCTCCGAGGACATTCGCAACGATCCGGACTGGAAGCAGGGCGACTACGAGCGACAGCCAGGGAGCCTCACGACGGCGGTGCAGCTGATGGTCCTCATGGTCGGCAGTCCTTTGCAGTGGCAAAAGGCCGCCCCGACCCCGGAGGATGCCGACCGGTACCTGGCCGAGCAGATGGGAATGCGGCTGGCCGGCGTCGACGCCAACAACCTGCTCTACGCCTTCGAGGCCTCGCGCGAGTACGACCCGGCGCCGGGGCTCGAGCGAATCGAGAAGCCGCTCGTCGCGATCAATTTCGCCGACGACGAAATCAACCCGCCGGAGCTCGGCGTCCTCCCGGCCCTCATGAGCCGCGTGCGACAGGGGCGCTACGTCCTGATTCCGGCGAGCGAGCAGACGCGCGGCCACGCGACCCACTCGTACCCCGTTTTCTGGCAGGAGCATCTGAAGGCCTTCCTCGCGCGGTTGCCCAATTAAGGGGCCCCTTCGACGGGGCATTACCGCCGGAGTCCCCTGGCCATTGGGTCAGCTTTGGCACAGGTCAATCCGCGCGATCGCCGGAACCAAGTGGTTGATGTCACGACGGTTGAAGGAGGCGGCGGACAGGACTGCAAATTTGTTTGACAAATCTGGACCGGGACCCTACGCTCAAGCCCACCAAAAAATGAAGTTCTCGTCCTTTCAGGGCGGGGAGAAAAGGGCGCCGGAGTCACACTGCGGAGCTCTTTTCGTCCCGCTCGAGACCGTCAGGCAGATTCGCCTTCGAGCGGTTGCGCTCGTTTCTCCTGGCAGGCCGTCTCACAGGAACGCACTTTCTTCGGAAAGACGGGTGTTGTCCGACAACCCTTTTGATCCTGGCGTCGTCTGAAACAGGAGGCTTCCTCGGAAGGGCCTTATGAAAAATCGCAGAAGCGGCTTCCCCATCGCGCGCGCTCTTTCCGCGACCCGGCGGCCCCGCGCCGCGAGACTCTCCCTGGTCGTGTTGCTGGCTCTCTTGACCGGCGGCATCCCTCTGGGGGGCCCCGGTTCGCCTCCCGCACGCGCGATTCCCGTCGCGTCGGCGGCTGCGCCCGCGGCCATCGCGAGCGCCAACGCGGCGAGCTATTACACGGTGACGCCCTGCCGGCTGATCGACACCCGAACCGCCAATGGGCCCTATGGCGGACCGCCCATCTCGGGCGGCCCCACCGCCGCCCGGACGTTCGTCTTCGCGGGACGCTGCAAGACCTCGCCCACGGCCGGGGCGATCTCCTTGAACGTGACGGTGACCGCCCCCGGGGCCACCGGTTTCGTGACCCTCTATCCCGGCGGGGCCACTTTGCCGAACACCTCCACGATCAACTTCAAAGCCGGACAGACGCGCGCCAACAACGCCGTCGTCGCCACCGGTTTCGGCGGTGACATCGTGATTTATGCCGGTCTGCCTGCCGGAATCACCACCAACGTGATCGTGGACGTCAACGGATACTTCGACCTCCCCACCAACAATCAGCCTCCCACCGCCAACGCCGGTCCCGATCAGACCATCAGCCTGCCCAACAGCGCGAGCCTGAACGGCAGCGGCACCGACGACGGCCTGCCGAACCCGCCCGCGGCCCTGACCTACTCCTGGTCCAAGGTCAGCGGCCCGGGCACCGTCACCTTCGGAGACGCGACGCAGGCGGCCACCAACGCCAGCTTCAGCCTCGCCGGAGTCTACGTGCTTCGGCTGACCGTCAGCGACTCCGTAATCACCGACTTCGACGACATCACCATCAACGTCAACCCTGCGGCCGCGGCCAACCCGACCGCCGACGCCGTGCGGTTCCTCGAGCAGTCGACCTGGGGACCCACCGACGCGCTCATCGCCCACGTCCAAGCCGTCGGGTTCATCGGCTTCCTAAACGAGCAGTTCGCGACACCGAGCTCCGGAAACGTTTTCCTGCCCCTCTGGCCCAACAACACGCCCACCAGCTGCAACTCCACCTGCTTCCGCGACAACTACACGATGTATCCGCTGCAGCGGCGTCTCTTCACCAACGCCCTCTACGCGCCCGACCAGCTCCGCCAGCGGGTCGCCTTTGCTCTCCACAAGCTCCTGGTCGTCTCGGGCTTCGACATCTCCATGCCGAGCCGCCTGAATCCCTATCTTCAGATCCTCGACCGCAATGCCTTCGGGAACTTCCGACAGCTCATGTACGAGATCACGCTGAACCCGGCGATGGGCCAGTACCTCAACATGAACACGAACACGAAGACGAACCCGAACGAGAACTACGCGCGCGAGATCATGCAGCTCTTCACGATCGGGACGGATCTCCTGAACGCCGACGGCACGCCCGAGTACGACGTCAGCGGCATTCCCTACCCGACCTACGATCAGAGCGTCGTGACGAATCTGGCCAAGGTCTTCACCGGCTGGAGATTCTCGCCCGACCTGCCGTACCCGCCCGACCCGAACAACTCCATCGACGACTACGTCACGCCGATGGTCTTGAGCGCCAGCCGCCACGACACCGGCCAGAAGACGATCTTGAACGGCCAGATCATCAACGCCGGTCAGACCGGCGACCAGGACCTGAACCAGGCGCTCGACATCATTTTCAATCACTCCAACGTCGGGCCGTATTTGGCCAAGCAGCTCATTCACCAGCTGGTGACGAGCAATCCGAGCCCCGCCTACGTCGGGCGCGTCGCCGCCATCTTCAACGACAACGGCTCGGGAGTCCGCGGCGACATGAAGTCGGTCATCACCGCCATCCTGCTCGATCCCGAGGCCCGGGGCGACCTGAAGACCGATCCGGCGTACGGTCACTTCAAGGAGCCGGTGCTCCTCATCACCAACCTGCTCCGGGCCTTCGACGTCAAGGGGGACGGGTTGCCGCAAAGCGACGGCAATTTGAACGGGAGCTCCTCCTCGATGGGTCAGGACGCCTACCGGCCGCCGACGGTGTTCAGCTACTTCCCGGCCGACTTCGAGGTGGCCGGCACCGGCGGCCTGCTCGGACCCGAGTTCGGAATCGCCTCGGCCACGACGGCGCTCAAGCGCGACAACTTCATCAACACGATGGTTTTCTCGAAGCTCACCAAGAGCAGCAATCCCACGACCGGCAACTCCCCCTACGGCACGACGCTCGACTTCACTCGCATCCTGACCTTCGCCGCGGGTCCTCCCGGACCCCTCATCGACGAGCTCAACCGCGTGATGCTGCACGGGTCGATGTCCACGTACGCCAACTCCGGACCGAACAACATGTGGGACAGCCTCTATCAGGCGATCACCGCGATCCCGTGCGCCAACCCGTGCACCGGGACACCCGCCCTGCAGCGCGTCCAGCAGGCCGTCTATCTCGTCGCGACTTCGTCGCAATATCAGGTGCAAAGATGACCAAGAAAGAGCAAACCCGCAGGGACTTCCTCGTCCGCACCTCGTGCGCCGCCCTCGGCGCGGCGGCCGCCTCCGCGAGCCTGAAGAAGTTCGGCCTCTTGACGGCCAAGGCGCTCGAGTCCGCCGTCAACGCGAGCGATCCGAACTACAAGGCCCTCGTCTGCATCTTCTTGAGCGGCGGCAACGACTCCAACAACATGATCGTGCCGATGGCCGGCAGCCTGCTGACGGCCTACAACACCGCGCGACCCGCCGGCTCGGGGCTGCAGCTCTCCCAGGGCGCGCTTCACCCGATCACGGTGCCGGGCCTCGGCCAGTTCGGCCTGCACGCGAACCTCGGGACGACCGCCGCAAACCAGCCCGACCCGACCAAGGTCCTGCACACCCTCTGGGGACAGCAGCGTCTCGCGGTCGTCTGCAACGTCGGGCCGCTCGTCGTGCCGCTGCCGAACAAGACCGCCTACCAGAGCAGCGCGAACAAGAAGCCCTATCAGCTCTTCTCGCATTCCGATCAGGTCGCCCAATGGCAGACGTCGGTTTCGGATCATGTCAGCCAGACCGGCTGGGGCGGCCGCACGGCCGACAAGACGATCTCCTTCAACGTCGGCTCGGGCTTTCCCCTGGTCACGTCGATCGCGGGCACGGCCGCCTTCGCCCAGGGCATCCAGACGCGTCCCTTGGGCATCCAGCCGGCTCCCACGGCGCTCAACAACATCCTGGTCTTGAACGGCTTTGCCTCCGGGCAGACCGGCTTCAACGCGACATACTCGCCGCCGCGAAAGTTGTCGATGGATTTCCTGCGCACGATCGATCGCACGGCCCTTCTGGTCGCCGCGGCGAGCGACTCAACCGAGCAGGCTGTCGACATCGGCAGCGCTCTCTCGACCGATCCGACCATCGCGACCGTCTTTCCCAACAGCGGGCTCGCCAACCAGCTGCTCCAGGTCGCGAAGGTCATCAAGATCCACCAGGGTCTCGGCGTCCAGCGCCAGATCTTCTTCTGCCAGCAAGGCGGCTACGACACCCACCAGGACCAGATCAACAACCAGGGAGACCTCTTTCAGGATCTCTCCGAGGCGATGAAGGCCTTCTACGACGCCACCGTCGAGTTGCAACTGGAAACCCAGGTCACGACCTTCACGCTTTCCGATTTCGGGCGCACGCTCGAGCCCTCCGGGTCGGGCGGCGACGTCGGCACCGACCATGGCTGGGGCAACCATCAGTTCGTCATGGGAGGCTCGGTCCTGGGCGGCAACTTCTACGGAGTGCCGGGTCCGAGTGGAAACGTCTTCCCGACGCTGACGCTGAACGGACCGGACGACACGGACGACCGCGGCCGGTGGATCCCGTCGGCCGCCGTGGATCAGTATGCGGCGACTCTGGCGACGTGGTTCGGCCTCGCGCCCGGGGACCTTCCCTACGTGTTCCCCAACATCGGGCATTTCTCGACGTCCAACCTCGGTTTCATGGCTTGAGGTGAGGGTTCCGAGGGTTCTGCGCGGGCTCGCCGCGGTGTCGCTGTGGTCGATTGCGGGTTCGCTCGCGTTGGAGCCGATTGCGGCCGCCGCGCCAGAAACGGTCAACGCAACCTCTCCCGACGCCCAGAGCGAGGCGCAGGAGGGCTTGCGGCTCTATCAAGCTCGCGACTTCGCCGCTGCGGAGCAGCACTTCGAACGCTCCTTGAAGCTCGACCCGGGCTCGGTCGAAACCCTCTTTCTGCTCGCTCGCACGCTCAACATGCGGTTTCGCCTGAGCCGGGAAGAGTCTGAGCGGTCAGAGCTGGCCCGCCGGGCCATGACCGCCTACGAGGGTGTCCTGGCCCGCGACCCCGACCGCGGCGAAGCGTACCAGGCGCTGCTCGCGCTGGCCCGCGACGCCGACGACGCGGCGGCGCTGCCGTGGCTCGAGCGGCAGGCCGGCGACGCGAGTCTCCCGCCCGGCCGCAGGGCGGACGCCCTGCAGGCGCTCGCCGCCCGCAGCCGCGCCTGCGCCGAGCGGAAGCTGCAGCAGATCTCCCAGGAGCCGGTCCTCCTCGATTCGAGCTCCGCCGCCCGCGAGTGCGCCATGCGAGGCATGGCTTCGATACAGCAGGCGCTGCAGCTCGTCCCGCAACGCGGGTCGGCGTGGAGCGAGCAGGCCCGCCTCCTCTCCACTCTGGCGGAGGTCTGCGCTCTTCAGGGACAGCCCGAGCAAAGAGCGGCCTACGAGAAGCAGGCGGGCGAGTCACGCCGCAAGGCGGAGCAAATCCGCGTTTCCGAATCGGTTCAGGGCAAGCCACCCCGGTCGTATTGAGCCGCCGGGCACTTCCAAGAGAGCGCGCCGCTTGTACGATCTCCTCCGAGGCATTGCAGCAGTCGGATTGGCGCTGCTCGGATTCGGTTTCGAACCGGCGTCGGCCCCGACGGCGGCCTTCACGATTGCCCCGACGAACCCCGCCGCGGGCGTCCCGATGCAGATGACCGATACATCGACCGGATCGCCGACTTCCTGGAGATGGGACTTCGGAGACGGACAGACGTCGACTTCGCCCGCCCCGACGCACGTGTACGCCGCCGCCGGAACCTATTCCGTGAGCCTGACCGCAGCCAACGGCGGAGGACAGAGCGTGGCAACCGCAACGGTCGTCGTGTCGGAGGAGGACACGCTGCGTTTGAACGCCAGGCACAGCTTCGAGGTGACGCTCGAGGCGCGGGATCCGAGGACCGGCAACACCGGAACCGGGCGGGCCATCCCGCAAAACGACGTCTTCGGCTATTTCACCATCCCGATACTGGTTCCGACCTCGGGTCCGCTCGTTCCCGAAGTGTTCGTCAAGATCCTGGATGCCACGGCAATCGGGCAGAACTACTGGGTCTTCTGGGGAGGCCTGACCGACCTCGACTACACGCTGCGCGTGACGGAAACCTCGACGGGAGTCACGAAGGAGTACCACAATCCCGTCACCGGAAGCCCGTCCTGCCTGGGTGCCGACACGTCGGGCTTCGGAGGCTCGCCGACGGTCACGCCGTCCGGAACCTCCCCCACGGCCACGCGGACCGTGCCACCCATCTTCACGTTCACACCGAGTCTGACCCCGACTCGCAATCCCACGCCCACGCCGACGCCGACTCCGACCGCGCTGGCTACGGTCGACGTCCAATTGCAGGCTCTGTCGTGGCAGTGGGATTTCTTGTCCGGCACCGAGACATCTTCCGACCCGAACTGGCCCGGCATCAACACGATCACCCTCCGCGTGGGCCGAACCTATCGGTTCGACGTCTTCAACGGAAACCCGCTGCTCGACCCGCCTCTGTCCTCCCACACGTTCAGCGGCGTCTCCGGGATCGGGCTAAACGGCGGTGCGATGGCGCCGGGACAGCACCTCGCCACTCAGACGATCACGATCACGAGCGGAATGGTCGGCAGTTACTCCTTCATGTGCACGGACTCGGCCTGCGGCACGAGCAGCCAGCACGACCGGATGGGCGGCCGCATCATCGTATCCAACTAGCCTGTCGACAATCACTTAAGCTCGAATCGGGACCGCCCAAACCATACGACGGCTCCCGGTGCGGCACCACCAACGAGCCATTGCCGGCAGACGCCCGCCCGATAGCATTAGAGTTGGAGGTGATGCCCCGCAACGCATGACGCACCCACGCGGAAAGCGGCCATTCGTGCTCGAGTGCGCGCACTGCCAGAAGAGTCTTCTCGTCCGCGGTTATGACCTGGAAGACGCGGCGACGAGAATCCTGATTCACGGCTGGCGGGCGTTCGCGGACAACGTGCTGCACTGCGCTCGCTGCGACGGGCGCGAACGGCAGCAAGTTTGTGAGCACTGGATGCCGCAGCGCCGCCCGGGACGCTTGCGCCGACCAGTCGCCTAGCAAGACCCCGCCCTCGGGACCCCGATGCGACGCCTGTCCGGACAGGCGGGACCGGGCGAGTCCTGACGCTTCGAACCCACTCTCGACACCACCCTCGGGCTCGCCGGCGATCCCGTGCGAGAATCGCACGACCGGCCTCGCCGGTCGCGATGCCAGACGCGCGCCGCCCTGATGGGGATCAGCCCGAGGCCCATGCCACCACCGGGCGACGCCGGTCGAAGGATCCGCTCACTTGATGCACGGCGTCCTCTTCCTCGTTCGGCATCTGACCGCGGTCGCCCTCTTGGCCGGTGCCGCCTACTTCTACGGGCGTTTGGTCGCTCGCCGGCTGCCCTTTCGAGACGGCTTCGAGCAGACCGTGATCTCGATCGCGCTCGGCCTCGGTCTCCTCGCGAGCTTGCTGAATCTGCTCGGCCTCGCGGACGCGCTCACCCGCCCCGCGGTCGCCTTGGTGATTGCAGCTCCTCTCGTCCTAAGAATCGCCGGCAGGCGCGCCTTCGAGGGGCGGCTGCTCTCCTCCTTCGACCGTACGACCCGGCTAGGAGCCATCCTGCTCGTGATGCCGATACTCGCCGCCTTGGGCCTCGCGCTCTACCCCCCCACCGCCTTCGATGCAACGCTCTACCACCTGCCCATCGCGAAGGCCTTTGCGCGTGACCACGCCATCCACTTTCTGCCGGACCTTCGATTCCCCGTGTCCCCGCAGCTCTACGAGATGCTGTACGCGGGAAGTCTCGCGCTCTCCGATGACATCACCGCGCAGCTTGCCCATTTCCTCGCCCTGGCGCTGACCTCGGCGGCCCTGATCGCCTGGGGCAGACGCTTCGCGACGCCGCGGGCCGGAGTTTGGGCGGCCGCCGCGTGGCTCGGGAACCCCGTGGTGCTCGCTGTCGGGGGCGTCGCGATGGTCGACGTCGGTCTGGCGCTCTTCTGCACGATGGCCCTGTACGCCTGGCAAACCTGGCGCGAAGGCGGAGACGCCCGCTGGCTCGGCGCGAGCGCCGCCTTCGCGGGGCTCGCGGCCAGCACGAAGTATCTCGGCCTCTTCTTCGTCGCGGCCCTCGCGGTGGCCACCGTCTTCGCCGATCGGCCGCACGGAGGCCTGCGGCGAGCGGCCCAATATGGAGGCATCGCGCTCCTCGTCCTCGCGCCCTTCTATTGGCGAATCGTGAGCCAGACGGGCAACCCCGTCTTCCCTTACCTGTCCCGGTGGTTCGGCGACAGCGCCTGGAGCGAGTGGCTCGATCCCATTGCGGCGAACAACCCTCAGGGCGCCTCGGGCGGCTCGCTGCTCGGTTCGCGGGCTCGCAGCCTGATGGATCCTCGCGCCCTGCTCCGAGAAATCTGGACGCTCGTTGATCCCGCCGCAGGACTCGGAGGACGGGCGATCGTCTCACCCCTGCTGCTGTTACTCCTGCCCTTCCTTTGTTGGCACGCCCTGCGCGATCCTCGGGCTCGGTTCCTTCTCATTCTCGGGCTCGGCTACGGGGCGTGTTGGTATCTCCTTTGTCCGGATGGACGATTCCTGCTCCCGATACTTCCGGCGTGGACTGCCGGCGCGGCGGCCGGAGCGGACGCGCTCTTGCGACGACGGGAAGGTGCGGGCCGGCAGCGCGCTCACGGCGAGCTCGCCACGGCTGCCCTCGCCCTATTGCTCGTGATGCCAGGGACGGCCTGGACGGCCCGCGCGCTGCGGCGCCAGGGAAGGCTCCCCGTCACGGCGCAGCAACGCGATGCTTACCTGACCCGCTCGTTTCCCGTGTACCCGGCCCTCCAGATCCTGAACGAGGCATTTGGAAGTCACTACGCCGTCTACGTTCTCTTCCGCGAGAATGCCGCCTACTTCGCCGACGGGCGCTTTCTCGGCGACCACTTCGGCCCGAATCGCTTCTCCCGGGTGACGGACGCCCTGGACGACCCGAGACGGCTCCTCACGGTTCTCCGGCGAATGGGCGTCACGCACTTGCTCATCGACCGGACGGAGGGCAGCGGCGCTCGGGTCTCCCTGTCGGCTCTCGCGACGTCGTTTCGGAGGCTGCCGGCGCCGGCCGGCACGGCCCTCTTCACACTAGGGGAGGAGAAGCGGCGCTCGTCCGTCCCGTCGGCACCCCAGCCGTGAAGCAACACGCGGGACGCCGAGGTCTCCGAAGCCCTCCCCCGCCCCGCGGGACTAGCCTCGGATATCCTCCCGGCCAGGATTCCTTCGGAGGGCAAGATGCCCGAGACCGTCGTCCTCGCCACGGTCCTTCTGCTGACCGCCATCGGTCAGCGCTTCAAAATCCGGGGACCGCGGATTGGAGTCCTCGTGGTCGCCTTCGTGATGCTTGCGGTCGCTGTGTTCTGGATCGCCACTTTTCCGCGCGCCTGAAAGCCGGCAACCAGTTTCGGACAGGCGTGCCCTGCTCGGGCAACCGGCATAGCCGTTGCGCAGGATGCGGATGGGGCTCACGCGCAGCGCGCGCCAGGCCGGAATCCCGCAGGCCATCAGGCTCGCCGCCAGGAGCAACACGGCAACCTCGGCGTAGGTCGCCGGATCGAGAGGACTCATCTCAAACAGGAGGCTCGACAGGTACCGTGTGGCGATGGCGGCTCCCGCGAGCCCCGCCGCCAGCCCGAGACCCGTCAGCGCCAGACCGTGGCGCAAGACGAGTCCGAGGACGTCGCCGCGGCCGGCTCCGAGCGCCAGCCGCAGACCGATCTCGCGCGACCGCCGGCCCACCTCGTCGGAGATCACGCCGTAGCTTCCGATGATCGCCAGGAGCAAAGCGGTCGCCCCGAACAGGGCGACCAGCGTCGTTCGAAACCGCGGCTGCGCAACCGAGTCGTAAACGAACTGTGTCATGGGCTGAATGTCCGCCAGGGGCAACGAGGGGTCGAGCGCCCGGACCTCCCGGCGCAGCGCCGCGGCGAGCTCCTCCGGCCCCCCCTTCGTGCGAATGGCGATGTACGCCGCCCACCAGGGGTCCTGCTCGAAGGGTACGTACATCCCCGGTTGGCAGGGAGCTCCGATCCCGTCCCTCATGACGTCGCCTACCACTCCCACGATCTGGTGCGGAACGTTTTCCTTGAAGCCGAACACGAGCCTCTTGCCGATCGGATCCTCCTCCGGGAAATAGCGCTTCGCGAACGCGGAGGAGACGAGGCACACCCTCGGAGCGGTCGCCGCGTCCATGGCGGAAAATAGCCGACCCTTGAGCAGCGGCACCCGGAGCACACGAAAGTACTCGGGCGTCGAGGCCGTGTAGTTCGCCGTCCGATCGTTTCCCGCCTTTTCGGTGGCCCTGCCCTCGATCGTGAAGGCGAAATTCAATCCGCCTCCGGTCAGCGGCAACGGCAGGACGGCCGCGACGGCCTCGACCCCAGGCTGCGACTTGAGGCTCTCCACCAGCCGGCCGTAGAACCCGATCCACTGCTCGGGCTTCGAATACTGGGCCCGAGGAAGCGAAATCCCCGAGGTGAGCACGTTGGCAGGGTGGAAGCCCAAGGGCACCTCCTGCAAGCGCAGGAGGCTGCGGGTCAGCAGCCCGGCGGCGATCAGCAACACGAACGACACAGCCGTTTCCAGGACGACCAGGAGGCTGCGCAGCCGGCGCTTGCCGCCGCCCTCGCCGGCAGTACCAAGGTGCTTCCGCACGGCGCCGCAGCTCGGACCGACGGTTCTAGTCCTCTGGATCCTGCCCCGTGTGGAGAGAGAGCTCGTCCGCGGTCGCGTCGAAGTGGAAGAGTTGCCCGTACCTTCCCCAGCTCACGATCGAGCGGAACAGATCCGGGATGGCGTGGCCGGGCAGGCGTTCCGCCAAGAACGAACGAACATCCTCGCCGGGACGAACCACGTCCGGCTCCTCGGCCAGATAGCGCACGAGCGCGGCGAATATTCCGAGCGTCAAGAGGCGCTTTCGGAAGAGCATCCGCTTCTCCGCCGGCGGCGCCGCGACCATCTCGCGGCCGAGCGGTGTCATGCGGACGATGTCCCCCGGCGTCTCCGCCAGGTTCAGCATCTCCGCCGCTTTGACCACCGAGATCGTGTGGCCGAAGTCGTAGTCCGTGACCGCGTCGAGCTCGAAGAGATCCTGCTCCCCGCCATGGTCGCTCAGGATCTCGAGCAGACCCAGCACTTCGCTCGGGCGTGCGTTGGGAACCGGCCGAATCGGACCGACCGTCGGGCGGCCTCCGGGGGAGGTCACGAGCTTCTCTTCCGGCAGGTGAATGCCCGTCACGATGTCGTGAATCTCCTCGACCATGCGGAGAAACTCGGGATGGCGGTACTCTCGGGGATGCGGGAGCGTGTTGACGATCTCTTGGCGGATCGAACCCGGGTTCGCGCCCATGATCACGATCCGGTCTCCCAGGTACACGGCCTCGTCGATCAGGTGCGTGATCATCAGGATCGAGGAGAGTGTGCTCCCCCGATCCGCCCAGAGCCGGTAGACCTCTGCCCGCAAGAGCTCGGCCGTGAGCACGTCGAGGGCCGAGAAGGGCTCGTCCATGCAGAGAAGCTCCGGCCCGCCGACGAGCGCGCGGGCGATGCCGACTCTCTGCTTCATGCCTCCCGACAGCTCCTTGGGAAAGGCCCGCTCGACGCCGGAAAGCCCGACCTGCTCAATCGCGTGACCCACCTGGAGACGGGCGTCCTCCTCGTCCAGAGGCGCGCCGTTTAGCCCCACACGCACGTTCTCTTCGACGGTGAGCCAGGGAAACAGCGCGAAGTTCTGAAAGACCACGGCGGCGCCCGCGTGTATTCCTTCAAGCGGCCTTCCGTGCGCCTTCACCGACCCCGAGGTGGGCGGAATGAGGCCGATCAAGATCCGCAGGAGCGTCGACTTGCCGCATCCGGAGGGTCCCAGCACGGCCACCGTTTCGCCTTTGCGAACGGCGAAGTCGATGCTCTGGAGGACGACGCGGTCTCGGCCCTCGTCGTCACGGTAGGTCTTGGTCACCCCCTCGGTTTGCGCGATCGGCGGCTCGGGCGCCGGGCGGGGCCAGTTCGATCCGCTCATCGGTTCAGCGCGTAACGCGACTCGGCGAGCCGGTACAGGGGCCGCCACACGACCCGGTTGATCAAGATGAGGGCAAACGACATGGTCAACACGCCGGCGGCGAGCAGCGGGAAGTTCGCCGCTTGCGTCGCGCGGGTGATCGTCGATCCCAGACCGAAGGTGGCCAGGGTCTCTCCTCGGAAGTTGAGCGTCTCGGCGACGATCGAGGCGTTCCAAGCGCCTCCCGCTGCCGTGATCAGCCCGGTCACGAGGTAGGGAAACACCGCGGGAAGGAAGAGCTTCTGCCACCGCTGCATGCCCCGGACACTATAGGTATCGGCGGCCTCCTCCAGGTCGTGGGGAACCGCGCTCGCTCCCGCGAGCACGTTGAAGAGCACGTACCACTGGGCTCCGAGCAGCATGAGAACGGAGGCGACGACAGTAAAAGGCACGCGCAGAGCGAGCAGGACCCCAGTGACGAGAGGAAAGATCATCGGGGCGGGGAAGGAGGCGATCAGTTGCACCACCGGCTGGAGGCGCCGCGACCAGCTGGGCGACCGACCGATCAGGATCCCCGCCGGAACGGCCCAGACGGTCGCTAAGGCGAGAGCCCCGGCGGTCCGGAGAAACGTCGCGCCCAGCGCGGCCGCCAGCATCACCCAGTCTCGTGGCGGCAAGGAAAGGAGCAGATGCACGAGCCGAAAGCAGCCCCAGGCGGCCCCCACCGCCGTCGCCCCTGCGACCGCCACGAGCGCCGTCTTTCGAAGCGAAGCCGCCCGGCGTTCGGCGCCCGGATCCTCCGGTTCGCGGGCGGCCCGCGAGAGAGCGCCGCCCTCGACTCCCCTCTTGGCATGCCGCGGCCGCCGCAGGCGCCGCAGCAACGCAGACCGACGCACGAGATCGAGAACCCAGGACTGCGGCTTCTCGGCCGAGGCCAGGTCCTCCAGCCGGAACCGCTCCGACCAGGCCACGAGCGGCTTCCAGAGGAGCTGATCCACGGCGACGATCATGACCGACATCGCCACGATGGCCCAGAGCATCGCCCTCCCGTCGCCCTTCTCGATCGCGACCGCCATGTAGGAGCCGATCCCGGGAAGCCGGAAATCGTGAGTCCCGAGAGTGAACGCCTCGTTCACCGTCAGGAAGAACCAGCCGCCGGCCATCGACATCATCGAATTCCACACCAGGCCGATCATCGCAGAGGAGACCTCCACGGTGCCGAACGTCCGAAACCACCCGAAGCGATGGATCCGCGAAACCTCCCGCAGCTCATCCGGAATCGCGCGAAGCGATCCGTAGAAGGAGAACACCATGTTCCAGACCTGGCCCGTGAACATCATCAGGATGCAGGCGAGCTCCAACCCGATGTTGGAGCGAGGAAACAAAGCGACCATTCCCAGGACCAACCCCGGCAGAAAGCCCAGCACCGGAATCCCCTGACCGATGTCGAGCAAGGGGATCATCACCTTTTCCGCCCGGCGCGAGTGGGCGGCGACAGTCCCGTAGACCAGCGTGAAGAGCAGGGAGAGAAGGTACGCGGCAAAACCGCGCGACAGCGAGAGCAACGTGTAGCCGGGAAGGGCCAGCGGATCGAGATCGATCGGCGTCGCGGCGCGCATGGGCGCGCTCCAACGCTGGGCCAGGAGCACGACACCGCCCACCAGCGCGGCCAGAGCGGCGATCAAGAAGATGTCGATCGCGAACCCGGCGGCCCCCGGGAGCGGAGCCTCCTCGGCGGCGGCCTCTCGAGCGGTCGCCCCCGGAAGAAGGATCGGCACGGCAGAAGATTATCGGGGCACCAAAGTTTCAGATGCAATATCGAAATCGACGCATCCGCATGTTCCCACGTCGCCGATCCCCTGCCCGACACAGGGATATTCTTCGAGTCATGGCGAGGGGCCCGATCGCTGAGTCCTGCTGCCCGAGCGACGGATCACGTAGAAACGCGGCGGCGGCCAGCGGGATCGCTCCGTGAACGCCGACAGACCCCCCGTCTGGCTCGCGGCGGGGCTCCGAACCCCGTTTGCTCCGGTCGATGGGCCGCTCGCCGGCCGCGATGCGCTGAGCCTAGCCGTCCCGGTCGTGCAGGAGATGGAGCGCCGAGCTTCCGGTCCTGTGGACCTCGCCGTCTGGGGGTCGGTCGCCCTCAACCTCTCCTATAGCAACCTCGCCCGTGAGATTTGGCTCGAGGCGGGCCTCGATCCACACGTGCCGACATTCACGACGATCCTGCAGTGCTGCACCAGCATGATGGCCGCCTTCGAGGCTGCCGGCATGTTGCGAGGCCGGAGCCTGGCCCTGGCCATTGCCGGCGGATCCGAAAGTATGAGTCGCGTGCAGGTTGGGCTCAACCCGGATTTCTCGGTCTGGCTCCGTAGGGTGATCCGGGCGCGAACCGTGGCGCGGCGGTTGGAGGTCCTGCGAACCCTCCCGCTTCGGGATGTGAGCCTCGACGTGCCCGAGGTGAAGAACCGTGCGACCGGCAAGAGCATGGGCGAGCACTGCGAGGAGATGGCGAAGGCCTGGAAGATCGGCCGCCGCGAGCAGGACGAGTTAGCGCTCGAAAGCCACCGCAAGGCGGTCGCCGCGCAGCAGAACAGGCGGGTGCACGATCTCGTTCCCGTCGATGGCATGAGCCTGGACGGATTCCCGCGGCCCGGCGCCTCGCTCGAGAAGCTCGCGGCCCTGAAGCCGGCTTTCGATCGCGTTCACGGGACGATCACGGCCGGGAACAGCTCGCCACTGACCGACGGCGCCGCCGCGGTCTGGGTCGCAACCGAGGAGGGGTTGGCCCGTCTGCCCGCCTCCGTGCCTCGCGTGCGCCTCGTCGATTTCGAGACGGCGGCCGTGGACATCTTCCACGAAGGGCTCCTGATGGCCCCGGTCGTGGCGATTCCGCGTCTGCTGTCGCGGCACTCCCTGACCTACGAGGATGTCGCCTTGTGGGAGATCCACGAGGCTTTCGCCGCGCAGGTCTTGTGCAACCTGGCGGGCCTCGAAGATCGCGACTATGTGAGGGAGAAGGCCGGCGTTCCCCATACCTTCGGCCGGTTCCCTCGCGAGCGGGTCAACCCGAACGGCGGGAGCATCGCTCTGGGCCACCCCTTCGCCGCCACCGGGGCACGGATTCTGAGCCAGGCGGCGCAGGAGCTGGCCGAAATGCCGACCGGGAGCCGGGCCGTCGTCAGCGTCTGCGCGGACGGCGGATTGGGAACGGCCGCGTTACTCGAGAACTGACGGGCCCTCACCGTGAGAGGGATGGCGATGACGCTCGTCGGCCCGGGCGCCAGTCGAGCCACTCTGACGCCAGGGAGTTCGGCGTGAAAGCCTGGTCACGGTGCGCGAGTCCCTGGCGGGCGATAGGATCTCTTCAGGAACCAGCACGATGACGCTCAGGGTCGGTTCGACCAACCCGCACGGATCGAGCCACGCCCTGCGCCCCGTGCGGCCGACGGGCTCGAGGTGGGTTCCCCAGACCGCCGTGACGACGTTTTCAACGGCGTGGAGTTCCTCGACAGCTCCCGTTCGACCGCAAACCATTGGGAAGATGGCCAGTGGCGGTACTTCATCGATGGCGATGGCCGAAAGTTCCTCGAAGGGATGGATCTGCGCGATATCTGAGCAGACTACCGGCGCCGGCGACGCTCGGACCAGCGCCGTAGCCGTCGATTGAGATCGAGAAGCGACGGACGCGCAGTTTCGACACGGCGTCTCTCTCCGGCCTTTTCGGGACAATCTTGATCGGTGCCTCTCGGGCCGCCTATCAGGCTCTGGCTCCGCCGCGAGCGACGCGGAGCGGAGGGAGTCCGCTGCGACGGCGGGTTAGGACGCCGCCTGCCGTCAGGACCGCTGCCCATCGATCAAGGAGTGGGCCCGGTCTCGGACGTCGCTCGGCAAGGCGCGAGCCCTTCGTGTCACGGTATCGAGGTGGACCGCAACGAGAACCGTCCTCGCGGCCACCGCTCCTGTTTCGTCGTTCTTCATCTCGTGAGCGAAGCGAATGGCCTTGTCCTTCACTTCGAGGATAGTCGACGAGACCGTGACCACATCACCGGGGTACAGCTCATGCTTGTATTCGATGTGCTGCTCGACACCCGCCATCCCGATGCTCTCGCTGCGCAGACGTGCTGGCGTAAGCCCCATGGCGGCGAAGAGCTGCCACGTCGCCTCATCGAATTTAGCTACGTACCACATGACATTCATGTGCCCCATGTGGTCACACTGCGACGGGTAGACCGCTCCACGGTAGGTAACGAGGGCCGTCACGAGTCGGGGCCGGCTGAGTCGGCTTCGCCTGGCGCGTCGCCCAGGGGCGCGGGGGGCAGCGGCGTCGCGAAGAACCGAACCACCAGCACAATAAGCACCGTCATGACCGCCACCGTAAAGGCCAGGTTCCGCCCACGCCACAACCCCACGAACCATTCTCGAAACTCCTCCGCAAGGACATTCGCCTTTCCACCATAGAGCTCCAGGTCATGAACATATTTCTTCGTTTCGAGCGGATCGTAGCCAAGAGGATTGGGAGGCGGGGGACTGGCGCTGATGTAGATGATGATGGCGCCAGCGAAACCTGCCGCGAGGATCGCGGCGGTCAGGCGCCTGAGGCGTCGCTGCGACACGGGCGCTGGAGAGTTCGTGTCACCCACCATCCCTAGTGTAAAGCTCCGTCCGGTCCGTAGTTGAATGACCCTTCGGGGCTCGACTCGAACCATTCTCGGAGCCCGAGAATGCGCATGAGATCGTCGTCGCAACGCCTCGCTGCGGCGAGATCTGGAACGCCTATGCCGATGTGGCCGATGAATCGAGTGCACCGCTTGCGGCGCGCAAGCACGCGAGTGACAGTCCGCCGCAACGCCATGTTAGGCGGCGGTTTCGGGCGCGTTGGCTTTGGCATGGGTTACGATTTCGTACTTGATTCCTTCGGGGTCTTTGAAGAAGAACGCATAGTAGCCGGGTGGTGTGTATCCGGGATATTCCCTTGGCGGAGCGACGATGATGGCGCCGATTGCCTCGATTTCGTGATGAAGGCGGTCGACCTCTGCTCGCGAGTCGGCCCGGAAAGCGAGGTGGCGAAGGGCGCCGGGCCTGCGCCGATGAACGGCTTCTTGGCGAAGGGCGGTTCTAGGCGAGGAGAGAGCAAAGGAGAGCCGCTCGTGGCTGTATTCGATTACAAAGAAGTCGTGCTTTTCGATAACGGAGCTGCTGCGGCTCTCTTTGCTGAATCCGAGAATCGGAAGCAACCGGTCATAAAACGGCGCTGCAATAGCCATATCGCGCACCGTTATCTGAATGTGATCGATGATTGGTTTCACGTCGCTGGCAACCTTATCAATCTCGCCGTCACGACTCCCGCCGCCGGCTCATCATCGGGGGGAACCGACCAAGCACTGCCTTCTCCCTGAGCAGTAGCTCTTGAGATGATGCCGCTCATCACAAGGTTGGCGAACGAGAAAATGCAGGAAGAGCAAGACCTGATTGAGACCCTTCATCGGTATTCCTCCGATCAATGAGTCAGTCGCGTCACGACATGTCTGCCTAACGGGCTGCGCTTCAGCGGCGAACGCCAGTGCGGCCTCTGCCGCCGCAGATGCTCGAAGTGCCACATTGCCCTAACTCGAGTCCGCCTTTGGGATCGCACAGCCTACGAGCCACGTCAGGCCCAGCCAGGAAAATGCCTAGGCCGCCGCCATTCCTCGCACCTCGTAGCGAAGCTCAACCACGCCGCTCTCGTAGGCTTTGACCTCCGCCAGGTGCAGGGCGACGTCTCTGTCGAGCTTCTCGAAGAATGGGATCCCATCACCAATCAAGATCGGGAGGATCGAATAGCGAAGTTCGTCGGCTAGCCCGAGACGAAGACATTCCCCGGAGACTGCACCGCCTCCAACAAACCAGATGGTACGGAACGCGGGCCGCAGGCGACCATTCACGAACTGCGCGAGATCGCCTGAGTAGAACTCGACCGTATCCCGGGTCCGCGGCAGCTCGCGACGAGTGAGGACGAAGGTGGGTTTGTCGCCGTACGACCACCGCAGCCCTTTGGCCTCAAAACTCAACGCGGTCTCATATGTTCGCGATCCCATGACGTAGCAATCGATCGTCTTGAGGAACGCTTCGACGGATCCTGGGTCCATGGTGTCCCCGCCTACGAATTCGTCTGAGGTGTCGAGCCAGTCGACGCTCCCATCCTTTCGAGCGATGAAGCCATCGAGGCTCGCCGCCATGTGGATCGTCACGCGAGAATCAGCGTTTACCATGGTTTCGCCCTGACGCCGGTGGCGACGGCTCGTGCCAGTCTTCGAGAGACTCGCTCCCGGTGGCTCTTGAGTACATGACGTGCGAATCTACGCCGGGCAAAGCAGGCACCGAAACCAACCCCCAGCCCGAGTCCGCCTAACGGGCGGCGCGTCGGCGGCGAGCGAAGAGCCGAAGGTGATGAGCGAGTTCGTTGCACGCGCGTGTTCGGCCTCACCCAACTTTCGAGCCTACGACCAGCGGCTGGAAGAATCTGTCGTCGATCCGCCGAACGGCTCGAAACCCCGCCTCATTCATGAGGTCGACGAGGAGCGAAACGGGTATCGCGTAATACTGGGATCTCATCACATGGACGGCGCAATCGGACCCGCCAGCGTCCCCGAGAAAATACATGGACAGATCGTAAATCGAGTCGTGAACTTCCCACACCTGAAAGACCAGGAAACGTCGCCTGCCATCGGTTCTCGGCCCGTAGGGTACGACCTTCGTCCCGACGCACTCCGCAGGATAGGAGTCGCGAACCGACATCAGAACTCCGCCGCTCGGAGTAGGGCAACGGTACATCTCCCCAAAAACCACGCGGATTTCCTCCATCGGAAAGCAGATGCGGAACCGAGTTATCGCACGCGATTACCAAGTCGAAGGGTTCCCGATAGGTCGAGGAAAGGGTCCTCAGGTGCAAAGCTCGGCGGAGAAAAGCTCGGAGGCAGGTCAGCCTTTCTCGAGGGTTGACGTGGTTTGGCGGGGCCGACGGAACGCGAAGCCGAAGGCTCCGCCCCTAAACCAAGGCGGCTGAAGAGGCGAGGATCTCGTTGGCCGCGTCCTTGTCCGTGCCGGCTCCCGACGAGCCATCGCCGAGTGCTTGCTGTCCCCCCCGAAGGAGTGGAGGCTCCCCGGGTTGCGCTCGTCGCGACCTGGGGGGGCAGGGCTGGCGAAAAGATGGTCCGGTCCATCGGGCCTCCCACCCGGCCAGCTCAAGATCGACCGACCTTCGACCCGCTGCGCAAGGACGTGAGGTGCCAGAGACTCGTCGCCGGCGGGAAGTAGGCCCGCCTCGTTCCCTCTCAAGCGCGGCGTCCCTCGCTATCGCTCGAGATGACTCGATACATGTACGCACGATCGCCCCCGGCGGCTTTCCGCGCCAATCCGGGGCAATTGTCCCAGGTGATCACTCCGAATCCGGCCGATTCGGGACGTAGTTCCCATTGTTGGGCGGCGTTGCCGGCGCCATCGTAGGGTCGAAAGGAGAGATCACATGCTTTCACACGACTACTCGTATGCCAACGTCCTGCAGAACTCGCTCAAGGTCGCCTGGACGGAGCGCCAGGTTCTCGAAGGCAGAGACTTCGACTACTCCAAGCGGTTTCTTCCCAATCGACTCTCGGGAGTGGACGAGATTCGCTGCCTCAACGACCGCGACAAGCTCAAGCTGAATCAGATCATGGGCAACGCGTATTGCCACATCTTCGCCTACGTGGAGGAGTACATCATTCCGCAGGCCCTGGAAGCCGCCCAGAAGGACATTTATGGCGACGAGACCCGGTTGCGTACGCTGCTGCGCTTTGCCGAGGACGAGTCGAAGCACCAGGAACTGTTTCGACGCTCGACGGCGCTGTTCGAGAAAGGCTTCGGAGTCAAGTGTGGCCTGATCCCCGGCCGTGAGGAGGTCGCCCGCGTGGTGCTCAGCAAGTCGCGGCTCTGCAGCTACCTGCTGACCAGCATGATCGAGTGGTTCACGCAGTTGCATTACGTCGAGCACGTGCGCGATCGGGGCGAGCTCGACGGACTGTTTCGTGACCTGGTCAAGTATCACTGGATGGACGAGGCGCAGCACGCGAAGATCGATTCGCTCCTGATCGACGAGATCACCCGGGAGATCGGCGAGGAGGATCGCGAGGCGGCCGTCGACGAGCTGCTCGAGCTCGGCGGCGCGGTCGACGGACTGCTGTCGCAGCAGGCCGACCTGGATCTCGAGAGCCTCGAGACTGCCATCGGACGTACGCTTTCGGAGCAAGAAAAAGCGGAGATCAAGCGCAATACCCATCGCGCCTACCGCTGGACGTTTCTCGTCTCCGGACTGGAGCATCCGAATTTCGTCCGGATCGTGAGCGAGCTGACCCGCAGAGGGCCGGCGAAGCTCGAGGCCGTGGCCCGGGCGCTGTCGAACTGAAGGGCGCATGAAGCTGACGGGCGCGTCAGCCTTGCGGCTGTCGTCCTGGCGGCTGGCTGCGAGGCCTGCCGGCCGCCAGCGCGCCCGCAGCTTTTGCGTCGCCCGCTAGGGCCGGAACCCCCGGTCTCGCGCGAAGACGATCGCCTGCGCCCGGGTCCACACGCCGAGCTTGTCGAAGAGGTTCGAGATGTGGTTGCGGACGGTCTTCTCGCTGATCGTGAGGCGCTCGCCGATGTCGGCGTTGGCGAGCCCCTCGGTGATCAGCACCAGGACTTCGCGCTCGCGAGCCGTGAGGCGGGCGAAGGCGGAGTCCTCTTCGCGCGGGGCCGGGAGGCCCGCGAAATCGAGGACGACTTCCCGAAAGCGCTCCCACGCCGGCTCGTCCTCGAGAAGGATGTGGTTGCGGGAGTCCAACTCGACGAACTGTGCTCCTGGGATTCCGGCGGCCAGTTGGCGTGCTTCCGAGATGGGACAGACCTCGTCATCGCGGGAGTGGATGACGAGCGTCGGCGCCGCGATCGCGCCGAGCAAGCTGGAAACGTCGACCTTCGAGCGAGCCTCGAGGAGCCTCGCCGCCATTTCGCCGCTGCTGGTCCGGCGGCACAGCTCGTTGTACCAGCCGATTTGCGCTTCGCTGGCTCCGGGAATGAAGCGCGACGTGAAGACCTGGCGGAACACCGGATTCTCTTTTCCCCAGCCGACCCTCATCAGCTCCAGCATCGCGCGGTACTGGCGCTCGCCCACCGAATCGCCGCGCTGCGCCCAGCCGCGGGCGTAGCCACCGTAGAGAACCATGCGCGAGACCCGCTCCGGATGGCGCGCGGCGTAGGCGACGCAGATCGCTGCGCCGGACGAGATCCCCAGCAGCGCCAACGGCTCCTCGACTCCCGAGGCGGCCACCACGTCCTCGAGATCTCCAAACCAGCGGTCGAACGATAGCTCGTCGACGTCTCGGTCCGTCAGCCCGCAGCCGCGTTCGTCCCAGCGCAGGAATCGGAAGTGGTCGCCAAAGAAGCGGATCCAGTGCCCCCAGACCGGGCTCTCCAGTTCGTACTCGAGATGGCTCAGCCAGTTCGCCGCCTTGACCAGGACCGGGCCCGCGCCGATTTCGGCCCAGGCGAGCTGCACACCATCTTCCGTGCGCAGGTAGCGGACGCGCTGACGAAGTTTCGTGTCCATCGCCGTCGGACCCCGAATTGTAGCTATATGGGCGAAGTACTCGCCGTCCCGATCGGTCCTCCTTTGGGTCTACCAGACGCCGGAATCAGCCGATACTTGACGCGCTGCATTCTCAGTCCCGGCCCGAGGCGCGTCCAGTGAAGAAGTGATAGTCCGCGTCCAATGGCCCGCAGCCCGCGTGACATGCTCCCTGCCGAGAGGTTCGATTCCAGGCTGCCCTCCGTCCGCTGGAGCCCGGGGTCTCAGAACCACATGCTTGGCCGTGTCATTGTCCGTGTTCTGTCCGTGAAGCCACGTCCGCTGACGTTCATCCAGCCGACAGGCGACGCGATGTCAGGAATGGCGCAAAGCACGGCGGAGAAAGGCTCGGAACCACATCGACCCTTGTCGAGGGTTCACGTGGATATGGCGGGGCCGACGGGACTCGAACCCGAAGGCTTCGCAGCTAACTCAAGGCGGCTGAAGGGGTGATGCCTCCGTTGGCCGTGTCTTTGTCAGTGTCTGTTCGCCGTCGATAGCGGGCGCGGCTCCCCGAACAAGGTCCCTTCGCGACGATTAGCGGAGGTGCTAGGCTTCAGACATTCCTTGAGCGGCACACCGACTCAACCCACTCCTCCGCCACCTGCGCCGAACACGCCGACGACCGAGCCGGTGCCTCCGACATCTAGCAGCGCTCGTTCCTTCCAGATTACGGGTGGGGCCCCTCGACTGCTTCTGGGCTGGTGGATTTTCAGGAAATGGGCTTGGCGGAACACCGCGGGAGCCGTTTACGTCGCCGTGCTCTATTTCGTGGCCGCTGTCTTCTGGGGCGTCGCATCTGGCAACCCATATCGACCACCTCAATGGGTTTACTCGGGCCTACCGCGTAGCGCTGGTGTCGCAATCGTCTGGCTGCTCTTAATCTGCGAGCTTCAGCTAACCCAATTCATTGGGTTCCTCTTCTACGTGGCATTCTTCTGGATCTGGCTCCCGTTTCATCTCGCGGGAGCACGTTCCCAGCGACGCAAAGCAGCCGCTGGACAGACCAATCGAAGCACCAAGCTTTCAACGAGTCTTCGGCTCTGGCACGTTGCTGGTCTCGCGCTTTTGCTCGCCGTGGTCGTTTTCTGGCCGCTGCCCTCTCGGCTTTTCGCAGGAATTGCGGCCCTGGTCGGGTTAATTCCGGCGGCGCTACTGATCAAGCGGGCCTGGGTAGTGGCGATGTCTCCTGCTGATTGGGTGGTCGGATTGAAGGGCCGGGCGGCGGACGCCTATCAGAGATGGAAGGCGGAATCGGAGAGGGTAGAAGCAAGAGGGAATGTGCTAGCAGCGAGCGCAACAGTCCTCCGGGCACCAGCCAAGGTCGTCAGATTCCTCGAAAAACCAATCAACTATCGCGTCGTCCTTCGTACAAGCGCGATCTTCTACTTTTTCGGGCTCATCGCGATTCTTCTGCTCTACTTGGGCTTTGAGGCGGCGCTTTGGTTGCGCGCCCTAGCGGACGAAAAGGAGCTAGCCGCTGCGTTCGGGGGAGGAAGCCTTCCCAACATTGTGCTGATGTCTCTGACCTGCTCGTTGGGAATCGTGGGTCAATGGTTGATTAATGTTTCGCGCCTCGGCATGCCGGGTAATGTGGTCATCGTGACAAGCAGACTTATCGGACTGGTTGGGTCTGGCATCCTCATAGCCGGCTTCCTCTCCCACTACTCGACGGACGTGTCCAGGTTAGAGCGACCCTCTCCGCCGAGCAAACCCGACGGCGGCGAGTCCGGTGCGGCCACAGGTTAGGGCGACACGTGGCAATTCCGCTGCATCAGGGCACAAGCTTCTCCTCGGATCTCTGCTCGCTACCCAATAGAACACCGCGGTTCTTCTCAAAGACAGCCCGGACCTTGGAACCGAGCTGCTTCCGGTTCCGAACGAATTGAACATTCTTGTGGATGTCGAAGTGAATCTGTGTACGAAGCTTCGGATCCAGTACGCTATTCTCGCTCGCCACGTAGATTACCGGTTTACCCGCTCCCTCGGCATACCCCGCTTCAAAATAGCAAGAGGGTCGCTCGTCGGTGAGATCCGCCACCAGGAATTGCGCCCGCTCTATCTCGTCCTTGATCCGCCGTACTAATTCATCGAGAGGGTATTCCTTGTCGATTCGGATGCCGAAGCAATCGAGTTGATTGAGAACCGTGTTGATGACTTCGAACCTGGCTTCGTATTCCGCGTAGACCCGCTGCTCCTCCTGCGTCCCCTCCTCCTCACCCTGGATCGGCATGATCACGAAGACTCTGGTCTTCGTCTGAGACAAACCACGCTTGGCTTTGGCCTCGAAAGTCGGGAAAAGATTCCGTTTTCTTGCGCTTGAACCGTTCAAACGGTATCCCACGCTTCTTGTCGTATCGCTCCAGCGTGCGGTAGATCTCAAGATCCGCGACCGGAACCGTCTGGACCTTCTTGCCCCAACTCGTCTGGATAGTCCCGGTCTGAAGGTAGGGAATCACGTAGTCGGATAGCACCTGTGCTTCCGTACGGTTGTACACCAGCTTTGTCTTGTTGCTGCGAAGTGCTAGAACGTGGAAGAACTGCATTGGGTCATCATCCTCCGCAGCGGCGAGTGGAAGCGAGTCCGCTGCACGCGCGTGTTAGACGGCCTTTGATGCCTGATCATGGTGACGTGCCCTGCGCAGGAAGGCAAAGGTTGGCGCAGCCACCACTAAGACCACCAGCGCCAGAATGGTCGTGTACAGAACTAGGAACCCAAAAGTCTCTTGAGCCGAGGCATCGTGCGGATCTGAGCGCATCACGAGTCTGAAGAGTAGGCCATCAAGCCAACCAAGCATGCGACCACCCAGGAGACGTGCGTCAAGCTCGAAGAGAGCTGTCAGAACTAGCCAAGAGGCTGAAGCCACCGCCAAGACGCCAGTGGTCTTGCGGATAGCGGCGGTGAGCTTCACGGCCTCTCCCAGCCGTCTAACGGGCGGCGCATCACCTGCGAGCGACCAAGCGAAGCGAGGCGGCGAGTCCGGTGCAACGGCATGTTAGGCGCCACTCCCATTCGCAGTATCAGTTGTTCGTGTCTTCAACAATTCGTGGCGTTTGAAGGTCGCTCTCGACGCCCGCTGCGCGATGAGAAGTATTCCGACCCACATAAGAAGTTGCCAAAGGCCGTAGGTTCGGCTGCCGACCAGAACCCAGGTGGCCATTGCGGCGGTCGCGATCAGCAGGAACACGGCGACAACCCGCAAGCGAGTTAGCCAGAGAAGGGCAGCGGGGATTGCCAAGGCTGCAGCCGCCGCTGCTGCCACCCATCCGGCGCGCCGATTTGCCACGATGACAAGCAACGCAACGAGCAGAATAGCGACACTCATGTCGCGGAGGACGAGACCCGCCTCTGTCGCGTTATCAAGCGGGCCGAAGAAGCGAATTGCCGGGCCTCGGTAACCCTGCGCTCTCTCGAGCTCTTGCTGTCTCTCAAACACCGACGTGCCCTAAATCCTGGCGCTTAACGGGCTGCGCGTCAGCGGCGAGTGAGGAGCCGAAGGCGACGAACGAGTCCGCTGCACGCGCGTGTTAGGCAGCGCTCCGAGAATCACCGTTTCAGCCTGGTGGCCTGAATCGTTACTGTTGTTTTAAGCTCGGATGCGGTTGGACCAGCCTTCAGGATCTGGGTAAAAGACGTGGGAGTGATGTTGGTGAAGACCTCCTGGCGGACAAGTCTCTTCCCCTTCTCCTCAGTCTCCTCGGTATAGATGAGGCTGTTGCCTTCCCATTTCGCAACGTTCTTGGAAAGCTGGCAGCCGCCCGGGTCATGGCTGGCGCACCAGATGAAGCGCTGGCCCTGCGCCTTTTCGTCCCACCACGCGACTCCCAGGCCGTGAAACTCTCCCGCCGCACCCTCTTCTTCGTACTCTTCGATTACGGAACCTCCGCCTGGACCTGCCCTCCACACCTCCCGACCTTGCCCAACGCCTCCGTTGGGCATCTCGGCGCTCGGTTCGTACTTCACGTGGATCGCCCACGTGCCGAGCATGAGGTGCTGCGCCTCGGGCCCGGGCACCTTTAGACTCACAGCGGGTGACGGCACCAGCGGTGCGGAAGACTGCAGCTCGCCATCTGTGGCGAGAGACAGATTCGGCTGGATAAGGGCAGCGACGGCGAAAACTAGAATCCCTGGAAATGCGCCGGATTTCATGTCACCTCCCACAAGCCGGTGCGCCGTGGCGTTCGAGACACCTCGCCGACTCCTGCGGCACGAGCTCGCTTGCCGCTGCCTAACGGGCTGCGCGTCAGCGGCGAGCAGAGCGAGCGTAGCGAGCGGCCCGAGCGAATGCGAGGGGTGCGAGTCCGCTGCACGCGCATGTTAGGCGTCGGCTGATGGTACGTCACGCCGGGTCCGTGATGGGCTGCCCACGAAGAGCTCTCTCAAGCTTATCCCCGCGAAGTGGTGACGTCTCGCCGTAGCCACCACGGAAGCTCGCCGAACCAGTAGCTTGACCCTCATGCCGATACGCAGCCGCTTCGGTGATTATGACGACGGCGAGCTTTTCGCCAGCCTGAAGAGCGCGTGGAGGCTTCCCCAGAGCCGGTTGCTCCTGAATGAAGCCGGTCGGCACCTGACCGTACCGTATCCTGTCGATCTTCACCGCGCCTTCAGCGCTCAGTTTCCAGACAGGCTGAGCGTTCGCATCGAACACGATGAAGTACCGGACCTCTGTTGGTCCGTCTAGCGTGTAGAAATTGGACTCATCGACACACGCGATCGCCAAAGCCCCGGCAATTAGAGCGGCCGGAAGGAATTTGGGCATAGCTCAACTTCCGACGCCTAACGGTCTGCGCATCAGCGGCGAGCGCCAGCGAGTCCGCTGCATGCGCGCGTTAGGCAGCACGCTACTTCACCCGCTCGTACCAAGATCGGGTACCGTCGTGATCGAGCTCGAGTCTTCCATCTGCCCCGAGGCCGAATCGCGTTCGCTCCTCACCGGGCGCCGAGGGCTGATTGCTAGTAATGACGTCTCCTGACACGGAGTAGGTCAGATTCATGATCTGACGACGATCAGGCAACTCGATCGAGTACTCGAGACTCCCGTCTGGACGGAAGTCCATTGTCACGCTCTGGAAATTCGCTGGACCCTCCGTGCGGACGAGACGCCACCGGCCGACCAGAGCTGACGTCACCGACTCGCCTCCTTCGGGCTGCCTAACATTACTTAGACAGCCTACGCCGTTCTCCGAGGCCTGCGCATCCAGTCCGCTATTCATCCAGGTCCGTATCGAGCCAGTCCGCGTGATCTGCCTCAGGGGGCATGAGTTGGCGTTCCCGGGGGCAGCGGGGAGTTGGGATAGTTAGACTGCGAGGTCAGTCGGAGAAGATCGGGCGGAGCCGCAACGCCGCCCTTTGCCCAAAGCAAGTCGGCGGGGCTGCGAACGCCGCGGCCTCCACGATTGAGAACGTGGGTGTAGATCATCGTCGTCTTGACGTCCCGGTGCCCGAGCAACTCCTGATTTGTCCCAATATCGTACCCCTCGGCGAACAGGCGAGTGGCGAAAGGTGTGACGGCCCGCCATCCTGAGGTCCCGGATCACCTGCTCGGGGCGGCCCGCTGGACCATACGACGCTCAGCCGAGTAGGGCTCTAACCCCCGCGCTCTCGGTCCGGGCCATTCGGCCTCAGCGCTACGAGCTTCGGTCGTCGATCCTGTTGCTGGAGGTACTCCTGCCTCCGCCGCAGCGCGTCTAGCTTGTCATCCCTGGAGGTAATGTTGTAGCGACCGAAGACGCTCGGCGTCTTATGCCCCGTGATGGCCATTGCGACGGACTGGTGCACGCCCCCACGAACGAGGTCGCGGACCGCGGTGCGCCGGAAGTCATGGAAGAGTTTGTTAGGCAAACCCGCGGCGCGGCACGCCTTGCGCCACCGCCGGCTGAAATTGAGTCGCGGCACGCCAAGGCGGTGGAAGACGTAGGGCGAGATACACCGCTCGCCCCGGAAGCCCTCGTACTCCCGCGCCTCCCAGCGGCGGCCGACCAGGGCGGCAAGCTCTCCGTCCAGCGGCAACACGCGCCCCTCGCCGTTCTTCGAGTCCAAGAGGCGTACTTCTCCCCCGGCTCGGTCCACGTGCTCCCACCGCAACCCCGCGATCTCGCTACGCCGCCAGCCTGTCAGGTAGGCGAATAGAGCCACGTCCCGCAGGTCCTCGGGGAGCCTCGCGAGGACGGCTTCGACCTCGGCTCGCTCGAAGAACCCCTGCCTTGCGTTGTTCTCCGGGAGCGACGGCACCCTGGGGCCGTAAACGAGCTTCCCCTCCTCCACGGCCAAGCGAAATGCCCGGCTCAGGACCTCCGTCTCGCGGTTGATCTTGGCGTTCGAGAGGCCGGCCTTCTGCCGCATCGTGATGTAGGCCCGCACCCTGTCCGGCGTCACGTTCAGAGCGCGTGTGTGTCCGAAGTGCTCCCGCACCGGCTTCAGGTGGCCCAGCGTCTGACGCAGGGACTTTATCTGTCGCTGGCGGTAGTCGGCCTCCGCAGCGTCGAGCAGCTGGTTGACGGTGACGCGCTCCTGATTCGGCCCGCGGAAGCGATCGATTCCGTCGCGGTGGTTCTCCGCCGCCCGCCGCCGCCTCTGGAGGAATTCGCGCGCCTTGTTCTCGTCGTCGGTCCGCGGACGTACGGCTTCTCGGATCTCGCCCCAGTCCCCGTTCGGCAGGGGGCCGTAGTACGCCGCGTAGAACCAGCGCCCGCGCTTGAACAGGCGCCCCCCGTTCATCTCACTCCTCGGGTCGGGGCCGCGACTCGCCGGGTTGCCCCCACGCCCACAAAAAAAGCACGCGCGCGACTACCGGCACAATTCAGTCGGCTCATCCGCGGCGCCGTGCTTCTAGGAACTGCTCGATCCGGCGGGGGTCGAATCGAAGGGCCCCCGCCCCCACCTCGACCGCAGCTGACCGGAGCTCACCCTTCGCCAGCCGATAGACCTCAGCCGTCGAGACGACCAGCAGGTCGGCCAACTGCTTGGCCGTCATCAGTGGCCGCGGGCTCTCGTCAATGGCGCCGGCTGGCGGAATGGAGAGCCGTAGTTCTGCAGTCCATCGCACCCGCTCAAGACCCGCGAACAGTTCCGGCAGATCCTCTCGGGCGACTTGCTCTGCAAGGGCCTCCAGCTCACCCAAGACGACTCCGAGACGGCGGCTACGCACGGCCGGAGACGTCGCGCTCACCGGCCCTCCGACACGGACAAGGACACGGACAGTCCTCCCGGACCCGCGTCCCGACGGGGTTCCCGGGGGTCTCTCGGGCCTGCAACCCGCGAGCCATGCCCACCGTGCTGGCTCCGAGTCTTCCCGACTCCACTTGTGGTCCTGCTGCTGCCCAAGCCCCACGCCTGGGGGTGGGCAACGGACGCGCTACTCGTCCGGGTCGTCACCGTCGCCTTCCGACCTATCCACCTCCTGGCTCTCGGAACCGCTCTCGCTCTCGGTGTTCTCGGGGCGCCAGTAAAGGATGGGCGACTTGGCTCCAGGGGCGCGTTTCGAGGCGATGGCATCGCCCTCCTCCAACTTGCTGATGGCGCGCTGGAGGGTCGAGCGCTTCTTCCCAGTCTCTGTCACGAGAGCCTCCATCGTCTTGGCCTGCCTCTCGTCGGTCGGCAGCATGTCCAGAAGTTGCTGGACTGCCTCATCGTGCTCGACCGCCACAGAGGTTCCGAGGACCTGATAGCCATTCGGGGTAAGTTCGATGAGGAGCTCGTCCGGCGTCTCGTCGAAACGGCTGAGCGCCTTGATCTGTCGGACGGTCGAGCGGTGTCCTCCCTCGGGCCGACGGATCGAGACGATCACGTCGACCTCCCCGCCGATCGCCGAGCTGCCTCGCGCAGCGTCCCCAACCGCCCCGCCAGCCTTCCGCTCGTGCCGGACGAAGACGACGGCCAGGTCGTGCTCGGCCGCTGCCTGTCGCAACGGCTCCACAGCGGCCGCAGTGTCGCCGGCGCTGTTCTCCGCGTCGCCCGGGAGTCTGGCCCATCGCGCGAGCGTGTCGACCGCGATGAGCTTTGCCCCGATCGTCTTCGCTCGCTTGATCGTCGCATCGATGACCCTCGCGTAGCTCGCCCTGTGCGTGTACGGCAGGGACAGGACCAGGAAGTCGTCCCGCCGCAGGAGATCAGCCCGGCGGAGCGTCTCTTTAAAGCTTACGTCCGACTGCTCAGTCAAGAAGACGACGGGAGTCTTGACCGTCGGCTCGTCCATGAAGGGCAGGCCGTCAAGTACCGCGCGGCAAAGGAACGAGACCCAGGTCGTCTTACCGGCCGCCTTGATCTTGCCGTCCACCTCGGTCAAGCACCCTTCCACAATCCACGGCCTCGCGATCCACGGGACCTCCTCGGGCGTCGTCTCCGCAATCTCCCGGGCCGTGCGGAACAGCAACTCGAGGCCGCCGGAGGCCACCGGCGCCACCGGGTCGGAGGGCCGGTATCGGCCCACGCTGCGTGCGATTGAGATCACCTCCGACGTCGGCAGGGGCGGCTCGCAGCGGCCTGTGTTCTCCGTGGAGAGCGCCGCCTCCATCGACTCGACCGAGAATCCGACCCGACGCATGGCTCCGGCCATCCGGGTCAGTGTCAGATTTCGCTGGCCCTCTGGAATCGGGGTCGGCGGCGCCGCCGGACGGCTCGAGCGAAGCCTTTCTGCTCCCCTCGCCCGCCTCAGAAGCCAGCCAGGCGCAGAAGCCGGATCGACCCCGTCGTTTGCCCACTCGTAGTGGTTGCCTGAGCAGTGCAAGCTCGGCGGCGCCACGAAGTAGGCGTCGTTGCCCCGCACGTCGATGCCTTTGGCGATCCGGCCTGTACTGCTCGGCACCCCGACGCCGTCGGCAGGGTACTGGAAGATGTAGTGCCGGCCGAGCGGGCGCCCGGTGCTGGACATCAGCGTCTTGGGAAATCCGCCCAAGTCGTTCTTCAAGTCATAGAACCGCACGCTCGCCGCGCCCCCGTCTTGGTCAACAGCGAAAATTTTCGACTGCATGCCAGTGGCCACGGCGATGTTGGCCGACGGCCACCGGGTCCACCAGTCCTCGATCTGGCGCTCGTCGGTCGTGGCGTCCAGGACCCCGTGCTCGCATCGCGGGTGCTTCCCCGGACTCCCGCAGGCGTCACCAGCCGGGCACGAGCAGCCGCTGCCGGCGGGCTCGTAGACTGGGAGCACCTTCCAGCCTCGCTTGGCGTACCGCAAGGCGGCCTCGAGAAGATGGTTCATGGCAGGACGTCCGTGCCGCTCATCGCCGGCGTATCGCGCGTCCGACGACACCGTTCTCCTGGCGCCACCGCTCGTGCGCTGCCGCGTCCGGGAAGCCGCAGTCGCGGGCGACCTGCTCGAGATCGTCAGCACCCATGGCTCCGGCACCGCTGCTCGCCGGCTCCGCGTACCGAAGGCCGCCGCGCAGACGTCGGACACGGGGGCGCTTTCGGCTCGATGACTGTTCACGCTTGATCGCGTCGGCATCACTTCGCTTCTCGACCATGAACATAGCTTCCGTGTTGAAGTATACGAAAGTGTGTTAACGGAAGGCAACACGAAAAGCACATTGCAATCGACTTATGCGTGTACTACTCTAATGGTCTGATGAAGAAGCCAGTTAGCGTCACTCCGCCGAAGGTAGCGACCTTGAAGTCGCTCCCTGATCGGGTTCGTCACCGACGGTTGAAGCTTGGTCTTTCCCAAAAGGCTCTCGCAAAGCGCGCCCGCACTACCCAAGCGACGGTCTCGCGCGTGGAGCTCGGGCGGGTCCGCGAGATTCGCCTGGGGACGCTCAAGCGGTTGGCTGACGCGCTCGAGGTCGGCGTCGGATTCCTCGTTGGTCGTCAGCACGACCGAAACGGCGACCTCTCGATCGCGAACCTCGCGGCTCTCCCCGCCCAGGAGCGCTTCGGCCCTGACACTCGACTCTCAGATCTGGCACCCGAGATTGTGGAGCTAGCGCGGCTGCTCGAGGACCTGAACCCCGAACAGGTGGAGGAAGTCGCACGCTTCGCACGCTTCCTCGGGCGGAACAAGGATCGCGAGGGCGAATGAAGGTCGCTCTCTACGTGCGCGTGTCGAGAAGGACCTCTCATTTCTTCGCAGCTCAAGTCGCCACTCGACGGACAACGAGCGGTAGCACTCGCCTCAACACCGATTCGTCGCGCCGGTCGAAGCCCGGCATCGCTCCGTAATGAGGTGGACGGCTAGCCCCGGTCCCCTCCACGAATCGCGGGCGGGCGCCGTCCGGTAAGCGATAGAACCGAACCCCGACGGGTCCCTTTGGTCGCGGCCAGTCCCCGACTGTGTCCGACCCGCGTCGCGCGAGGGTAGGGACTCCGCAGGCGCCCGCCTGCTGCCCAAACCCCCAGAGTGTAGGCTTGGGCAGCAGAAGCCGCGCGAGCCCGGGAGAGGGCACGACTGCCGGAGGAGGGTTCGTGTGCGGCCTCCCCTCCTCCCTGCCCTCCGAAATACCTCCGGAGTGCAAGGGAATACCGCCGGGGGTGGGGCGGACCAACACACGCCTTGGGGCCCTTCCGCGCACTCGTGGCGCCACAGGGGGAATTGCGGCCCGTGGTTTACTAGAAGTTAGTGAGGCGAGACTCGGAACCCGATGCGGGGAAGGTAATCACGCGCGAGCGATTCGTCGTCGAAGTCCGGCGAAGGTCCCTGCTCGCGGACGTTGCTAGCTTGGAGGCAATGGTCCGGGGCGAGAACGACGCGACCGCGAGAATCCTCCGGGTCTTTCGTGACGAGCTCCGCAGGAAGCCGGGCCCGGGCAGGTAGGGCGACTCGCCACGATCAGACACATGCCGCGGAATGCAGTCGACCCGGCATTGGGCGACATCACCGGCAGAAGTCTCCGGATCGCGAGGGTGGCTCGGAACAACAATTAGCTTTCCATGCAGGACTGGCCTAGTTTCCTATCGGCGCAGGGACTCTCGAAACCCACCCGGACAGGCTTCAAGGCCAGCTCTTTGCGTCGGAACCGAAGCGGCACACAGAGCCTCGTTTCCGCCGGACCCGGGAGTCACCTCGTCACCGGCCGGAACGGCACAACCCTTGTGCAGGGGAAGCACATCGCCGATTCTCCGTACAGCACGCTGACCGTGCTGGCGTCCGTGTTGGCAACCCAAGTCGTATCGGTCACCTGATTGACCTGGATATCTTGCGGGAACACGCCTACCTGGACCTTAACTGTTTCATGCGTTGCACCATCGATCACGCTGACCGTGTGACCGACGGCGGTCTGGCCAAAACCCGCCTCCTCGGTCTGGTGTATCGCGTAGACGGTGTTCGTCGACGAGTTAACGGCGAGTCGCCAAACGGGGTTGCTCACCGGTATGGCCTTGACAGCAAGGGTTCCCTCGTCGACCTCCAGGACCGACAGAACATCGCTCGCGACGTAGATCTTGCCGGTCGCCGAGTTAACGACAACCTGGTGGGGGTGATCGCCCTCCGTCGGAATCGGAATCGAGGTTACCGATAGGGTCGAGGCGTCGACCAGCGAAATCGAGGCCGGTCCGTAGCCGCCGAAGTTGGCGACTGCCACCAAGTCCCTCACGGGATCAATCGCCACGCTGGTGGGGCCGTTGCCAACGACGAGGTCCCTAGTGCTTTCCGTGGCGCCGTCGATAATCGTTAGTGTGTTGCTGGCGGTTAGCAGATCTCCTGCATTGGCCACATAGATGCGATCTCTTGTTTCGTCGACAGCAATGCCAAAAGGCACTGTCCCGACCGGGATCTCGTGCGATGTCATGGTGGATCCGTCAATGACGAAGATCGATCTGAACCCTTGCCCCCCATGTGGTGAGATGAAGTCACGCGCGATGTAGATCTTGTTGCTGACCGTGTTGACGACGACCTGTGCGCCCGGACTGAACCCGAGGACCACTTCCCGACTTTCTCCGGTCGTCCGGTCTAAAACGGTAACGCTTCCGTCGTAACGGTTGACGACGAACGCGCGATTTCGCGTGGAATCAACCGCGATCGAGAATGAGCCTGGATCGCTGCTTCTCCCAACGGGAAGGGTAGTGGTCTCCTTCGTCCCTCCATCGATGATCGTCACAGACCCGCCCGAGCAAGCGACAAAGATCTGATCCGTAAGGGAATTGATGGCGATACCAGTCGGGTTCGTGCAAACCTGAACCGTGCCTGTTCGCTTGGGCAAGTCGGCGCCAAGGCCGACCGTGCTCGCCAACAGTAGCGTTCCGGAAACATGCAACCAACACCGAGTCGTCATTCTGTCAGCGGCCTCGTTTGTTGTACGTTGTGCGACTGTGGAGCGTCAGGCCGCGGGCTAGGCGCGCGTGTCATCGCTCAACGTGCGTGCTTGCCGGCATTGACTAGCCTTCGTCAGGAAGGCACTAGAGTGAAAACGATTCGGGTACAGCACGGGCCAAGAGGAGATTCCCCTGTTGGCGATCCTGAAACGCTGCCGCTGATTACGTACCGACCAGGCTTGTCCGAGCCGGCGGGGACAAAGGTCCCGGTGCCAGTGAGATCCGGTTGACAGCCGGAATTAGACCAGGTGAAGGCAATCGTGTCCCCATGAATCTGCCCCGCGACCAAGCCGCTATCCAGGTACAGAACGAAGGCCAAAGAGCAGCCGTTTTGAGTGACCCCTGTTCCGCCAAGACTCGGCACGATCTGGCACTTCTCGATAGAAACGCGCAGGTCATACCCTCCAGCGAGACTCACGCACGAGACCGGGGTTGGAGTGGAGCTCGGCGGTTTTGTTGGGCCCGAGGTGTGCTCACATCCCAGCACCAGAATGCTGATGGCAGCGCTCAACCTCGCCTTGCTGATCAGGTGAGATGACACCAAGGTGTTTACGTACGTGGTAGGCAGTTCCGTTTGATGGAGAACTCAGTGGGAGACAGCCCTCCGCAGAGCCGCCACCTCCGCCTTGAGCTGCTCGATCTCGCTCGCCTGGTGTTCGATCGTCTTCTGCTGCTTCTGCAGCTCATTCAAGAGCATCGCAGGCATCTCGTGGTACAGAACCGTCTCAGCCTCGCCCGCGGAATCGCTGACGACTAGCTCGGGAAGCACCTCTTCGACCTCCTCCGCGATCAACCCGAATTGCTTGCGGCGCCCTGCCTGCCCCTTGTAGCGAAAGGTCACGGGCCGCAGCTTCAACAACCTGCTGCTCGCCTCGGCCATGTCTTCGACCTCTTCCTTGAACCGCGCCGAGGAGGAGATGGTCCCGAGCTGCCCAGCGGAATCGATCACAACGGGAACGGCATCTGCATTGGCTGTTGTCACATCGCGAATCCCGGCTACGAACGCCTGAGTGTGGAGGCTGCTATCGCCGATTCGGATGGCACCCGACTCGCTCGTGGGGCCTCCGTTACCAATATAGATGTTGTTGTCCCCCGCCGTTACGTTGGCACCTGCGTTAAAACCGATGCCGATGTTATTGCTGCCAGCAATATTGCTGAGGAGGGCATTGACGCCGCTGGCGGTGTTGTTGCTACCCGTATTGTTGCCAAGAAGTGCTTGGTCGCCAATTGCCGTGTTGTTGTTGCCGGTGCGGTTGGCTATGAGCGCGAAATATCCGCTGGCGGTATTGCCGCTGCCGGTGGTGTTGACGTAGAGGGCCCACGCTCCGCTAGCGGTGTTGCCGCCGCCAGAGGTATTGAAGTAAAGCGAGGAGAAACCGATGGCCGCGTTGTAGTTACCATCGGCAATGGTTCGGAGCGCTGAGTAGCCGATGCCGGTGTTGCTGGTCCCGCTGATCGAAGAATTTCCTGCGAAGTCGCCTAGAAACACATTGCTGTCTCCTGCACCACTAGCGCCAGTGCTCGACCCGAAGTACCCGTTCATGTCGATGATCAGGTCGGTGCCGGAGACAGCGGCTACAACTGTGACGTTTCCTAGGATTCCAGTGCCCAGCTGAACGATGGCGGCATTGGCAACGGTTTGCCCGGCGACGTAGTTGAGCGTGGACGTGTTCGGTGCCGGAGTGCCCGCCGCATAGATCCTGATGAATCCGGGTCCCAACGTGTTAGTTACTGTGATATTCAGAGACACTGCACGGGCACTACTCGAGGTGGCGCAGGGTGGGCTTCCCAGCGGGAATTCGCGTGGAACACCGGCAACGAGGGACGGGGGGCCGAAGAGCCCAACAAACCCATTGCCTCGAGTGTCCACGACCCGGCACGGTGTGATGCTGATAAAGGGCAGTGGGTAGGTGGAGGCTTGCGCCTCAGCGCCGGTCGCTCCACGACCGTGCTGCTCGTCTCTCGTTTCGGCAGAAGTCGCTGTCGCATCGGGTGGCGACCAGAAGGGCGGCACGGGCCAGTTCGGTATCGGTTCCCGCTCCTTCTGAGCGAAGAGCGGAGTTGCCAGCAGAGTCGCCAAGAGAAGCAGATCGACACGGCGAAGAGCGGAAGCCATAACCCCTCCATGCGTCATAGTGGGCGCGACCCTGACTTCGGTAGCGCGACAATTCTCCACCTAACGGCGGAGTTCGTGGGGTCGTACTGCTGGCGGACCACGCCCCGGCAACTCGTGATCGCCAGCCGGCGGGCGGTGCTGTAACGATCGCTCGATGCGCCTTCGCGCTTTCATTGCAACACGTTCGCGTTGTGTCACCGGCCTGCCTTCCGTCACCGTTGACCGGTCGATCTAGTCGGACTCACCTGTGAGAGGCCGGTCCCGACCTCGAACAACCAGCCGCCCGTGGGCGCAGCTGGATAGGTGCTGACGCCGAGGACGATCTCGGCGCCCGCGGGCGCCGTCAGGCTCTCGACGGTGTCCCCGTACACGTCCAGGATCTTTCCGAGGGCACTCCCCTCCTTGATCCGATCGCCCGGCTTCACGGCAGCCTCGAAGAACCCGCCGCGGCTGTTGGTCACGATCCGGTAGCCGGTGAAGATCGTGCAGGTTGAAGGCCGCGCCGGCTCGCCCGAAAGGACGCCGATCTTGCGCAGGAAACTGCGCACGGCATCTGCCTGCAGGCGCAGATCCACGGCGTCGAGCGGTCTGCTCGCCTACTCGACCTCAGTTGGGCCAGCCGAAACGGCGTCGAATCAACCTCGAACTTACTCGAAGTACCCGCTCACGTCGACGATGCAATCGACAACTCCTGTAGGCTGATTCGCCACGATAGCAAGCCGACCGTCTGGGTCAAGCCCCACTACGGCTTCACACGCTCTTGTTTGGCCCGCGCCGTAACTATTGGTGGCCGCTCCGGGAGCTTGCGGGATGTTGCCCGGATAGACGGTCAGACTTCCAGCAGCCGTCGCTCCCGTCGTCGTAAGATTGATTGCCACAGCGCGCGCGCCACTCGGAATTCCACACTGACCGGCCAACGTTAGAGTCCGCACCATGTTAGCGCCCAACGAGGGGCCCCCGTATTGGTCGGCCGGTTTGCGCGTGTCCATCACACGACAAGGCGCCACCGTGTAGAATTTTTCGGCCGGGCAGGCCGTGGTTCGCGGGCTGTTAGCGACACCAACGACTGTTCCGCTCACAGAAACCCGGATCGAATGCACCTGGCCATCGCGAACCGACGCTGGAGTATTGAAAGAGAATCCATGGTATCCATTGCCGATTCCGGCGTTCACCAGATCCCCACGAAACTGATTAGCTGACACCGTGCCGATCAAGGCTCCACCATCGTAAACATCCACATTGATGGGCGTATTGGGCTTGCTGCCATCCCAAGCCCAGCCCGCGATGATCTGGCAGTCAACACCGTCAAGATTTCCCTGATAATCAGGTCCACCAGCTTGCCCGAAGGCCACCGCTGCTGTCCAGCCGCCGGCCAGCACGTACCACGACCAGTTCCTCACAGCCAAAGGGGGAACGCTCCACGACCGGTTGACTAGGTTGGTAGATCGATATTGGCCGGCAGACGATCGGAACGTCACAAACGCCTGAGACCCAGCGACGTTCCAATGTGCCTGTGGTGAGACGTAGAACGCCACGCCATTGCTTAGTCCGGCATCGACATAACCCCCTCCGACTAGATATGGCGTCTGTGAGCTATCGCAGTTGGCGTCCTGGCAAGCCTGGGGACTCACAGCAAGGTTCCCGTGGTCGTACGGTATGGTGCCGACCAACCAAAAGCCAAATGCCAGCCATTCACTGGGATGGTTGTTCGCGATCTGACTCTCCAATTTCAGGTAGTAGGCGGGTTGACCTGTGGGGTTGGGAACGAACCGCGCGACCGTTCTGAGCGTGTACGGTACTGCGTACTTTCCGGGCACGACGGCACCATCTTGGATCGCGTTCAGTGGTGTGTGGCCGCTGGCCCCCGCCGCGAAGTCAGTCATTCCGGTCAGAATAAAGAGTTTGTCAGCGGTAGTGCAATAGACACCTGGAACGGTTGAGCCCCGTAGCGCATAGTCGCCCGCTCCCCACGGGTCATACTGATTACCATTGAAGAATGCGTACAGATTAGGCTGTACCATTGCGGCGGTGTGACTCCCGTACAACTGCTCTGCACCTCTATACGTCAATGACCCCAGCATTCCTCCCCACACCAAATCGAAGGTTGCGGTTTGCTCGCCAGTCGGGTCCGTAAGAGCTATCGCCGCATGGCCCGCCGGCGTTGTCGTCTGCACACATACTGCCGCCATCCAGAAGGCGCGGCACAAGATGAGCACGAACCACATCGCCGCCCGCAGGCCTGGCTTGGCGCGATTGATCGCGCAGACGGCGGAACGGCAAGTGTAGCGCGCCAGGCGACTGGTCATGGTGAAGTCGCAAAACTTAGTGCGGCAGTCCATCCACCAACGAGAACGAAGAAGTCGTAGGTCTGCACGCTATTGGGCGGCAGGTGCCAGAAAGTGATGTAAGCCCCGGAGCCGATCCCTCGAGGATCCAAGGGGTTGGGCGGGCCGCCGTAAGCAAAGATGCTTCCGCCTGGTGCGAGGCTCAGCCACTGCGCGGGCCTAAAAAATAGGGCCGTTCCCTGTGTGTGCGCGGCGTCTTGATACATGCCCTCCACAAGAGAGGCAGTACCGGCCAGGGGACACATCGAACTACGGAGGCAGCCAGGCGGGCTCGAAATAAAGTTCTGGAAGCTATAGGGCACGTAGAGCGCCAACACAAATGCAGCGGACAGCGAATCCACAGGATGATTGTTTAGGAAGGACTGCGTTATCTTAAGGTAGTAAGCGGGAGTACCACCTGGGTTCTGGACGAAGCGAGCTGTCGTCGTGATTGTGTATGGCGTCGTGAACTGATGCTGGTAGATAGCACCGGCGATTACCGGGTTGGCGACTTTATACCCGCTCTGTCCGATAAAGTAATCCGTTGTGCCGCTAAGT
>Ga0335085_10001163_pt1 | contig 60065 bp, 47 predicted proteins | sample Lox_Sample_45_FD_206712 | JGI IMG/M metagenome (GOLD analysis project Ga0335085, IMG submission 206712) | Soil microbial communities from Loxahatchee National Wildlife Refuge, Florida, United States - Lox_Sample_4.5 | ecosystem: Environmental > Terrestrial > Soil > Wetlands | place: USA...
CGTACAAGGATCAGCTCGCAAACGCGCAAATATTCTTGGCGGCGCTCAACAGCCGCTCGAAGGATATTCCCAATCTCATCAGCCCGCACCTGGGCAACTGCATAGCCGCCGGTTTCGCAGGGGCCTCTTTGGTAGAGGCTTCGCAGTCGTCCCAGTCAAAGCCTGCGGGCAACCTGGCGGCCGCGCTGCCACTTGGCGGGCGCGTCAAAGTTGAGCCGTGGGACAATCAATTGCACCTGCTCAAGTCCAAGGCTGCCGGAACCGTTTCTGTCAACGAAGTGACGCCCTTCGAGGTCACTCCGTTCCGTTTCTATCTAACCCGGCAGGCTGACGCCGCGTCCTCCGAGGTTCCTGGCGCGGCATCCGTGAAGACGGTCACGGACACGAGCATTCCCGACATCAAACCATAGAAGTTTCAGTGTGGGTTTTCTGTAGAGATATGGTGGCGGAGAATCGACAAGTTTCCATTGACCGCCGGAAGACTTGCAAAAGCCTCACTCGCTTTTCGATTTTCTGCGCAGCGCGGCGAGGATCCATCTTTGCAGGACAACCTTGCAGTGCGGCTTAAGATCGCGGAATTCCACGCCCATGCCCACTGCCGGTTTGACGTAGATCACCATGCCTTTGGACTCGAAGTACTCGTTTTCATAAAAGATTTTCAAAAAGACGGGCGTTAATTCCGCAAAAGGAGAAGGCGTCTCGAGATAACAGCCATGAAGGCTGATTTCCGTTGTGCGCACCGAGACAGTTGCGCTCGGCTTGCTCTCTGGGGCGATCTCGGCGCTGGCATCCACCGAAAAACGAAAACCGCGGCGGTCGGGGTTCATGGACTTAGCGTAATGTATTTCAAACCGAATTGTCGCGGGCTGGATAAACCGTCCGACACGAATTGCTCAACACAGGTGCCTGACTCAGGAACCTGGTTCGCGATGGGTCGTGCAAATGGAAGCTTTCTTCGGTAGGGCAAACCCAGCCGCTCTACACTTGGAGGCGGTACAGGTAGGGCACGCTGGCTTTCATCATGTCGAAGTTCATTTCGACGAAATAGTTTTTTACGCCGCCCGTTCTTGCCGCGGTGAAGATTTTCTTCCAGTCGAGTGTGCCTTGGCCGACCGGCACGATTTTCTTCGTCTTCGCGTCCCAGCCTTGCACGTGCATCGAAATGAATCGCCCAGGATACTTCTCCATATATTCTGCCGCGTCAAAGCCGTCGCTGATCGTCGAAACCTGGAACTGGAATTTGACCAGTTTCGGATCCAGAAGCTTGAACAGCAAATCGTAGGTGCGCTGCCCGTCGACTGAGGAAGTCTCGAAGCCCTCGTTGTGCAGCCCCTGCTGAATCCCGGCTTTGGCGGCGTTTTCGCCCATCTTGTTGTATTCATCGGCGGCGCGCTTCACGTCGTCCATCGTGGGGTGCTCGGGACCGCCCAGGCTTGCCACGAGCATTTGCGTCAGCCCAAGATCGTGCGCCCATGCAATTCTTTCTTCCTGATTTTTTCTGAGCTCTTCCATGCCAAAGTGCGAGCTGATGCAGCTCACGCCCAAGTCGTTCAACATTTTGCGCAGCTCGGAGCCTTTGTATTTGGCCAGCCCGCCAAAACCGGAATCGTCGTAACCAACCGGCGAACACAATTCGATGTGATGGAAGCCGATGCCAGCAAGTGTTTTGATCGTTCCTGGAAAATCCTTGGCGATGCCTTCTCTTACGGGCCATGTTTGGCATCCAAGCGGGAGGCCAAGGGGATTGGCGCTGAGTTCCAATGCGCCAGCCGAAAAGAAACCGGCGGCGGCCGTCGTTGCTGCCTTCTTCACAAAAGTTCTTCTCGTCATATCTGACATTGCCGTCTCCTCGCTCTTATTGTTCTTCCCCGAAAAGCTTGATGTCTTCGGGGCCTTCCTGAAGCGGGCCCGTGTGGCGGCCCTGCACCAGTTCGCGAATCTGCGCCACGATGTCCGGATTTGCAAGCGTGGTGATGTCGCCCGTATCCATGTGATTGGAAATCGCGGCCAGAACTCGGCGCATAATTTTTCCGGAGCGCGTCTTCGGCATGTCCGGAACGATGTGAATGCGTTTGGGCCGCGCGATTTTTCCGATGATCAGTTCGATTGTGGAGACAACCTTATCCTGCACCGCTTTGCTCGGCAGTACGCCTGGCTTGAGCGAAATGTAAACCTCGGGCACGCGCCCTTTGATTTCGTCCACCACCGGAACGACGGCGGCTTCGGCGATTTCCGTAATGCTTAGGCAGGCGGATTCCACTTCTTTCGTGCCGAGACGGTGCCCCGCTACGTTGATAACGTCATCGACGCGGCCAAGAATTCGGTAGTAACCATCCGCTGGTAGTACCGCCCCATCGGCCGCATAATACGGCCAGTCACGCCAGTCCTTGCTTTCGGGATTCTTGCAATATTTCTTGTAGTACTGATTGACGAAGCGCTCCCCACTGCCCCAAATCGTTTGCATAATCCCCGGCCAGGGATTGCGAATGCAGATATTCCCCGCCTTGCCTGAGCCGGGCTTCACTTCCTCGCCGTTTTCGTCCCAGATCACCGGATAAATTCCGAGAACCGCCGGGCCGGCGCTGCCGGGCTTCATCGGATCGAGCGCGGGCTTCGTGCTGCAAAGGAATCCACCCGTTTCCGTTTGCCACCACGTGTCAACAATCACTGCTTCGCCCTTGCCCACCATTTCGTAATACCACCGCCACACTTCCGGCTCGATCGGTTCGCCAACCGTCGTCATGTGTTTGAAGTGGTAGTTGTACTTTCTCGGCTCGTCACCGCCGGCTTTGCGTAGCATGCGAATCGCTGTGGGGGAAGTGTGGAAAATGTTGACATCAAGGCGCTCGGCAATGCGCCAGGGGCGCGCCGCGTCGGGATATTGCGGTACGCCTTCGTAGAGAACGCTGGTTGCGCCAAGAGCGAGCGGGCCGTAAACAATGTAGGAGTGGCCGGTGATCCAGCCGATATCCGCCATGCACCAGTACACGTCTTCGGCGTGAATGTCCTGGTAATACTTGGAAGTTCCCGCCGCGTAAGCGAGATAGCCGCCAGTGCGATGCTGGCAGCCCTTCGGCTTTCCGGTTGTGCCGCTCGTGTACATCAGAAAAAGCGGCGCTTCCGCATCCTGCGAGACGGGTTCGACGATCTGGCTGCGATAATCCTTCAGCACATCTTCAATGAAATAATCGCGATCGATGATCATTGGCGATTCGGAGCGGTAATGGCCGTGGTAGCGCTTCCAAAAAAGAACTTTGTCAATTGTCTGGCCTTCTTTTTTCGCGGTTTCCACGGCGATGTCGGCGCTTGGCTTGTGATCGACCCACTTGCCGTTGCGGTGATAGCCGTCAGCGTAAATAAGCACGCGGCTTCCCGAATCGGCCGCGCGCAAGCCGCAGGCCTCTCCGCTGAATCCGCCAAAGACGACGGAGTGGATCACACCGAGGCGCGCGCAAGCCAACATCGTAATCGGCAGCTCGGGAATCATGGGCATGTGAATCGTGACGCGGTCGCCGGTCTGCAAACCCGCGAAATCGCGAAGCATCGCGGCGGCTTCGTTCACGCGCTTGTAAAGCTCCTGATACGTAATGACGGTTGCGGCTTCGTGTTCCGGCTCGGGCACAAAAATCAAAGCCGCTTTATTCTTGTGTTTCTCCAGATGGCGGTCGACGCAGTTGTAGCAGGCATTCAGCTTTCCCCCGACGAACCACTTCCAGAACGGAGGATTGGAAGTATCGAGCGTCTTGCGCCACGGCCTGTCCCAATCCAGCAGTTTCGCGTAAATATCAAAACACTTTGGAAAATTCCTCTCGTTGAATTTCTTTACGAAAGAATGATCCGCCAGATTCGCCTGCGCTCTGAATTTCTTCGAAGGATAGAAATACTCTTCCTCCTTCCAGTGAACGGCGATTTGCGCTTCGGTAACGCTCCTGGCCGAGCGTGAGTCGGCAGTCTTGCGGTGGTGCATCTTTTTTGATTGAGCTTTAGCCACGGCGGCAACTCCCGTTGATTGCTGGATTGGGCAAGCCAAGATACAACGAAATGGCGTTTGCGCGAAACAACCTCAGGCAGGGTCTTCGCCGGCGGTCTCCGTGGATTGCCACTGCAACCGTTTGCAATTCCAACTTGAGGGAAAGTGGAGTAAGGGGCGCGAATCGTGATACAAAGCGGTCTTGACAATTGGACACGCCATATTTCTTTTTGCTGCGGCAGTTCTGGGCGGCGCAATCAATGCCGTTGCCGGTGGCGGCAGCTTCGTTTCTTTTCCTGCTCTGTTGTTTACAGGAGTGGCGCCCGTTTCCGCCAACGCCACTAACACGTTGGCGCTCTGGGTAGGCGTGACGGCCAGCGGCGGGGCGTACCGAAATCGATTGACGATTTCGCGCCGCGTGATGGTTCCGCTGATCGCAGCCAGCACGATCGGCGGACTTGCTGGCGCGTTCCTGCTTATACGAACTCCCGCGCAAACCTTCTTGAAAGTGTTGCCCTGGCTGCTGCTCGGCGCCACGCTCTTATTTGCGTTCGGAAAACATTTCACAAAACGCATTTCGGCGAGCATTTCGCATGACGCGAGCAACGCGGCCGTGGCCGGGGCGGCGGCTTTCGAGCTGGCCGTAGCCGTCTACGGAGGATATTTCGGGGGAGGTATCGGCATCATGAATCTGGCGCTGCTCGCGGCTCTGGGCATGACGGACATTCACGCGATGAACGCGCTGAAGGTAGTGCTGGGCGGCGTGATCAATGGAGTTGCGACCATCACGTTCGTGGTTAGCGGAGCCATCGTGTGGCCGCAGGCCGCGGTGATGATTTTCGGCGCGATTCTCGGCGGGTATTTTGCGGCCCACTATGCGCAGAAATTGCCGCAGACGTTGATCAGAAGTTTTGTGATTCTGGTTGGTTCGGGAATGACTATATATTTCTTTATCCGTGCCTATCTGTAAACAATCCGCCCCCGAGGTAGAATCCCTTGACAGCTAGAGACGCAGAACGCAGACTCTTCGCAACGTGACTGCCTGCCCGGGCGGCAGCCCCATCAGGTTTGGCCTATCAATTCCTATCTTGGAGGAGCGATGAAGATCAATTACGCGGCGATCGTCGTTTCGGCGGTGGCGTATTGGCTGCTCGGTGGACTCTGGTTCGACTTGTTGTTCAGCAAGCCGTGGATGGCGCTTGAGAAGATGACGGCGGCGCAAGCCAGCTCGGCAAATCCGGTTTGGATCTGGCCGTTCATCCTAACCTTTTTGCTAAACCTGCTGATCGCGTTTGTGCTCGCGCTGGTTTGCAGTTGGAGGAACGTGAACACGGCGGCGCGAGGAGGTTCACTAGGAATCTTGTTGTGGATCGGTTTCGTCGGGCCGATTAATTACACCACTTATATGTACGAGATGCGGCCGATGCAATTGTTCGCCATCAATGAATTTTATTCCCTTTTCGGGCTGTTCCTGATGGGGCTGATTATCGGCGGGTGGACGAAAAAACCCGCTTAGAATTTGCGGCGGCCAATTTTGAAATAATGTGAACATTCGCAGCTCCGCGAAACGGGCACGATATATCGTGCCCTTACAACGGCTTGCCGCGGATGGACGCGTCGAGGATCTGGATGGTGTGGACGACGCATGTTTTGGCGTTAAGACGATCCAGCGAGGATTGCAACTGCAGGAGACAGCCGGGATTTCCCGTGGCTACCACCTCGGAATTGAGAGGAACAATGAGTTGGGCTTTGCGTTCGCCTAGGGCTCTGGCGGCGTCGGGCTGGACGAGATTGTAAATGCCCGCGGAGCCGCAGCAGATGGCGGGTTCGGGGATTTCGGCGATTTCGAGTCCAGGAATCGCGGAGAGCAATTGGCGAGGCTGAGAGCGGACACCCTGCGCATGCTGTAGATGGCAGGAATCGTGGAACGCGACGCGGACACGGAGCGGATTTCGTACCGCGCGCGGCGGCAACTCGGCTAAAACTTCCGTGATGTCTTTGCACTTCGCGGCGAAAGCTCTGGCGCGATCGGCGTAGCTGGGATCGTCGCGGAGCAGATGGCCGTATTCCTTCACATTGGAACCGCAGCCAGCGGCATTCGTGACGATGGTGTCGACGTTCGCGCGCTCGAAGACATCGATGGTCTTGCGCGCGACGACGAGAGCGGCTTCCTCTTCTCCTGCATGAACCATCAGCGCGCCGCAGCACGGCTGCGCGGCGGGCGCAACGACTTCGCAGCCTTCGGCCGCCAGGACGCGAACCGTTGCGGCGTTGACTTGCGGAAGAAATTCGCGCTGGACGCAGCCGAGCAAAAGCCCGACGCGGCGGCGTTGGATTCCTTGCGCCGGCGTGACCTCGGGAATCGTTTCGACCGGACCGAGCGCGGGCATGAGAGTTTCCAGCGCCTGAAGCTTTTTCGGCAGAAGGCCAAGTATTCCGGATTTGCGCACGAGAAATTGCGCGCCGGATTTTTGGTAGGCGAGCATCGGCCAGCGTAGTAGGTGGAGACGATCAGGCCGTGGGAAAAGCGCAAAGATCATGCGGCGATGAATTTTTTCCAGAAACGATCTGGAGTGTTGGCGCTCGATTTGCGCGCGCGTGGCTTCGATCAGCTTGCCGTAATCAACGCCGGAAGGGCAGGCGGGCATGCAGGCCATGCAGCCGAGGCAGGAATCGAAGTGGCTAACCCACTGCGGGTTCACCGTCGAGGCGCCTTCGCTTGCAATCTTCATCAGATAGATACGCCCGCGAGGCGAGTCCATTTCTTCGTGCCAGAGGACGTAGGTAGGACAGACGGCGAGACAGAATCCGCAGTGGACGCACTTGTCGATGATTTCATTCGATGGCGGATGATGCGCGTCGAATGCACTTGGCAACGGCACGCCCGCGGGAGTATCGGACATCAGATGCCTCCGGCGAAGCGGCCGGGATTGAGAGTGTTTTTTGGGTCGAACTGATTTTTTACGGCGCGCATAAGAGGTAGGACGTCACCGGGATTGCCCCAGGCCTCGAAATGAGGCGTCGCCACAGGACGATGAAGAAGGGTGAGCGAAGCGCCGTTGCGTTCAAGCTCCGCACGGAGCTCGGTGAGAACGGCGTGGAGACTCGCGGGCGTGCCATCGAGGCGAAGCGTGCCTACACCGAAGCCTTGCATCGTTAGCTTCCAGCGCGTGCTTCGGGCCGCAGCAATGCGGTCAACGGTCTTGACAGCCCACATGATTGCATTTGGAAGCGCGGTGATTTTTGCAACCGCAGCGGAATCGGCTGAGTTCCAGATTTCGCGCGCGGCATTCCAAACATCGTGCGGAGCTTCTGAGGTCGAAGCTGGATACGCGAGATTACGAAACTGAGAATCTTGCGCGGCAATGCCTTCCTCTGTGCCCTCGAAAAGAATATCGACCATCGGTGCGGCGTCTGGGGAGATTCGCGCCTGGAGCGAGGTGTGCGCAAGTTGGGAATCCTGCGCGGCAAGCAGAAGCCGCTGCATGCCGTCGAGATTTGCGACGGAGACGGAGAGCGTTTTTGCGTTGTGCGGAAGAGGGTGGAGACGGAATGTGGCGCGAGTGATGACGCCGAGAGTTCCGAGAGCGCCGATCACGAGCTTAGGGAGATCGTAGCCGGCGACATTTTTGACAACTTTGCCGCCACTTGAAGCAAGCGTGCCGTCGGGGAGAGCAATGGTGACGCCAAGGATGAGATCACGCAGTGCGCCGAAGCGAAGACGGAGCGAGCCGCTGTCGTTGGCCGAGAGCGCGCCGCCGATGGTGGCGGCTTCAGGCCAGAGCGGGTCGAACGCGAGGCGCTGGCCGTGCTGGGCGAGAGCGGACTGCAACTTTTGAATCGCGCAGCCGGCTTCGACGGTGACGGTGAGGTCGGACCATGCGTGCTCGATGATTTTATCGAGGCGCGCCGTGGAGACGATGAGATCGGCGCGTTGCGGGGGATTACCCCAGCCGAGCTTCGTGCCGCCGCCACGAGGGATTACGGCGAGATTGGCATCATTCGCAAGACGCAGGGCTGCGGCAAGCTGCTGCTCGTCGGTGGGCTCAAGAACGAGCTTGGGCTGGACGCCGCAGACCTTGTCCGCGGCAGTGGCTGGGCGAATGAAGTCGGGCTGGAGAATGGCGCGGAATTCGTTCTCGATGTCGAGAGGGGTGGCCTGCATTGGATTGACGGACCCAGTACATTACAACCCTCAGGCGCAGTCAAGGCGCGCCCTGGCCCACTCGAAGGGGGAACTTCGATCAGCTGAGCCGCGAAGGGGCTTCAATTGCGAGCGATCGGACCCACGAGACGAGCCTCTCTGAGTTGGCGCGGGCCGGCAGCCAGACGGGCGAATAAACCCCACATCTGGTGCTAATGCCGGCGCGCTGTGGGGCTGCCATTAACCAAGAGTGTCAGGGATGCTCCAGGTCTGTTCTGTCAGGGTTGTGCCCGGTCTGTACCCCCTGTGCACCGTCTCCCCTCCCGCCTGTTTCTTGTAAGGGCAACAACATACTTGACGCACAAGGCGGTTTATGGGATGATTCAGACATGACAAAGACACTCCCATTGCCCAAGACCCTGCAACAAGCGATGTCCTACTTCTCGGACCATCAGCGCACATTTGATTACGCAGTTAAGCTGCGCTGGCCGGATGGCAAAGTCACGTGCCCACGCTGCGAGGGAGACCAGCACTCGTTTATCTCGACGCGGCGTATCTGGTTCTGCAAGAACTGCAAGAAGCAATTCACCGTGAAAGTGGGCACGATCTTCGAGGACTCCGCGCTTGGCATGGACAAGTGGATGATTGCCGTGTGGATGATTGTGAACTGCAAGAACGGCATAAGCTCCTATGAGATTGCGCGAGCGCTCGGTATCACCCAAAAGAGCGCTTGGTTCATGCTCCACAGAGTTCGACTTGCTCTTCACGAGAAGAACATCATCAAGATGGGCGGACAGGGCCAAGAAGTCGAAGTAGATGAGACCTTCATCGGCGGCGCGGCGCGATTCATGCACGCGGACAGGCGCCGCAAGGTAATCACGGAGACTGGTGTCAAGGACAAGCAGGCTGTGTTTGGAATGCTGGAACGCAGAGGCCAAGTACGGCCGGTAGTGGTTCCGAATCGCCGCAAGAATGCGTTGCATCCACACATCCACGAAAACGTTGCGGATGGAAGCGTACTTTACACGGATGCGCTCATGTCCTACCAATACCTGACGCCGAAGTATTACCACGAGGTTGTGGACCATGCGAATCGCTACGTTGACGGGCAGGTTCACACCAACGGACTCGAAAACTTTTGGAGTCTCGTGAAGCGGGGACTCAAGGGAACATATGTGAGCGTCGAGCCGTTCCACCTGTTCCGCTATCTGGACGAGCGAGTGTTCCGGTATAACAATCGCGCCACGAAGCATCGCTTCATTGGGGATGGCGACCGTTTTCAGTTGGCTATGCGTCATATTGTTGGCCGTCGTATCACCTATCAAGAACTCACTGGCAAAGGTACCGATTCGCTGCACCACGAAGAGGCAGGGTCGAGGCCATCGTAAGGTGGCCTAATCCTCGCCTTTCTTTAGCTTTCTGGAGTCGCTTTTTGGCGCACGAAACAGAGTCTTCATTGTCTCCTCAAAAGCCTTCGCCGCTTTTGGGCCTTCTCGGTATTCTGGTTTCCGCCTTTGCAGTTTGGTCTTTGTCAAAATTGTATGCTCCAAATGAGCGTTCCAGTAGTTCCAAGCATCCACAAGATAGCACCTATGATGCAGCTACAATCCGACAAAATATCTCTTCTCCGATTCATGTGGTAGTCGATGCTAGTCCACCAACTCCAACCCCAGACGAAAAACGGGAAGCCAGAGAAGAACGTCAGGAGGGGCGCGACAAGAAAAGATTTCGTGTAGAGATAATCGTGGCGGTCGTGCTTGCCATCTATACCGTGGTCACTGCTTTCATGTGGTGGGCCACTAAGAATGCTGCCGGGGCCGCCAAACGAAGTGCTGAGGTAGCTAGCGCTTCGCTCCACTTGGATCAACGGGCTTGGATTTCCATATCGCGCGATAGTTTCCAATGGTCCGAAAATTCCGAAATGATCTTTCCTAGCCACATCCTGAACACCGGAAAAACCCTGGCAAAACATTTGGACATTTGGACTACCGCAATACCAATGAAGGCCAATGAGACGCCGGATTTCAGCTACGAAGTCGGTGCTGGCAAGAGACCGTTCGTGCGTTCGAAGACCGGTCTCTTGTGGCCATCCGCCCCGGTACCATTCCCACTTCCAGTGTTTGAAAAAGCAGTTCCGAAGTGGAAAAAGATGACGTTGACAAAATCTTTCTTGGCAGAAATGCAGGAAGGAACTTCGTATGTTCTCATTTACGGAAAAGCGACTTACGAAGATATGTTTGGAATCAGTCACTGGGTAACTTTCTGTGACATCTATCCGGCCAACAATCGGATGTTCTCCGAACTTAAAGATTCCTACGCGAAGTGCATCGAGTACAACAACGTTGATAGCAATCAATAACCCTGTCACCGCGAGAAGTAGAATAACACGCTTTGTGCGTCTAGTATATTGTTGCCCTTGTAAGTGCGGATTCTAAAGAGGTTACGTATTTCGTAAGTTATTTAGAATCAACATTTGGTAGGCGTCTTCGTAAGTGCAGATTCTAAATGATTTACAAGTAGACATAATTCATGCTCGAAACCCCACGTTTCACTACGAGAGATGTATCTCACGGATAGCATTCCGGTGCGGTCCTCGAACAAAAGGATGAAACGGCGGGGGCAGCGCTTCGCTTTGTTTAGGTTAGGGATGCGCGCTCGGGCCTGTGGCGAAATGGCCCAGACGAATAAGACCAAAATATGTGCCACCAAAAGCAAAAGCGGCAGCCAGTGGCTGCCGCTTTTTGGAGTTTTCCCTATCAAAAAAATACTCCTTTCGGGTGCGGGGATCAATAGAAAAAATTAGGAAAGAATCGAGAATCTACACAGAGTGCGCTGAAGCATGATTGCCACAGAGAAGAAAAAGAAAGAGGGCACGATGTACCGTGCCTCCTACGAAGACGAAAGAGGATTATTGGAAAGTTAGTGGCCGGGGTTCTCGGTTGCGTCCCGACAAATAGAGAGGCGGTCATCCTCAGAAGGATGACCCTCCCACGAAAGATCAGGAGCGGAAGAGGACCGATTCGCGCTGGAACATTTTGATGGCGATGAAGAGAGCGACTGCGGCGTAGATGCAGTTGGAGGTGAAGATGATGGCGATGAGATGCCAGTGATAGGTGCCGGCGACGAGCTCTTTGCAGAGGAGGCTGGTGCCGAGGATGGGGATTAGGGAAAGTTTCGAGGTGAGTTCGACGCCGGGGAGCATGGCGGCGATGGCGGGGATGATGACGATGAAAGTCATGGGAGTGAGGTAGCTTTGCGCTTCCTTATAAGTTTTGGCGAAGAGAGCGATGGTCATGAGCGTGGCGGAGAAAAGAACGGCGATGGGCAGAGCCATAAGGAAGACGGATAGGACGGTTTTGGGGCCGAGATGAAGGAGAAGGCCCGCGGAGGCGGCTCGGCCGCTGGCGGTTTGTGAGGTGTAGTGGGCCAAGACCGAGAACGAGACGCCCATGGACAAGACGGAAAGCGCGGCGGTGCCCAGTGCGGCGGTGAGGATCAAAAAGAATTTGCCGAGGACGAGATGAGTGCGGGAGATGGGGCTGGAGAGAATCGTTTCCATGGTGCCGCGCTCTTTTTCACCGGCGGTGAGGTCCATGGCGGGATACATCGCGCCGGTCATGCAAAGCAGAATGACCATGTAGCCGATGATGCCCCCCAGGGCGGCGCCGCTTACTTTTTCGGGCGGGGCGACGTTTTCCTGTTTGATGGTAAAGGGTTTCAAGACCCCTTCGGGGAGATTTTTGGCGGCCAGGCGCTCTCTCACGACTGAATCGCTATATTGCTTGAGATATTTATCGACTTTGTCGGTCGCAAATTCGGATTTCAATTCACCTTCGTAGTTATAAATTTTGACAGTGTCCGCTTTTTGTTGCGCGACATCCGCCTGGAAACCTGTGGGGATTTCCACGGCGGCGCGAATATCTTTGTTAATGATTTGGTCTTTCCAGTTTGCGGCATCCGGGACGATTTCGATTTTGTCGAGCTTCTTGAGCCCGTCGACCACGGCGGGAGAGTCCGCGCCGCCGAGCAGCATGACCTTAGGAACTTCTTCCTTGGCTTTGCCGACGAGGGTGTACGCGAGTGTGCCAAAGCCGACGCTTAGGACAGGAAAGAGCAGGAGAGGCACGAGGATGGTCGAGATGACCGTGCGGCGGTCGCGAATGGCTTCGGTGATTTCCTTACGGTAGACGATGCCGACGTTGCGCAGGGACATGTCAGTTGTTCTCCTCGGCGACATAGTGGGGCGTGACGACTTTGACGAAAATTTCCTCGAGTTCTTGTTCGGCGAATTTGTCGCGGAGCTGCTGGAGGGAGCCTTCGACCAGAAGTTTGCCGGACTGGATGATGCCGATGGTGTCGCAGAGCTTTTCGACTTCGGCCATGATGTGCGTGGAGAAGATGACGGTTTTGCCGTTGTTGCGGCACTCGCGAATGAAGGAGGTGATCGTGCGAGCGGTCATGATGTCGAGGCCGTTGGTGGGCTCGTCGAAAATCATAACCGGGGGATCGTGGACGAGAGTGCGCGCGATGGAGGTTTTCTGCATCATGCCGGTGGAGAGCTTGTCGCAGCGGCGGTCGCGGAAGGAATTCATGTCGAGACGGTTGAAAATGTCGTCGATGCGTTTTTTGAGGGTGGGTTCATCGAGGCCGTTGAGGCGGCCGAAGTATTCGACAAATTCCTGAGCGGTCAGGCGGCGATAGAGAGCGGTGGCGGTGGAGAGGAATCCGACGTTGGCGCGGACTTTTTCCGGATGTTCGATGACGTCGTAGCCGCAGATGGTGGCGGTGCCGGCGGTGGGCTCGAGAATAGTGGCGAGCATGCGGAGAGTGGTGGTTTTGCCGGCGCCGTTCGCGCCGAGGAGCCCGTAAATCTTGCCGGGCTGACATTGAAAGCTGACGTTATCGACGGCGCGGATTTCGCCGCGCTTCTTGTCCACAAAGCTCTTGGACAGGCCGCGAGCATCGATCATGGTTGGACCCCTCGTTTACAGCGAGCGAGACACAGGGCAGCAAGACTTCAGAGTCTACTACGGGTAGGTCGAAGGGAAAATTACACAGGTGCGGTGAATGGTGACTTGTGCGTGGTGACTAGTGCGAGATCGGGCTGCCGGCAAAATCCGTAGGACTTCAAACCATGCGTGGGACGTCTAAGAGAACGAACAATAGAGGCAAGCTTCACGGTTCGCGGCGCATCCCAATGGGGGAGTGGCGCATCTTTATAGTGTTGGAGATGAGGCACTTATTAGGAACAGAGTCGGGGAACGGTGGTAGAAAATAGCCTGGCTATTGTTAGAATGAGACGCTTCGGGTAGGCCAGACGTCGGGAAGCAAGCCAAGGACAGGTAAGGGAATCGCAACGGGACGCGGGGTTTTGTGTGCCTCCGGGAGCGCCAGGTAAGGGACTGCGTAAAATAGAGGAATATGGATCGAAGGCTGCGAAATCGGATCGTGATTTTCCTCGCACTGGCCGCGGTGTTTGCGTACTTCCTGGTGTGGGAAATCGGAAGAAAGCCGGCGGCAAAGATAGCGGCGGTGACGCCGACGAGGGAGAACCTGGTCTCGTCGATCAGCAGCAATGGAAAAGTGGAGCCGATATCGCCGTACGTCATGAGGGCCCGGCTGGATACGTTTGTAAAGAAGATTTATGTAACGGAAGGGCAAAAGGTGAAGAAGGGACAGCTCCTGATGGAGTTGAATGTGAAGGAAGCGGCGGCGCAACTGGCGGAAACGCGAGCGAAACTCTTGAGTGCGCAAGATGACTTGAAAGCTGCGAGGGCGGGAGGAAAAGTGGATGAAGCCGCCAAGATCACGACGGATCTGGCGAAGGCGGAGGCGCAGCGGGACCGCTTGCAACATGATCACGACGTACTGGTGAAGATGGCGGCGGCACAAGCGGCGACGAAAGAGGACCTGGCGGCGAATAGGCAATTACTGGTGAACGCGAATGCCGAGGTGACGAGATTGCTTGCAGTGAAACAGGAATTCGACAGGCAAGTTGGTCTAGACGCGGAGAAAGGGGAATTGCAGGTGCAGCAAATCCTGAGCGATATGGCGGCGCTCGAAGACAAGGTGGGCGACGGGCGAATCGTAGCCCCAGCGGACGGGACGCTGTACTCGATGCCGGTGAAGGCGAATGATTATGTGAAGGTGGGCGATTTGCTGGCGGAGATGGCGGATTTGCACAAGGTGAGAGTGCGGGCTTTCATTGATGAACCGGATCTCGGCGCGCTGGAGGTGGGCGAGCCGGTGGTCATTACGTGGGACGCCCTACCGAACAAGAGCTGGGCGGGCACGACGGAAGTGATTCCGAAGCAGGTGGTGCCGCACGGGACGCGGAGCGTCGGGGAATTGTTGTGCGCTGTGAATAACGACAAGCTGGAGTTGCTGCCGAATATAAACGTGAATGTGCGGATCAATTCGAAGGAGCACCGAAACGTGCTGGCAGTGCCGCGAGGCGCGGTGGCGTATGAAGGCGGACACAGGTACGTATATGTGGTGGAACAAGACCAACTGGGTGTGGGGAAGGCGACGCTGGAAAAGCGAGAGATTCAGGTTGGGATTGCGGACGCGACAAGCTATGAAGTGCTGAGCGGATTGAAAGAAGGGGAGATGGTGGCGCTGCCGGGAGATACGGATTTGCACGATGGGATGACAGTGCAAGTTGTGAATACGAATGCGGCGTAAAGCGAACATGGGCAAAGGAGCAGGATGGGTGCTGCTGGCGGCATTGCTGGCGGGTACGGCGAGCCTGGCGGCGACGGTCAAGCAGAACGAAGGACTCAAGGCCGGGCGAGAGGATTACGACAAGAGCGATTACGCCAAGGCGGTGCAGGAGCTGCAGGCTGCTGCAGCACGCGAACCGCAAAACGGCGAGATAGAATTGCTGCTGACAAAGTCATACATGGAATTGGGAGAGCACGACGCGGCAATTGCCAGCGCGGAGAGAGCAGTGACGATCGACCCGCAGAGTTCGGTGTATCACCTATGGCTGGGCAAGGCGTACGGAGAGAAAGCGGACCATTCCTCGATGTTTTCGGCGCTCGGACTGGCCCGGAAAACACGCAAAGAGTTCCAGACCGCGGTGCAGCTCGACGATCGGAATTATTCGGCGCGACAGGCGCTGATCGAATATGACTGCAGCGCGCCGAGCATCGTGGGCGGCGGTGAGGATAAAGCCCAGCCGGAGATTGCGAAGCTGGAATCCATGGACGCCTCCGAGTGGCATTATGCGAAGGGGAACTGCCGGCGACAGAAAAAGGATTTTGCAGAAGCGGACGCGGAGTTTCAGATGGCGCTGCAGAGCCATCCGAACTCAGCGGACTTGATTTATGACATAGGGGACTACGCGGTGAAACGCGGCGAAGCGGAGCAATTGATGGAGGTTGCCGAGCTTGGAGAACGGGCGGCGCCCAGCGATCCGCGAGGGCTGTTTTATCGAGCAGTGGGACTGATCTTAAAGAACGAAAAGCCGCGTCAGGCGGAACGGGATTTGCGAGAGTATCTGGCGAGTGCGCCGAAGCGAAACGGATATCCACGAGATTCGGCGGCCCATAAATGGATGGCCCGATTGTATGAGGGGCTCGGGGAAAGGGAAAACGCGGTGAACGAGTATCAGGCGGCGTTGCAGCTGGACCCGAAAGACAAGAACGCGAGGGAAGCGCTCAAGCGGCTGCACAGGGATTAGCCTGGTGGCGAGAACGGCCGGGACTCGAGGCCGGAAATTTGGGCGGATTTGGGATGCGGGCGAGTATGCGCTCGAGATGAACCCACATACGTGATGGACCCACGAAGATGATGGACCGCCGGACATGATGGACCTTCGGGAAACGCTGTCCGTATCGATCGATGCGCTGCGAGCGAACAAGCTGCGGGCGATGCTGACATCGCTGGGAGTGATTATTGGGAGCGCGTCGATTGTGCTGGTTGTGACCGTGGCGTTGACGAGCAGGAAATTCGTGATTTCGCAGATTGAGGCGGTGGGTTCGAATCTAGTTTGGGCGGAGTTGGTCAGAAATTCCGAGAAAGCCGTGCCACTTAGCTATGAACTGACGCTGGGCGACCTGCAGGCAGTGAAGGATACGATCCCTGAAGTCGCGGAAGTGGCGGGAACGAGCGACTTACAGATGTCGGTGGTTGCCCAGGGAGTAGTGAGGCCGGTGACGCTAATCGGCGTGACGGAAGGTTACCGGGAGATTCGCAGGCTGATTGTCTTGCGCGGGCGATATTTCGATGAGCTAGACATGCAGACGCGGAGCAAAACGTGCGTGATCACGCCGCAGCTTGCGAAAAGGCTGTATGGGATGGACAACCCCGTGGGGCGGGATTTACACGTGGGAGAATTGATCTTCACGATCATCGGAGTCTTCAAGGAGCGGGTGGAAACGTTTGGGCTATCCGACATTCAAACGGAAACGGTACTGATACCGTTTGGGTTGATCAAGTACTACGCGGGAGTGGATACGCTCAAAGTGCTGGACGTGCAGGCGACGACGCCGGACGATGTGCCCCGGGTGCAGCGGGAGTTAACAGAATTGCTGCAGAGCCGCCATCCGAGCTCGGCGGAGTACAACGTGCAGACTCTGACGGCGATTCTGAATGCAGCGCGGGATATATCGCTGGCGCTGACGATCGTGCTGATCGTAATTGCAGCTATTGCTTTGCTGATCAGCGGAATCGGGATCATGAACATCATGCTGGTGACGGTGACGGAGCGGACGAGAGAAATCGGAATTCGCAAAGCTATTGGGGCGGCGCGCCGGGAGATTATGTATCAATTCTTGATGGAAGCATTTCTGATTAGCGGCGGAGGGGCAGTGCTGGGGATTCTGATCGGTTTGCTGATACCGGCGATCGTGCAAGGGTTTCTTCCCGGAAATTTGAGAGTGCCGGTGTCGCCCATGAGCGTGGTGCTGGCTTTCGTGGTGTCGTGCTCGACGGGATTATTGTTTGGCTATTTGCCGGCGAATCAGGCGGCGCAGCTGCAACCGATTGAATCACTTCGGTATGAATAGTGCGAAATTGCCAAGGCGAGCTCGGAAGACGGGAGTCGAAGGAGCGGGGGAATGAGAAAAAATAGCGGTGCGGTGCGGAGAGCGGCATTTATTTCGCTGGCGGGGGCGCTCCTATGGAGCGGGAGCGTACGCGGGCAGGCGGCGAATGTGTTGCAAGCACAAGGTGCGCAAACGGAGCAATCCGCGGGTGCAGCCGCGGCTGGCCAGCAGGGTGCGCCCGTTGTGTTGACGCTTAAGAGCGCCGTCGAAACGGCGCTGAGGAACAGCAAGGATATCCAGGTTGCCAAACTGCAAGCCAGCATTGCAGAACACGCTTCGCAAGTAAGCAGATCGGAATTCATGCCGAATCTATATGCCGGATCGGGAGCAGGATATACGTACGGAATTCCGGAGACGCCGGGAGGGCGTGCGCCGTCGGTCTTCAATGTCACCTATACGGAGCAGGTTTTCAACGAGCCGCGGAAGGGACAGGGAAAAGAACTGGAGGAGCAGGCGCGTTCGCAGAAGATCGTACTGGAGGACGTGAAAAACAGCGTGATCATGCGGACGGCGATGGCCTACCTAGAGCTGGCGAAGGTGAGGCACTCGCTGGACTTGCTGAAAGGGGAGCAAGAAAGCGCGGACAAGATTCTGGAGGTCACGAAAGAGCGAGAGGGAGAAGGATACGAGCTGCCGATGGAAGTCACAAAGGCGCAACTGACGAAGGCGCAGGTGACACAGAAAATTTTGCAGCTCGAAGGGCGCGGAGACGAACTTGAGACGTTTCTTCGAGGTCAGTTGGCGCTGGGCGAAGATCAGATCATTGAAGTGACGCCGGAAGATTTGCCAGGAGAGGCAGAGCAGGAAGGGGCCAATCTTGTGGCGATGGCCATGAAGAATAATACGGACTTGCGTTTGGCGGAATCCGACGTGCGCGCGAAAGAATTCCGACTGAAGGGAGAGAAGCGAGGCTATTGGCCGACACTCGATCTGGTGGGTACGTACAGCCTTTTGGCGAAATACAACAATTACAGCGAATTCTTCAATAAGTTCCAGAGGAATAATATAAACGCGGGCGTGCAGGTGCAGATTCCGTTGTTCAGCGCGAAGACGAAGGAATCCATTGGTCTGGCTAAGATAAATTTGCAAACGGCGCAGACGACGCTGGCGAGCAAGAAGACGCAAGTGAGCGCCGAAGTGCGGCAAAAGACGCTGCACTTGCGAGAACGGGATGCGGCGAAGGAAGTGGCGCGTCTGGAACTGCAACTGGCGCAACAGAATATAGCGGTGCTGCAGGAGCAGTTCAACGAGGGGAAAGTGAATCTGCGGGATGTAGAGAAAGCGCGACTCGATGAAAACGATAAATGGATGGCCTTTCTGGATGCCAACTTTCAGCGCCAGCAGGCACAGCTCGATTTGCTGAGGACGGCTGGAGAACTGGATAAAGTGTGGCAGTGAGGACGACGGCCGATGGCTAGTGATTGGTGACCGGTGCAACTAGAGCAGAAGAGCCTGGACGCATTGCTGGAAGCGGTGAAGAAGCTCGACGCGGGTTTTGGCGGATTGCCCGCGTTCGAATCTAGGGCGCCGGGGATGGAGCGGCTCGCTGAGGCCCTGGGGGCAACGGCTGAGCGGCTGCGCGAGAATTACCCGTATTTTCATCCATTGTACGCGGGACAAATGCTCAAGCCGCCGCATCCCGTGGCGCGGCTGGCGTATGCGCTGGCGATGTGGATCAACCCGAACAATCATGCTCTCGATGGCGGGCGCGCGACGTCGGCAATGGAAAAGGAAGCGGTCGCCGAAATCGCCGCGATGTTCGGGTGGAAGGAGTTCCTCGGGCATTTGTGCGGAGGCGGGACGATGGCGAATCTCGAGGCGCTTTGGGCGGGTGCGCAAGCGAACCCCGGGAAGAAAATCCTGGCCAGCGAACAGGCACACTACACGCACAAACGGATCAGCGCGGTGCTGCAATTGCCATTTGAGAGTGTGGCGTGCGATGCACTGGGGAGGATGGAGTTGGACGCGTTGGCAAAGCGCGTGGCGCGCGGAGACGTGGGGACGGTCGTTGCGACAATGGGAACCACGGCGACAGGGTCGGTGGATACGATGCCGGAAATTCTTGGCTTGCGCGAGACCTACGGTTTTCGAGTACACGCAGATGCAGCTTATGGCGGCTATTTCAAGCTGGCCGGCAACCTGGGAAAAGAAACGGCGCGGGCTTTCGCGAGAATCGGCGAGGCGGACTCCATCGTGATCGATCCGCACAAACACGGGTTGCAGCCATACGGGTGCGGTTGTGTATTGTTTCGCGATCCGACGGTGGGGCGATTTTACAAACACGACTCTCCCTATACGTATTTCAGCTCCGCCGAACTCCATTTAGGAGAGATCAGTCTGGAATGTTCAAGACCGGGGGCGGCTGCGGCAGCGCTGTGGGCGACCCAAAGGCTGTTGCCGCTTGAACGGGGCGGAGAGTTTGCACGCGGACAGGAGCAAGGCCGGGAGGCTGCGCTGGCTTTCTACAAGCGGCTCGAAGGGGATGAACGATTCGCAACCGCGTTCGAGCCCGAGCTGGACATCGTCGTGTTTGCGCCTCGCGCCAAAAGCGTGACAGAAGCGTCAGCACTTTCACGAAGGATATTTGAAGCTGCCGCGAAGCGGAACTTGCACCTGGCGGTGGCGGAATTGCCGACGGCGTTTTGGGCCGGAAATCTGGGAGCGATGAAACGCGACCGCGAGACCATGACTTGTTTGCGCTCCGTGCTGATGAAACCGGAACACCTCGAATGGATTCCTCGAATTTGGGAGGAACTTTCGGTGGCGACCTCAGAAGTTCTCGGCGCGGAAGGGGCTGCCTCTTCCGCACGTTAAGAAGCTGCAACAGGTTAGGTGTGCGTGGCGAGCAGCGTATTGATTCTGCCGAGAAGCCTTGTCTTGCTGAACGGCCTGGGCAGCATGGAGGCAATGACCTCGGTCGGGTCTGGGATGTCGAGCGCGGCCAATGGACAGGCAGAGCTATAGAGGACGCTCATTTCGGGCGAACGTTTTCGCAACTGAAAAACCAGGTCTGGGCCGGCCATGCCGGCGGGGTGAAGTTTGGTAATCAGCAGATGGATAGGGCCGGCGCAGGATTGAGCCAGCTCGAGAGCCTGGTCCGCATCTTCCGCAGGGAGGACAAGAAACTCGGCTTCCTCGAGGATATCCAGGATGCTCTGGCGAAGAGATTCCAAATCTTCGACGACAAGGACAACAGGATGAACGGCCGACTTAGAGGACAGTCCCGCTATGGCAACCTCCCTACTTGCGGATGAAGCCAAGCTCGTTCGCTTGGTGCAGATGCCTACATAGTATAACAGTAAATAATAAAGGGGCGCGTTGAGCATTGAAGCGAATTGAATTGAGATTATCGCCCAGGGGCGAGAGGAGGGGACTCGGGACCAAGGGCGAAACCACAGGGATGGAGGTGGCCCGGGACGGATGTTGATGGAGGCGAAATTTGTCGCGTTCGGCGGTTTGGGTAGCCCACATGGACGCCGCCAAACGGCCATCGGGAATGTTTCCGAAGCGGAACTGCCTCGAACGTAGAAACAATTGAGCGTACGCAACCAAGTCAGGTAAACTGTTATCTAGTCTTTGGAGACGCGCCGCCAGGGAGCGCTGGATCAAGCAATTGGGGCACAAACCGGAAGAAGTATGCAGGATGGCGTGGCGATTGATAAAACTGAGGGTGATGAATGCCGGATGTAATGAAGACGCTGTTACTAAACCCGCCGAGCTTTGAGAATTTTGACGGCGGAGCGAGCTCGCGGTGGCCCGCGACGCGCGAGATTGAGTCCTACTGGTACCCTGTCTGGCTGACCTATCCCGCCGGGCTGATTCCCGGAAGCCGTCTGGTGGATGCGTCGCCACACAAAGTGAATTGGCAGCAGACCATCGAGATTTGTAAGGAGTACGAGTTTTTGGTGCTGTACACGTCGACGGTGGGTTTCGAGAGCGACGTCAGGCTGATCCGGAGGATCAAGGAGAGCAATCCGGGCCTGAAGATCGCCTTTGTCGGGCCGCACGGACACATCAAACCGGACGAGACGTTGATGACGAGTCCGGACATTGATTTCGTGACACGAGGAGAGTTCGACCATTCGGTAGTGGAATACGCCCACGGAAAGCCGATTGAGCAGATTCTGGGAGTGAGCTACCGGAAAGATGGACGCGTGGTGCACAATGCGGAACGGCCGCAATTGCACACGCAAGAGCTGGACGCGCTGCCGTTTGCGACGGACATCTACAAGCGCGATCTGAAGATTGAAAACTACAATGTGCCGTTTTTGTTGCATCCCTTTGTGTCGTTCTACTCGACGAGAGGCTGCCCCGCGCTTTGCACTTTCTGCATGTGGCCGCAGACGGTTTCGGGACATGCCTGGCGGACGAGGTCGGTGGACAACGTGGTTCGGGAAGTGAAGCAAGCTATCGAATACTTCCCGCAGATGAAAGAGATCTTTTTCGACGACGATACGTTCAACATTCGCAAGGACCGCGCGATCGAATTGAGCCAGAAATTCAAGCCGCTGAAATTCCGGTGGTCCTGCACGGCGCGCTGCCATAGCAAATACGAAGAACTAAAGGCCATGGCAGAGGGCGGAGCGCGGCTGTTCATCGTGGGATTTGAATCCGGTGATCCGCAGATTCTCAAGAACATCAAGAAGGGCGCGACCGTCGAGATGGCGCGCGAGTTCATGAAGAATTGCAAGAAGGTCGGAATCAAGGTGCACGGCGATTTTATTATCGGCTTGCCGGGCGAGACGAAAGAGACGATTAACAGGACGATTGACTTTGCGAAGGAACTGGATTGCGAAACGATTCAGGTTTCGCTGGCGCATGCCATGCCCGGGACGGAACTACACGAGACAATGTCGAAGCAGGGATTCCTGAAAGTGGAAGCGCTCGCGGACAGCGGCGGCCACCAGTTGCCGCACATCGAATACCCGCATCTCAAGAAAGCGGAGATGATGGAGGGCGTGAACCGGTTCTACGATGAGTACTACTTCCGGCCACGAGTGGCCTGGCGGATTGTACGTGAAGCGTTGTGGGATTCGCACGAACGCAAGAGGCTCTATCACGAGGCGACCAGCTTCCTGAAGTTGCGCGCGGAACGCTTGAAGTGGGTGCGGCAAGGCGGGGACCTGCAAAAGCCCATGATTTCCGTGCCAGAGACGCCCTCGGCCTCCGGAAACGACTAAATCTTAAACAAAATGGCAAGAGAAGGAAGGCTTCGGTTAAAGACGTTGGTCATGGTGTGCGCGATGGTATTGTGTGCGAACGCCGGAGACCTGATGCTGAAGCGCGCGATGTTGCAAATCGGCGTCGTGGAGCTGTCGGTGCTGGGGTTCACTCACGCGTTTCGAATGACAGTCACGAACGGAACCCTGTGGACGGGCATCTTCTTTCTCTGCGGATTCATGCTCAGTTACATGATCGTACTCAGCTGGGCGGATTACAGCTACGTGATGCCGGCCGGCGCGTTTGGCTACGCTTTGCTCACTTTCTTCGCGGTAGTGTTTTTGCATGAATCGGTTTCGGCGCGGCGATGGGTTGGCGTGGTACTGATCTGTGTTGGCGTGCTGCTGGTAGGGCAGACGAAGCCTCGAACGACCGCAGCGACGAGAGAGGCACTGGTATGATGCACGTGGGAGCGTTTCTCGCAATTCTGATTTTCGGCAGCACCGGCGGCGAAATTGCGATAACGCGGGGTATGAAAGCCACTGGCGAACCAGAGCGGATGCGGCCTAGAGAGTTGCTGCAATTTCTGAGCAAGGCGCTGCGCAATGTCTGGTTCTGGGCGGGTGTGCCGTTGATGGCGCTGTCGTTTTACGCGCTGCTCGTGCTGCTCTCCTGGGAGCCGATCAGTTTTGTGATTCCAGCGTCGGCTTTGAGCTATGTAGTGGGGACATTTGGAGCGAAACATATCCTGGGCGAAGAGATTTCGGCAGCGCGATGGATCGGTGTAATCATGGTGTGCGCCGGAGTGGCGCTGGTTGCAATGGGATAAGGGATGATTCCAGTCATGGAGCAGCCCGCCAACGCAACGTAGGCGGGGCGAAACGCGGTGAGAAGGACGCCGGATTATTTCGCCGGCGAGCGAGAGGTCTCTCAACTTGTGCGGAATCGCCGGCTTTACGCATAAAAACTGGGCGCCCGAGCCAGAGCGCATCGAACGCGCCACAGCGATGCTGGCACATCGCGGGCCAGATCAGCGCGGCGTATTCCGCTCGAGCGTGCTCTCGATGGGCGCGGCACGACTGAAAATCATCGATCTGCATGGCGGAGATCAGCCCATCGTGACGGACGACGGTAATACGGCAATCGTTTTCAATGGGGAAATTTACAATCATGTGGAGTTGCGCGGCGAACTCGAGAAGCTGGGGCACAAGTTTCATTCTCATTCCGACACGGAGATGGTGCTGCATGCGTTTGTGGAATGGGATACGGCGTGCTTCTCGAAATTGCGCGGGATGTTTGCGATTGCCCTGTGGAGCAAGTCGTCGCGCCGGCTGGTTCTGGCCCGAGATCGAATGGGCATCAAGCCACTTTACATCGGGCGGAAAGGAGAAGATCTGTTTTTCGGCTCCGAACTCAAGACGATTTTTGTTCACCCCGAATTCGGAAGGCGTTTGAGTCCCGCAGGGCTGGATTGCTATCTCTCCCTTAACTACGTCCCTTGTCCGTGGACGCTGGTGGATGGAATCGAGAAATTGCCGCCCGGGCAGTGGCTCGAATGGGTCGACGGTAAGCTGCGATTTGAAGCCTACTGGAAGTTGCCAGGCGGGCCAATTCGCGAGCGCTCGCTCGGGTCCACGTGCGAGGAACTGGACTCTCTCATGCGGCAATCCGTACAAGAGCACTTGCTTTCGGATGTTCCACTCGGACTCTGGCTAAGCGGAGGGATCGATTCTTCAACCGTTTTGCACTACGCAGCGACGGCCTCTTCAAAACCAATAAAAACTCTGTCGGTTTCTTTCCTTGGGAGAAATTTTGACGAAACGGCGTACATCCGGGCGGCAGCGAAAAAGTACGGGACCGAGCATACGGAATTTGATCTGAATCCCGGTGCGGATATACGGGGAGCGATCGAGCAGTTCGCGTATTACTCTGACGAGCCGAGCTCGGATGCCGGAGCTCTGCCGGTATGGTTCCTCTCGAAAATGAGCAGGGCAGAAGTGACCGTCGCGCTGAGCGGGGAAGGCGCGGACGAATTGTTCGGAGGCTATCTAACGTACAGGGCAAATCAGCTTGCGCGGCCGATGCGCAGAGTGCCGAAGTGGTGGCTGCGAGCCGCGCTGGGCATGGCACGGCTTTGGCCCGTTTCCGACGACAAAATTAGCCGCGAATACATGTTGAAGCGGTTTTTGGAAGGAAGCATGCTTGCGCCAGAATGGGCGCACGTCTATTGGAATGGGACCTTTTCAGACGCCCAGGCACGTTCCATTTCGGCGGCGGCGCTGCCCGCATCTCTCGATGGGGTACTCCGTGAATTGCGCGATTTTCCCGCGCCCGGCGACGGCGTGTCTCCCTATCTCTGGTGGGATCAAAAGTATTTTCTGCCGGATGACATCCTCAATAAAGTTGACCGGATGAGCATGGCGCATTCGCTGGAAGTGCGGCCGCCGTTTCTGGATCACCGCATCGTGGAGTTTGCGGCCACTTTGCCGGCCTCGCTGAAAATGCAAGGTTCGCGGCAGAAAATCATCCTTAAGGAGCTGATGAAGAAGAGACTGCCCGAGGCGATTCTGACGCGAAAGAAAGTGGGATTCGACATCCCGGCGCACGAATGGCTTCGCGGGCCGCTGCGCGAGCTTCTCCTGGACACTGTGCGGGAGGGTCTCGCCGAGCATCCCACACTTTTCCGGTCCGGCAAAATTCAGGAGTTGGTGCGCCGGCACCTGGAACGCCAGATAAATGTTGGTTACCACTTGTGGGGATTACTGCTTCTGTTTTTGTGGATGAAGAAATGGAGAATTCAGACCGCGTCGCCGCCGACGCCGACCTCTTGGATCCAGGAAGAGACAGGAGTCAGCAATTAGAGCTTAGGCTGCATCCGACGACGGTGGTTTTGCGTTTGCAGATCTCCCGCGCCGGGCGGCTTGGTTGGTGCGAACGGGTGTTGCGATTCGTATTTCATTGAGCCGCCTTGCATTCAAACGGGGCTTTGCCACATCTAACTAGACCGGCAACTCTGACCGATTTTTTTGAGCGGCGGAAGCGTATTTCGGCGGTAATCACGTATACTGTAACCAGTTTCGCTCAGCGAAATTGACGGTGCGGTGCACTTCGCGCGCTCATTGAGTTCGACCAGCCTGTCGCAAGGGTGATGCGCAGTTCCACGGGCCATTGAAACAGAGGAGTTCTTCAAGGAGGAAAGATGAAGATTGCTGTGCTCGGGGGAGATGGTTACTGCGGGTGGGCGACCGCTTTGTATTTGTCGAAGCAAGGGCATTCCGTCGCCATCGTTGACAACTTTGTTCGCCGGCTGTGGGACCATGAACTCAACGCGCAGACTTTGACGCCTATCCGTCCGCTCTCCGATCGCTTGCGTGTCTGGCAGGCGGTGAGCGGCAAGACCATCGAATCCTTTTACGGCGATGTATGTGATTACGACTTCCTGGCTTCCACGTTGCGCGCGTTTGAGCCTGATGCGGTTGTGCATTTTGCAGAGCAGCGCTCCGCGCCGTACTCGATGATCGACCGCAGCCATGCCGTCTTCACGCAAGTAAACAACGTTGTGGGCACGCTGAATCTGCTCTTTGCGCTGCGCGAGCACCGGCCGGAATGCCACCTGGTCAAGCTCGGAACCATGGGCGAGTACGGCACTCCAAATATCGACATTGAAGAGGGTTACATCACCATTGAGCACAACGGACGAAAAGACCTACTGCCCTTTCCAAAGCAGCCCGGCTCGTTTTATCACCTTTCGAAAGTGCATGATAGCCACAACATCATGTTCGCGTGCAAAATCTGGGGGTTGCGAGCCACGGACCTCAATCAGGGTGTGGTCTACGGAACCACGACCGAAGAAACGGCCATGGATGAGGCGCTCATCAACCGTTTTGATTACGATGATGTTTTCGGCACGGTGCTGAATCGTTTCTGCATTCAAGCGGCGATCGGCCAGCCTCTGACTGTCTATGGCAAGGGCGGGCAGACGAGGGGCTTTTTGGATATCCGCGACACGGTGCGCTGCATCGAGATTGCGTGTGAAAATCCCGCCGGGCGCGGCGAGTGCCGCGTTTATAACCAATTCACGGAACAGTTTTCGGTGCGCGACCTCGCGAAGATGACCGTGACCGCCGGTAAGAAGCTCGGACTTAATGTCGAGGTGGATCACTTGCAAGACCCGCGCGTTGAGGCCGAGGAGCACTACTACAATGCTAAACATTCGAAGCTCATTGACTTGGGCTTGAAGCCGCACCTGCTTTCCGATTCGCTGCTGGATTCGTTGATGAACATCGCGATCAAGTACCGCGACCGCGCGGACGCATCCTTGATGCTGCCGCAGGTCAACTGGCGCGAGCCGCGCAACGACCGCCGCTTGCAGATGAGCAAGACCGCTCGAAACTCCCTGGGAGCTTCGCGGGTGCAAAATGGGGCCGAAGCAGCGGAAAAAACGAAGAAGCATTCACATCGCTAGATTGTCGGGCGAGGCCTTTAGATTCCTGAATCACGATTGCTCTCAGCGGAGAGCTTCCGCTTCCTTGGCTACACGCAAAGCAAATTCCAGGTCGAGAGGAAACTCCGCTCCCTCAAGCGACGCTTCCATTTTGGCGACAAACCGCTGAATGATGGGCTCCTTGGCGGCCAATAGGTCGATGAACGCCGCGCGCGTGTTGCGCTTCTCCAGCCAAACGGAGCGCTCATCCGGCTGCTCATAGCCGCAGCGAATTTCCTGAATGGTCGATTGCGGAACCGCGAAAGCGCGGATGGCAAGCAGATGAGAGCCAAGATTATCCATTGCGGTCATGCCTGTGTGGTCAGGCCTGCTTAAGAAGAAGCGGCCCCCGAAACGAAGAGAGTTTCCCGGAGAGAAGTCTCTGCGCCATCTCTCCACTTCCTCGAGAAAACAGTATTCAAAATGCGCCGCGATCAGGCGGCGCAGAGACTTGGCCCGCGCCACGAGCGACCGAGTTATGCGTTCAGAGCATTGCCATGGTTTTTCCGCTACCACGTGCAAACCGGCATCAAGGGCGGATTCGAGCATCGTGGAGACGTGAGGGCCGGGTAGCACGCAGAGCCAGGCGATCTGCGCACCGCTGGCAGTCATTGCTCTGGCAAGACGATCGCGATAGGAAGCTTCGATTTCGCCGCTCGCCAGGCGCGTCTCCGGAAGGTTAGCGACGCGGCGGCCTTCCGCGGCCAGGATGGCTTGCATCCGTGCCGCCCAGCGGCCCCGGCCGAGAATCACGTAGGCGGGACCATCAGCCATCGCGTTTTCCAGCAATCAATTCGCAGACGAGGCGCGCCGCTTTCACTGCGCTGACGACTTTGCCAGAGAAGATGTGTATTTCGCCCGGGGCGCCTTCACGCACATGGAGAATCCTGCGATCATTTTCGGGATTGTCCTCCACCACGCGGAGCGTAAAACGCGAACCGATGTAAACAGCCTTCTTCGCCGCGGGAACGCTGAGGCAACAATCCGTGCGCATGGCTTCGAACCTGGTGAAGGGCACCTGTTCAAATCGCGGCTTATTCAATAGAGCGGCGAAAGGCTCGGGAATTGGTTCGGCGGAGTCCGTAGTGGTCCAGTGATTTGTATTCTTTGCGGAGCCGAAGAGCGATCGCGAAGAATTGCCATAAGGATCAAATGCGGTGAAGGGGCCATCCACGACGACCAAGGCTATGCCGTGGAGCTCTGGCGGAAGCTCGATCAAATTTTTTTCTGCGACCTGATACTTTGCAGCCTTAAAAAATCCGCGGCTTGGGCCCAGTCCGTACGTCGCCCACACGACGAAATCGTAGTCTTGCCGCATTTCGCGAAAGAATTCGCGCTGTTGCAGTCGGATGCCCTGCCGGTTTAAGCCGTCCTCGATGAGGTTTCTCAGGAGATCAGGATCATAAATGTTTTCTTCGACCTCGTAGCATTTGTCAATAAAATCGAAGTTCATCCAAATCGGGCGGCAAGACCGAAGTGGCAATTTATGCTTGGCCATTACTTCCTCGTAGACGTCCGGAGGCGTTAGCGATTTCTCTTTTGGGATAGCGTAGTAGTGCTGACTGTCTTTCACAATGGCGCTCGCGAATGCCCGCGTAAATTCGGCACGTGCTTCCGCTATCTCGTTGATCGTCTCCGCGCTCCGGGGATAGTGATAGCCGGCGTGGACGCGGTACTGGTTGATCGCAGAAGCTGCGCGCAGCACACCAAGCGGGTCGAAGAGATGAACCTGGTGGCCCTGCTCTGCGAGCCTAATGGCGGTGGTCGCGCCGTAAATCCCCGCTCCGGCCACGGCGATTTTCGATCCCATATCCCTCTTTCAGTTTTGATTCTCGCCGATGAAATGTTCCAACAAACCTAAGACCGTGGAGCCAGAGCGGGCCACCTAGCCCTCACTTCTGCGCGGCAGGTGGAACAACCGGAACGAGAATGCCCCCGCGAATGCGGTAATCGATGTCCCGCCAGCGAATGCTCCTGCGGCCAAAGCTAAGCAGCCAAATCAGCAGAGCCCAGGCGTCCCACAAAGGCACAAGCGCCATCTTTTTCCAAATGCCCTTCTGCTTCATGCCCCAGACACCTATCAGCCAGGTCATAGCCACACGTACACTTAAATAGCCGCCAAGAAAAAGAAGGGCAACCCACAAACTCGGATGAATCGCGACTGCCGCGATCGACCAGGCCAGGCCTTGCGTAAAAATCAGCCCGATATGGCCCCAAGGCCGCATGTGGCGCATCACTGTCATCCAACGCAGGCGCTTGAAGAAAAATTCGCGCAAGGACCTAAAATCCGCCACGGTTTCGACTGCGTACGGCAGCAGTTCTACTTCAGATCCTTGCTGGGCGATTAAACGGCCAACCAGCAAATCGTCTGCGGGGCGGTTCTCGATCGCGGAGTAGCCCCCGAATCCCGCGAGATGTTTCCGCGTGGTTACAATCGTCTGACCAAATGCGAATTTCACTCCATCCAATTGCCTCGCGACCAGAATGCCGGGGTAAAAATCGCATATCATGCCGATGGATTGAAGTTTTTGGAGGAACGTGTCCTCGTGCGCGGAAACATACAGGCACGTAACCGCGCCGACCTTTGGATCGCGCAAGGGCGCAACCACAGAGCGAAAGTAGTCTGGGCGCACACGGACATCGCTGTCGTTGATGACCAGAACTTCATTTTGAGCATCGGCCGCCAGGCGCGCCAGCTTCACCACTTTGTCGTTTGGCGCGGTGTGCCCGGAGACATGAACTACACGCATTTTCGTCTGAGGAAACTCGCGCTTCAGCCTTTCAATCACTTCCAGAACCGCGTAATCGCCGTCGCCGATGCCAAAGAGCAGCTCGTAATCAGGGTAATCCTGCCTGCAATAGCTGGCGAAGCTTTCGTAAGCCTCTGTATCCAGGCCGCGAATCGGTTTCAAGTTGCTTACAGGTGGCGTGTAATCGAGAGATGCCTTCGCTTTTTTGGCCGAGCTGAAGAATCGCCAGGAACTATAGAGCGCCAGAAAATAATAGATGAAAGGAATGGCCGCGACGCCTAGAAAGGCATACAAGAGACTATTTGCGGGCATCGCGGACCTCGCACCGTGATAATGATCGCAATCTGCTGGGGACACCTGAAATTTCTCGTTGACCGGCGCGTGCGCTCTTGATAAGTGGGGCAGCGAAACGGAAGCCGGACATGCAAGTCAGGGCAGCAATCATGCTTTTTTCAGCAGCCATTCCTTTCAGAAAATTTTTGGAGATTACTGCGAGCTTCAAGAGGATAGCAAAAACTCGCGTGATTCACCCTGGGAAATGGTCTGATGGTCCAGGCTTGGCGCAGGCCCGAAGTCCCGCTTAGGATCTAACCTCTGCCAGTTGTGAGGCAGATGCTGGAGCGCAGGCGTTGGGATGCCTCGATAAATCATGTAAAATGAAGAAGTGGAATTTTTCTGCGCACCTTGGCATCGAACAATGAACCCCGTTCCCTCATGCTTACGATTGCACCTCCGCCGCGTGATCTATTTCGAGGTCTTTGACGGGCTTATCCGTCCTTCTATTCTACCATCAGGCGCGCCTGCTGCATGAGCTCTTCCGCCGGCCTGCATTTTAAAACCTACTGCATGATTTTGATCATGGTCGTTTTTGGCCCGCTTGGAAACGTGTTGCTAGGCAAGGGCATGAAGAATATGGGGTCCGCGGTCCGTTGGAGGCTTGCGGAGCTTCCTCACATTTTTTCCAGTGTTTTCACTTCCAGTTACATCTGGCTCGGCGTAGCCTCACTGCTTACATTTTTCGTCGCTTATATGCTCATTCTCTCCTGGGCGGATTTCAGTTACGTGCAGCCGGCCTCTTCGATCGCCTATCTGGTGGTCGCGCTTCTCGGATACCTCTACCTGGGCGAGAAAATCTCTCCGCTGCACTGGGCGGGCATAGTCGTGATCTGCCTCGGTGTTTTTGTCGTGGGGCAAACCCCTCCGCGCACCACCGAGGCACGCTGAATATGCGCGAAGCCATACTTCTGTTCTTCGTTGTCTTTGCGGGGACGGGCGGCGAACTCTGCGTTACGCGTGCCATGAAGCATGTGGGAGAAGTGAAGGATTTCCGCCCGTTGGCGCTGGTCCGGGTCATCCTTCGCGCGATGAGTGTATTCTGGATGTGGATCGGTCTTTCGATGATGGCGTTGGCATTCTTTTCGCTTCTGGCCGTGCTTTCCATTGAAAATGTGAGCTTCGTCGTGCCCGTGACGGCTTTGAGCTACGCAGCAGGGGCGCTCGGAGGAGTCGTTTTTCTCGGAGAACATGTGTCACGGCGCCGCTGGGCAGGTGTACTGCTCGTTTGCATCGGCGTCACCTTAGTTTGGCTCGGCAAACATTGAAACTGAAAGAATATTTGCGATGGTGCGACTTTCTCGTGGCGCATCGAGCCCATCAAGGGCTCGGCAAATGCTTTAGCCCGCTAGTTTGTGGCAAGCTAGTTGAGTAGCGATCTCGAACCTTTGCGAAGATTCCCGGCGACAGGGAAGAGAACTCCAGCGTGACAATTCTTCATCCAGGATGGCGTGATGGGGTGCTTCTTCTAGCAGCGGTGCCCCTGGCGTATTATATCGCCGCCACCTTTGCCGCGTGGCGATTCTTCCGCCGCAAGGGCGCTAGCAAGCGCGACGACTACACTCCGCCCGTTAGTTTGTTGAAGCCGGTTCATGGCATCGACTTTGCCAGCTACGAAAATTATTCGAGCTTCTGCCGCCAGAATTATTCCAATTACGAAATACTCTTCGCGGCAAATGACGCTGATGATCCGTCCGTTCCGCTCATCTATCGGTTGATGGCCGAATTTCCAAGCCACCGAATCCGGTTGTTTGTCGGCGCTGAAAATCTGGGGGCCAATCGCAAGGTCAATGCGCTTGCGCGTCTCTCCAGCGAAGCGCAGCACGAAATCCTGGTGCTCACGGACGGCGACGTTCGCGTCGGGCCCAACTATCTGCGCGAAGTCGTCGCGCCATTCGCGGACGAGAGCACCGGCGCGGTCACCTCGTTTTACCGGGGCATCGCTGAACGGGATCTCGGCGCGGAGCTCGAAGCCATTGGCGCGTCGAGCGATTTTTTTGCCGGGGTGTTGATGGCTGAGTGCACGGAAGGTATGAACTTTGCCTTGGGCGCTTCGATTGTCACCACGAAGCGCTGGCTTTCCAAGATCGGCGGTTTTGCATCCATCGCCGGGATGCTCGCGGACGATTACGAGTTGGGCGTGCGCATCGCCAAAGCGGGCGGACGGGTTCTGCTTTCGCGCGAAACTGTTTGGACCATGTACCCGGCGCAGTCCGCCAAATCCTTCTGGGATCATCAGTTGCGATGGGCGCGGACCATACGTCTCTGCCGCCCGCTCTCTTATTTTGGCTTGATTTTCACGCTGGGTCTCCCGTGGGTTGTATTGGCAGCGTTAGCGGCGCCAACAAAATGGATCGCTGTGGCCTATCTGCTCGCATATTTCGTTTTGCGCCACGTAATGGCGTGGACCGTGGGCGTTTGGGGAGTCGGAGACGAAACGCTGCGCCGGAAAATCTGGCTTGTGCCACTGCGCGACGCGATTCATGCAGTTGTTTGGTTGGCAGGTTTTGCGTCCAATCGCATCCGTTGGGGTGGGGAGGAGTTCACGCTGGAGAATGGCCGCATGGCCCCCGTCGCGGCTTCCGACACTGCTGGTTCGACTCCCGCACCAACCTCGCGCGGTTGACGCCCTCGCGATTCCCGATTAAATTAGATAGGAAGAATCGTGGCTCTCTCGATCCGCGAGAACCTGCCGCGGTTCGTTTTTATTCCTCCCTCGGCTGGGAGATCGTCCAATTGGTAGGACTCCAGACTCTGAATCTGGCTATCCTGGTTCGAGTCCAGGTCTCCCAGCCAAAATTATTGCGCTAATGAACGCCGACTCCCGAGAATGAGGCAGCCGTGATCGTGATCGTTATGGGCACGACCGGTTCCGGCAAAACGACCATTGGCACCTTGCTCGCGAAGCGGTTGGGATGGGAGTTCGCCGATGCCGACGACTTTCACCCACCGGCGAACGTCGAGAAAATGAAGCACGGCATTCCACTGACTGATGCTGATCGGATGCCCTGGCTGGAGGCTCTCCACGATCAGATCCTTCAGTGGAATTCCGAAGCCCGCAGTGTCGTTTTGGCGTGCTCGGCGCTCAAGCAGAGCTATCGCGACAAGCTGAAAGCCGGGGCTCGCGTTCGATTTGTTTATTTGAAGGGTAGTTACGAGCTGTTTTCAGAGAGGGTGCTCGAGCGGAAAGGACATTTCGCGAAACAAGATCTGCTGGCCAGCCAATTCGCGGCCTTGGAAGAGCCAACGGACGCTGTCACCGTCGACGCCAGGGAATCACCAACCGAAATCGTTGCGGAGCTGGCTAGCCAGCTAGGTGTGCATTGATGCGCCGACCCGCTTCACAATTTCATCGTCCAAACCTTGTTGAAATGTAGGTGCACTCTTGTTTTAACTATAATCGATAGGGCGCATCCTAACTCCTCGGGTAGCTTCTATCCTCGCCGGACATGCTGGAACGGGCACGCACCGCGCGACGTCGCCACTGAGATTCGCAAAAGATGCGAACATAAAGCTTAATTGGAACGCGCCCTCAGAGGTGCCCAGACCATGGCCAGACTTCAGTCCAAAGAAGACCAGCGGCTCGAAGAGGACCGTACTCGAACGAAATATTGGAAGCGTTGGGGACCATATCTTTCCGAGCGCCAGTGGGGCACCGTCCGAGAAGACTACAGTCCGGGCGGCACAGCTTGGGAATTTTTTCCGCATGATCATGCTCGCTCGCGCGCTTATCGCTGGGGAGAAGACGGCATCGGCGGCATCTGTGACCGCCGGCAGATCGTTTGCTTTGCCCTCGCTCTCTGGAACGGCCGCGACCCCATTCTCAAGGAGCGGCTCTTCGGCCTAACGGGCAACGAGGGAAATCATGGCGAGGACGTGAAGGAGTATTACTTCTACCAGGACTCCACGCCCACGCACACGTATATGCGCATGCTTTATAAATATCCTCAGGCTGAATTTCCCTACGCTCATCTTGTGGCGGAAAATCGGCGGCGTGGCCGCGAAAATCCAGAATATGAGCTTCTCGACACGGGCGTTTTTGCACAAGACCGCTATTTCGATGTGTTCGTTGAGTACGCCAAGGCTGACGTCGAGGACGTCCTCATAAAAATCACGGCGATAAATCGCGGCCCTGAAGTAGCCAAGTTGCACCTTCTCCCTTCTCTGTGGTTTCGCAACAACTGGTCCTGGGGTAGAGATTTGCGCAGGCCGACTGTACAGAGAGCGACCGGCGTTCCTGGAAGCGAGTGCGCCGAGCTTCAGCATTGGCATTACGGCAAGCGCTGGCTCCTGTGTGCAGGGCGGCCCGAACTGCTTTTTACGGAAAACGAGACCAATTACGCCCGCCTCTTCAACACAAAGAACCGGTCGCTCTACGTAAAGGACGCGTTCCACGAATATTTAATTCGGGGAAACGAGGCGGCGGTAAATCCTCAATCGACTGGCACAAAGATGGCCGCTCATTATGCGCTCGAGCTGGGCCCTGGTCAGCGTGAGATCATTAAATTGCGGCTGACCGATATGGAGCCGCTAGCCTCGCTGTCGCGATCCCCTGGGCTGGCCGGCACCATTACCTCGCCAGGTCATGCGGATCGCGCCGAGGGCGTTCCGCCCGCCGACGACTTTGGCGAGGGCTTCGAGAGTGTCTTTAACCTCCGGCAGAAAGAAGCCGACGAGTTCTACGCTTCGCGCGTCACCACTGACTTAACCGATGATGCCAAGAACGTCATGCGCCAGGCGTTTGGTGGCCTTCTGTGGTCCAAGCAGTTCTATCACTACGACGTGCGCACCTGGCTCGAGGGCGATCCGGCGGGCCCGCCTCCGCCTCCTGAACGTTTGAAGGGCCGCAACAAGGACTGGACGCATCTTTACAACGACGACGTCATCTCCATGCCGGATAAGTGGGAATATCCCTGGTTTGCAGCATGGGATTTAAGTTTCCACTGCATCTCGCTCGCTCTCGTGGATCCAGACTTCGCGAAGGAACAACTCATCCTTCTTTTGCGAGAGTGGTACATGCACCCGAATGGGCAACTCCCTGCCTACGAATGGGCCTTCGGCGACGTGAATCCTCCCGTTCATGCTTGGGCTGCGTGGCGCATTTACAAAATCGAGCGGCGTGTGCGCGGCGTGGCGGACCGCGGCTTCCTCGAAAAAGTCTTTCATAAACTACTTCTTAATTTCACATGGTGGGTCAACCGCAAAGACCCCGATGGCATGAATATCTTCCAAGGCGGCTTTCTCGGTCTCGATAACATTGGAGTTTTCGACCGTTCCGCGCCACTTCCCACCGGCGGCCATCTGGAGCAATCCGACGGCACCAGTTGGATGGGCATGTACTGCCTCAATATGCTGGCGATCGCGCTTGAACTGGCCAAGGATGATCCTGCTTACGAGGACGTCGCGAGCAAGTTCTTCGAACACTTCGTCAACATCGCTCACGCCATGAACGACATGGGCGCGGACGGCATTGCGCTCTGGGACGACGAGGACGGCTTCTATTACGACGTCCTTCATCTCCCTAACGGCGATGACCACTTCATGAAGATTCGCTCGATGGTCGGCCTGATTCCTCTCTTTGCCGTCGAGACGCTAGAACCGGAAATCGTCGACCGTTTGCCCGGTTTTAAACGCCGCATGCAGTGGTTCATCGACAATCACCCGGACGTTCCCGAACACATTGAAATGACACAGCGCTCCGCGCGGGGTGTTCGCCGGCTCCTCTCACTCGCCAATCGAAAGCAACTAAAGAGAATTCTGTGTCGCATGCTCGACGAAACCGAATTCCTGTCTCCGTATGGCGTCCGCTCTCTTTCCCGCTATCACCTCGATCATCCATACGAAGTCCAAGTGAACGACCACATTAGCCGCGTCGATTACGAGCCTGCTGAATCGACGAGCGGCTTGTTTGGTGGAAATTCCAATTGGCGCGGCCCCATCTGGTTTCCGCTGAACTATCTGCTCGTTGAATCTTTGCAGAAATACCACCACTACTACGGCGAGGATTTCAAAACGGAATTTCCCGCACGCAGCGGCAACGAAGTGGATCTCTGGGAAGTGGCTGCCGAAATTTCCCGCCGCCTCGTCCATATATTCGTTCGGGGCAAGGATGGCCGTCGTCCCGTCGCCGGCGGCATCGAGCTTTTTCAGAGCAATCCGCATTGGAAAGACCTGATTCTTTTCCACGAATATTTCCACGGTGATAACGGCGCTGGGCTTGGCGCCAACCACCAGACCGGCTGGACCGGCCTCGTATCCAAGTTGATCGAGCAGAGCGGAGAGTAAGTTGGCGCAATCCGCATCCTCCGGACTCCGCTTCGGGCGCGAAATCTGCGGCAATCTTCCAGAGGCCGAAGCGCGAGAGTGGCTAGTTACCAATGGGATCGGCGGCTTCGCTTCGGGTACCGTTTCCGGCGGCATCACGCGCCGTTATCACGGACTGCTCATCGCCGCACTCCAGCCGCCCCTTGGACGCAATCAACTTGTAGCTGGGCTTGACGAAATTGTTCGTTACGGTGGCAGTACATATTCTCTCGCCACTCATCACTGGGCCAGCGGTGCGATCGATCCACAGGGCTTTCTCTACCTCGAAGAGTTCTCCCTCGAAGGTGCCATTCCCGTTTGGACTTACACTCTTGCGGACGCCTCGCTCCAAAAGCGCGTCTGGATGATGCAAGGCGAAAACACGACCTTCATTCAATACACTCTCGCGCGTGCCAGCGGACCTCTCGAAATGGATCTCAAAGCGCTCGTCAATTATCGCGATTTTCATTCCTCTACTCACGCCGGCGATTGGCACATGAGAATCGTCACCATTGAAAACGGCGTAATGGTTCTTCCGTTCGAAGGCGCCACGCCGTTCTATCTGAAGAGCTCGCATGCTTCCTGCGATCCACAGCACGTGTGGTACCGCGATTGTTTTCTGCCGATGGAAAGGGAACGCGGCCTCGACGATCACGAGGATCATCTCTTCGCCGCCGTATTTCGCGCCCTGTTAAACGAAGGCGAATCCCTCGTCATCGTCGCGACCACCGAGGCCACCACTTCCCTGGACGGCGCACCCTCGCTCGCCCAACGCGTTGCTCACGAGGAAGCCCTGCTCAGAACCTGGCAAAAGCAAAGTGACAAATACGCTGCGAGCCCGCCCGAATGGCTCCCCCATCTGGTTCTCGCCGCCGATCAATTCATCGTGCAGCGCGCCCTCCCCGATGAGCCGGAGGGCCGTACCATCATCGCTGGCTATCACTGGTTTGGCGACTGGGGACGGGACACCATGATCGCTCTGCCTGGCCTTGCACTCGCCACCGGACGTCCAGAGATCGCGCGGCTCATTCTCCTGGCCTTCGCTCGCTATGTTGACGAGGGCATGCTCCCCAACAATTTTCCTGACGCAGGCGGCAAACCCGGCTACAACACGGTCGATGCCGCACTATGGTATTTCGAAGCGATTCGTCAGTATTTCTCAGCCACGCAAGACGGCGTTACTTTACAAAAACTCTACCCGATCCTCGCCGCAATGATTGATGCTCACGTCGCCGGTACGCGCTACAACATCCATGTGGATCCCGCCGACAGCCTGCTTTACGCCGGTGGGCCCGGTATCCAACTCACGTGGATGGACGCAAAGATCGGCGATTGGGTCGTCACTCCGCGCACCGGCAAACCGGTCGAGGTCAACGCTCTCTGGATCAACGCTCTCGAAACCATGGTGCAGTTCGCACATTGTCTGAACGAACCCGCCGATAATTACGAGCAGCTTTCCGCGCACGCCAAGGCCAGCTTCCAGATGTTTTGGAACGCGGAACGAGACTGTTGTTTTGATGTAATCGATGTCCCCGGCGCGGGCACGGGAGGAGCAAGAACCGCAGGCAAGGATGCTTCTCTGCGCCCCAATCAAATACTGGCAGTTTCTTTGCCCGTTAGCCCCCTACGTAAGGACCAGCAAAAAGCAGTGGTCGACGTTTGCGCGCAGCGTCTGCTCACGGGCTTTGGCTTGCGTAGCCTTGCCACCGGCGAACCGAGCTATCAGGGCCATTACGGCAGCGATCAACGTTCCCGCGATGCGGCCTACCACCAAGGCACGGTGTGGGGCTGGCTGCTCGGCCCGTTCGCACTGGCGCATTTCCGCGTTTACGCCGAACGCACTACAGCGCTTCGGTATCTCGATCCACTCGGAAGAAGCATCAGTCGGTACGGTCTCGGCACCCTCGGCGAAATCTTCGATGGCGACCCGCCTCACTCTCCTCGTGGCTGCATCGCCCAGGCATGGACCGTAGGCGAACTCCTCCGCGCCTGGACAGAAATCGTTAGGGCCTCGTAATTTATTTTTTGTGTGGCTTGCCTGAAGATTCGAATAACTCGATCAAAACTTTTCCGCTGCCGGTCGCCGGCACAAGGAAGAAGTTTACTCGCGTAGCATCCGCCCCGGCCCGCGTCTCCGGATAAACCGCCGAAACTTTAAATTTCTCTTTCAAAATCTCCGTAGCTCGCTCCACATTCAAACACCTAAACTCCACCTGTTGCACGCCCTCACCAAATTTCCCCAAGTACCGCGCGATCGACCCATCCCCGCCCGGCGCTCTCGACGTCAGAATGTCTAAAGCAGCCCCTCCGGAAAAGTGCAGCTCAAATTCCTCCGCATCCTGTTCCGAGGGCACCTCCGCCATTCGCGATACGCCATTTGCCGTACGAATCTTCACAAACGTTTCCCGCTGTACCGCCAAGCCCACGGTCATCTCGCGTTTCTGCCCCAGCATCAGTTCCGATAGTTCTTCATCCGTCCACCAATTCTGGACAGCCGCCGCCGCAAGGCGTCGCCCCTCGGCATAAACTTCCGAAGCCGCGCTCTCACGCAGCGCTGCTTCGCCTGAACCAAGCCCCGCTATTGCATTTGCAAGCACGCTGGACATAGTAGCCTCAAGAATTGTAGCTTGAAGTTCGACCGGAATCAGCGCCCCCGTCCAAAATGGGCGCGAAAGTTGCACCGATTTCGGCCTCACAATCATCTGAGGAGTATGCCGAAACCGGTTCTATTGACTGTCGACGACGACCCCGAGGTCCTCCGTGCCATCGAGCGCGACCTCCGCGGCCATTATTCCGACCGTTACCGCGTCATGCGCGCCACTTCCGGAAGCGCCGCCCTGTCCACCCTTCGCGAGCTTAAAGCCCGGAACAATCCCGTGGCCCTTCTGCTGGCCGATCAACGTATGCCCCTAATGAACGGCGTCGGTTTTCTTTCCGAAGCCATGGAAATTCATCCTCAGGCCAAACGCGCCCTCCTCACTGCGTACGCCGATACCAACGCCGCGATCGAGGCCATCAACGAAGCGCGCATACACTACTATCTGATGAAGCCCTGGGACCCGCCTGAAGAAAAGCTCTATCCGGCCATTGATGACCTCCTCTTGGATTGGAACTCCACCTTCCACCCGCTTTACGATGGCATCCGTGTCCTGGGCACGCGCTGGTCGAATCGCTCCTACGAACTTCGTGAATTTCTTGCTCGCAACCAGGTGCCATATCAATGGATCGACATTGAGCTTGCTCAAACCGATCCGGAAGTTCGTACTCTCATCACCTCTCTTGGTCCCGAGGCCGAAACCCTCCCACTCATCCTATTCCCGGACGGTACCAGGCTTGCCGAGCCTCCTCTTCCCGCCGTTGCGGATAAGGTGGGTCTTCGTACCCACGCTCAGACAGATTTCTATGACCTGGCTATAGTCGGCGGCGGCCCTGCCGGCCTCGCTGCTGCCGTCTATGGCGCCTCCGAGGGCCTGCGCACGGTAATGATCGAGCGCGAAGCTCCGGGCGGCCAGGCTGGTCTCAGCTCCCGCATCGAAAATTATCTCGGCTTTCCTTCCGGGTTGTCCGGCAGCGATTTAGCTCGCCGCGCCGTCGCGCAAGCACGCCGGTTCGGTGTTGAAATTCTTTCTCCCCAAGATGTTGTCGGCCTGCGCGTCGAAGGTCCGTACCGTTATGTCAAGCTTGCCGATGGAGCGGAAATTTCCTGCAATGCGCTTCTGCTCGCCATGGGGGTTCAATGGCGCACGCTGGATGTTCCCGGCATGGACCGCCTACAGGGCGCCGGCGTCTATTACGGTGGAGGCACATCGGAAGCCATCGCCTGCAAGGGCGAAACGGTCTACATTATTGGCGGGGCAAATTCTGCCGGCCAGGCGGCGATGCATTTCTCGAAGTTCGCGCAAAAAGTCGTCATGCTCGTTCGAGGCAAATCGCTGGCCGCCACCATGTCCCACTATCTCATCGAGCAGATTGATAAGACGCCGAACATAGAAGTATGGACCCAATCCAGCGTCGTTGAGGTCCAAGGCGATACGCGGCTCACCGGCATCACCGTTCTCTGCGAGACCACAGGCACGCGCGAGCAGCTTCCCGCATCCAGTCTGTTCATCTTCATCGGCGCCCAGCCACGTACCCAATGGCTTGGAGACCTCATCGAACGGGACGATCGCGGCTTCGTTCTCTCCGGCCCGGATTTGCTTCGCGATGGCAAGCGTCCGGCTTCCTGGACTCTCGAGCGCGATCCCGGCTTGCTCGAAACCAACATTCCCGGCATTTTCGTCGTCGGCGATGTGCGCCACGGCTCCGTAAAACGCGTCGCCTCAGGCGTTGGGGAAGGCGCCGTCGTCGTCCAATTCATGCACCAATATCTGGCCAAGGTACAATGAGCCTCGCTATCAGGGGAGTTGGAGGCGCATGACCGAGAACCCCGTACGAACGCCCGACGAAGAGCTGCTGGCGAAGCTCCGCAAAGTTCATGTCTTCGATGATCTTCTCGACGAGGACTTGCTCTGGTTTCTCTCCAACTGCGATGAACGCCGCTTTGGCGTCGGCGAAGTCATTATGCGCGAAGGCGATCAGCCCGACTACATGGTGGTGATGCTCGAAGGAGAAATGCGCGCCAGAGCCGAACACGGCAGCGCCGACGGGCCTGTTTTCACGGTGGGGACGGGCGAAATTACTGGCATGCTTCCTTTTTCGCGTCTGAAGACTATTAGCGTTACCGGCCGGGCGATTGTTCCAACGCATCTCCTGGCCTTCCACGCCAGCGAGTTTCCGGCGCTGTTCAATCGAATGCCCGAACTCGCCCGCCGTCTGGTCGGTCTACTTACGGATCGCGTTCGCAACGTGACTCGGACCGAACAGCAGCGCGAAAAGCTGGCCGCACTTGGAAAGCTCTCCGCCGGCCTCGCCCACGAGCTCAATAATCCCGCCGCCGCCTCGCGCCGTTCCGCCGCCGCACTCCGTGATTGTTTGGCGCGCCTGCGCGCCGCTGCTCGCAGCTCCACGATTGGCCCGGAAAACTGTGCGCTCCTCGCCCAGCGAGAAGAAGAAATCCGTTCGTCCTTGAAACCAGCTCCGTTCAAGGATGAGCTGGCCCGCGTTGAGCGTGAAGAAGCCATCCAGTCCTGGCTCGAAGCGCGCGGCGTCGCCGACGCTTGGAAGCTCTCCCCGTCGCTCGCCGACGCCGACCTCACCGACGCTCATCTGGAAAGCTTCGCCTCCGCCGCGGGCTCCTCGCTCGGTCCTGAACTCACGCGCTTCGCCACGCTCCTCGAAATGGAGCGCATCGCCCAGGATCTCGAGCACAGCTCTGCCCGCATCTCGGATCTCATTAAAGCCATCAAGGAATATTCCTACATGGACCAGGGCCCCATGCAGGAGGTCGATATCGAGCGCGGCATCGAAACCACGCTCACCATCATGCAACACAAGCTGAAGCGCGGCATATCCGTCACTCGCAATTATGCGCCACACCTTCCCAAGGTGATGGCTAGCGGCAGCGAATTGAATCAGGTCTGGACCAATCTCATCGACAATGCCGCCGATGCCATGAAAAATGGCGGCAATCTCGCCATCCGTACCGCCCGCGAAAACGATTTTGTTCTTGTGGAAATTGCCGATAACGGCGTCGGTATTCCTTCTGAGGCTCTCTCTCGCATCTTTGATCCGTTTTTCACAACCAAGGGTGTCGGCGAAGGTACCGGCCTCGGCCTCGACGTCGTCAGCCGCATCATCAAGAACGTCGGCGGCCAGGTGAGCGTCACTTCTACCCCCGGCGACACCCGCTTTCAGGTCCGCATCCCGGTTCCCGCCGAACACTAACGGCTTCAGGAGAAGACCATGGCCGATGTCTGCACGCACCTCAACGAGATTCGCTCCGTAAAGCCAAAATCGAAGGGCTGCGAGGAATGCCTCAAAATGGGCGACACCTGGGTGCATCTGCGCCTCTGCCTCATCTGCGGCCACGTCGGCTGCTGTGATTCCTCAAAAAACAAACACGCGACAAAGCACTTTCATGCCACGAAACATCCCATCATCCGCTCCTTCGAACCGGGCGAAAACTGGATGTGGTGCTATATTGATGAATTAATGTTTGAGGAAGATTAAGCTTCGAGCGGGTCGAGCGATCAGTAAGGATCCACTAGCGAAATTCAGTGCCCGCTCCCACTTGCGAAGCAAGCGCCTTTGCACTCACGAAATGGATCAAGTCGTGGACGGTTCCGAGGAAGGCCACGGCGGAATCGGTATCCGCGGCGGATTGACCACCGGCGGCGCTGGCGCCGTTGGCGCACCTGCTTGTGACATCCTGTTTCGCAGCGGCTCGTAACGTCCCGCGAAAAATTCCAGCGTGTATGACTGGAAGAACACCAGTCCTGGCGCATATACAAACCCCACTACGTAAAGAATCCCCGCCAAAGCCAGCATCCCCAACGCTGCAACCAACAAAATAGCCGAAGCGTCCCAGTTAATTCCCGCACCTCTGCCAGCGAAGTATCCCGCTACTCCCAGCAATGTAAGTGGAATCAGCAGAATCAAGATCACGATCAAATTGACGATTGTGAATAGGATCGCGCTCCCCACGGCCAGCACTATCTTCATCAATATATACGCTCCGAAAGCCAGCTTGTCCGCGCCCAGCATCGGCAGCAGTCGCCGCCAGCCATCCCATGGGCCTACATCCTCGAACGCCATTACCGGTACGAGAAAGTCCCGCGCCAGCAAATCGATGACCGCCAGCGTTGCTACTAGCACGAACACCAAAAGCATCAGCAGGAGTCCGCCTAGTATCAGTGCCCCAATATGCTGATCCGATTTTTCAAACCATCCTGCGCGAAACGCGAGCAGCACTGGCAGTCCGATCAGCAGGCCCACCGACACAAGCGCGCCAAAGGCGTATGTAAGCGCCCAATAAAAGTACTGCGCTCCTATTTCCTTCCATTTCCGCCATCCCTCGCGCAAGCGGCACTCTCCGCTGATCACAGTGTCCAAAAGGATGAACCGATAAACGCAGTCGCTATAGATCCAGAGTAGTATCAGCCCGAGAACTGCCAGCCCGCCCAGTATGATCCAGGACAGATAAGGCTGTATTTGGTCCCAACCAAGTTCGCTGAAAACGTATCCGGCGGTGGCCCAGTGATTGTCCCCACTCCGGTTGTTATTAAAGTTCGGAAGGCTCGCCCCGCCGCCACCGCTGGTTTCGCCAGTAACGATCGCGACCACTGCCAGGCGCGCCCACAATCCAAAGTGGAAAGGGCGGAAAAGCAGTTGCCACATTCGCGCAAAGGCGGGCGAAATCGCGTCAACTGCGGAAACCTGATTTGGCACGGTCCACCTGTTAGGGATGCAGCTATGCCTCTATCTTCGCGGCTTCTCTGCCAATTGTTTAGCGCCAATTTCTTGGGAAACGCGTAAGCGGCAATCTCCCTCTCCGACCGGCCAATGCTCTGCTGGATGGAATCGGGTATCTTTCCGTAGTTCGGATGTGCTCCTTGCATTGAATTTCCGCATTGCAACTCCTAGCGTTCTGTTGGCACGCGAAACCAAACGCGTTTTACTGCTTTGTTTTCGGAGCAACCAGCAGGGAAGCGGAAAGCGCGACAAGTAACATTCCAGCCACAACTCCCAGCGAGAGCTCGATGGAAATGTGCACCCACGGCTCCACAATCATCTTTGCTCCGATGAACGTCAGTACAAACGCCAGGCCCACTGTCAGGTACCTCAGCCGCCCGAGAACTCCGGCCAGTAGGAAATACATCGCCCGCAATCCTAGAATTGCGAATACGTTCGAGGTGTACACGATAAATGGATCGCGCGTTATCCCGAACACTGCGGGAATTGAGTCCACCGCCAGCGTAACGTCCGTGATCTCCACGATCAGCAAGACCACAAACAAAGGCGTGGCGAAAAGCTTTCCGCCCTCGCGCACAAAAAACTTGCTTCCTTGGTAGCCGCGTGTCACTCGCAGGTGTTTTCTTGCGAACCGCGAAATGCGGTTCTGCTCTGGATGCATCTCCTCCTTTCTCGCAAACAGCATGTGCAATCCCGCATACACCAGAAACCCGCCGAGCACGTATAACACCCAGCTGAATCGCTGGATCAAACCCGCTCCGGCAGCGATCATCGCTCCGCGCATTATCAGCGCACCCAGGACGCCCCACTCCAGAATACGGTGCTGGACGCTTTCAACTACCGCGAACGCGCGGAAAATCACCAGAAACAAAAAAAGATTGTCCACACTGAGGGATTTTTCGATTACGTAGCCAGTGAAAAATTCCAGGCTGCGTTGTGCGCCGGAATAATGCAGGATGCCTATCCCAAATGCTGCCGTCAGCCCAACCCAGACAAGGCTCCATGCCAGAGCTTCCTTCATTTTCAATTTGCGAGGACGCCGGTGAAACACACCCAGGTCCAACGCAATCGCGGCAAGTACGAACAGATTGAAGACCAACCAGAGGAGTGGTGTGCCCACGGCTTCGGCCCGCGCGGCTTAAGGAGCCAGTGCTGCCAGCGTGTCAGTTGAATTCAGATTGGTCAGCTGAATGCGGAGGGTTTGCCCCGCCTCAATCGTGATAGGAACGTCCCATCGCAAACGTGCGTCGCCCGCATTCGCCGGAAGGTTCAGTGAACTGATCCAGTACTTGCCCGGCGCCAGGCCTCGTACGAGGGCGTGCCCGTCCAGGTCCGTGTCCACCTGGGCCGCCAGGTACTTCGTCTGCGCTACTTCCGGCGCCAGCTTCTGCACGCGGCTCTTCTGCTCGCTCACGAGCCGCGCCCATTTCTTCTGGGGATTCACTCCGTCCAATTCCAGCTCCATTCCCGACATCGTTGCCGGATTCTTCTCGATGAATTTCTTGAGCGCCGTGTAGTACTCCTGCTTGTCTTTTTCGTACTTTTCGGGGTGCTCCGTCTTATCGGCGTCCTTGTATTTCGGTTTCGGAATGCCGTTCGTCACGCCTCCGCTGTTCGAGCGCTGGTACGCCAGCAAGAATTCTGGCGTGTGGATAATGTCGTCGGCCGTCAACATTTTGTCCAGTTCGGGGATCGTCAAATCCAGCGTGTCGTGCTTCTTCAGCCATCCTTTCAATTCCTTCGACACTTTCAATCCGTCGATGAATTCATCTCGCGGCGGGACGACGTCTCCTTCCTCGACACCTTTCGCGATGTCCGCATAGCTTTTTGTCAATATGTAGAACGTGAATTCCCGCACCGGCTCCGGCCGCGCTGCCGTCGGTGTGATCCGCGCCGTGATCTCCAAGATTCCCGAAGGGTTCTGGCCGCTCGCCGTGTGGGCGAGGCACGCCAAACCAGCAAAAATAGCCAGCGAAATACCGGTTACTCTTCTCATGGCCGAATCCTAACAGATTGTCCAGTGCTGAGACAGCGGAACCGCCCGATGTGTTTCTTCAATCACCCGGTTCCACAAAGGCGGTCAGAACAGGCGAAAAACAGCTTCGACGGTAACCCAGGCTTCCACCGGGCGCTGCGCTCCATCCCGCGCCGGCGTAAACTTCCAGCCCCGTACCGTTTCAACGGCGCGCTCATCCAGCCCAAATCCGATTCCTTTCACAATGCGGATCGCGTGCGCCCGCCCATCCTCGCCGACAAGCACTTCCAGTGTCACCGCGCCCTGTACTTTCGCATGTCGCGCATCATCCGTATATGTCGGGTAAGGGCAATACGCGCATCCTGGCGCGATCATGCCGGGCGTATACGGATTGTTGGCGGAACCATAGCCGGCTGGTCCCAACCCGTGATCGCCAAGATTGTCACCATCCTTGGACCCAATCCCGTGCCCTTTCCCCGGACCACCTGAATTTGTATCCTTCGCCATCCAAGGTAGACCTATCCCATTCGTGGGCGCCAGCACAGGTGGCGTTTTCGAATCGAAAATCGTCGGCGGCTCGGGCAGATTGGGATGCTGGTCTCGAGGTAGCGTCGGCTTCACGAGTACCAGGGAAGAAAGTGGCGGCACATTCCCGTGCGTCGCAGGGAGCGGGTCTAGGTCTCCGCCTTGTCCCATCCCGCTCGACGCATGTTCATTCGTGACGCTGCGAAAAACCGGCATCGTGAATTTGATCGGCCCATCCTGCGACGGTCCTGGATGAATGCGCGGCTGTGCGCTCCCGGGCCCACGCGCCAGCAGGAATACCAGTCCCGCGAAGATTGCCGCATGCGTCACCAGGGAAGCGCCTTGCGCTCGCGCCGGACGCGTCGACTTGTCGAATTTCAGGAGATGGATCGGTGCGCCGTTCGCCGAAGACGGCTTGAGATGCCGAACGAGTAGCAATTGCCCGAGGTTTTCACGGACCCGGTTCAACCAGGATTCCGTGCCTTCCTCGTCTCCGAATTTGCCCCAGGAAAATGGCCGCAGAAGTGGATCGCGCATGCCCGGGCCTCCGTTCTCGCCTCGCGATTTGGCCCGACTACCTCCGCGGGCGGGCACCAGTCGGCTAGTCAGAAGTCTTGAAACAAAGTTTGGTTGCCCGCGCACACGAAATCAACGCTCGCAGAAAAAGCGAACTGATGAGGGACGTTGCTGTACGTGGAAGAAGGAAACTAATACAGCCTGAAGGTCACTTCAATCGGCACAATGACAGGCACAATCTTGCCGTTCGGTCCAGCCGCCGGCCGGAATCTCCAGGTACGCACGGACTCCACTGCCTTCTCGCCCAAGCCCATTCCCGGATCCTTCACGATCGAAATGTTCACCGCGCGCCCATCCGCCGTCACCGTCACCTGCAACACCACCGAGCCCATATACTTCGCTTTGCGCGCATCATCGGAATACAGCGGCGGCGGGCAATAGATACATTCTGGCACGCCAACGCCGTTCACACCGGCGCGAAACGCTCCGCCTCCGGTGCCTCCGCCTTCACCTGGCCCCAATCCGCCTCCGGTACCGCTCCCAATCCCCGTGCCGTTGCCGTGTCCCAGAGAGTCGCTATTCGCCGAAGCCAATGGGTCGCCAAAATTAGCCGCATTCAAAGTCGGCGCCTTCAGGTCCGGCGGGCCAAGCAGAGAAGGATCCATCGCCAGCTTTGGATGCTCGTTCTGAATCTTCACTTGCGGAGGCGTAAATTGCGTCCACTGGAATTTCGGCAATTTGCCCTTATTGACCGGAGTCAACGTGTGATCGTTCGCCCCGCCACCGCCGCCGGCCTTCTTCGCACCTGCCGGAAGCTTCGCCATATAAGGCGAAATGTCCAGTGGCGTCACGTCAACGGCTTTGTTCTTTGCCTCGGTCGGCGTGAAATGCCACAGCAGCGGAATCAGAATGATCAGCGCGAAAACGCTCCCATGTATTGCAAATGAGATCGCCTGCGTCCACCGGAAATTCTCATCCTTCGTCCAGATGTCCTTTACCTTCACGGGCTTGCTGGTAAAGTTCGCGGGCGGCAGCTTCTCCGGCGAGAAGACTTCCTTGATGCGTTTGCCAAACCCGCCAAAGCTCGTACCCCACGATACCGCCAGCCGGCTGTTCACCGGCCCTTTCGGCACTGGCTTCGAACTCAGGAAATCTTTGAGGTTCTCTCCTACGCTCCCACCAAACGCCGGCTTTACAAACGGCGCGCCGGGCCGGTCCGTCACCTTCACCGGACGTTCCGTTAGAAACTGTTTGAGGTTGGACCAGAAATTATCAGGAATCAGCAGCTTGGGAGCGCCAAATCTGGGAACCGCAGCAGCGGGAACGGGTACCGCTTCTCCACCGGGTCCAGACACGCCGGGCCTCTTCATTTCCGTGGGAACAAGATTGACAATCAGTCCCGGCACCAGCTTCCCCCTGATTTAGACGCAATTCTCCGGCGGTAAGTGTCCTGTCACGGTAAGATTCTGCCTCGCCTTGAAAGGTTGCGCGACCCCTACCGCTGACACCTACTCCCATTCATTGTAACATACCGAATTACACTGCCTTCCGATGTTTCTGGCGCAGCAACGGAACCAGGGCTTGGCATTCGAACGAAGTAACCGCACATTCAGGCGCACTTTTTCATGGGCGAACCTCTGGAACTCAAAAAGACGCTGAACCTGCCAAAAACGGATTTCCCCATGAAGGCCGGTCTTCCGCAAAATGAACCGAAACAGCTTGCGGCTTGGCAGGACTCCCATCTCTACGAACGCATCCTTTCCGCTCGTAAGGGTCAGCCGCTTTTCGTCCTTCATGACGGGCCTCCCTACCCGACCGGCACGATCCATCTCGGCACGGGCCTCAACAAAATTCTGAAAGACATGATCGTCAAATCCAAAAGCATGGCAGGCCATTACGCCCCGTACGTCCCCGGCTGGGACTGCCACGGCTTGCCGATCGAAACGCAGGTAGAAAAAAAGCTCGGCGGCAAAGGCAAAGTCACACCGGCGGAATTCCGCAACCTTTGCCGTGAATTTGCCGCGCGCTACGTGGAGCAGCACAAGCGCGACTTCCAGCGGTTGGGCGTTTTCGGGCAGTGGGATAATCCCTACCTGACGATGAGCCACGATTACGAAGCCACGATTGCCGGCGCGCTTCTGGATTTCATGGAAAAAGGTTTGATCTACCGAGGGCGGAAGCCGGTTTATTGGTGCATCTACGATTCAACCGCGTTGGCCGAAGCCGAGGTCGAATACCACGACCACAGCAGCCCTTCTATTTGGGTAGCTTTTGCACTTGCGGCGCCAGATTGCAAAGATGGCGTGCGCCCATCTGTCGCCGAACTCGGCGCAGATGTGAAGGCCGTCATCTGGACCACCACGCCATGGACTCTTCCGCACAATCGCGCGCTGGCCTTTCATCCGGATTTTGAATATGCCGTCATCGAAACGGAAAAGGGCGTTTTTCTGCTTGCGGCCGACCGCATTCCCGCGCTTCAGGCGGAATCTGGCATCAAGGAAATTCGGGTCCGCTCCAAATGGAAGGGACGCGATTTCGAAGGCGCGAAATTTCAGCATCCTTTCTTGCCGATTCAAGTCCCCGGAATTCTCGCGGATTACGTAACGCTCGATCAGGGCAGCGGAATCGTCCACACCGCTCCCGGCCATGGCTCCGATGATTTTCTTTCCGGGCAAAAATATGGCTTGGAGATCTACGCGCCCATCGACGACAAAGGCGTTTATCTCGAAGGCTTGCCGGAATACAAAGGCCTGAATGTCTTCGAGGCCAATCCGGTCATTGTAAAACTGCTCGAATCGCGCGGCACGTTGCTTGGCCATTCGAACTACACGCACAGCTATCCGCACTGCTGGCGTTGTCACAATCCCGTGATTTTTCGCGCCACCGAGCAATGGTTCATCAAAATGGACCAAGCCGCGCGTGGTTCAGAAAAAACGCTCCGCGCGGAAGCCCTCGACGAAATCCACGGTGTCAAATGGATTCCCGCCTGGGGCGAAGAACGTATGCAAGAAATGATCGAGCAGCGCCCGGATTGGTGCATTTCGCGGCAAAGATTCTGGGGCGTGCCGATCATCGTTTTTTATTGCGATTCGTGCGGCAAGCGCCTCGAAGATTTCGCCGCGCTCCGAAACGTCCTGAAATGGTTCGAGCGCGAGGGCGCGGACGCCTGGTACAAGCATCCCGCCGGGGAACTCTTGCCTCCGGACACGAACTGTGCGTGCGGCGCATCGGCGTGGCGCAAGGAAAACGATATCCTCGATGTTTGGTTTGATGCCGGCTCTTCAAGTCTCGCCGTTCTGAAAGGAGACGAATGGCCCGCCGATGTTTATCTGGAAGGACCGGATCAGTATCGCGGATGGTTCCAAAGCTCGCTCCTTATCGGCGCGGGCTTGCGTGATCGCGCGCCTTACCGCAGCGTCGTAACGCACGGTTGGACTCTCGACGAGCACGGCCGCCCCATGTCCAAGTCGCTCGGTAATGTCGTCCTGCCAAGCGAGATTTGCGAAAAATGGGGCGCGGATTTACTGCGTCTGTGGGTCGCTTCGCAGGAATATCAAGCAGACGTGAAAATGAGCGAACGCGTGATGACGCAGCTCAGCGAAGCCTACCGCAAGATTCGCAACACCTTCCGCTTCGCGCTTGGAAATCTATTTGATTTCGATCCGGGTCGCGACGCTCTTCCAGACGCCGAACTCGATGAAATCGACAGTTGGATGCTGGAACGCACGGCGGATCTCGCGAAGAAATGCCGCGAGTGGTACGCCGCCTACGAATTTCACCGCGTCTACCATGCGATTCACGATTATTGCGTAGTCGATCTCAGCGCGTTCTATTTTGACGTCTTGAAAGACCGCCTCTACACAAAAGCATCCAGGAATCGCTCGCGCCGCTCTGCGCAAACGGCCGTTTGGAAAATTTCCAGTGTGCTGGTGCGGCTCGCAGCGCCGATTCTAGTCTTTACAGCCGAGGAAATCTGGAAGCATTTGCCTAGTCTGGCCGGCGATCCAGATAGCGTGCACATGTCCTTCTTTCCGGAAGACGGCTCGCTCCACACCCGGATCGGTGCGCGCGAGAAGATGGAATGGGAAAAGCTCTATTCGCTCAGATCCGAGGTCTTGCAGGATCTCGAACGTGCCCGCGCTCAGAAGTTCATCAACTCTTCGCTCGAAGCTAAAATACAAATTCGTTCCAAGGGCGATTTCCTGGAATTCCTTCAACGGCACGCGAAAGATTTGCACGGCCTGTTCATCGTCTCGCTGGTAGATGTGCTGCCGTTCGACGCGCCGGTGCACACTCATCATCCCGCGCCATACCATGTTGAAGTTTTACGTGCCGCCGGCGCAAAGTGCGAGCGCTGCTGGAACTATTCGACGCATGTGGGGGAGAATACCCGCTACCCCGGCATCTGCGAACGCTGCAGCGAAGCGCTCGCGGAAATCGAAGCGTTGGAGCCTTCTCACTCATGAAATTGCCCTCTCGTCTTCGCTGGCTCTGGCTCACGCTCGGCATAGTCGTGCTCGACCGCGCCACGAAAGCCTGGTTTGAAACCCAGACTGACGAAAACTGGCGCCACGAAGTGGTCCGCCACTTTATTTATCTGGTCCATAGCAGCAATCCGGGAATCGCTTTCAGCGTGTTCGCCGATTCGCATTCTCCTTGGCTGCGTGTCTCGCTCATTGCCGGTTCGCTCGTGGTGATTTGCGTCTTGGCGTGGCTCCTCGTCGCCGGCCAAGGCGGCTCCATGACCTGCGCTGGCCTCGCACTTCTGCTCGGTGGCGCGACAGGAAATTTGACCGACCGCATTCTCCACGGCGCCGTCACCGATTTCCTGGAGGTTTGGCTAGGCCGCTATCGCTGGCCCGCCTTCAACGTAGCCGATTCCGCCATCACCGTCGGCGCGATCCTGCTAATTCTGGATCTGTTGTTCGGTGCAAAGGAAAACGCAACCACGGAAAGGAATCGACGTTCGCCGGCGTAGCCTCTTTGGCCCTTCGCGTAATCGCCACGCTTTGTGTAGCGCCGCAGACAAGCTGCTAGAATCCCCCAGTGCCTTCACCCATCAGACATTCGCTTGCCGTCCCCGAGAATGACGCAGGTGTGCGGCTTGACCGTTATCTGGCGTCGCAACTGCCTGAGCTGAGCCGAACTCGCATTCAGGAATTGATTGAAGCAGGGTTGGTGCTCGTTGATGGTAAACCGCCGAAAGGCGCGCATCGCTTGCGCGGCGGCGAAAAGCTCACCGTGGAAGCGCAAGCGCGGCCCGCAATGCGCGCGGAAGCTGAGCAAATCCCACTGGAAATTCTGTACGAAGACGACGACGTGATTGTAGTGAACAAACCGGCGGGTATGACGGTGCACGCCGGCGCGGGAAACACACAAGGAACCTTGGTAAACGCGCTTCTCGGACGAGGCCAGAAGCTTTCGCGTGGCGAAGATGCGTTGCGGCCGGGCATCGTACATCGTTTGGACAAGGAAACGTCCGGAGTGATTCTCGTGGCAAAAAACGATTTTGCGCACGCGAAGTTGGGAGAAGCGTTTCGCCAGCGCGCGGTAAAGAAAACATATATCGCCCTCGTTGAGGGCCTCCTCAAAGAAAAGCATGGGCGAATTGAGCTTGCAATCGGTCGCGACTTGCATCGAAGGACGCGCATGGCCGTTCAACGCGAAAAGCCGGGGAGCACGTTAAAGAGCAACACCCGCCGTGGCCGCGTACTCGCTGGAAACGCCCGCGAAGCCCGCACCGATTGGAAGACTCTCGCGGAAATCGACGGAACGTCGCTGGTCGAAGTTCATCTCCATACCGGACGGACCCATCAAATTCGCGTGCATTTTTCAGCGATCAAACATCCGGTCGTCGGCGACACGCTCTACGGTGCAGCTCCCCAGATTCAACTGGGTGCGGAAGGCGCACGCATCGCGGCACGCGAACCCGCGCAGCAAGTGATGCCGTCGCTTGGCCGAAATTTCTTGCATGCGGCTCGCCTGGCATTCTCGCAGCCGCGCACCGGAGCGTGGATCGAGGTGCGCGCGCCGCTCCCTAACGAACTGCACGAGTTTGTCCGGCGTCTTGCGTGCGTTGCTGGCCAAGATTCAAAGCGAATTGACGCTGCGCTTGCTCCGTACCTATAATCAAGTGACATGTCCAGGGGAACGGTAGCCGTACTACTCGTGGCAGCACTGCTGACCGCCGCGGTCAGTGATCGCGCGCAACAACCTGCCGAGCAATCCACGCAGCCGGGGCAGGCCCCGGCGCAAGCGCAGCAGGGACAAGAGGCAAAGCCAGAGAAAAGCCCGCAAAAAATCGTCCAGGTCGTGAACCTGGTCGACGTGCTCTTCACCGTTCTGAACCGGCGCAACAAGCTCGTTCCAGACCTCCAGCAGCAGGACTTCAAGGTTTTCGATGAGAAGCTCCCTCAGGAGATTCGTTACTTCAGCAAACAGACAGATCTTCCGCTGCGCATAGGAATGCTGGTGGACACATCAAACAGCATCCGCGACCGCATCAAGTTCGAGCAGGACGCCTCGATCAATTTCCTCTTCAGCGTGTTGCGCCGCGGCCGCGACGAAGCGTTCGTGATGACCTTCGACGACGAGCCGCAAATCGTGCAGCCGTTCACGAGCGATGCCGGCCTTCTGCGCGACCAAATTCTGCAGACGCGCGCTGGCGGAGGCACCGCCGTTTACGACGCGATTTACGAAGCCTGCCAGAACGAACTGAGCCATCCGCCCCGTCCGCCGGGGGACCAGCCGGACGTCGTGCGGCGCGTGATGATCCTGATCAGCGATGGCGACGACAATCTCTCGAACCACACGCGCTCGGAAGCTATCGAGATGGCGCAGCGCACCAGCGTGGTCATCTACACGATCAGCACCAGCACGCAATGGATCCAGCTCTCCCAGACCGATCCCGATAAGCTGGCGAACCGCAAGACGCACCTGACCGAAGGCGACAAGATCCTGCAAGACCTGGCTGACGAAACGGGAGGCCGCGCATTTTTCCCCTATCACGTCGACGACCTGGATCAATCCTTCCAGGACATCGGCGACGAACTGCGCAATCAGTATTCCATCGCGTACATCCCGACGAACTACGTGGTGGACGGCAGATACCACCGCATCAAAATCGAAGTTCCGGATCACAAAGGTTATGAAGTTCGCGCCCGCCGCGGCTATTACGCTCGGGCCACTCGCGAAACGAACCAGCCAGCCACGCCCTCTGGGAGCGGCAATCACTGATTTTCTTTCCGCGTAATTCACAAACTTGCAGCACTACGAAATCGAAGTCCCGGAGGCGCCCATGACGGAGCGTGTTCAATGCGCCGTCGTGTCCCGGAGAAGGACGGCGTCGGATTCCAAGTGGCCGCGCTGAATCGCGAGCTGTGAGCCATCCCTGGAAAATAGAAATTTCTCAATCGCTTCCGAAGTGAAATGCGTTAACTGACGAGCGGCGGAGCCATCGAGCGGCTGCATCCACAGATTGCTGACGCCCTTGTCGCGCACGGCGTAGACAACCGAATTACCGTCGGGAGCGAACGCCAGTGGCCAGGTCGCGCGCGAATCGACGTCGTGGTAAGTGACCTTTTTATCCGCGAGAGAATAAAGATCCAGCATCAATTTGTGATCCATCTCCCGAACTTCAAAGTAGACGAGATTCTTGCCATCAGGAGAAATGGCCGCTTGCCCCTGCGCGGTAGGCAGGATCAATTCAGGCGAACCGCCATCAATTGAGACGCGCTTTAGGGCCTGCTTGTCGCCGTAATCGTTGAAATAGACCCAGTTGCCGTCCGGAGAACAGAAGGGATCGGATTCCGCAGAGCCAAACGTCAGTTGTTTGAAATCCGTTCCCGTCGTGCTCATTCTCCACAAGTTGAAGGAGACTTTGCCTGAGCTTCTCGCGGACCGGATCACGTAGTAACGGCCGCCGGGGCCACAAGAGATGACCTGATCCGAGACATTCTTGGCATCTGAATAGACCACAGACTCAGCGCCTCCCGGCTTGATAACCCGTATGTCGGGAACTTGGGCGAAGACTATCCGCCCGTCGCTCGTCCAATCCCAATTCCAAACCGTGTTATTCATTGCGAAAGACAATGAGCGAATATCATCGGGGTGGGCGGCGCTCGCCACTTGGATTTGGTAATCGGATTGGGTCTGGCTCGCGACGATCGCGTGGCCGTCGGCGGCGATGGTGGGAAAGAGGTAGGAGTTGGTGTCGTTGGTGATGCGGCGGTAAACGCCCTGGGGGTAGGTGACGATCCCCAATTGGGCATTCATCACGCCCAAATCTCCAAACTCCGAGACGAGCAAGCCGGAACCGTTCGGCATCCAGACGGGGAAGCGGTAGATCTGTTTTGTAGCGATCGGCAAGGTCTGCTGTTTTCCCGTAGCGACGTCCACGGAAAGAATCGAGGTGGTGACACCTTGGCCAGGCTCAGAGACAGTGATGACAATGGTCTTGCCGTCGGGAGACCACGCGGGACTGAAATTGCCTTCACTCCCCACCAGAGTGACGTCTCTAAAGAGCGTGCGGTCGGGAGCACCATCGCTGTTGGCGACGAGCAATTCGTAGGTCGGGGAATCATGGTCTTCGCGCAAGTAGGCAAAGCGCTTGCCGTCCGGTGAAAAAGTGACCCGGCTGTCCACATCCTGGATGAGCAGGCGCGGCGTGCCGCCGAGAACAGGCAAAGAATAGAGTGACGCGAAGGTGTGCTGGGCCTCATCGCGGCGCACAGCGTAGATGTAATGGGCGTCTGGAGAAAAGGTCAGGCCGGCGTAGCGCGTCGCGGCGGGTGGCAAAAGCTGCGTGTTGCTTCCCGTGGGGATATGGCGAAGCCAAAGGGCCTGCAGACCATTCTCACCGCGGACGTGGACGAGGTAAATGCCGTCAGGGGAGATGGCGGCCAGAGAGACATGGCCGTTGTTGGTGAGATTTTCGATCGTGAAATTCTCGAACGGCACATGACGATTGTGCAGGACGATCGAATAGATGCCGTACGCCGCGGCAGCAACGATGACGGCGATGCCGAGTACTGTCAGGATTGTGCCGAGCATGTGTTTCTTGGCGGCCTCGACGATTGCAGAACTGCCGGAAGGCGTTGCTTTCCGGGCAGCGGATTCAGAGACGGCGGATACTCGCGCGGCGGAACTCTGGCTGCTGGCTGGCCGGCTACCGGAATCGATTTCACGCTGGAGGCGCTTGAGGTCGGCACGGAGTTCCGCGGCCACCTGGTAGCGGACATCGCGGTCTTTCTCAAGAGCCTTGTCAAGGATGCGCTCGAACTCCGCGGGAATCTGGGGATTGATGCTAAGAGGCGGCACTGGCGCGTTGCGGAGAATGTTGTCAAAGACGACGGCGCTGGTCGAGCCGGGGAAGGCCTGCTTACCGGTCACCATCTGGTAGAGAACGGCGCCAAAAGAGAAGAGATCGCTGCGGGCATCGATTTCTTCGCCGCGAGCCTGCTCGGGAGACATGTATTGGATTGTGCCAACAGCCATGCCGGGACTGGTGAGAAGAGTGTCCGGGGGAGAATCAAGAGTATGGCCGGCGAGATCATCCGACTCGCGCGGGAGAAGCTTGGCGAGACCGAAATCGAGGATTTTGACGGCGCCGGATTCAGTGACAAGGATATTCGCGGGCTTAATGTCGCGATGAACGATTCCCTTTTTGTGGGCCGCATCGAGAGCATCGGCGAGTTGAATGCCCATTTCGAGAGACCGTTTGATGGGCAGCGGGCCGTCGGCGAGTAGCTTGTCCAGGGAGTCGCCGACTAGGAGCTCCATGGCGATGAAGGTGCGGCCCTCGAACTCCTCGATGGCGTGGATCGTGCAGATTCCAGAATGGTTGAGGGCGGAGGCGGAGCGGGCCTCGCGGAGGAAACGCTCGAGGGTTTGCTCGTCGCGCTGATTTTCCTCGGGGATGAATTTGAGGGCAACGCGGCGGCCGAGCTTGGTGTCCTCGGCTTCATAGACCACGCCCATGCCCCCAGACCCGAGCTTTCGGAGAATCTTATAATGGGCGAAGGTCTCGTTGATCATGCTGAGGGTGTGCCATAGGGATGTTAGACGGTCGGGCAAAATCGGTCAATGCGGGCGAGGAGTTGTGTTGCGGCAAGATCTCGCGGCGTGCCGGAGGCTTGAACTGAATGCGGCCGGGGCGTTTGGGTGACGACATGATGGCCGGAGAGATCCCTCGCCGCGATAATCCTCGGGACAGACACGCTTCGTCGCGTGTCTGGTCAACCATAATGGATACCCCCACCCCGTTTTTTTTTGGAAGTGTTCATTCTAAAGGGTTTTAAGTCCTGTGTTTTGTAAGTGCGGAATCTAAAGGGGTTACGGGCGGGTTTTTCGGAAGTGCGGATTCTAGAGGAGATAGAAGTTAGAGGTTGGTGGTTAGTGGATAGCAAGAAGTACAACAGTGGGCCCCTCGCAGCGCTCGGAATGATCACTTGTTGGACGGATTCTCCGACGGGAGAGACGCAGCCCTGAGGCCAGGGGTGAGAAGAAGCGGGAAGGGATGAGGGCGGGATGGGCGTTACGGCCATGGGGAAGGATAGCAGAGGAATGGATTACTGTCAAGATACAGTACTTGATGCGTATCATTCGAACTGAGACGCGGGAAGTGGCGTGGATGGAAGGGGTTGGCGGGAAATTAGGAGTTTGGTGAGACAGTGTGGTGATGAATAATTCGGGGGACGTGCAGCCTGTCCCCAGGTTTCCGAAGAAGTGAAAAGGCTTGGAAAGCGTGTCTACGTTGGGTTTTTTATGAATGAGGGACTCAATCCGAGCCTCAAACTAGCCGCCGACTAGTTCTTCGACATCACTCCGTCATTTTTCAACCACTGGAAAAGCTAACGCGGCAGATACCTTGCGCGTTACTTAGTTGTATTATAGCCTCGGTTCCGCGAGGCACTGCGACTCAGTGGGACTATTGCTTGTGCTCTTATTGGACAAACCGCCGTGGTGGGATGTTGCTTGGTCAACCTGGGCGCTTGTCGGTGTTGGTATCGCCGCAGCTTATATTGGCTTGCGAACTCTGGCCGACATCAGAGTGCAAACCCAAGCTCTCATAAATGCCGAGCGCTCTTGGGTAATGGTCAAGGTCGAACCCGTGCCCGGAGCAGGCCCTATTTGGGACGGAGAAACTATAACTAGGGAGGTTAGAGATGTATGGGCAGGAAATACTACTTACGCTGCACGCATCACTTGCAAAAATGACGGCAAGACTCCTGCATGGATAACAGAGAAGCATGCATGCATTGACATTGTTGATTCTGTTCCAGAGATACCAGCTTGGGAAAGGACGAACCCGATTCAAATCGAACCTGAACCACTTTCGGTCGGCGAAACAGGAAGGCCGAAAGATGAACCCTTGACGTGCAAAAGGGCGCGTGGGCAAGGGAAGACCCTAATCCTCTATGGAATCGTGAAGTACAGAGACCCCTTCGGGGACAACCGCACCACCAGTTTCGGGTACAAGGTTCGAGATGATGGTGTTCTCGAACGACTGCCCTATCCCAAGTACAACGAAAACGCCTAGAAGTTGTGCAACGGCAACTTTTCCGCTCAACGGATTCGACCTAACCTCTGCAAGGGCCAACCCGCTTACCTTGCGCGTCACTTAGTTGTGTTATAGCCTCCGTGCCGTCTTGTTCCCACGACAAATTTGGAGAATTCCATGCGAGACCTCGAATCCGACTTAGAGTCACTGAGCAGCCGTATATTAAAACTTGAAGCGAATAATCGCCGCCTCAAAAAAGCAGGCATAGCTTTGTTGCTCGTTGCACTTGGAGTCAGCGCAATGGCCCAGGCACCGCCAAAAAAAGCCATTGAAGCTAACGAGTTTGTACTCAAGGACGCGTCTGGGAACGTGCGAGCGAGGCTTTCTATGGAGGGGGACAACAGACCCACGCTTAGTTTCTACAAAGACAAAACGACTCTTACAGCAGCCCTCGAAGGTGGAGATGCTCCCACCCTGGTCTTAAGCAGAGCAGGGAGTACCGACCAGGTGCAGGTTTCCACAAATGCCTCGTTTGCTGGTATGGCGATCTACGGAAAAAATGTCCGTGCAGGATTATCCGTGCAGAAGGGAGTTCCCGCCCTCGATCTTTTTGACGCGGAGGGAAACTCTCAGGTGTCGCTCAGCGCCTCATCTTTGAAACCCGGCTTAACTATGAATGACCACAAAAACAATTCTTTCCTCTCGTTAACGGCCTCTGGTTTCACTATGAACGACTCTGCCGGGGCAGGGAGGGCTGCACTTTCGACATCTGACGGCAAGCCATCCTTAACACTGAGCGATAAGAATGGATTCTCAGCCGTCTTCGGTAGCGCCGATCTGGTTGTGCCTGCTACCGGTCGGAAGGAAAGCAGTTCTGCGGCCTCAGTGGTGCTATTTGCCAAGGACAAGAAAGTCCTCTGGTCAGCGCCATAGTAATCATTCTAGGTAATCTCAATGGCTGGATAATCGATACTGGCAAGGGTCCAATCAGGGAGCCGCTAGGGATACCAGACAAATAGGGCAGTTGCAGTTGGTTCACTGGGGCGACGAGGTGCAGAAAATAACCTTCATTGCGCCAGCAATCTTCTTCGAAATGGATCGAAGACGGCGGCTGCGGAACTTGGTCCGGTTGAAAGTTGTAGCGGATGGTCCGCGATGCGTTTGACTGCGAGGTGTAGATGAATAGCATCCATGGTCAGTCCCCTGAGCTGGACCAAAAAGTCGATTAGTGAAGGTAATTTCGAAAAATGTTGAAACGTGCTTCGGCAGATCGAAGGCGGCGCGGTGGGCAGTAACTTGTGATTACACAGGGGGCAAGTACCATTTGACCAGGATGGTTAAGATGGAGAAGCTGTGAGGAAGGCATCCGTCCATGTTTGCGTTGAGCCACCTTTTCTATCCTTGGGGATTCATCGTGCAGATCCTGGCGATCTTGCACTTCGTGAAGCGCCGGCCGGAAGGCTATTGGTTTTTCGTAATTTTCTTTGGGGGCTTTCTCGGGGCGGGCGTGTACCTCGTGGTGGAGGCGCTGCCGGATTTAGGGCTTCTGCGCGGCGTGTTTCAGGGATTTGGGCGGAGATCGCGCATCCAAATCGTCGAGACGCAGATTCTGGATATTCCTTCCGCGGCGAATTACGAAGAACTCGGCGAACTGTACAAGGATCAGAAGGAATTTGCCAAAGCGCGAGAGGCTTTCACGAACGCGATCGCGGCGCGAAGCGATTCCGTATACACATTTTACTACCGGGGACAGGCTTCGCTCGGGATGGGGGACTTCGCGGCGGCGATTCCAGACCTGGAGCATGTCGTCGGCAGCGATGCGAAGTTCGACTACTATCGAGCCGCGGGACTTTTGGCCGACGCTTATGCGCGAACCGGGGAATTAGAGCGGGCCGAACAGCTTTACGCCAGCGTGACGCAATTTTCGACGACGACGGAAACGCTTTACAATTACGCATACTTCTTGAAACTACAGGGCCGACGCGAGGACGCAAAAGAGTGGGCAC
>Ga0335085_10001164_pt1 | contig 60064 bp, 50 predicted proteins | sample Lox_Sample_45_FD_206712 | JGI IMG/M metagenome (GOLD analysis project Ga0335085, IMG submission 206712) | Soil microbial communities from Loxahatchee National Wildlife Refuge, Florida, United States - Lox_Sample_4.5 | ecosystem: Environmental > Terrestrial > Soil > Wetlands | place: USA...
AGTCGATGGCGACGGCTGGGCCGAGCTTCAGCCCGACGGCTCCCTTCAAGGTCAAATCTGCGTCCACAACGGCGACGAGATCGACTTCATCGCCAAGCCCTGGAAGACTTCTTCAACAGCCTGCTAGGCCGTTGGGCCGGGATGCGCCAACAACGGTCATTCCTGCCCGGCCCACGATTGCTGCCAATCCCTCATTGATCCACATTGATGTCGCTGCCTGTGAACCGAGGGGGATAGGCGCCAGAGGAATTCGTCTTGAGGCTTGCGGGCCTCGACGTACTGTCCTTCGGAGCGCCAGGTGACTATCTTGACCCGCGCAATTCAGTTGGCCTAGCCATTGCGGGCCATTACTTCTCGCGCCTCATGGCTTTGTACGCACGCTGTTGCAGGCACTTCAGGTTCTTGGCAATCAGTTCTCGAATCTCTTCCAGAGCCACGTGCTCCTCGGGCAGACTTGCTCCCTTGACCGCCTCTGACGCTTCAAAAACGCACCGGTCAGCGCGCAGGAGACTGCCGAACGCCGTAAGTGCCGCGTCTTCTTGACGAACTGATTTGCCCCGCGTGCCTGGGTGCTTTTTAGACCCTACGCTATGCGGCATCGATTCCCCCTAAACGAGCCAACACTCGAATGCGTCATTCGTCGTTGTCATAATTGGGAACCAGCTCGCAACGGGGCGTGCCGGCGACCTCAATCCACTCTTTTGTCGTAAGTATCGTTGCGTGCTGCCTCGCGACCGCGAGAAGCGCGCGGCGGCTTTCCTGAGCACTATACCCGGGAAGACAGCCACTGTACGACGCGTCTTCGACGAATCCGACGTGATGGCCGTGCCGAGAAGCCTCGACAAGCGTGGCGAGACACGTCCGCTCTGCCGAGAAGCCGGCCAACAAATAGCAGTTGCCGGCGTTCGTCATCGCATCCGCGAACTCATCACTCGAATAACAAGAGCCTGCAGCGCACTCGAAAATCATATCTTCTCGGCGCGGTCGAAATCCTTCAATCCAGCAAAGGCTAGGATTCCGACGCGCGCGCTCGTAGCAAACTACAAATCCGAGCGGCCAGCCCGCAGACCGAGCGCGTTGCGCGAGCAAACGGCAATTCGCGAGAACGGGAACCACGTGCTCGGTTCGCAACGACAACGACCCTTCTATGGCGTCTTCGAACATCTCGACGAAAATGAGCGGCGGAACAGCCCGCCGATCGCGTCGCTCAAACGGGATCACGATGCTCACGGCAGGTGGGTTCCCGCCGAGGGGCGCGTCGCCGGCCGGCTCGCCGAGCGCTCGAGCACTCCAGGCTCGTGCCACTTACCTTCGGGACGGATGAGCACATAAGGGTCCGCACCAATGCCTATCGCCTGGGGGTCCGCCTCGAAGTCGCCGACAACCTCGACATAATCGAAATCCGAGAATACGAAATCCTTTGAGCCCTTGAGCGGCACCGCTCCGAACCGGCCCCAGAAGTTCAACAGGCGTTTTTGGGCGTGACCGTAGATGCGGCGATAGCCCTTTGCCCTACAGAGGGCGATTGCCGCCCTCACAAGTTGGAACGACACAATCGTGTGTCGGAACTCCTTGCGCACCGCCAAGCGTTCAAGCTTCACGAAGTCCGCGAAGTACCGGATGCGAATGCACCCGGCTGGCTCATCGCCGACGTACCCGAGCAGATGAACGGCGGTAAGATCGTTGCCATCAAACTCCTCTTCGAACGGACATTCTTGTTCGCCGATGTAGACCGCGCCGCGGATGCTCGCGACACGCAAGAGGTCATTGAAGTCTCGTGCAACTGTTACCGAAACGGTCTTGGCGTCATTGCCGGGGCGATAGGTGTCGTAAAGGGGCGCGTTGCTCTGCTTGGGCTGCAGGCGCTCGTACACGTACAGCTGCGGCGCGTTGACACCGTGAACAACAGCGCCCTTCTTGAACCCGAGCATTTCCGTGCAGCGGGTTCCCGCCGTCGTGGCCGTCCTCGCGTATAGCGGGACGCCGTCGTATGGTGGCACGGAGAATTTCTCCAGTGCCAGCACAAGCGCGGCGGCCAGCGCGCCGGGAGCATACACCGCCCAGAAGTAGATTCCTTCCGGCCGCTCTCCGGGACGCGCCAGCATTGCGTGCGGAGGGTTTGCGCAATCCAAGGATCGGTCCGCGAGTGCGATAAGACCGTGTCTGTTCAGAAACAGAAACGATAGGAACCCTTGGCCCTGAGGGGCGGCTGGATCGAAGCTTGCCTTGCGTGCGATCGCCCATAGAGAATCGGGCTGGCGTGCCGAGACAGCCTGGACGACGGCGGAGCTCGCCAAGGGCCCCAGCGCGGTCGCAGCCAGATCGAGGAGGTGTTGGAATTCGGACGGTTCGGGACGGTAGATAATGAGACGACGCGCCAGGCGCTTGTCGATCTGCTCGAAAGGACGCACTTTCTGCGGCTGGGCCTGCTCATGATCGTCGAACTCACGGGGATTCTGCGTCATTTCCGGCCTCAACCAATTTCGCTATGATAATAGCCGGGAGGCTGTGTTCAGTATGCAGACGCATGGCGAACGTCGTGTTCTTCTGGGTGAACGCGTCCTGCGACGCCATTCCCGGCAAATGCCGGACTGGGAAGGGGCCCACTTTTTCCTGGAGCTGATGCGGCACGGCAGCTTTCGAGCGGCCGCCGATCATCTCGGTCTATCGGTCAACGCGCTACGCGCGCGCATCAGCACGTTCGAGAAGGCCCTTGGCGTGACACTCGCTACACGCCACGTCGATGGCGTGCGGCTGACGGCCGAAGGGCACCGCGTACTTGCTCTCGCCACGCAGATGGAGCAAACGTCGATCGATATGATCCAGACGTGCTCCCGCTCGGAACGCAGCCTGACCGGCGAAGTAAAACTCGCCATCACCGAAGGGCTCGGTGGGCTCTGGGTCGGATCGAAGCTCGTTGAATTCCAACGGGCCAATCCGAAGTTGATGGTCCACATGCACTGCACGATGCACGCGGCCGATGTTCTGCGCCTGGAGACCGACATTTCGGTGCAGCTTAGCAGACCGACCGCGAAGGAAATGCGGATCGTCAAACTTGGACGACTGCACTTGGCTTTCTTTGCGGCCCGGTCTTACCTCGACAGGTATGGTGAGCCGCGGACTTTGGCGGATTTTGCTAAACACCGTGTGGTGATGCAGACGGACGACGATCCCGACCGGCATCAGGCCTATGACCGACTGTTCCCCGACATCCCGCCGGAGCAGCTCCTCGCGTTGCGAACAAACGTGAGCAGTGTCCACTACTGGTCTATCGCAAGCGGCACCGGCATCGGCATGCTGCCCACGTATGTCTATGCCGTGGGTGCCCCGATTATCCCGCTCAAGATTCCCGTTCATCACCCGATCGACATCTGGATGACGTACCATCCGGGGGCTGCGCGCATACCACGCGTGCGCGGTCTCATCGATTGGCTGGTCAAGGCATTTTCGCCGCGGACCTATCCGTGGTTTCGCGATGAGTTCATTCCGGCAGCTGAGCTGAGGCATGAGTACCGCGGTCGGGCAATCGACAACCCTTTCAGGGGGTTCATTGGTAAATTGGAACAGGAAGCAGTTTAGCTGGTGCGCGCTTGTCCGCTTCGCTCGCGCTCCTGCTGATTTGAACTCTTGGGGCTGCTAGCATTACGATTACGGTCGCCGGAGCGGGGTAAAACACGCCATCACAGTGCATCGGGGGGACGATGGGCACGAAAAGCGGCACAATTGCTGATCGGTTCGTGGCGGAGCGAATTCGCGCGCTCCGGCTCCAATTGGGCATGTCACAGACCACCCTTGGAGAAAAGCTCGGGGTGACGTTTCAGCAGATTCAAAAGTACGAGAAAGGCGTCAATCGCGTTGGTGCCGGCCGTCTCTTGGATATTGCTCGCATATTCCACGTTCCTATTCAGGCTTTTTTTCCAGAGATTGAAGAAGGCACAGACGGGGCCCAACCTGATCCCGAGCTCGCTAAGATGTCAGAGCTCTTACTCAGCACAGAAGGCCAGCGGCTCTGCCGAGCGTTTCTTCGGCTGCGAGATCATCGACTCAAAAAGCGGATCATCGATCTCATTGAAGATGTCTCGGCCACGTGAGGTAACTCGCGGCGTTGAGGGAAGGATTCCCTCGTGATCGGGTGCGTGTCTCCATGTTCTAAGTGATGGGGCATCGCGCATTTCCGCCCCCGGCCGATTTTCCGGAAGCGGTGCCCAAGCCTGCCGCCTGCTTCATGATAGCCGCCCATGACCGACTCAAATGCGCGGCGACGGACACACGAAGGCGAACGCTCAACCGTGAATCCGATCACGGGTCGGGAGGGCGGAGTTTGGGGCCTGAAATTTTCCCTCAACCCCTAGCCGTGTCGCGCGCCGATCGCCCAAGCTCCCCACCCCCTACCGGCATCGGATCATGTCCGTTGACCTTCCAGAGCACGATGGCACAAAGGCAGATGAGCGAGCGTTGCACCTCCGGCGGAATGAAAACTCCACACGAAAAGGCGCCCACATTCCTCTGGTAAGCACCGAAGTCGTGTGGACCAAAGTATGGACCGAGAAAACGGCCGCCGCTTAACTTATTGAATTTTCAACGCTAATTAGACGTGGGTGGCGGACAGAGAGGGATTCGAACCCCCGGTACGGTTACCCGTACGCCGCATTTCGAGTGCGGTGCTTTCAACCGCTCAGCCATCTGTCCGCACGGAGCCGGTTCCAATACTTAAGACCGGCCCCCAAGGCAAGCCGCGTCGCTGGCGCACGCCCCGTCCCGGCTTTTCGCCCGGCGTTCGAGCCTGCGCCTCCATTTCATTTGCCGAGCGCAGGCCGGCCCGCGGTCGAAGCCGGCAGGCTCAAGGCCAGCAGGAAGCCGGCCGCCAGCGCCGCCGCCAGGAAGTAAATCCCGGCATCGTAGCTGTCGAAGACGGTGCGCAGCCAGCCGACGGCGACCGTGCCGACGAACCCGCCGAGATTGCCGAGCGCATTGACGATGCCGCGCACCCCGCCCGCGACCCGCGGCGGAAACAGGATGGGCGGTATCGTCCAGAAGATGCTCGACGCCGACTGCACGAACAGCCCGCAGGCGACCAGAAAGCCGTAGGACAGCCAAGTGTCGCTCTTAATCAGGGTCGAAAGCACAAAACAGATCGCAAAGCCCAGGATTGGGAGCGCGGTGTAGAGCCGGCGGTTGCCGCTGCGGTCCGAGGCCCGGCCGAAGCCATAAAGCCCGAAGATCATCGCGACGTAAGGCAGCGCCGACAGCAAGCCGACGGTCGTCATGCCGCTTCCAGTCAGGTTCTTCAGAAGCGTCGGCAGCCACATGGTGAAGCCGTAGATCCCGACCTGATAGAAAAAGTAGAGCAGGATCAGCTTCCACAAATTCGCATCGCGCAGCACGGCGCCGTAGGAGGCCTGAGTGGCGCGCGCGCGCTCCACCTCCGACTGCTCGGCGGCGAGGCGGGCTTCGACATAAGCGCGCTCGGCCTGCGAGATCCATTTCGCCGCCGCCGGCCGGTCGCTGATCAGCGGATACCAGACGAAGATCAAAGCCAGGGTCAAGAGCCCCTCGCCGTAGAACACCCAGCGCCAGCCGAAATCGGCGACGATCCATCCCGACAGCGGTCCGGTGGCGATCGAAGCGACGGCGAAGTTCATCATGAAGAAGGCGTTGGCGCGGCCGCGCTCCTCGTTGGGGAACCAATGGCTGATGATCACCAGCATCGCCGGCCACACGCCGCCTTCGGCTACACCGACGAGAAAGCGCACGATCAGCAGCTGGATCGGATTCTCGACCGCCCCGCACAGGATCGACAGGCCGCCCCACGCCGCGATCGAGGCGCCGATGAACTGCTTGGCGCTTTTGTGCTCGGCCCAATGGCCGGCGGGCGCCTGCAGTATGATGTAGCCGACGAAGAAGATGCCCGCCGCCAGCCCCGACAGCGACGCCGTCATCCCGAGCGCCTCGTTCATGCCGCCCGCCATGGCGATACCGATGTTGGTGCGGTCCATGAACGAGAAGATGTAGACCAGGATCGCCGGCGGAATGATGCGCCACCAGCGGGCGGACGGAACGACAGGTTCGACGGGTCCGGTCACGATGTTCTCATCGGCGTTGATTCGCTGCCGTCACGCCGAGGGCACCGCTTCCTTTGTCCGGCGCAGGCTCGGTTTGCCGGCAGTTGTATAGGCGATCGTCAATCTCCGGCGCAAACCTCGAACCGGCATTGCGCGTTCAGACGGGGCAGGACGGGCGCAAGAGCCGCCCGCATCTCGTCGGCGAAACGCCAGGGCGGATTGACCACCAGCAGTCCCGCCGCCCTCAACCGCTCGTCGTCGCCCGCGCCGCGCGCGATGTCGAGCCGAAGCGCCTTGGCCGGACCCGCCGCAAGCACCTCGCCGCAAAACCGGTCGGCTTCGGCGGGCGATTTGACCGGAAACCACAGAAGATAGATGCCGCTGGAAAAGCGGCGGAAGGCGACCGCGAACGCGCGGGCGGCTCCGGCAAACTCGTCTGCCGACTCGTAGGGCGGATCGATCAGCACCAGCCCGCGCCGCTCCGGCGGGGGCAACAGCGCCGCCAGCAGCGCATAACCGTCGCCGGATTCGGCCCGCGCCCGGTCGAACGGACGCAGGACCTCGCCCAGCGCAGAGGCCTCTTCGGGGTGCTTTTCGATCGCCACCAGCCGGTCCTGGGATCGCAGCAGCTTTGCCGCGATCAGCGGCGATCCGGGATAGATGTCGCCTCGCGCCAGCTCCAGATAGCTTGACAACGGTGTCACGGCCGGGACCGCCAGTTCTCGCAGCCGGCGAATACCGTCTTCCGATTCTCGCGTGCGCCGGGCCGCGTCGGCGCTGAGGTCGTAGGCGCCGCGCCCCGCATGCGTATCAATGACCGCAAATCCCGCCTCCTTCCTGCGCAAATGCAGCAGTATCGTCACGAGGGCGATGTGCTTGACGACGTCCGCGAAGTTGCCGGCGTGATAGGCGTGGCGATAGTTCACATGGGCTCTCCGGGCTCCCGGCAGCACCTTAGCACCCCGTCCCGCCATGACGGCTGCGGACAGGGGCCGCTCCCCCCGACAATTGCCATCGCCTTGGTATGGCTATCAAATAATTAGTGATTCGTGCCGGATGATGCCGGCTGTCGGGGGGCGTGACGCATGCATCTCAAGCTGTTCGACGTCGTCGTTATCATTCTGTACGCGACGCTCATCCTGCTGGTGGCGCACCTGCTGCAGCGCGGCCGCCGCGGCGCTTCCGACGAAGACTCCGATTACTCGTCGTCGACGCGGGCGCTGCCGTGGTGGGCCATCGGCACTTCGCTGATCGCTGCGAACATCTCCGCCGAGCAGATCATCGGCATGTCGGGTTCCGCCTACGCGATGGGCCTGGGCATCGCCTCGTACGAATGGCTGGCGGCCTTCGCCCTGATCGTGGTCGGAAAGTACTTCCTGCCGGTCTTCCTGAAGAACCAAGTTTCGACCATGCCGCAATTCCTGGGGCTGCGCTACGGCACCAAGACCCAAGTCACCATGGCGATGTTCTGGATCGGCATGTACACCCTGGTCGCGCTGACCGCGATCATGTGGCTGGGCGCCACGGCGGTTCATACCGTTACCGGACTGTCGCTCACCATGAGTCTGATCCTGCTCGGCCTTGTTGCGGGCAATTACGCGCTCTACGTGGGCCTGAAGGGTACGGCCGCGACCAACGTCATGCAGGTCGTTGTGCTGGTGCTGGGCGGTCTCATCATCTCCTACATCTCGCTCGAGAAGATTTCCGCGAGCGAGGGCGGCGGCGGCGGCCTCAGCGGGCTGATATTCGGCTTCCAGGCGCTGCAGGCGCGACTGCCCGACCATTTCCACATGATCCTGAAGCCCGACAACCCGTATTACAAGTACCTGCCCGGCATCTCCATGCTGTTCGGCGGCATGTGGGTGCTGAATTTCGCTTATTGGGGCTTCAATCAGTTCATCGTGCAGCACGCGCTGAAGGCCCGCAGCATCCGCGAGGTGCAGAACGGCGTCGTGCTCGCTGCGTTCCTGAAGCTGCTGATGCCGGTGATCGTCGTGCTGCCGGGCATCACGGCCGCTTTCCTGCTGCCGCATCTCGCCCGCTCCGACGAGGCCTATCCCAACCTCATGCTGCTGCTGCCGAACGGCGTTCTGGGCCTGGTTTTCGTGGCGCTGGTCGCCGCCATCATCGCCTCGATGGGCTCGACGCTGTCTTCGATCGCCACCATCTTCACAATGGACGTGCTACGGGTGGTGCACAAGAACGCAAGCAAGCGGCTACTGGTGATCGTGGGCCGCTTTGCGGCGATCGTGGCCCTGATCATCGCCATGGCCGTGTCCTCGCCGCTGCTCGGCCATTTCGATCAGGCCTTCCAGTACATCCAGGAATACAATGGCTTCTTCACGCCGGGCGTCATCGTCATCTTCCTGCTCGGTATGTTCTGGCGCCGCGCGACCGAAACCGGCGCGTTGCTGGCCGGCGTGGGTTCGGTGCTGATTTCGGCCGTCTACGCGATATTCTTCCCCGAGATACCCTTCCTGCAGCGCATGGGCTGGGTTCTGGGCATCAGCTTCGTGCTGGCCGTGGCCGCCTCGCTCATCGAGGGGCGCAAGGGGCAGACTTCCGCCATCGACGTTTCGGGCATCGATTATTCGACGGGCGCCGTCTACAACGTCGCCGCCGTCGTCATCGTGGCGATGCTCACCGGGCTTTACTGGTGGTGGTGGTAGTCAGAGCAGGCGCGTGTTGTTGCGCGCCATCATCAGGCTCGCGAGGTTGAAGCGAATCTCCTTGAGGCGGTAATCGATCGAAACGCGCTCGAACTGCCGCAGCCAGTTCATCCCGATCAGCAGCGCCGGGCTGTCTCCGAGGCCCCAGACGTCGAAAATCTGCATGTCGGCGATCGCCACCACCGCGTCGCTGAATGTCACCGAATGCAGGCGGATCGAGTTGAGGCGGATCACCTTGCCCATGATCACCCCGCCGGTAATGCCGGTGATCGGCAGCATCCCGAGCACGACGTAATGGGGATCGGCTTCGAGCAGCGCGCTGAACAGCCTCGAATTGCCCACCGAGATTTCCGCGCCCGTATCGACGAAGCATACCGTGCTGACGCCGTCGACGCGGCAGTTCAGCGAACGCAGATGGCCCATCCGGCCCGAAACCGGAACCAGGGCTTCATCGGGCCGCACGATGCGCATGAACGACGAGGCCATCGAGCTGCCGACCAGCAGTTCCTGGTTCTTGAAATCGAGCGTCACGCGCGCGCCGTCCACGGCATCGAGCCCGAGATAGCCGTCCGCCCCCATCAGGGCGCGGGGTAGAATCGGAATGGTGAGATTTCGCCGTTCGATCGAACCGAAGCTGACGTCGGCCACGGCCACCAGTTGCGAGGCAATCGTCCGCACCACGCCCTGCACGGTCACGTCGTGGCCGCGCACCAGTCCGAGCCGCAAAGCGAGGTCTTCGGCGATGACCGAACGGTCCGCCCCGGTGTCGACCACGAAGTGGAACGGACCAACGCCGGAAATGTAGACGGGAACCGTGAGGCGCCTGGTGCTGTCGCTGCTGGTTGCGACCCGTGCCGCATCGTCTTTGGGTGCGCCCGGCACCGGAGGGGCAACGGTCTGGGCTCGGGCCAGTTGCGCGCCGCCGAAAGCGGCTGCCGCCCCGTAACCTACGAAATTCCTACGCGACAGACTTCCGTTTCGCTCCCACGCACGCATCTTGCCCTCCGATCCGTGCTTTTTCTTTGGGCTTTAGTTGCCGGAAGCCGTTTGTTCAAAATATGTCGCGCGACCTCCGGGCCGCCGTGCCAACACAAGAACGCGACGCGATATTAGCACGGAATGCTCATTTTTCAGTGCGAAATCGTGTCTTCGGCGCACCGCAAATACGCGGTTTGCGCCCAATCCCAACCATCACAACCGCGTGACCGCCGCCAGCGCGAGCAACCCCTGTTAGCGGCGGTGGCGACGACCGCCGTGCCGGTGCCCGGTGGCGCCCTTCTCCACGACCTTCTTCCTGACGCTCGCCGGCTTCTTGACCGCGGTCGGATGGACGATCCGCCGCGCGGGTGCGGTGTACGACGCGTCGATCGCGCCCGCCGGAGGCGTCGGCGCGCAGGTGGCCGGCACGCCCGACCGCGCCAGACGAACCGACTGCAGCGAAAGCGCGAAAGCGCCGCGGCTCGTCAGCACGAACGGAGCTGCGAGCTTGGCAAGATCGGCTCCCGCCGCACGGAAGCAGGAAACCGGCACACTCAGCATCGTCCATCCCTTGCCTTCGGCGCCGCGCATCAGGCCGGTGGCATCGACGCGGCCGCTGCACTGCGGCCCGCAGCCCATCGACAGCGTGACCGGACCGGTCGGCGCCGTCTCGACACGCACCGACATCAGCAGACTGACGTCCCTCTGGCGCCGGAAATCGCCCGGAGCGCCATACACCACCAAACTTGCCGGAGCGGCGCCCGACCAGTCGGCTGCCAGAACGCCGGCGCCCATCTGCCGGGCGGTGAGACCCTTGATTTCGGCCGATCCGAACAGCGGACGCGCCGACAACAGGTCGCTTCCGGGCACCACTGCGGCGGACCAAGTCGGCGCCGGGGCGCCGTTGTCGACGACGATGGTGCGGTCGATCACCCTCGACGTCGGAGGCGCCTCGGGCAGCTTGCCGATGTTGCGCGGCGTGCCGTAGCTGAGCCCATAGCCGAACGCGAACAGCGGATCATACGGCTCGGTGCCGACATTGAGCGGCGACTGGTCGGGCGAACGCGGCCAGGAATAGGACAGCTTGCCGCGGAAATCGTAGGCCACCGAACCGTCCGGCTTGGCAAACAGCACGTCGGCAACGCCTTCGCCCTCCGAGCCCGGCTGCCACGCCACGACAAAGGCGTTGGAGGCGTTGATCTCGGGCGTCACGTAAAGCGGTCGTCCCGTGAGAAACACAGCCACCACCGGAATGCCCTGGGCCTGCAAGCGCTGCAGCAGCTCGAGGTCGCGTTTGTGACCCGGCTGGTAATCGAGCGTATTGATGTCGCCGACGCCCTCCGCATAGGCACCCTCGCCGAACACGACGATCGCCACGTCGGGCCGATCGCGGAAGCTGCCGTCCTCGCTGTAGGCGACGACGCCCCCGTTCGATTCGACGTTGGCCTTGATGCCTTCGTAGATCGTCGTCGCGCCCGGAAAATCGGCCCGCGTGGTGCCCGTGCCCTGCCAGGAGATCGTCCAGCCTCCCGTCTGCGCGCTCATGTCCTGCGCCCCGTCGCCGGCCACAAGAACGTGCGAACGCGGCGAAAGCGGCAACAGTCCGCCGTCGTTCTTGAGCAGCACGAGCGATTCACGCACCGCCTGGCGGGCCACCTCGCGATGCGGCAGCGAACCCAACAGCTCGTAATGGCCTGCAAAGGGCCGCGCCGAGGGCTGGCCTTCGTCCATCAGCCCCGCCCGCAGCTTGACGCGGAGAATCCGCGCCACCGCTTCGTCGATCCGCGCCATCGGAATCTGGCCCGAGCTCGCCTGGTTCAGCAGGTTGCCGTAGAGCTGCTTCCAGTTGTCGCCGATCATGATCATGTCGATGCCCGCATTGACCGACTGCGGGCAGCTTACAGACGTGCAGCCGGGCACGTCGGCGATGCCGTTGTAGTCGCTGACCACGAAACCGTCGAAACCCAGCCGGCCGAACAGCACATCGCCGACCAGGCCCTTCTGCGCGTGCATCCGCGTGCCGCGCCAGCTCGAATAGCTGACCATCACGTTCTGGGCGCCGGCCTTGATGGCGGCTTCGTAGGGCGGCGCGAGGATGTCGCGCAGGCCCGGTTCGCTGTAGCTCGAGTCACCGGTGTTGATGCCCTCATCGGTGGCGCCGTCGCCGATGAAGTGCTTGATCGAGGCGAGCACGTGGCCGTTCCTGAGGAAGTCCGGCGTGCCGGGCGTGCCCTGCAGCCCCACGACCATCGCGGCGGCGTTCTCCGCCACAACGCTCGGGTCCTCCGAAAAGCCCTCGTAGGTGCGGCCCCAGCGGTCGTCGCGCACCACCGCGATGGTCGGCGCGAACACCCAATCCTGGCCGGTGACGCGGACTTCCTGCGCGGTGATCTCGCCGATTCTGCGCACCAGATCGGGGTCGCGCATCGCGCCCAGCCCAACATTCTGCGGAAACAGCGTGGCGCTTCCGATATGGCCGTGACCGTGCACGGCGTCGACGCCCCAAATGACCGGGATGGCGGGGCGGCCGGGGGCCACGTTCATCGAGGCGGCGTAGTACCGATCGGCGGTCGCCAGCCACTCCTGCGGCGGCGCGCGCAGATTGTCGTTGGGCCCGGAATCGCCGCCGTTGAGGATCGAGCCGAGATGGAATTGCGTCACGTCCTGCGGGGTGACGCCCTTGATGTCGGGCTGCAGCATCTGCCCGATCTTCTCCTCGAGCGTCATCTGGCGCAGAAGGCGCGCGACTTCCGATTCGATGGCAGGATCGCGCGGCGCCGGGGCGGAGAGCGGCCAGATGTCGGGATGGACATCGTTCGAGGTTGCAAGATCGGCGTCCGACAGCGCGCTCGAAGCCGCGGGCCGCGGCGTGGTCAGGGCAACCGGGCCGGGCTTGGCCTCGGCCGCCGGACGGGAGCCGGAAAACAGCGAGCCGATGGCGTCGACCGAAGGTCCGGACGAACAGGCGCCGAGCGCAAGCGCTCCGGCCAACAAGACGGCAGCGCCGCGCGGCTTGCAGGGCGTGTTCAGGCAATGGATCGGCATCCGCCCACCTTTCCTGGATGACGCCGGCGCTTATAGATCAAAGCGTGCGCGCCGTGACGAGCATTTCGATCGACAAGCTGGCGCCGGGTGCCAGCATGCGCGCCCCCGTCACCCCCGCCGGTTCGGGTCGATTGAAGGCGTTGGGCATGGTCGTGGTGGGTTCGGCGCAGAAATAGTCCGTCCCGGGCGGGATGAACACGTGCAGAAACGAGCATTCCGCCGAGGCCCGCAGAGCGACGTCCAAACCCAGCTCGGGCTGCTCGATGCGGACCGGCGGGTGCCAGCCGGTAAAGCAGTTGTCGACAGACGGAGCGGTCGAAACCGCAACTCCCCTGGGCAAGTCGATCCGTGGCGGGCCGAGGACCGTGGGCAGCTCGGTCGCATCCGACAGCCACATGCGGTCGATTCGCGCCGTCAGGCGGGTGGCCGGCCGGCGTGGAAAATAGGGGTGAAATCCGAGGCTGACCGGCATCGGCTTGGCGTCGCGGCTGCGCACCGTGAGCCGCGCGCCCAGGCCCTCCTCGCCGAGCGCGAACTCCTGCTCGGCCGTATAAGCCCACGGCCAGGCGTCGGGCGCGTGATCGAACGCCAGCGTGGCGCGGTCCTTCGCCACCGCCTCCACCCGCCAGGCGGTCTGCCAGCCGTGCCCGTGGATGCAGTGCGGATGGCTGCCGAAATTCAGGGGCAGTCGGTATTGCCGCCCCTCGAACATCATGACCCCGTTTTCGATGCGGTTGGCAAACGGCACCAACGGAAACGAACAGCAATCGAGCGGGTTGGTCACCCCCTTGGGTGCCGGCCGCATCACGGGCTGGCCGCCAAGGTCGAAACGGGTGATCGACCCGCCGATCTTGGGATTGATCTCGAGCGCGAAGCCGGCGCGGGTCAGGTTGATCATTTTGCGGCCGCTTCCACCTTGGCGTCGACGGGAGTGTGGTGCCAAAGCTCCTGGATCTCCTCCAGGCTGCGGCCCTTGGTTTCGGGCACGAACTTCATCACGAACAGCGCGGCGAGCACGCTGCATACGCCGTAAATCCAGTACGCAAAGCCGTGGTTGAAGGCGTGATTGAGCAACGTGGAGCCATCGAGAATCTTGAACGACCACGAGATGAACAGGTTGGCGATCCACTGCGCCGCCACCGCGATGGCCATCGCCGTGCCCTTGATCGAATTGGGGAAGATCTCGGCCAGCATGACCCACACGATCGGACCCCACGACAGCGAGAAACCCGCGATGTAGGCGACCACCGCGGCAAGCGCCCACATGCTCGTGGAGTGCGAAATCTGGAGCGCGGCGCCGCCGCCCGTCTGGCCGGTGCCGGCCCCGTTGAACAGGCAGCCCAGCGCGATCATCGCCACCGCCATGATCACCGCGCCGGTGATCAGCAGCGGCTTGCGGCCCCAGCGATCAACCGTCACCTGGGCCACGATGGTGAACACCACCAGCGCCACGCCCACCACCACGGTCTGCAGGAAGGCGCTGTCGGTCGAGGCGCCCAGGTTCTTGAACATCAGCGGCGCGTAGTACAGCACCGGGTTGATGCCGACGAACTGCTGGAAGACGGAAAGCATGATGCCGACGAACACCACCAGCACGCCGAAGCTGAACAGCGGCCGGCTGCGCTGCACCAGCGTCTGTTCGATTTCCTTCAGCGTGCGCTTGGCTTCGGCCTCGTCGGTCAGCCGTTTGAGAACCTTGAGCGCCTCGGGATCGCGGCCGCGGATGACGTACCAGCGCGGGGTGTCGGGCACGAACAGCATGAGGACGAAGAACAGCACGGACGGAATGACTTCGGAGGCCAGCATCCAGCGCCAGCCCCACGCCAGGATCCACTGGTCGTTGCCCTGCAGCGCGATGGCGTAGTTGACGAAATAGACGACCAGCATGCCGCCGACGATGGCGATCTGCTGGAACGTCACCAGCGTGCCGCGGATCTTGGGCGGCGCGATCTCGGCGATGTAAAGCGGCGAGATCATCGATGCCACGCCGACGCCGATGCCGCCGATGATGCGGTAGATGATGAACGGCCACAGCGCCTCGGGTCCGATCCGGCCGATGGGCGCAAAGCCGATTTCCGGGATCGCCGAGCCGAGCGAGCCCACGAAGAACAGCACCGCGGCCAGCATCAGGGTGGGTTTGCGGCCATAGCGCGTCGAGACCGGGCCGGCGACGAAGGCGCCGATCACGCATCCCAGCAGAGCGCAGGAAATCGTCCAGCCCGAGAGGCTCGAACGCGCCGTTTCGGACAGGTTGAGCTGCGGGTTGATGAAGTTGTGGTCGATGGCGGCGACCGCTCCGGAAATGACCGCCGTGTCGTAGCCGAACAGCAGACCGCCGAGCGCCGCGGTCAGCGTCAGCGCTACGACCAGTGTCGTATTGGATTTGGCCATGGAATGCCCTTCTGCGGACTTCGCGCCCGCCTCCCTGAAACGCGGACTGTGCCGTTCCGCCCCCCGCGAAACTAACGTAATCGCCTGCCGGACCGTAGAGTTAGCGTTATCGGCCGACAAGCGGCATATGGTCCGGCAGGCCTTCCATGGATGAAAGTTGACATTGTTATCATTCAGCGAACGCGACGAGTGCGCCGGCCTTCGCCGTTCGATTGCGCCTCAGTCCGCCGTGGCGCCGCCGTCCACCGGGAACGCCACCCCGTTGATGAACGAAGCCTCGTCACTGGCGAGATAGACCGCCGCATTGGCGACGTCGGCCGCGGTAGCGAGCCTTGCCAGCGGCACTTCGCCGAACCGCTCGGCCCGGCGCTCGGGATCCTGGAGCATGGCCCGCACGAAGGCGGTTTCCACCGTCGAGGGGTGGATGGAGTTGCAGCGGATATTGTCCTTCGCGTAGCGCACCGCCACCGACTTGGTCAGAAGCGTGAGCGCCCCCTTGGTCGTCGTATAGGTTTCGTTGGTGTAGCGATGGCCGATCAGCCCGCACACCGAACTCATGTTGAGGATCACCCCGCCGCCCCTGGCCCGCATCAGCGGTAATGCGTGCTTGATGCCGAGGAACGGCCCGCGCACGTTCACCGCCAACATCGCGTCGAAGGATTCGACGGGCATCTCCTCGATGTTCTTGCGGATATTGATGCCCGCATTATTGACCAGGACATCGAGACGCCCCGCCTTGGCCACGACGGCGGCTAGCGCGGCCTTCCAGCTTTCTTCCGAAGTGACGTCGAGGGCGACGAACATCGCGCCGATGGGGGCAGCGGTCTTTTCTCCCTCTTGAGCGTTCACGTCGGCCACGAACACGACGGCACCTTCCTCGCGGAACCGCGCGGCGATCGCCGCACCGAGGCCACCGGCTGCACCGGTGACCAGCGCGACCTTTCCGGCAAGACGGCCGCTCACGCGGCGGCTCCCTTGCGCACCTTGACCCCGGCGAGCCGTTCATAGAACTGGATGAGGCCACCGTGGTCCTGGCCCTGCTTGCCCTCGACCTTGAGCGCCTGCATCGCCTCCATCACCTGGCTCGTCAGCGGGATGGGAACGCCCACCTCATGCGCGGTGTCGAGCGCGTTCTGCAGATCCTTGATGTGAAGTTCGATGCGAAAGCCGGGATTGTAGTTGCCTTCCAGCACCATCGGGGCCTTGGCGTTGAGCACGGTGCTGCCTGCCAGCCCACCCTTGATGGCGTTGAAGACGCGCTCGGGATCGACGCCGGCCTTGGCCGCCAGCACGAATGCTTCCGACATTGCCGCGATGTTGAGCGCCACGATCACCTGGTTGGCGAGCTTGGTCACGTTGCCGGCGCCGATGTCGCCGCAGTGGACGGCGCTGGCGCCCATTTTGAGCAGGACGTCCTTGACCTTCTCGAACACCGACGCTTTGCCGCCGACCATGATCGCGAGCGTGCCGTCGATCGCCTTGGGCTCGCCGCCGGAAACCGGAGCATCCAGCATTTCGATCCCCTTCTTGGCGAGCTCGGCCGCCATCTCACGGGCTGCCAGCGGGGCGATCGAACTCATGTCGACGACGATGCCGCCGGGTTTCGCGCCTTCGATGACGCCGTTCCGGCCCAGCACGGCCGCCTTCACATGCGGCGAATTGGGCAGCATCGTGATGACGAGATCGCATTGCGACGCCACGTCTTTGGCGGACGAGCCCGCCGCGGCGCCGGCCCCAACCAACTCCCTGACCGGCGCCTCCACGACATCGTACGCGACGAGGCCGTGGCCCGCCTTCATGAGGTTCCTGGCCATGGGCTTGCCCATGATGCCCAGACCGATGAAGCCGATGTTCATTTCGTTTCGCCTTTCAAAAGAGTTCTGACCGCGCCGGCGACGGCTTCGGATGTAAGCCCGAAATGCGCCAGCAGTCCGTCGTAGTTCTCCGCCGAGATGCCGAAACTGTCGGGTACGCCCACGAACTCGACCGGCGCATGCGGGACGGCCCTCAGCGCCTCCACGATCGCCGAGCCGAGCCCGCCGATGATGGAATGCTCTTCCGCCACCACGACGGCATCCACGCCGGCGGCATGGCGGATCACCGCTTGCCGATCGAGCGGCTTGATGGTGCCGACGTTGAGCACGCGCGCCGAGACGCCCTCTTTCTCCAGCGTATTTGCCGCTTCGAGCGCCCTGGAAACCATGACGCCCGAGGCGAAGATCGCCGCGTGGCGGCCTTGCCTGAGCTTCGTCACCTGGCCGATCGCGTAAGGCCCAGTCGGCGGCATCACGAAAGGCAGATCGTTGCGGTTGATGCGGATGTAGACGGGACCCTTCCAGTCGAGGAGCTGGTCCATCATCTTCTCGACCTCGATGGAATCGGCCGGGCTCAGCACCGTCATGTTCGGCAGCGCCCGCATCAGATTCACGTCTTCCACGCCCTGGTGCGTCTTGCCGTCGCCGAAATCGGAAAGCCCGGCGCTGGAGCCGCAGATGCGCACCGGCAGGCACGGGATGCAGATCGAATTGCGCAGCTGATCATAGGTCCGCCCCGAGGCGAACACCGCAAACGAATGGATGAACGGGATCATCCCCGCCAGTGCAAACCCCGCAGCGGTAGACGCCATGTTCTGTTCGGCGATACCCATCTGGAAATAGCGGTCGGGAAACTCGTTCTGAAACAGGACGGACATGGTGGATTTTCCAAGGTCGGCCTCCAGCGCCACCACGCGGCCGTCCTTCCCGCCCAGGCGGACAAGGCTCTCGCCATAGGCGGTTCTCAAGTTCGGCGCGGTCATTGCACGGCCCTCCCGCTTGCTGCGATTTCGACCAGCGCCCGATCGTATTGCTCTTTGGTCATTGCGGCGTTGTGGAAGGCCGCCGAGTTTTCCGCAAAGGAAACGCCCTTGCCCTTCACCGTATCGGCGACGATCACGCTGGGCCGACCCTTCATTGCGGACGCCTGGTCGAGCGCGTCGAGGATCGCGCCCACGTCGTGCCCGTCGACGACGAGCACGTTCCAGCCGAAGGCGTGCCACTTCTCCGCCACGCGCGGAATGTCGAAGATGTCCTTGGTCGGTCCGGTGGCCTGGATGCGGTTGCGGTCGACGATGCCGGTGAGGTTGTCGACCTTGAAGCGCGCCGCCGCCATCGCCGCTTCCCAAAGCTGGCCTTCGGCAAGCTCGCCGTCGCCCATGACCACGTAGACGCGCGACGGCCTTTGCGCGAGCCTGAGCGCCAGCGCCATGCCGACGCCGACGGAAAGCCCCTGGCCGAGGGAGCCGGTGACCGCCTCCATGCCGGGGGTCATCATGTCGGGATGGCCCTGCAGCTTGCCTTCCAGCGTCTTGACCTTGGCGAATTCTTCCTTCGCGATGACGCCCAGCTCGGCCAGCGCCGCATACTGGATCAGAACCGAGTGTCCCTTGCTGAGCAGGAAGCGGTCGCGGTCGGGATCGCCGAGCACCTTGGGATCGAAGCGCATCTTCGCGAAATAAAGCGCCGCCACGATTTCAGCGAGCGAGCACGATCCGCCCAGGTGGCCCGCCTTTCCGACCCCGATCATCTTCACGACGTCGGCCCGCAGGTCCCACGCGATCTTCTGAATCCTCCCGGCCTCTTCAGGCTTTGCCATCCCTCTTCCTCCCGACGCGGGTTTGCCCGCCCTGCTTGCGTTTCAACCGCCGAATCGTGCGCTCGACATGCTCTTCCATGAGCGATTCCGCCGCCGCCCCGTCGCGCGCCTTGATCGCGTCGAGGATCCGGCGGTGGTAGTAAAGGCCGTCGCGCGTGCCGAGCGAATCCACCACGCCGTACATCGACCCCTTCAGGACGTCGGTGATGACGGCGTTGGCCTTCGCGATGACCGGGTTTGCCGTCGCCTTGGCGAGCGCGAGATGGAAGCTCAGATCGGCCTGGGCGAACGCACGCGCATCGCTGCGGTTCTTTTCCATGGCGCGAAGGGCGTCTTCCAGCTCGGCCACCTCCGCGGCTCCCGCGCGCTCGACCACGAGCGACACGATGCCCTTCTCGACGATCCTACGGTATTCGAGGACGTGCAGGATGTCCGGCGCGTCGAGGGCGAGCATGGGAAGCAGGGGATTGAAAACGACCTCGCCGGCATATGAGCGCACATAGGTGCCCCCGCCCTGCCTCGTCTCCAGCAGCCCGAGCGAGGCCAGCATGTGCAGGGCTTCACGGATCGACACGCGGCTGACGCCGAGTGCCGCGGCGAGCGCGTTCTCCGACGGGATCTTGGTGCCCGGCGCCCAGGTGCGCTCCATGATGCGGTCCCGGAGCTGCTCGAACACCTGGTTCTTCACGCCGGAGCGGCGGATGGGGGTCAAGCCGGTCTTGGTCATCAACTTGTATGATATGTTACAGGCTGGACATCAGCGACGGGCCATGTGTCGCATCGCGCTGGCGGCGAGGTTCCCGCTCCGTCGCTGTCGCACCGTTGCGGCCTAAAGCCTGATTGCTTTGCAGCGAACGACATCGTCATGGCCGGGCTTGACCCGGCCATCCAGCCGACGAGCCGAACGGAAAGTCTGGATGGCCGCCTCAAGGGCGGCCATGACGGATAATAGAATGACTCAGCACAAACCGGTCGCGTCCTAGTGGTTGTGGCGGGGCGTCTTGGCCGCGATGCCGCGGTATTTCACGGCCAGCTCCATGACCGCACCCGTATCAAGCTGTCCCGTCGTGGAACGGTACAACTCCTGCCACGGGCTCCGGCTTGGGGGGATGGGCGGAGGCGCCTCTGTCCTGCGCCGGGCGATTTCTTCTTCCGGCACCAGCGCGTCGCAGCGCCCCGTTTCGACATCGATGCGGATCACATCGCCGGTCTTGAGCCAGCAAAGCCCTCCGCCTGCGGCACTTTCCGGCGACGCATGCAGGATCGACGGGCTTGACGAGGTTCCCGACTGCCGGCCGTCGCCGATGGTGGGCAGGCTCAAGACGCCTTTCTTCACCAGCGCGTCGGGCGGCTGCATGTTGACGACCTCGGCCGAGCCGGGCCAGCCGATGGGGCCGGCGCCGCGCATCACCAGGATCGAGTGCTCGTCGATGGCAAGCGATGGATCGTTGATGCGGGCGTGGTAGTCGTCGGCTCCGTCGAACACCACCGCCTTGCCCTCGAAAACGCCGGTCCCGCCCAGATAGCGGCGGCGGAACTCCTCCGAGATGCCGCTGACCCTCATGATGGCGAAGTCGAACAGGTTGCCCCGCAGCACGAGGAAGCCGGCGTGCTGCTGCAGCGGCTTGTCGTAGAGCGTGATCACCTCGCGGTCGGTGCTTTCGCGCCCGTTCAGATTCTCGGCCATGCTCCTGCCCGTGACGGTCAGGACCGAGCCGTCGATTCGGCCTGCCTTGAGCAGCTCGCACATCGCCGCCGGCACCCCGCCCGCGCGGTGGAAGCGCTCGCCGAGATATTTGCCGGCCGGCTGCACGTTGACGATCAGCGGAATGTCGGCCGCCGCCATCCAGTCCTGCGCCGTCACCTCGACGCCGGCGTGGCGCGCCATCGCAGTGATGTGCGGCTGGGCGTTGGTCGACCCCCCGATCGCGGCCACTACGGCGAGGGCGTTGAGGAAAGCGGCCCGCGTCAGCACCTGCGACGGCTTCAAGTCCTCGTAGGCCATCTCCACGATGCGCCGGCCGGTCTCGTAGGCGTATTGGCCGCGCTCCCGATAGACGGCGGGAATCGCCGCGCAGCCGGTGAGCGACAGGCCGAGCGCCTCGGCCACCGCGTTCATGGTGGAGGCGGTGCCCATCGTGTTGCAGTGACCGAGCGAGGGCGCCGAGGCGGCGGCCCGCGCGATGAAATCCTCTTCGTCGATTTCGCCCGCGGCCAGCTTGCGCCGGCCTTTCCAGATCACCGTGCCCGAGCCCGCCAGCTCGCCCTCGAACCAGCCGTCCAGCATCGGTCCGCCCGACAGCACGATGGCCGGAATGTCCACGGTGGAAGCCGCCATCACGCTTGACGGCGTGGTCTTGTCGCAGCCCGTGGTCAGCACGACCGCGTCGATGGGATAGCCGTACAGAATTTCCACAAGCGTAAGATAGCCGAGATTGCGCTCAAGCGCGGCGGTCGGGCGAAGGCAGTTCTCGAAAAAGGGAAACGAGGGAAACTCGAGCGCGACGCCGCCCGCATCGCGGATACCATCCTTGATGCGCCGCGCGAGGGCGACGTGCACGCGGTTGCACGGCGTGAGATCGCTGCCGGACTGCGCGATCCCGATGATCGGGCGGCCCGAACGGAACTCTTCCGGCGTGAAGCCCGAATTCATCCAGCGTTCGAGATAGAGCGCCACCATGTCGACACGCGCGGGATCGTCGAACCAGTCGCGCGAGCGGAACCGCTTTTTCGGCTTTGCCATCTTGGTCAGGCCCGGGTGTAGGAAGTCTTCATCACCGTGTAGAACTCGATCGCCGCGGTGCCCTGTTCGCGCGGCCCATAGCTCGACTTGCGGCTGCCGCCAAACGGGACGTGGTAATCGATGCCTGCGGTCGGCAGGTTGGTCATGGTGACCCCTGCGCGCACATTGCGCACAAAATGATGCGCGTGCTTGAGCGAGGTGGTGCAGATGCCCGCCGAAAGTCCGAACTCGCCCGCGTTGGCCACCGCCAGAGCCTCGTCGTAGTCCTTCACCTTGAGCACGCTTGCCACCGGCCCGAACACTTCCTCGCAATTAACGCGCATATCCTGCTTGGTGTCGACCAGCAGCGCGGGCGAGAAATAATAGCCGGGCTTGTCGAGCTTGAGCGCCTCGCCGCCCGTGACCAGGCGGGCGCCTTCCTGGCGCGCAATTTCGACGTATTCGAGCGCGGTCTGAAGCTGGCCCTGGCTCGCGACCGGACCGATGTTGGTCGATGGATCGAGCGCATCGCCCACCTTCAGCGACTTCAACCGGTCGGCCATGGCGGCAACGAAGCGGTCGTGGATACCTGCGGTGACGATGATGCGGCTGGAGGCCGTGCAGCGCTGGCCGCTGGCGAAGAAAGCCCCATCGATGGCGCAGGCAACCGCTTGGTCGAACTCAGCATCGTCGAGCACCACCAGCGGGTTCTTGCCGCCCATCTCGAGCTGCACGCGCGCCTGGCGCGCAACCGCGAGCCTGCCGATGCCGAAGCCCACGGCCTGCGAACCGGTAAAGGAAATGCCCGCCACGCGCCCGTCCTCCACCAGCGCGTTGCCAGCCTTGGCGCCGCCGAACACCAGGTTGAACACGCCCTCGGGGGCGCCCGCCTCAACCAGGATCGCGGCCATGGCCGAAGTGATGGCCGGCGTCAGCGAGGCCGGCTTCAGGACCACCGTGTTGCCGAAAGCGAGCGCCGGAGCCGACTTCCAGGCCGGGATCGCGATGGGAAAATTCCACGGCGAGATCAGCCCAACCACGCCAAGGGGCTCGCGATAGGTCGCGCATTCGACGCCGGGACGGGTCGAATCGACGGTCAACCCGCGCGGGCGCAGCGCCTCGCCCGCGAAGAACTTGAAGATGCGCCCCGCGCGGGCGACTTCGCCGATGCCTTCGGGAACGGTCTTGCCCTCCTCGCGCGACAACAGCCGGCCGAGCTCCTCGCGCCGCGCCAGGATCGCCGATCCTGCGCGATCCAGGATGTCGGAGCGAAATTCGGGACTGGCGTCACGCCAGCCTTCATAGGCCTCGCTCGCTGCCGCGATCGCCATGCGCGTCGCCGTGCCGTCGTCGGAAGGCGCGCGGGCCACGACATCGCGCGTGTCGGAAGGGTTCAGGCTTTCAACTGCCGCCGTGCCTTCGACCCATTCGCCGCCCACCAGGTGCTTCAAGCATAACGTATCGCTCAATGCCGCAACTCCCTGCGCTGGCCTCTCTTGGTCCCGCAATTTGCCGGAAAGCCGCTACACACTTTTCCGATCGCGCTCCAGCAATCCGCGCGCCGCCAGATTGTCCATCAGCTCGCCGAGCCCGAATTCCCAGGCAGGCGCCGCATCGCAGCGCGTGACTTTGTTCTCCAGCACGCCCAGCTTGTCGCAGGACACGCGCACGACATCGCCCATGTGATGCGTGAAGCCTTGCCCCTTGCCGTCGCGGTCCTCGGTCGGCGCGAACATGGTTCCGAGAAACAGCGCAATGCCGTCGGGGTATTGATGGTGCCGGCACAGGGTCTGGTCCACCAGCTCCAGCGGATCGCGGCTGATCAGACTCATGGAACTCGAGCCCCTCAGCTTGAAGCTGTCCTCGCCGTCGACCTCGAGCGAAACCACGGCGCGGCGCACGTCGTCCATCGTGAAGGTATCGTCGAACATCCGGATGAACGGCCCGATGGCGCAACTGGCGTTGTTGTCCTTGGCCTTGCCGAGCAGGAGCGCGCTGCGCCCCTCGATGCATCTGAGGTTGACATCGTTGCCCAGCGCCGCACCCAGCGCCCGGCCCCTGCGGTCGGCGACGACAACGATTTCCGGCTCGGGATTGGTCCATACCGCGTCGGAACGCACGCCGATGAAATCGCCCCAGCCCACCGACGCAAGGCACGGCGCCTTGGTGAACACCTCCGCGTCCGGGCCGATTGCCACTTCGAGATACTGCGACCACAGCCCGTCGGCGATCAGCGCCGCTTTCAGCCTGCCAGCTTGGGGCGATCCGGGCTTGACCGAGGCGATGTCGGCGCCGACGCGATCGCGCAGGGCCGCACGGATCGCCTGCGCCTTGCGGGCTTCGCCGCGGGCGCGTTCCTCGATCACCCGTTCGACGGCCGAGACCGCGAACGTCACGCCGCAGGCCTTGATGCACTGCAGGTCGACCGGCGCCAGCAGCTTGACCGCGCCATCGCCTTCCCAGGCGCGCTTGAACGCGATCGCTTCCAGCGCCCCGAGATCGCGCCCTTCCGGCGGCGTTCCGTTCCATGCCGCAAGCAGGCGCGACGTCGTGGGTGCCGCACGTGAAACGTCGCGCATCCGCCCGTCCGCGACCAGCACGGGCGTGGGGCCGTCGGCGGTGAGCAGGCGGCCCAACAGCGTCGCTTTGCGCCAATCCGAGGGCAGATGTCCGATCATGCGCAGCCTTCCGGTGGCGAATAAAGCGCATTAATAGCGGTAACGCAAAGGCCTGTTAGGCCGATTTCGGCGCGGTGGCCGAGTTGCGCTTGACCAGCGAATAGGTCACCAGATGATCGACCGGCTTCATCGGCTGGTCGCCGTTGCGCTTTTGCGAACGGATGGCGCGGATGATCAGGTCGAGGGCGATTTCCGCCATGGCGGTGATCGGCTGGCGAATGGTCGTCAACTCGGGCCAGATCGTCGTGGCGATCGAGGTGTCGTCGAACCCCACCACCGACAGATCGGCCGGCACGTCGAGACCCTTGCGGTGCGCCACCGACACGACCGCCGCCGCCATGTCGTCGTTGCTGGCGAAAATGGCGGTAGGAAGCACGCGCCGCGTCAGCAGCGATTCGGCGGCATCGAGGCCTGAGCGGTAGCTGTAATAGCCCTGCACGACGAGGGACGGATCGCTGCGATTTGCGGAATCGGACATCGCCGCCATGTAGCCGCGCTCGCGCTCGGCGCTGGCGGTCTGGTTGGGATGGCCGCGGATGAATCCGATCCGCCGGTGGCCCAGCTCCAGCAGGTAGTTCGTCATCTCGTAGGCGGCCTGAAAATCGTCGACGCGCACGCAGGAAGCTTCCGCGTTGAAGCGCCCACTGGCCACCGCGACGGTGGGAAGGCCCGCCTGCTTCAGCTCGGCCAGCACGTCCTCCGATTCGCACAGCGGCGGCGGCAGGATCACGCCGGCGGCCCCGGACGCCACCAGCTTGCGCACCGCGGCGCGCTCGGCGGCGGCGCTGGTGACCTCGCACTTCTCAAGCATGATCTGAACGCTGGTGCGGCTCGACTCGTCGAGTGCGCCCACCAGGAACTCGGTGAGATAGGCCGCACTCGGGTTGGCATAGATCAGCCCGATGCGGGCCGCCTCGGCACCCGCCAGCGTCCGCGCCGCGGGATTGGGGGCATAGTTGAGCGCCTTGACCGCGCTCATCACCGCGGCGCGCGTCGAGGGCCGCACGTTCTTCTCGCCGTTCACGACCCGGGACACGGTCATCGGCGACACGCCGGCGCGCCGCGCGACGTCGAGAATCGTGGTCACTCCGCGCTGCTTGCGTGTCGAAGGCTTCTTAGAATCGGGCGTATCGATTCGCGCCATGGCGGCCATCAGCTCTGAAGCATTCCACACCGAAACCGCAACCGCGGCCGGCACATCTGTTTATTCCACTAAGGCGGCCGTGTCCAAGCGCCCGGCGGGTCCGTCGGGCACGCGCCCTAATCGACCTTGACCACGTCGCCGCGCTGCGGAGCGGCGCCGCTTTCGACCGTGGCGATCGATATCTTGTCGCGCACCGACTGAACCCGGATCGTTCCGACCGGATCGAGCAGCACATCCAGCACGGCTCCGGAGGCAGGATCGGTGATGACCTTGCTTTTCCGATAGACATGAAAGACCAGGCCCGGGCTGAGACCCAGATTCTCGCCCGCCGCCAGGTAGACGTTGCCGCCGTCGGCGTCGCTCACCAGCGCCTGCCAGGGCATCTTGGCCATGGCAAGGCCGATTTCATCGACCGTTTTGCGGATGGCGTCCTGCAAGGCCTCTCCCAGAGGCGTTTTGAGGAAAGAGCCGCCGTTCCAGTCATAGCCGCCGCCATGGGCCTGGACCTGCACCGACTTCGTGGTGGCCTGCCCTTTGGCACTGCCTGTGTAAAGCACCTGGCTGGTGGTCGAATCGATGACGCGCAGGCTGATCGTCACTTCGGCTGTTTGAGACGTGAGCCCCACGCCGCCGCCGCCGAGGAACGGAAACCCGCCCACACTGAGACTGCCGCCATGGGTGCCGGGATCGAACTTGGTCACCGTGCCGCGGATGATCGCGCTTCCGGACAGGAACCGCGCCGGCTGCGCCGTGCCGCCGGCGGCCACGGCCCCGCCCTGCGACAGCGTCTGCTCGTTGGTCATGTCGGCCAGCGAGCCCCGTTCCAACACGGCGAAGCGCCCGTCCTTAAGTAGCGCGTCGACGAGAAGCGCATTCAACTCGTCGGCGGAAGCGCCGCCCTGGACCAGTTCGGGTGCCTCGAAAGCGGCAACCGTGACCGACTTCTTCAATCCGCCGCTGGGCGGCGGCGAAGCGTTCTGCGCGTGAACCGGAGCCCCCAGCAGGAGCGTTCCCGCGCAGACGATCATCGCGATGCGATGGAGTGGGAAAATCACCCGCATCTCCCCAATTGCTCGACGGGCGAACTTACCGCCGAAGCGCAGACGCGGGCAAACACGCGCCGTGCAGGCGCGCACCTGTTTCTCATTAACTGTCGTAACGGCATCAGGCCGTAGCGGCAGCGCCTTCGTTCAACAGGCGCCGGATGCGGCTGGCACGGCCGGGAGCCTGCGCAACCTCGGTCAACGTGGTGCGGTCGAGCACCGCCAGAAACGCATTCACCGCCTCGTCAAGGGGCTTGCGCAGGCCGCAGGCTGACATCACCACGCAGGTGCAACGGCGGCGGTCGAAACAATCGACCAGGGCGAAACCGTCCTCCGTCGCGCGAACCACGGCGCCGATCTTGATCTGTGCAGGGTCCATACCGAGCTTCAGACCCCCGTGACGGCCGCGCACGCTTTCGACGAACCCCGCCTGGATCAACGTCTGTGCCACCTTCATCAGGTGGTTGCGCGAAATGCGGTAGCGCTGCGCCACGCTGGCGATGGTGTGCAGCTCTCCAGGTTCGAGCGCCAGGAGCATCAGCATGCGAAGCGCATAGTCGGTGTGAAGCGTCAGGCGCACGGCGGGTCCTCCTGCGGCGGTCCACGGCATCATAACGGAACCCGCATCGCGAGAAGTATTCCCCCTACCTCATTTCGCCCTATGACATCCTGACGCGGCACGTGAGCGTGAGTTGAGGAGGACAAGGCGCGGGGCCAGAGTGCGCATCCAGCAACCCTTCCAGGTACCACCATGCAGCGGCGCACTTTTCTGCTAGCCTCGGCGGCTCTGACAGCGTTCTCGACAATGGGACCGATCGAGGCGGCCATGCGTAAGGACTTTCCACTACTGGCGCCCTGGAAGGGGCCCCATGGCGGCGTGCCCGACTTTACGAAGGTGAAGATCGCCCAATTCAAGCCGGCGCTGATGGAGGCGATGGCGCTGCATCGCGCCGAGATCGGGAAGATCGCCGCCAGCAAGTCCAAACCCAGCTTCGCCAACACGATCGCCGCGATGGAGAACGCCGGCCGGCCGCTTTCCCGCGCCTCCTCGATCTTCGCCATCTACACCTCGACCATGAACTCGAAGGACATGCAGGCGGTCGAGAAGGAAATGAGCCCGATCCTGGCCGCCTACAGCGACGAGGTCGTGCAGAACACCGCGCTGTTCAAGCGCATCAGCGCCGTCTACGAGGCCCGTGCGGCGGGCGGACTGACGCCGGAGCAGCAGCGCCTGGTGTGGGTCACCTACCGCAACTTCGCCCGCGCCGGCGCCGCGCTCAATGCGGCCGACAAGAAAAGGCTGGCGGGGATCAACCAGGAATTGGCGAGCCTCTATACCGCGTTCAGCCAGAACGAGCTGGCGGACGAGGAGAACAACTGGCTCACGCTCGACAAGGGCGACTTGGCGGGCCTGCCCGACTGGCTTGTCGGCTCCGCGACGAGCGCGGCCGATGAAAAGAAGCAACCGGGCAAGTACGTCTTCGCCAACACGCGCTCGGCGATCGAGCCCTTCCTCACCTATTCCACGCGACGTGACCTGCGCGAAAAGGCGTTCCGGATGTGGACCTCGCGCGGCGACAACAACGACACCCACGACAACAACGCGATCATCACCAAGATCCTGGCGCTGCGCGCCGAGAAGGCCAAGCTGCTGGGATACGCCAGCTTCGCGCACTGGATCACCGACTATCAGATGGCCAAGACACCCGAGCGGGTGATGGACCTGCTGATGAAGGTGTGGACGCCCGCGGTCGCCCGCGTCCGCGAGGAAGTCGCGGACATGCAGAAAATCGCCGACGCCGAAGGCGCCGGAATCGCGATCGCCCCGTGGGACTACCGCTTCTATGCCGAGAAGGTGCGCAAGGCCCGCTATGATCTCGACGAGGGCACGATCAAGCCGTATCTGCAGCTCGACAAGATCCGCGAAGGCATGTTCTGGGCCGCCGGCCAGCTCTATGGTCTCGAGTTCCTCGAGGTGCACGACGTTCCGGTGGTGCAGAAGAGCGTGCGCGTCTTCGACGTGCGCCGCGACGGCAAGCACGCGGCGCTGTGGTACTTCGATCCCTATGCCCGCGCCGGCAAGAGCTCGGGCGCGTGGATGAACGAATACCGCACGCAGGAGCGCTTCAAGAACCGGATCGCGCCGATCGTCTCCAACAACTGCAACTTCGTGCCGGCAGGAGGCGACAAGCCGATCCTGATCTCGTGGGACGACGCCACCACCATGTTCCACGAGTTCGGCCATGCCCTGCACGGCATGAACTCGAACGTGGCCTATCCCACGCTGGCGGGCACCAGCGTGGTTGCCGACTTCGTGGAATTCCCGAGCCAGCTCAACGAGCACTGGCTGCCGACCAGGGAGGTGCTGTCGCGGTTTGCCCTGCACGTCGACACCGGCAAGCCCATCCCCGACGAGCTGGTGGCCAAGATCAAAACCGCCAAGACGTTCAACCAGGGCTTCATCACCGTGGAATACCTGGCCTCGGCCATCGTCGACATGAAGGTGCATCTGGCGGGAGCCGCGCCGATCGACGCGCGCGCCTTCGAAAAGCAGGCTTTGGCCGAGATCGGCATGCCGGGGGAGATCGTGATGCGCCACCGCCTGCCGCACTTCGGGCACATCTTCTCGGGCGAAGGCTACGCCGCCGGCTATTACGATTACATCTGGGCCGACGTGCTGGTGGCCGACGCCGCCGAGGCGTTCGAGGCGGCGCCGGGCGGGTTCTACGACAAGGCTCTGGCCAAGAAGCTGTACGACGAGATCATCAGCCGCGGCAATTCGGTGGACGCGGCCGATGCCTATCGGCGCTTCCGCGGGCGCGACGCGACCGTCGACGCACTGATGCGCGACCGCGGTTTCCCGGCGCCGGCCAAGGCCTGACGGCAGGTCCGACCATCTCTGGCTCCGAAGCGGTTGCTTCAGGCGAAACGGCCGCACCGGCGGCTGCAGGGTTAAATATGTCTGAAGTGTAAATGAATTATTCCGCGAACAAGCATTAAAGGAAGCTTAGCCCCGCCAATCTAGAGTTGCCGCGCCATCCGCAAGGGCGAGAGGGGATGTCAGGCAACGGCCGTTTGCGCCATAGCGGACTTCTGTCGCGCTACACCTTCGACGTCGGCCAGTGCGTCTCGCGCAAACGCGGCGAGCAGGCCTTGCGCGCGGCCGCAGTGGAGCAGGCGCTGGCCAACCGCGCCAAGTCGGAGTTCCTGGCCAACATGAGCCACGAGCTGCGCACGCCGCTCAACGCCATCATCGGCTTCTCGGACCTCATCGCCGACAAGACCGGCGTGCCGGCGCCCAAGGCGACGGAATACGCGCGGCTGATCAATCATGCCGGCCGGCATCTGCTCAACATCATCTCGGACATTCTCGACGTTTCGAAGATCGAAAGCGGCACCTTCGAGCTCGATCGCGGCCTGCACTCCTTGGGCGAGCTGATCGCCGCCGCCGTCTCGCTGATCGAGTCGCGCATCGTCGAGAAGCACCAGACGCTGGCGCTGGAAATCCCCGAGGCGTTGCCGCCGGTCGACGTCGACGCGCGGCGCGTCAAGCAGGTGGTGATGAACCTGTTGAGCAACGCCCACAAGTTCACGCCCGAAGGCGGACGCATCCGCGTCGCGGCGGTGGCCGCGCGCAACAGCATCACGGTGTCAGTGGCCGACAGCGGCGTCGGCATGACCGCGGACGAGATCCTCGTCGCGCTCAAGCCGTTCGGCCAGGTCAATTCCGGCCTTTCGCGCCAGCACGAAGGCACCGGCCTGGGCCTTCCCATCGCCCGGGCGCTGATCGAACAGCATGGCGGCACCTTCTGGCTCGAGAGCACCGAAGGCCAGGGCACCGCGGTCTTTTTTACGCTGCCCGCGGGCAGCCCCAAGGAGCGTGCGTCATGAGCCTCGCCGGAAAAGACTTCCTGTTCCGCGATCGTGCCGATCCCAAGCCGAGCGTCGCGCTGGGTTTCGGTCATGTGGTGTCGGTTTCCGGCGCGCAAGCCGTGGCCGTGGCCGACAAGTTCCCAGCCGGGACGAACGGGCAGCGCATCGAGATCGGCGCCACCGTGACCATTCCCACGCCGCACGCCACCGTGGTGGGAATCATCTCGGCCGTGAGCGTGCCCATGCCGGACGCCGCCACCGGATCGGAGGAGGTCGACCTAGTCGAGCTCAACCTGGCCGGCGAGATCGTCGTCGACCAGCGCACCGCACGCCCGATCTTCCGCCGCGGTGTCTCCAGCCTGCCCACCATCGGCGACGCCGTGCACCTGGCCGACCGCGACGCCCTGACCATGGCTTACGCCCAGCCGGACTCGGCGACCATCGAGGTCGGCTCGCTTTACGACCATCAGGAAGTGCCGGCGCGGCTTCTGGTGGACGATTTGTTCGGCAAGCACTTCGTCATCGTGGGCACGACGGGCTGCGGCAAATCCTCGGCGCTGATCTGCATCCTGCGCTCGCTGTTGCCCGAATACCGGCAGGCGCGCGTCGTAGTGCTGGACATCCACGGCGAATACGCCGCCGCCTTCGGCAACCAGGCCGAAGTGATCGATCCCTCCACCCTGAACCTGCCGTTCTGGCTGCTCAACTTGCACGAACTGGCGGCGGCCTTCACCAGCCCCGACGACCAGCGCGACGCCGAAGTGGAGATCCTGTCCGATGCGGTGACCTGGGCCAAGCGGCGCTATTCCGATTCCTATTCGACGCGCGTGCGCCGCAACATCGAAGCCCAGTGCATCAGCGTCGACACACCGGTGCCGTTCCGCCTCGCCGACCTGGTCGCCTATATCGACGAGCAGCTCGGCCGGCTGGAACGCACCCACAACACGCTTCCCTTCAAGCGCCTGAAGAGCCGCATCGACACGCTGGTCAACGATGGCCGCTACAGCTTCATGTTCGGCAGCCTGATGATCGAGGACACCATGGCCGACGTGCTGGGCCGCCTGTTCCGCGTGCCGGTGTCCGACAAGCCGATCACAGTGCTCGACCTTTCGACCGTGCCGGCGGAGATCATGGACGTGGTGATTTCGGTGGTGTCGCGGCTGGCCTTCGATCTTTCGAGCTGGAGCGAGGCGCGCATGCCGATCCTCATCGTCTGCGAGGAGGCGCACCGCTACGCCCCGGCCGACGGCGGCGCCAAGTTCATGCCGACGCGCCAAGCGCTTTCGAAGATCGCCAAGGAGGGGCGCAAGTACGGCGTCTCCATCGCGCTCATCACCCAGCGTCCGTCCGAGCTCGATTCCACCATCCTGTCGCAGTGCTCCACGGTGATCGCCATGCGGCTTTCGACCGAGCGGGACCAGGCGGTGGTGCGCGCCAACACCCACGAAGGCGCGCTCGACCTGCTCGACTTCCTGCCTCTGTTGGGCGACCGCGAGGCGATCGTGCTCGGCCAGGGCTCGGTGATGCCCATGCGCATCCGCTTCCGCGACATCGCCACGACCCGCGCCAACCACAACCGTCAGGCCGCGTTCAGTTATGCCTGGAAGCACGTGGAGATCAGCAAGGACGAGCTGGCGCAGATCGTGCGGCGCTGGCGCGCCCCGGCCAAGGCGAAGCTGTAAAAAGGCAGCCCGCAGACAAAGAAGTGAAGGAAGTGAAGGGTCAGAGTAAATATTGACCACGCACGAGCGGAAATGATAGCGTCGCGCCATGACACGCCTCGGCCGCTACTTCGTTCCCGATCAGCCGCTGCATGTGATCCAGCGCGGCAACGACCGCAAGCCGGTGTTTTTCGCTGACGACGACTATGCCCAGTACCACGACTGGCTGATCGCGGCGGCCGAAGCCAACGGCCTTGCCGTGCACGCCTATGTGCTGATGGCCAACCACGTCCATCTGCTGGCGACGCCCGCCGCCGCCGACAGCCTTCCGCGCACCATGCAAACGTTGGGGCGGCTCTATGTGCGCTACGTCAACCGGGCCTACCGGCGCACGGGCACGCTGTGGGAGGGCCGCTATCGCGCCGCGCCGATCGACACCGAGGATTATTTCATCGCCTGCTGCCGTTACATCGAGCTCAACCCGGTGCGCGCGCGCATGGTGGAGCATCCGCGCCAATACCGCTGGTCGAGCTATCGGGCCCATGCCGAGGGCAAGGAGGATGCGCTGGCGGCGTTCCACCCCGTTTGGCGGCGGCTGGGGCGCAGCCATCAGGCGCGCCAGGCGGCCTATCGCGATCTCATCAAGGAAAAGCTCGATCCCGGATTTGTCGAGGCGCTGCGGGCGGCGACCAACGGCGGCTGGGCGCTTGGCAGCGAACGCTTCCGCAAACAGATCGCCAAAGCCGCCGGGCGCCGTGCGGCGCCGTTGCCGAAAGGCCCCCGGCCGGCGGCGGCAACGGACGAACGGCAGACGACGTTGTCGCGAGGGAGAAAAGGAGAATATCCACTCTGACCATATTCTGCCATTCTGATCCACTGGTTCAGTAACGGTAGCGCGTCGAGCAAGTGACGTCGCCGGGGATGGCACGATAGGTCAACCTGCCGCCGCCATAGCGCGCCTCGACGTTGTAAGTGATGCTCGCGGACGTGCCCATCACGTACTTCATATCGCCGGCATATTCCCTTTTCGTCTGCTGATACGCCGCGTGGCAATCGGGGGCCATCGCGTCCGTCAATCCCGTGGCGCGCTTGATCGCCGTCCAGCACTCCGTTGCGATTCCGTACAGAAGCGCGCAGTCGGACGAGTATGCGCGGCGGTAGCGAAGCGCAAAACCGTCAGCCGCGAACCGGATGGCGGACCACGCGCCGAACATCTTGTCCTGGATCAGCGCCAGGCCGGTGCGGCCGTCGAACACGCCGAAGCTTTCGGGATATTCGGCGGAGAAGCGGTCCTCCAGAAAAACGTAATTCCCCTTCACCCCCGTAAGCCGGCCGAACATCAGGGAAACAAACGAGCCCCGCCCGGGTTCGACGCAGCCCGATGTCGGCGCGCCCGCCGGCCCGACGGAATAGTCGCCGACTTCGCGGTTGTCATAGCGCCGGCGGATCAGCGTGAAGTGCGGATAATAAAGGCAGGTCAGGAGCAACGGCCGCCGATCGGGCTTCGGCGTCTGCTCGCCCGATTGCGTTCGCAAGGGTTTGTCGAACACGACGGGGGCGGCTTGCGCCGCCCCGGATAGCGCCACGGCAAAGACGATGATCAGAATGTGGAGCTTGCCGCGCAGCATTGCGATACCCCCGCGAGCGCGGCGAGACTGGCGCAAAGCTATGGCCAATCTATGGCTTTTCGACCCGGCGGCTAACCGTTTCGCTCCAGCCTCGCGCAGAAGATGCCGGGCTTGCCGGGGGCGTGCGGCACGCCGTCGAGCAGCGAGGCATAGAGGTTGTGGTCGGCGCGCACGCCGAACGACCGCGCGCTCACCACTTTGAACTCCGGGGCAAACAGCTCCACCACGGTCTCGTCCAGGCGATGCGGCTCGGTCGGCGTGGGCAGGTGACCGGTCTCCACGATCAGAAGGATGCGGCCCCGGGAAGCGGTGACGCGCTTCAGCTCGCGCACCGTGGCTTCGACGTCATCGACATGATCCAAGCAGTTGAAGGCCGACACGCTGTCGAAATGACCGTCCGGGAACGGGATGGCCTCCGACGGCGCCGTGCAATAGGTCATCTTGTGGTCGTCGCAGGAGAGCTTGCGATACGCGTCGGCCAGCGGATCGAGGCCGATGCGCTCGCGCGCCTCGCTCGCCCATTCCAAGCTGCCGCAAGGGCCGCAGCCGATGTCGAGCAGCCGGCGGCCGGCGTAGTCGGCCCGCGCGAGTCCGAAGAAGGCGGTGAAGAAATGCTCGTAATGGGCGCGCTCATGCGCCAGCCGGGCGGCGTCGCCGCGGATCGGGCGCGTCACCCCGCGCCAATAGCGCAGCTCGTGATGGCGCTTGAAGCGGTTGCGCGCGGCCGGGGGCAGCACCGCAAGGGCGGTATTGGCGATCCTCTTGGCGCCGGCGCGGAGCATGACGGAATCCCTCGGTTGTCCCGAAATGGGACACTTGGCTGACCTTCAGGGAATTCCATGCAGGACCCGCACCGGAAGAAGCGGACGGCGCCCCGCCCGCTTCCGCCACGGCCCTTGACGTCAAACCGTGATGCCGAAACGCCGCCGCATGGCAAAGCCCAGAAGCCCCGCCGCGAACAGGAACATGCTCGCCGGCTCTGGCACGAAGCCGAGCGCGCCAAACACCCCGTTCGACTCGTCGTTCGGTCCCGCGGTGAAATAGACCTGATCCATGCTGCCGGCGCCGCTGCCGTTGCCGACCATCAGCCCCCACAGGCCATCGATCGTGAGCGGCTGACCGCTTTGGCCATTCAGCCTGCCCACGAACGTGTCGGTTGTGAGATTGAAGGCGTCGATGGTGCCGTCGCCGAAATTGCCGACCAACAGGTCGCCCGAGAAGATCCCGAAATCCGCAGGCGCAATCGCAAGCCCCCACGGCGCGTTCAGCATGCCGCCCGCGCTGGCGATGCGGCCGATGAAATTGCCGTTGGTGTCGAATTCGTCGACCAGCCCGAGGCCGGGGCCGTCGGATTCGTCGAGCGAGCCCGTGTTCAGCGCATAAGTGACGAAGATATGACCGTCCAGCGCCTGGACGTTGAACGGATGATAGCCCGCCGGCAGACCGGGATCGGTGAAATTGCCCGTCAGGGCCGGCGCGCCGGCATCGCCTTTCAGAACGTCGACATTTCCGGTGGCGAAGTTGGCCGCATAGAGATAGCTGTGGCCGCCCATCGTCACCAGGGTCGTACCCTTGTAGGCGTTCGTGCTCGAGCCGGTCTGCAGCGTTTCGGCCGTGGTGCCCAGGGCGCTGCGCCAGCCGGACACGGTTCCATCTTCGCTGACGAACAGGAAGTTGTCGCTGTTGAAGGCGCCGGCGCCCGCGCCGCTGTTGAACGCTTGGCCGGTGACCGAGCCGTCACCCGGAATCGTCACCGTCAGTCCCAGCTTGGTGGTGGCCTCGGTCGCCGGATTGACGCGATAGACCGTCGCTACCCCGGCCCCGTTGTCGGATATCCAGAACGGAGAGGTGGCCGAGTAGGATATTCCCCAGGGGTTCACCAGGCTGGCATCGGTGATCTGGGCGGCATTGACACCCTGATCGTTGGTCACGAGGTTCGTCCGTCTGATGAAATCCGCCGAAGCGGGTGCGGCGAGCGCCGCCGCGGCCACCGCCGCGAGCAACGCCGCCTTCAGGCTGCTGGATGACACAAGCGCGCGCATTTCGATCGTCTCCCTTTTCGCGGGGCCGGCGACGCGTCGGCCGCGCCCGCCCCCTCTTCCGGCACTCGCGTGTAACGACGCGGCCAGACTCGCCGCTATTCCGGTCACTGGAAAAATGATGTGTAGGCAGACCCTACAAAGTTCGCTCGACGCTGACGAGAACGAAATCGCGATCGGCGAGAGGTTGACGGTAGGGCGAACCGAAATACGACGTCAGCGTCAGGCTGGCGCGCCACTCCGAACGCCAGCTCGCCGCCACGCCGACTTCGACGTCGCCGGAACCGGCGTACTGCGTGTCGATCACGCTGGAGCGGCCGAGCGCGTTGCAGCCGAGCGACACGGGAACGCTGATATCGAGATGGGGCAGCACCTCGAACCAGCGCGGCTCGAACTGGGCGCGCAGGGAAAGCGCGAAGCGGTCGCGCGTGCGGTCGAGCGCCGCCTTGTCGCCCGTGACCGCCATGAGATCGTTGGCGGCGACCTCCACGCTCAGCGCGGCGCCGTCCCACAGGCGCTGTGGCGCAAACTCGGTCTCGCTCGACAGCTGCGCGTGCAGCGTGTCGCCCTCAGCCGTGCCGCCGGAGCGGCGATAGACGGGCCCGGGCGCCCAATACTCCATCGCCGGCGAAAGGCTGACCAGCGGCATGTGCTGGCGCGCGGAAATCTCGCCCGCCACCGTCGAATCCCCGAGATAGGTGGAGAAACTCAGCCCGATAAGATCGATGCCCTTGGGATAGAAGAGCTGGTATTCGCCCGCCTTGCCGATCGCCGCGTCGGCATTGCGCCCCGGCCACAGCCAGATCGCGGGCTGCTTGGCGTGGAAGCGCAGCACATAGAGCCCGAAATCGACGTCGCCCACGCCGGCGCGCAGCGAAATACCGAACTGGCCGCCCGCGGGCGGATGCTTGTCCTTGATGCGGTAGAGATAACTTCCCGGCGACAGGATCAGCCGTTCGCCGCCCACGTCGAAGCCGTCGTAATAGCTGAAATACGAGCCGACGGCGGGCTCGCGATCCTTGCGCCATTCGAGCTGGTAATAGCCGCTGAGCGCCAGCGACGGAAGCGGCTGCAGCGTGAAGGCCGCCTGCGCCACCGGCAGGAACACCTCTTTCGAATAGGAGCCGGGGGCGCTTTCGTCGCGGATGCCGTCGATCGGCGCTTGCGCCGCGGCGATCGCGTTCTCGGCGAAGAACAGGCTTTCGCCCCACAGCACGCTCTGCCGGCCGGCGCGCAGCGTGAGCGGCATGCCGCCGAGGTCGAAATTGGCGAACGCATAAGCCTCTTCGAGGTCGGCGTATTGGCCCATCAGGTCGCGCGTGGCGCGCGGAAATTGGGTGTCGGGGACCGAGAACGCGTTGGCGGTGGCGGGCGAGGCGTTGTCGGTGTGCGCGTGGTACACCGTGTCGTACCAGCCCGCGCCGCTGAGGTGAACGCCGCCGTCGCCGTGCGTCACGTCCAGAATGGAAACCAGATCAAGGCGGTTCGAGATCAGGCCGGGCGCGAAGTCGCGGTCGCCGTCGTCGCTGTTGGCGTCGCCGATGACGGCCGCATCGCGCGGCATGAGACGGAACGCCAAGCTGTAGCGCAGCGTGTTGTCCCAGCGCACCATCCAATCGCCGTCGGCGTACAGCTCGGCGCCCTGCGCCCCAGCGGCGATGGATGCGAACGCGGCAAGCACGGCCAGGCACCGCGTCGCGCGACGGTTGGGCGGTTTCATCCTCTCCATCATCGGGGCGTGCCTGGCGCGGCGCGTTAAGCTATATCAGAAAGGCGGGTTTGCTCGACGTCAAATCGGAGACGCCATGCGCGCGTGCCTCGTCGGCCTTGTCGTCATCGCCATTGCGTCATGCGCGCCCGCAAACGCAGGCGTGTCCGCAGCGGAAGCGCAGGCGCTGAAGTCGACGCTGACGCCGGTGGGCGCCGAACGCGCCGGCAATGCCGCCGGCACCATCCCGCAATGGACCGGCCGATACGCCGCAAGCGGGCTTGGACAGGAAAAACCCGTGCTCGTTCTGACGCAGCGGAACTTTCGCGAGCACGCCGATCAACTTCCCGAAGGCGCCAAGGCGCTGTTCGAGAAGTTCGCGGATTACCGCATGGACGTTTATCCCAGCCACCGCACCGCGGCGGCGCCCGCCTCGGTCTACGACGCCGTTTTCCGCAATGCGACGCGCGCGCATGCGGCGCCCGAGGGAATCGTCTACGGCGTCGAAGGCGCCGTGGGCGGCATTCCCTTCCCCATCCCGAAAAACGGCTACGAGGCGATGTGGAACCATCTGCTCGCCTTCTGGGGACCGGCGCGCGAGCTTGAAGCCTCCACCTACATCGTGGCCGCGGACGGCACCGTCGAAAACGCCTCGCGCTACCGCGAGACGGCGGACTTCCCCTATTACTATCGCGACGCCACGCCCGATTCCTTCGGCGGCTACTATTTCAAGACGCTGCACGTGCAAACCGCGCCCGCCGGCCGCATCGGCCAGGGCTATCTCAACTGGCAGCCGATCGACATCAAGCGCTACCGCTTCGCGGCGTGGCGGCTGTTGCCCGGCGAGCACCGCGCGCGCAAGGCGCCGTCGATCAGCTACGACGTGCCCGACCCCGACGCGGGCGGCTATGAGAGCCTGGACGAATACTATCTGTTCTTCGGCGGGCTCGATCACTACGACTTCAAGCTGATCGGCAAGAAGGAGATGATCGTTCCCTACAACAACAACCGGATCCTGACGCGGCCGGTGCGCGAGCTGTTGGGCGCACGCCACGCCGACCCCGACGACATCCGCTTCGAGCTGCACCGCGTCTGGGTGGTCGAGGGCACGCTGGCCAAGGGCCAGAACGACATCGTGGCGCGCCGCCGGCTCTATCTCGACGAGGACACCTGGATGGCCGTCTACAGCGATTGCTGGGACGAAAAAAGCACGCTGTGGAAATTCGGCCAGGCGAGCATGGTGGTCGTGCCGGAGCTGCCCGCGGTGATCATCGGCCCGCAATTCGTCTACGATCTCGAACTGGGCGGTTACGTGTACGGCTTTGCCTGGAACGGCGAGCCCCAAGGCTACAAGGTGACGGCGCCCCATCCCGCCGCGCTGTTCACGCCGGATTCGATGGCGGCGCGCGCGGTGCGGTGACGATCACGCCGTCATGCCGGCATAGGCCAGGATCGCCAGGCGCTGCATGACCGCGGTGGAAACGTTGCCCGCCATCACCGTGGACACGGTATCGTCGCGCCACAGGCAAACCCTGAGCCCGCGCCGTTCGAGCTGGACGAAATCGACCGCGCCGTCGGAGCGGCTGACATACAACGTGAAGACGTGGTCCCGCGCGTCGCGATAGGAAAGCTCCGCCGCGCGGCCGCCCTCGTGCGCAAACAGGCGGATGGCGGTAAGCCGGTAACCGGCCTTCATCATGTTGGGCACGCGAACCCGGGCGCCGACGATGTTCTTCAGCATCGCATCGTAGCGCGCAAGCCCGACCCCTTGGCCGACGGCGATCGTCTTTTCCGGCCGGATTGCGAGGGCGCGCGCGTCGAGCGCCTCGTCCACCACCGAGCCGGGCGCGGCCGGACGCCAGTCGATCCAGGTCTTCGTTGCGATCACCGCGACCAGAACTGCGGCGGCGATCGCCGCCACCACACGCCACCGCCGGGCCCGCGGCGGCGCATAGGCCTGCGCCAGCCATTCCTCGGGGATCGGGCGCTGCGCCACGGGATCGAAGAGGCGGCGCAACATCTGCTTGTGCGTCCGCATCTCGTCGAACCGCGCGGCAAGCCCCGCATCGGCGCCGATGGCCCGCTCCAGCTCCGCACGGCGTTCGCGGCCGAGCTCGCCGTCGACCAGCGCGCTGAGGTGGATGTCGAAAATGTCGTCCCGTTCGCTCATGACTCGACTTCCGGCGCCTCCCGGCGCATCAGGCTGCGCAGCTTCTCGCGGGCCCGCGCCAGCCGCGACATCACCGTTCCGATCGGGATGTCCAGCTCTTGGGCGATCTCGCGATAGTTCATCTCTTCCAATCCGGCCAGCAGCAGGATCTGGCGGTGCTCCAGGCTGAGCAAGGCAAGCGCGCGCACGAACTCGCGGATCGCGCCGCCGTCATAGGCCGCCACGCTCAATGCCAGGTCGTCCGCCAACTCCGCGATGTCCTGCTCCTTTCCTCTGCCGCGTCCGCGGCGAATTTCGTCCACATAAAGATTGTGCAGGATGCGTCTCAGCCATCCCGGCAGCCGCCTCAGGTCCCGCAGCTGCGAGGAACGGCGGATCGCCCGCTCGATCGCGTCCTGCACCAAGTCGTCGGCAAGCGCCGCGTTGCCCGTGAGCGCGACCGCGTAGCGCCTCAGCCCCGGAAGCTGAGCCACGAGGGCACCCACGAAATCCTGGTGCGTTGCCATACCGACCCCGGCCCTGCTCCCTCCGAGTGTAGCGCCATGCCCCGACGGCGCCCGCAAGCAGCGGCCCGCGTTGTCCTTACTGCGCCCAGGGCTGCTGCCCATGAACGCGCTTTTTCATGAAGATGACGGCCGATGGCGGGAGCTTATTCCGCCTGCGGCATCAGGCCGGGGCGCGGGTCGGCGCGCAGCAGATAGCCGGAATTGCGGATAGTCAGGATGAGATCGGCGCCGATCTTGGCCCTGAGCCGGCTGATGTGGGTCTCGACGATGTTGGTCTTGGGATCGAAACGGTAGTTCCACACGCCTTCGAGCAGCATGGTGCGGGTCACCAGCGCGCCGGCATGACGCATGAGATACTCGAGCAGGGCGAATTCGCGGGGCAACACCTCGATCTTCTCGCCGGCGCGACGGACTTCGCGGCGAATCAGATCCATCTCCAGCTCGCCGGCGCGCAGCACCGGGCGGTGATCCAGGCGAGGCCCGCGCCGCAGCAGCGCATCGATGCGGGCGACCAGCTCGGTGAAGGCAAAAGGCTTGGCGAGGTAATCGTCGCCGCCGCTGTTCAGGCCCTCCACCCGGTCCTGCGTCGTGGCCAGGCTGGAGAGGAACAGAATCGGCATCTCGGCATGGCCGGCACGCAGCTGGCGCACCAGCGTGAGCCCGTCCATGCCGGGAAGGATGCGATCGACGATGACGAGGTCGTAGTGGCCGTCGCGCGCGAGCTCGAAACCGATGTCACCGCGCTCGGCAGCATCGACCCGGTGGCCGACGTCCCCGAGCTGCTCGGCAACCAGCTGCGAAACTTCCGGCTCGTCTTCGACCAACAAGATGTGCGCCATCCACCAACCTCGCGGACGATCCGCCGGCGCCCGTTTACGTAATGCCGACAGCAGTGTGCGCCGGATCGCTTTTCGATTGCGCAACTAAGACGCAGTGTCTGGGGCTTATACGGCATCAACTTTGCGAAGCCGCTAACGCCGCCGTGCGGTTTTTCATCAAACAGACACCGGTGCCCGGCGCGCCTAACGGCGCGGCTTGCGTGCGGCTTTCTTTTTCTTCGTCGCGCCGGGCTTTGCCTTCACGACCTTCTTTCTTGCCGTCGGGTTTTTCGCCGGCCTCTTTTTCACCGCCGTCTTCTTCGTCGCCGCCTTAATGGGCTTCTTTTTCGCGGCCGCCTTCGCGGCGGTTTTCTTCGCCGTCTTCGTGGGCGCCGCCGTCTTGTCCACCGCGCCCCAATCGACGGTCTTCACCGTCGGCAGGTCGGCGGGCAGCGGAATCTTGGCAAACAGGCAACGGTCGCGGAACGCAATCGCCGTCTCGTCATAGGACGGTTTCCACCAGGGGAGCGGACGCTTGGGATCGCCCGGCGCCCACAGCGTCAAGGGATCGTTGCGCGTGGCCTTGTTGCGCTTTTCGTTGAAGTGGAAATGGTCGAACAGCGCCATCGCTTCGATGGCATAGACGCAGGCGACGGATTCGTCCTCGATCATGGCGAGGCTGTCTCCGTTCTCGGCTTCGCCGCCCGCCGCCAGGTTCGACGAGCCGGTGAACACGGCGGGATTTTCGCCGTTGAAATCGACCACGACGAACTTGTCGTGGATGTGCTTGCCGCTTCCGCCCGTGGTCTCCCGCTTGAACGCGGCGGGGACGTTTTTGGTCAGAGCCGCAAAGCCGGTGATCTGCCCCATGGCGCCGGAAGGCTTCTGCACCGCGAGGCCCTTGTCGGTCTCGACCGTGCCGTAGGAGAACACGAACGGCTCAGCCGCGATCGCCCGCAGCGAAGTGAGCACCGTGCCCGATCCTTTCGGTTCCATCACCGCGAACAGCACCGAGCTGGTGGCGGCCCGTATCCTGTCGGTCATGGGGCCGAGGGAGACGCTGGCATCCTTGTGGGGGGACAGCGCCAACGAGAACTTGGGCAGCTCGGACGTGTCGGCGGCGGAGCATTCGATGTAGCCGCGCGAAATCGGGTTGGCCCGGAACGGAGCCGCCCTGACGTCGCCGGCAAAGGCGCAATCGAAGGCCGCCGCGAACATGCCCGCCACCTTGGGGTCGTCGACCACGATCACGTTATTGGCCTGGACGTAAAGACCGCGCACCGAGAAGTTCATCGAGCCGAAGATCACGCGCTGGGCGTTGCCGCCTGCGTCCCGCTTGATGAACACCTTGTTGTGCTGATAGCGGTCGAATTTTCCCTGCTTCACGCCGGCGGCGCCGGCCGCCTGCTTCACCATCGCCGCGGCCGCGACTTCCACCGGCAGCGCGCCCTGCTTGTCGGGCTTGGCGTGGCCGGCGGAGTTGTCGAGGATCGCCCTGAGCCTGGCTTCGCGCCCGAAGCGGCACATCGCGGCAATGACGTCGGGCTCGTCGAGGTCGTAGGCGAAGACGTCGACGCGGCAGCGCTTGTCGGCATCGCAATCGGCGATGAAGTCGAACAGCGCCTTGCGCGCCTCGGCGCCGAGCCAGACGTATTGCGCCTCGAACGGCCCGGTCGAAAAATCCGGCGTCTTCTTGCCGGGCGGACGAACCTCGGCATTGTCGAACTTGTCGGCATAGGCCTGCGAAGCGATGTAGCCGCGCGTGAAGGCCGGGGTGAACCGGCTGTGCCGGCTGCGGGCGGGCTCAACCGAAACGATGGCCTCGGGCCCTGCCCGCAGCGCGTGGCCGGCGGCGAAATATTGCGCCCGGATGCGGTAGGCGATCGCGGCTTCAAAACCGTCCGGCGGCACGTCGAGCCAGCGGAACTTCTGGAACGGCGCCCGATCGGACGGGGTCCAACGCTGCGGCGTGGGGCCGGTCGCCTCCCACGGCAGGCTGATGCGGTTGGCGAGAAGCTGCTCGGGCTGGCCGGGGCATTTCCGCCAGATCGTGAAACCGGCAAGGTTGTTGGCGGCCTCGTCGACCAGACCCTCGGCGAGCGAAAACGCCAGAAGGACCTTGTTCATGCCGGCATAGGCGACGACTCTGAGGCCTTGGGATTCCGCCGTGGAGGTTTGCGCTTTCATGGGTCTACTCCCGCGTTCGGGCGCGGCGCCAACCCCGGTCGGGTTCAGGCCGCACAAGCCAGTTGCTACTCGCGGAACAGCCACGCATCGCACGCACCGATGCTACTTGCGCGCGCAACGATCGCTCGGTGGTACGCTGCGGGGTCGCAGAGATCAAGAGCGCGAGCGGCGGGACGGCGCCATTGCGCATCGGGATGAATTGCACGCGCAAGGCGATGCGGGAAAGGGCCGCCTCGCCACTCCGAAGCGCAACGCGCAAAGACTGGTGCCCCCGGCCGGACTTGAACCAGCACGCCCGTGAAGGCAACAGATTTTGAGTCTGCCGCGTCTACCATTCCGCCACGGGGGCACACTTCAATTGGACAGGCAATGGAGGGCGCGGATCATAGCCATGACGGCAGGCGCGTCAACGCGACCGCTTTCACTCCGAAAAGAACTTGACCCGCGCCTTGCCGCTCTTCTTGTCCACGTCGATCGAAACGTCCTGGAGCTGGTCGATCAGGACGTCCAGGTTCTCCGGCTTGAGCTGGTTGAGGTCGAAGGCCATGCCCTTCTCGCGCATCGCGCTGTTGACCTGTTCGCGCGCCTCCTGCGGGATCAGGCCGGCCAGCTTGACCCCGGCACGCAACAGCCTGACCGGCACGCGGATGTTCACCCGCGCCGGGCTGTCCTGGTCGCTTTCATCGGTTTCGACGAGCACGCGGATGTACTTCGCGTCGCCGCGCGGCTCGCCTTTCTCCAGCGCCGCAATCAGCCGTTCGGCCTCGTCCGCCGTGATCTTGCCTTGGGCCAGCATCGAGAGGATCTGCTTGCGGTTCTCGTTCATCGTTACGCTCCTAATACACGTGCATGAAGACGAAACTGTGCGGCCCGTCGATTTCGACGTGAGTGCCGCGCATGCCGCGCAACAGGCCCCACAGCGCCGCAATCGGCAAAAGCGGGTTCAAGCGCATCAGCGCGCAGGCGACGAGCGCGACCGGCGCCAGCAGGACCGCCGAGGGCAGCGCCACGAGCCAGACAAGAAACAGCGGCAGGCCGAGGCGGATCGTCGTGCCCTTCGGCGTGCGCACGGCGAGGCTCATCCACAAGGGGATCATGGGTGCCGCTCCAACGCGCGGATGGCCTCTTCGGCCGAAAGCTCGCCGCGTTCGAGGCGGGCGAGAATCTCGCCCTCGGCCGGCGCCGGATCGATTTCGACGAACTCGAGCTGGGCCGAGATGCGATTCAGGCGCGCCTTGATGGTGGGGTAAGAAACGCCGAACACCTGCTCCATTTCCTTGATCGAGCCGTGGCTTCTCACGAACGCCGCCACGAACACCTGATCCTCCGCCGAAAGCCGCGCCAACTGGGGCAACTCGAACGCGCCTTCCACCGCAACGCCGCTTTCCGCCAACCGGACACGCTCCACCGTAAGGGGCTTGCCCCGGGTCAACGCCATCAGTTCCTGCCAGTCCGCCATCTCTGCATTTTCTTTGTCTCACAGCATATGTATATTGATTTTTTCAATTATGCAAGCGTCATAAATCAAAAAAGTGATTTTGAAGCTTCCCATGGGTTGGCACGCGGCGGCGGTCCGCGCGCCTGGCCATCAGTTGGGACGCACCGGGCGCCGAGCGGCAAAAAGGCCCGCTTGCCGGCGCTTCCGTTGCACCGGATGGCGAAGTATCACCGGGGGTAACCCTAGCCTTGCGAGTCGTCATGACGCCCGTTCGCCGCGCGCTGCTTTCGGTTTCCGACAAGTCGGGTCTGGTCGAGTTCGCCAAGGGGCTGGCGCGGCACGCCGTGATGCTGATCTCCACCGGCGGTACGGCCAAGGCGCTGCGCGAGGCGGGGCTTGCAGTCGCCGACGTTTCCGAGATCACCGGCTTTCCTGAAATGATGGACGGCCGCGTGAAGACACTGCACCCGATCATCCATGGCGGGCTCTTGGGCCTGCGTGACAAGCACGCGGCGGTGATGGCCGAGCACGGCATCGAACCGATCGATCTCGTGGTCTGCAATCTCTATCCGTTCGAGGCCACGGTAGCCAAGGGCGCGCCGTTCGAAGAGGTGATCGAGAACATCGACATCGGTGGACCGGCGATGATCCGCTCGGCCTCCAAGAACCACGAAGCCGTGACGGTGGTGGTCGACCCCGAGGACTATGCGGCCGTGCTGGCCGAGATGGACGCCAATTCCGGCGCCACCACGCCGGCCTTGCGCAAGCGCCTGGCTCAGACGGCCTATGCCCGCACCGCGGCCTATGACGCGGCCGTCTCCAACTGGTTCGCGGACGAGCTTGCGAAGGATGGCGTCGACCAGCCGCCGCGCCGCAGAGCCTTTGCCGGCACGCTGCGCCAGCCGCTGCGCTATGGCGAGAACCCGCACCAGCAGGCCGCGTTCTACGCGACCGGCGACAAACGCCCCGGCGTTTCCACCGCCGAGCAGCTCCAGGGCAAGGAGCTTTCCTACAACAACATCAACGACACCGACGCAGCCTATGAGCTGGTGGCCGAGTTCGATCCGAAACAGCATGCCGCCTGCGCCATCATCAAGCATGCCAACCCGTGCGGCGTGGCGCTGGCGACAAGCCTGAAGGACGCCTACCAGAAGGCGCTGGCCTGCGATCCGGTTTCCGCCTATGGCGGCATTGTCGCCTTCAACCGCAGCTTGGACGGGCCCACCGCCGAGCTGATCACCAAGCTGTTCACCGAAGTGATCATCGCCCCCGATGCCGACGCCGACGCGCGCAATCTGCTGGCGGCCAAGAAAGGCCTTCGCCTCTTGATCGCGGGCGGCCTGCCCGACGCGCTGGCGCCCGGCCTCACCTTCAAATCGGTGTCCGGCGGCCTCTTGGTGCAAACACGCGACAACGGCCGGATCTCCCGCGAGGCGCTCAAGATCGTCACCAAGCGCCAGCCCAGCGAGGCGGAAATTGCCGACATGCTGTTCGCCTTCGTCGTCGGCAAACACGTCAAGTCGAACACCATCGTGTTCGCCAAGGGGCTCGTCACGGCGGGTATCGGCGCGGGCCAGATGAGCCGGGTCGATTCGGCGCGCATCGCCGCCGAGAAGGCAAAAGCCGCGGCCAAGGCGGCGGGCTGGCCGGAACCGATGACCAAAGGATCGGCTGCGGCTTCCGATGCCTTCTTCCCGTTCCCCGACGGTCTTCTCGAGATCGCGCAAGCCGGCGCCACCAGCGTGATCCAGCCGGGCGGCTCCATCCGCGACAACGACGTGATCGCCGCCGCCGACGAGGCCGGACTTTCCATGGTTTTCACCGGCATGCGCCACTTCCGGCACTGACAGCCAGGGCCCGTTCTGGTACACCGGAAGCCTCTTTCGCGGCTGCATCGCCATGTCCAGGAAACCGGTCGTCATCGTCACGCGGAAGCTTCCCGACGCCATCGAGACGCGCCTGAAGGAACTGTTCGACACGCGCCTCAACGAAACCGACGCGCCGCTCAGCCGCGAGGAGCTGGCCGAGGCGGTGCGCACAGCCGAGGTGCTGGTGCCGACCATCTCCGACCGCATCGACGCCCAGCTTCTCGAAAAGGCCGGTCCCAAGCTCAAGATGATCGCTAACTACGCCAACGGCTTCGACAACATCGACGTGCGCGCCGCGCTGGCCAAAGGCCTGATCGTCACCAACACGCCGGGCGCGCTGACCAGCGACACCGCCGACATGACCATGGCGCTGATCCTGGCCGTGCCGCGCCGGCTGGTGGAAGGCGCCCAGATGCTGCAAGCGGGCCGGTTCACCGGCTGGTCGCCCACCTGGATGCTGGGGCACCGCCTCACCGGCAAGCGGCTCGGCATCATCGGCATGGGTCGCATCGGCGAGGCGGTGGCGCGCCGCGCCAAGGCGTTCGGGCTGCAAATCCACTATCACAACCGCAAATCCGCCCACGCCCATGTCGAGGCGGAGCTTGAAGCGACCTATTGGGAAAGTCTCGACCAGATGCTGGCGCGCATGGACATCATCTCGGTCAACTGCCCGCACACGCCGGCGACCTATCACCTGCTTTCCGGGCGGCGGCTCAAGCTGATCAAGCCCACGGCCTTTATCGTCAACACCGCGCGCGGCGAGATCATCGACGAAGACGTGCTGGCGACGATGCTGGAGACGGGCCAGCTCGCCGGCGCCGGGCTCGACGTCTACGAACGCGAACCCGCGATCAACCCGCGCCTGTTGAAGGCGAAGAACGTCGTGCTCCTGCCCCACATGGCGTCGGCCACGCTGGAAGGGCGCATCGAGATGGGCGAGAAGGTGATCATCAACATCAAGACCTATGTCGACGGCCACAAGCCGCCCGATCGCGTGATCCCCTCGATGCTGTGAGCCGCGCGCGCGACTTATGCTCAGATCATTCAAAAACGAACACGACGCCGTGGCCGAAAACCCTTGCGCGCCCGCATTTTGCTGCGCGCGCGTGTCACAGCGGCGGCGCTGTTCACGCCCATCACGACATATTTCAATCCCTTGAATTCGCGCCGGGCGATTCCCAAATGAACGGATGCCAAAGGCAGGAGAAGCATCCCGCATCTTCGCACGGCGTTTTTCTCGCATCGTTGCCACGGCCTGAACGGCGATCGCCGCCGTGACCGCGCGCGCGCAACCAAGGGGGTTCAGGTGATAGACTCACTTCATCTCGGCGACGTCCACGCGTACACTTGGATCGTCTACGTTCTTGCATTTCTCGTCGTTGTCGTCGTCTGGAAATCCATCCGCATCGTGGGCCCGACCGAAGTCGGCCTGGTGCGCAAGCGCTTCGGCTTCAAGAAACTGACGGCGGGCAGCGTTATCGCCTTCGACGGCGAGGCCGGCTACCAGGCGAGCCTCATGATGCCCGGCTGGCGCTTCAGGCTGTGGCCGGTCTACGACGTGACGCGCCATCCGCGCGTGCAGATTCCGGCCGGCCAGATCGGCGTCGTCATCGCCCAGGTCGGCGAGGCGCTGCCGGTCGGCGCCAAGTCGGCCGCTTACAAGGCCGAGTTCGGCAACTTCCACGACGTGGATGCCTTCGTGCGCGGCGGCGGTCAGAAAGGCGTGCAGCGCCCCGTGCTGCCGCCCGGCACCACACTCGCGATCCATCCCGTGGGCTTCCTGGTCATCACCAAGGACACCGTCTACGGCGTGCCGATCGACGAGGAGTACGCCGCGCTCGAACGCAAGCACGCGCTGAAGCCCGAATCCTTCGGGCTCAATCCCGACCAGCTCAACGTCGTGCGCATCGAACCCAAGGTGTTCGGCGGCGGCAAGGTGGTCGATATGATCGGCATCGTCACCACCTTCGAAGGCCCGCCGCTGCCCAAGGGCGCCATCGCCAACCGCATCGGCGATTTCGCGGAAATTTCCGAGCTGGAAGCCAAGAAGGACGCGGCCGACAGCGATCTGGTGGAATCGATCCTGGCGGTCAAGAACGAGATCCACAACAACTACCAGGACTTCCAGGCCTTCCTCGACAACGGCGGGCGCATCGGCCTGCAGCACGATCCGCTGATGTACGGCGCCTACAACCTCAACCCGTTCCTGGTGGCGGTCGAGCTGGTGCCGATGCTGGTGGTGAACCAGGGCGAGGTGGCGGTCTTGAAGGCCTATGTGGGACTGGCCACCGAGGACACGTCCGGCGCGGACTTCAAGTTCGGCAGCCTGGTGCGCCCCGGCCATCGCGGCATCTGGCAGGAACCGCTGCGCACCGGCAAATACGCCATCAACCCGCGCTGCTATTCGGCCGAGATCGTGCCCACCTTCATCCTCACCCTCAACTGGGCCGAGGCAACGAGCACCGCGCACGACCTCGACAAGTCCCTCAAGCAGATCACCGCCAAGTCGAAGGAAGGCTTCGTGTTCGACATCGATCTGCAGGTGCAGATCCACGTGCCCGACACCGAGGCACCCAAGGTGATCTCGATCGTCGGCACCATGCTGAATCTCGTCACCGAAGTGCTGCAGGCCGCCGTCGGCAACCACTTCCGCGACAAGCTGCAGTCGATGCCCGCCATCGACTTCATCGAAAAGCGCCAGGAGGTGCAACAGCAGGCCCAGGACCACATCACGCAGAAGCTCAAGGAATACCGCATCGAGACGCGCGGCGTTTACATCCAGGACGTCATCTTCCCGCAGCAGCTCGTCGACGTGCTCACCCAGCGCGAAATCGCCAACCAGCAGCAGGAGACGTTCAAGGCCGAGGAACGCGCGCAGGGCCAGCGCCTCAGCCTCGAACAAACCCGCGGCAAGGCCGACATGCAGTCGGAGCTGGCGCGCTCGGCCATCGGCATCGACATCGCCAAGAACAAGGCGCAGGGCGTGCAGAACGAAGCCGACGGCGAATCCTATCGCCTGGAAAAGGTGGGCCGCGCCAGCGCGGTCAAAACCGAGGCCGAGGGCCTGGCCATCGCCAAAGGCCTGGAAGCCCAGCAGGCGGCCATCGGCAAGGACCAGACCACCTTCGTCAACGTGGCGCGCGCGCTGGCGAACGGCACCCAGCGCTTCATGCCGGAGAATCTGGCGCTGACCGTCGGGGCGGGCGGTGATCTCGGCGCCAACCTCGGCGCGCTGGTGCCCCTGATCATGAAGAAGCTCGACAAGGGCGAGGCACTCGTCACGCCGGAAGCTCCGGCGACGCAACACGCGCCGGCCGAGACGGACATGAAGCCTGCGGCGCCGTTCAGCGAACTCGGCTACTCCGCCACGATCACGGACAAGAAGCCGGGCAAGCACTGACCGCCTCAACGGTCAACCATGAGGAAGGGGGCGTTTCGCCCCCTTCTCTTTTTTTGCGCGTCAGGCTACTTCGCGGGCACGCGAATTTGCGGCGGAGCGGCAACGTCGCCGGTTCGCGGCAAAACCTTGCAGGCATCGGCGCCGCAATGCTCCACCTCGCCGGTGAAGCGGTCGACGACGTAAATGGACCAACCCAGACCCGGCGTGACGGTGAATCGGCCGACCACGACGAACGCGATCAGCAGCAGAAAGACGCCGGCGATCACGGCGATCCAGATCTCCGTCGTCACCGATTCCATGATCGCGCCCGCGCCCAGAAGCACGGCGGCGGCGAGGACCCACGGCAGCGCCTCGGCAACCTCACCGCTCAAGGCGCCGCGAAACTGCCAGGCGACGAAAGCGCCGGCCAGGAGCAGCAATCCCGCGATGCCGAACGCCAGCCGCACGCCCCACGGCGTCGTGGTGGAGGAAATGGTCTCGATCTTCTCAATGTCGTCGTGACGACGGGCTCCGGCAACTGCGTCGGTCATGAATGTCCCCCTTGAATCGGCGCCGGCACGATTCGGCGCGAGCGTTCTTCATACCCGCCCAGTGCGGCAGAATCTTGTAGCTTTGAAGGCGGTCTCGATCGCGTTTCACTCGCGGAACAGCGCGGCAGCTACGATCACGGCAGCGCGTAGGTCACGGCGTTCCAGAAGCGCGCGCGATGGGAGCCCAACTTGCGGAAGCCGCGGCGGGAAAGCTCGCGCCCGATCATCGCGTTGAAGTAGCCGTGCGCCACCAGCGCGGTGGTGCCGTCCTCCCGGGCGCGGGCCGCCAGGATGTCCGCGGCTTCCTTGGCGCGCTGCCGGGCATCGCCGTAATTCTCGATCTCGGGATGATAGCCGACGTGCCACAGGATGCGGCTCATCACCGCCCAGGCGGGAACATGCAGCTTGAGGAGCGGGATGCGCGGGGACGCCAGCGGCGCCTCCACGAACAACGGATCGGCGATCAGCTCGGCGTGCGGCGCCAGCGCGCGGGCGCTGTCCTGCGAGCGCGGCCGGCCGCTTGTATAGATCGCAGACAATTCCCGCACCAGATCCTGCAGCTCTTCCGGCGGCGCGCTTTCGGGATCGAGACCGGCGGCTTCATAGGCGTCGATGTAGGTGCGAAAGCCGTGGTGCGAGGTGCGCTCGCCGGTGGGGATGGCGGGACGGCCGTGGCGCACCAGGATGACGCGCAGCCCCGTCTCCGCGTGGGAATGACGCCGCGTGCGGCGGGCCAGGCGCATGCGGGCGCGTGCAAGGGCTGAAGGTTCGGCGTTAATGGGTGCTCCTTGCAGCGTCATCTGAACTCGTTACGATCGGCGCAGAAGGTGCAACCGAACACAAGACATCGGCAAGACGAAAAATCGAGGGACCTCCATGGAACAGGCGCCGTTGAAAGGCAAGACCGCGATTGTCACAGGTTCTGCGACAGGCATCGGCGCCGCGGTCGCGGCGGGCCTGGCGCGCCGGGGCGCGAACATCGCCGTCAACTATACCAAGAGCGAGAACGAGGCGCACGAGACCGCAAACGCCGTCCGCTCCTGCGGCAGCGAAGCGATCGTGGTGCAAGGCGACGTCGCCCGCGACGAGGATTGCCGCCGCATCGCGGCGGCGGCCATGGATGCCTGGGGGCGCATCGACATCCTGGTAAACAACGCGGGCACGACCAAGTTCGCCTCCCACGCCGACCTCGATGCCTTGAGCGACGGCGACTTCGCCAACATCTATCGCGTGAACGTCATCGGCGCGTTCCAGATGGTGCGGGCGTGCATCGCTCCGCTGAGGGCGCATGGCGACGGCGCGGTGGTGAATGTGTCGTCGATCGCGGGCACGCACGGCATCGGTTCGTCGGTCGCCTATGCGGCCTCGAAAGGCGCGCTCAACACCATGACCATGTCGCTTGCCCGCGCGCTCGCGCCTGCCGTGCGCGTCAACGCCGTGTGCCCCGGATTCGTCGCCACGCGATGGTTCGCAAACGCCTTCGGCAAGGACGCCGCCGAGCACATGGCCGCCGAACACAGGAAGACCGTGCCGCTCGATCGCGTCGCCGGACCCGAGGACATCGCCAAGGTCGTGTTGTTCTTCGCCGGCCAAGACTCGCGCCACGTCACCGGAGAAACCCTGCTGGCGGACGGCGGGTTGCACCTCACCGTGGGGCCGGCCGGCTTCCGCTAGGTCATTCTGCGAATCATTTTTTGACGCCTAATTGGGCGGCACACTGATTAAGCGGTGGACAATCGGTGTTGCTCTGCAACAACTTTGCACCGAAACCGTGCCTTAGCCCGTTCCCCACGTCAGTTTCACCCCACGATTCATATTGCCATCGCGGACCCCCTCCTCGAAATCTGAACCGCACAGCCGCGAACGCGGCCGTTGCGAGGAATTCTCGAGGGCGATCACATGAAATCGACGGGCCTGAAACTGACATGCGCTGCCGCGGCGCTCCTCGGACTGGGAGCGACAGCGTACGCGGACGACGCGCCGGCGGCACCGAGCTGGGGCACGCTGTCCGCCTACGTCGCGCTGGCCACCGACTATCGCTATCGCGGCATCAGCCAGGACGCCAAGGAACTCGATCCCGAAGGTTCGCTCAACTGGAGCGGCCCGATGGGATTCTACGCCGGCACCTGGCTCGCCAAGACGAACTGGGGCGGCAACAATCCCTCGTTCGAGATGGACATCTACGGCGGCAAGCACTTCGACCTCGACGGCACCGACCTCAACGTCGAGGCCTATTATTACACCTATCCCGATGCGAACTACCCCGGCACGAAGGCGAGCTATTACGAAACCATCGTCCAGCTCTCGCACACCTTCGACAAGCTCACGCTCACGGTGACCGGCTCGAATTCCCCGGAATGGAGCCTCAACGGCGGTGTGGCGTGGTACGCGGAAGGCACCGCCTCCTACGCCGTCAACGACTGGCTTTCGATCAGCGGCAATCTGGGTCATCAGTGGGTGCGCGCCGCGCCGTCCGACTACACGCACTGGGACGTCGGAGCGACCGCCACGTGGAAGAGCTTCTCGCTCGACCTGCGCTACATCGGCAACGACATCAAGACCGCGGACTGCGCCGCGTTCTGGATGGGAACCCCCAAGGCCTGCCAAGGCACGGTGGTGGCGACGCTGACCTACAACATCGCCAATCTGCTTCAGTAATTGCCCCCGGCCCTCCTCCGTAGCCGGCCCCCGCGGACGCGAGTCCGCGGGGTTTTCGTTTACTCGAAATTCTTCATCTTCGGCCAAAGCTGATCGAGCGGCTTTTTCGTCCTGCGCAGCACGAAGATCGGCTGCGGCGCCTCGTACGGCATGGCGTAGGCGGCGTCGGTGTGGCCGGCGAGCTCGACCGAACGCACCCACTTGCCGTAATCCTCGGCCTTGCCGCCGACGACGATCAACACGCTGCCGTCCGCTCCGCGCGGGCCCCAGATCCAGTAATTGTTGTGGCCGCTGATGGCCGGCGGCAGTCCGAGCTTGCGCCCATACAAGTCAGCCGCTGCAGCTTCGCCGTAATTCCAGCCCATGAACACGGCATTGGCGCGGTCGGCCGGCGGAAGCGCGTGGTAGACCTCGGCGACCTTTGCCGCCATCTCGGGCCAACCGTGCATGTCGGCCATGTGCTGCGGCAGAGCCGCCTGCTGGACCATTTCGCCCGCAGTGGCCTTGGGGTCGAGGCCGAGCGCAGCCTGATAGCGGATGGTTCCTTCCTCCGAAAACACCGGAACGGCGAGAGGAGCCGTGACGATGCCGCTCACTGCGACACCGGCCATCGCAACAGCACGCCAGGCCGCCTGCTTCAGCCAGCCTTCGATCGTCGCCGCGCCGATCGCAAACAGGATGGGATAGATCGAGCTCAGGTAATACGCCTTGCCGTGGTTGGCGACGAAAAACGCGACCAGCAGCACATAGGCGATCGGCAAGGCGCGAAAGACCTGGATCTTCGGGCGGTTGAGGCTCGCCCACAGGCCCGAAAGCCACACCGGCGCGGCCAGCGGACCCATGATCAGCACCTGCTGCGCGAGATAGGCCCATGGCGACAGCGCGATGTTCTTACCGTGCTTGGCGGCCTCGCCCAATTCCACAAACGGCCAGCCGTGCGCCTGCTGCCACAAGACGTTGGGCAGGATCATCGCCGCCGTAACCAGCCCGCCCAGGTACACCCACGGCCGCGCCAGCGAGCGCCGCAGCGGCGTCGCCAGAACACCGATCGCCAGCGCCGCGAGGAAGAAGGCGATCATGTACTTGCCGAGCAGCGTGGCGCCGGCAATCGCACCGAGCGCAAGCCACCAGCGCTCGTCCCTGGTCTGTTCGATCTTGACCAGGCACCAGAAGCAGCCGAGCCAGCCCACGGTCTGGAACGTGTCGGTGGTGAACAAGAGGCCGATGGCGAGGAAATGTCCGGCCGCCAGCACGCAAAGCCCGGCAAGCCACTGCGCGTAGCGCCCGCTGCCGATCGCGCGGGCAAACTCCGCCGCCATTGCCACCGTCGCCGCCATGGCAAGCATCGGCACGGCGCGAAACCAGACGAGATGATCGCCGAACAGCGCGTAGGACCAAGCCGCCAGCAGCGGGATGAGCGGGGGCTGGTCGACGTAGCCCCAGGCGGGATGCTGACCGCAAACGACGAAGTACATCTCGTCGCGGAAAATGCCGTAGCCCTGGTTGACCGCAAGATGAATCACCACTGCGCCGAGGCCAAGCACCACGGACGGGCGCGTCCACAGGGCGTTCGCCCTCGTCTCTTCCGGCATGAATCCCTCCTCAAACAGCGGCGGGCGCCTTCTATCACCGGCGGTAAGGCGCCAATAAGGCAGCCGGAATCTGGGCGATTTCGCACGCTTGCCGCCTCAGCCGCGCCCCGCTATAACCCCGCGCCTTGCCCCAAGGGGCAGTCGGCCGGAGAGTAGCTCAGCCTGGTAGAGCACAACGTTCGGGACGTTGGGGCCGGAGGTTCGAATCCTCTCTCTCCGACCAGCTTTTTCTTCGCCAAAACAAGTAGGTACGCCCAACGTGCGCTTTAGGCGTCCGGGCGGCGCGATCATCAGGTAAGCACTAGGTAAGCACCCGGCCTCGTTTCGACATCATCATTGACGAGCGCCCACAGGAGCCTGTCAGTACCGCGTTCAGCCAAGCGGGCCGAGCCTTTTGGTTGCCGCGCTTGCGCTGACTTCGGAGTGCTGCCGGCGGCGAATGGGGCGTCCCTTAAGGTCTCAGAGCGTGCTGAACCGGGCGCAGTCGTGCCGCCCGTCACCAATCTGCGCCGTCCCGCCTCGGACTGGGACGGCGGCTCGGCCGCGTGTTCACGGTATTGAGGCGATTAGTGACGGGCGTTGGCTTGGGACAACACAGTGCAGTGGTTGAGTTCATCCGAGACTGAAACGTTTGCGGTCGCAATCACGTCAGCCGCACCATTCGACGAACTTCAAGTTCGCGCACAATCCCTTGTTCGTGGGCTGCGGACGCAGAATTGATCAAAGAGTTGATCTGCCTAAGGAAGGTGCTTCCCGATTGGGAGCCGGTCCAGAACTCAGATCAGGCCACCTATCAGCCGCCGATCTACCTCTAATCCACCTCTGATCCACCTCTGATCTACCTCTGATCTACCCTTGACCTGCCACAACAGGCAGTGAGTGCCAGCAGCACGACGGTATTGCACCGTGTGTCGCGGCAATGTGATCATTGGGGCGTCGCGCCGTACGCTCCGAGAGATTCTTGGAAACGATCAAGTCGAGCGAACCAAGGTTGAACGGTTTTTCCGTTGAAGGCTGTCACCGCGATAGAAGAAAATGGCTGCGCGGCAATCGACAGCGGATTATTAGGCGTGGTCAATTAGTTCAGTTCGCCAACTATGCGAAGACCAACCGCCTCTACTGTACTGAAGTCTGAAAGCATCTGCGGGTGAAACACAAAGGGATGAACGCCCGGCTCTTCGAAGGAGTGCATTATCCAGGGACGAAAGACGCCGTCCGGATGATCGGGTGAGACGACGGCCGGCGGAATGTACAGAGGGATTCTGTGGGCCAACGCATGCCGGTAGTTCTCCATGTATCCAAACCAACCATCAAGCCCGTGTAGATATTCGCGCGTTTCAGCGGAGAGCTTACCACGCAGAAACGTATTGCTGGGACGTAGCCCGATCCAGGCAGGCGGGACGGGCTCGCCGTTATCTTGCGAGATCGGCTTCTCGTACAGGAGCATCCAGGCTAGGTTGTCGAAGCAGCCAAAAATGTTAGCTAAAAACGCTTGGATGTAGATTTCCGTTTCGGTTCTTATGTCTGCATCCGGTGCGACCTCCATCTCCGGAGGAATCAACGCGAATACTCTCTCGATGCACCGCGTGACGACCTTTAGCCGCCGCATGAATCCGTGTTGGGCGAATTCCTTTCCGCGGCCGTGCTGATAGTTCCTAAGCAAAAAGCGCTCGAAAAGGTGAGCGCACTTGGCCTCGATCACAGCAAGATCGGCGTAGAGACGAGAGGTTTCGTCTTCGGAAAAGTACATATGAGCCTCGCGAACGTGGCGTACCGGGGGGCGTCCCGTCGAGAATATCGTCGTATTGTACCTCTCGCCTTGCGCACCACAACGACGCGAGTCGGTCCACCGAGATACTTTAGAAGGGCGCGAGGAGATCAACCCACCGCGGCGGCTTTTTGGGTGTTTTTCATCTGACGGACCAACTGCCGCACGACCCGCATCTGCGCCACGTGGTCGGCGCTGTACAAGCCATGTTTCCAAGCGTTGCGATTGCCTTTAGGGGCGCCCCCGCCCGCGCCATGCATCCTGCACACCTTATGACCCCTTACGGCGGGCGATCGGCACGGCTTGCCCGTCGTTTTGCTCCGTGCATGGCATCGGAGTGCTAGGCTCATAAGTGATGGCTTGTGCATGGGGTTGAACCTTATCTTTCGCGGCGACCCCCTCCCCAGCGCCGACATTCACTTGAGCATTTTGGGCCGCGACCTGGACGTGTTGAACCGTGACCCGCTGTTCGCCCGTTGAGCGGTGGCGCTTGAGAGTATCAACGTGGCCGGCGAACCGGGTCAGCATCTTGTTTGCCATGTTCGAGAAGGCTTCGACTTGAGGCAGAAAATCGGCACGCTTCATTCGCCATAGGGCCCACATGGCTGCGTCGTGGCAGGCCGCCATCTGCACAGCCAACAAGTTCTCGATGGTGTCCTTCGGAGCGATGCCAGCCACATGATCAACCGCTACGTTGATCATGTCCAAAGGCGGTTTATCCAAACTGCCCTGGATTACTCTGGCCAGACGAGCGAAGTCGATTTGAACGGCGTGCGGGTGAGGCGAGCCGGTAGCATCGGTCAGGACCATCACGGCGGTTAATAAGTCTGGATGGTTGAACGTCAGTTCATTCTGATCCGTGAGCTTATACGTTGCGTGAGCTTTCGTGATACGCGCAACTACGCGGTCGATAGCCGCCTGCTCCTCGGCCGTCGGCGTGTAGTGTTCCGCGGGCGTAGTGGCGTTGCCAGTCTTCCGGTGCCTCGTTTCGTCGTTCGGGCGCGCTTCAAGAGCGGTTCGCTTTGAGCGATCAACATGCCTTTGGCGCCTTGTCATTGGCACTCCTTCTGTCGTTTGCGTGCGTCGAGTACGGCGTGACGGTCGAAAGCAGGCGTTGGCGCGCGGACTCGCTGCGGACCAACTAGGCGTCGCCTGAGCTCCTGCATGTCAACAAAAGACAACAGCGCGGCCGGGACTTGCCTGCGGGATAGCGCGCCCCATCCGAGCGCCGAACCTCTGCGCCTCAGCCGAGGCGCCACTGCGCCCCCGCTGCCGCGCCCCACCGCCCACACCCCTAAAGGGAGGTGTGGCGGTGTGGCAGGCATTCGGCAGCCGAACTTGCCGAACCTCTGCCCCACCATTGGCTGATGGTGTGTGGCACTCACGTGGCGGCCTCCACCACTTCGATGAATTGCCGCGCCATGCGCTTGCCGTCCTGGTGCGTTGTCACCCGAATGAAACCCTGCTGCTGCCATGAGGCCAGAGCGCGCTTCACGTTGTCCCTGGAAGCCTTATCGCTGAGGTCGACCAAGCTCGTCAGCCACGGCGCGGCCAGCCCACGCGGTCGCCTGTGCGTCTGCACGCCATTCACCTTTGCGCAGCTTTTCGAGAATAGCCGCGAGTGCGACCTGGCTTGCGAGATCAGAAGCGTCGGGCATTCTCCACGGCGCGACGGCTCCGACTTGATCGTCTGGACCACCATTCCCGTTGCCCAAATTGACGGACACCAACTCCCGCCATTGTCCCGCGCTTCCGTGCAGCGACAGGTTTGCCTTGCCGTTCGTCACCCGGAAAAAGCGCCGCCGATCATCGACACTCGCTCGCGCTGCCTCGTCCGCCGTCATTCCCACTAGCAGGCGCATGGAGCGGCAGGCGTTCACGATGGCGGACGCGCCGCGGGCATCGTCTGCGCTGGGTTCCTGCCCGTTGCCGCCGCCCTTTCGGACATGGTGGACCAGCTCCACCGCGCACGCGACTTCGTTCGCGATGTTCGCCCACTCGCGAACCACCGCAGCCATCGCGCCGTTGTCTTGTTCGTTGGCTGCGTGGACCGCGACGAAGGGGTCAACGATCACCAAGTCAATGCCGTTTCTGCGGACGTTTTCTGTGACCGCCTCCACAACGGGACGGAAAATCTCGATACCGCTCCGCCCGTCAGTCGCCATCACAAATCGACCATCGCGGCCCGAATTGAGGAAGAATTGCCCCTCAATTTCGTCGCGATTAACACGATGCAGTAGCGCGGTGGCAGCGAACCGGCGCTGATATTCCTCTAGCGGGTCTTCAAGTCCGAGATACCACGCCCGCCCGCGTGTGACCGGCGCGTCGTTCAGGAGATTTCTGCCGCTCACGAGCGCCGGCGTTTCGACGCACGCCAGAGCGGTCTTACCCGTGCCGCCCGGTGCCGCAGTCGCCGAGACGAAGCCGCGATAGGCGTGGCGCCCAAACAGGGATTTGCGCGTCGGTATTGTTGAAGGCTCAACCCAGATGAACGGATGCGCGGCAATATTCTGCGCTGCGCCAAGGCTGCGCAACTCGTCCGCCAGATCGACCGCGCGGTCCAGGGCATCGGGCGCGCCGCTCGCCAATGCGTCAGCAACATCATGCGCGCGAGCTGCTGCGCGTTCTTTTCCGATAGAGGTCCTATAGCTGCAAACCACCGCGTGAAACTGGCGTTGTCCGTCTTCTGGACTAATCGCGGCCGGGGCCGAACCAGAAAGGTTCCGCAAGTACTCCAGCCCGCCAACTTCTCGAAGCGCCTCGTCGGCCGCCATAGCGAGCGCGATGGCGGCAGGACCGCTATCAGTGCCATTACGTCGCGCCGCCGAAATACTATCGAAGATGCGCGGGTGCAGCGGCTCAAAGTGGGGGATCAGGTCGGTGCATTCATCGCATACCGCTGGATCGACGGCGCCGTACAGTGCCCAGCCGAGCAGTTTTTGCTCCAGCTCTATGCGGGCGACTTTGCAGTCAAACCTCTTCGCGGCATCAGCCATCATCGCTCACGCCTCCTCCGTGCCGGTATCGGACGTAGAGTTGCGGACTGAGGCTTGGATGAACGCCTCAAGGTCGGAAAGCCTGTAGCGAACCGAGCGCCCAATTTTCACGAAAGGAATGCGGGCTTTGCCGCATCGATCCTTCGCCAGAAAGCCCCTTGCCATTCTGAGGCGGGCCTCTGCTTCAGACTCGGTCAAGAGTCGCGCGGCTGATTCTCCCTGATGCTCGGCACCCGCGCCCGACGCAGCAGAAGTAACCGAGTGAAGTTTCGCTTGACGCATGTCTTTCTCCGTGACGGCCAGTCCATGTCCGACCGCCGCGGAAGTTGCTGTCTCTCCCTCAGCGAAAATACTTGCCGCGATTACTTTGGTGCGGCGATTAATGTGCTGCGATTTTCCTACCCGCGCGACCCCCGTCGGGTCGCTTTGTCCTTGCTTCCCGCCTTTCGGCCCGCCAGCGACCAAGCTGCTGCGCCCGTGTCCCCAATTGCCGCCGCCCAAGCTCGATCAAAAGCCCTTTTGCTCAAACCCTGAAATTTGGCGATTGCCTCTTTCAGAAACTCGCCGCGTGGCATCGGGGGGCTGTTCGGCCTTTTCTCCATCTCACCACTGAGCCATTTTCGGCAGAGAGCTTCGGCGCCAGATGTCCGTTTGGCTGGCGCTGCCGGGATCACCGCCGCCAATTCATCGGGCAGTGTCCACGCCGCGGTATCGCGCGCCCATTGCGCAAACTTGGACAGAGTGATCGTTGCGCTCGGGGAGGGCAGCGAGGGGAGTGGAGACATGCCCTCTATCGCGTAGAAGTTCTCGCGTACGATCCTGAGGCGGTCCTGCGTGTCCCATTCTGGATAGAAGGGAT
>Ga0335085_10001165_pt1 | contig 59969 bp, 57 predicted proteins | sample Lox_Sample_45_FD_206712 | JGI IMG/M metagenome (GOLD analysis project Ga0335085, IMG submission 206712) | Soil microbial communities from Loxahatchee National Wildlife Refuge, Florida, United States - Lox_Sample_4.5 | ecosystem: Environmental > Terrestrial > Soil > Wetlands | place: USA...
GACCCCCACGCTCTCGTTAGGTTCGAATGTAGTTTCGAAATTACGCACAAATCGATCTCCCGAAAACCGGAAGATCATCGTACCCACCACCGCCACTCAAAACGTGCGGTCAGAACACCGCTTACACCGCTTTGCGCGCGACCACGGTGATTGCGGCGCGCAGAAGCCTGCCTGCCGTCGGTCTGACGTGGGCGACGACGATGATGTCGCTTGTGCCGAGTTCGACGCGGTAGCGCGGTACCAGGCGAAAGGAGACAAATTCGCGTCCGCGGATGACGCGATGGCGGAAATCGTCGAGCTGCCGCGTGTTCTGTTCGCCGGCCCAGCGCAGGATATCAGCGGGATCGCGCACGCCGAGCCGCATCCATTTGGTTCGCATCATCCGAAAACTCCAGCCGGCTATGAGGCCGCGTTCGCCGGCGACTCTGAGGCGCGGTGGTTAATTTCGGCTTTAAACGCGGTTGTGAAACGGCTCAGCCGTTTGGCGGATCGCTCCTTTAACCCAAGAGCAGACAGCGCTTAAAGGCTCAGTTCCGGCTGTACCGTCGCGACAAAAGACGGCCGGGCTGCGATGACATCGAGAAACGCCGAAAGACGCGGCCGGCCCGATCGCCAGTCCCACACCTTGTGGCGACGCGCGAAATTTTCGAGCGCGGCACCAAGGACGATCTGGCTGGCGCTGAGCGGGCCGGCATAGGCCCCGCCAGCAAGCGCGGCTTCGAGCGCGTCGGCGGCACGATCGGCGCGTTCCTTCTCCAGGGCGATGACGCCGGGCGCGCCCATGCCAAAACGCAGCTCGCGGTTCCACACCGTCACCGCGTCAAGAAAGGCATAGGCGCGGCCCAACTCGGACAGCGTCTTCCACCCGTCCGAGCCGTCCATCGGCAGGAGTTTGCGGCCGGCATGTTGGGTATCGAGATAGGCGAGGACGAGCATGCTTTCGTTGAGCACAGTTCCGTCGTCGAGCTGCAACGCCGGCACCTTACCGCCGGGATTGTAGGGCAAAAGCGACGAGTTCGGGTCGCGCAGCGTGACCTCGATTTCCTTGATCGGCAGCACCAGCTCGCGCCAGACCACCCGGATGATCCGGGCATAGGGCGAACCCGATGCATAAAAGAGCTTCATGATCGTGTTCCCAAATCGCTAGTTGTCGTCCCGGCGAGGGCCGGGACCCACTTTGCCGTAGGTCGTGGACCGGCGCCCGATTTTTTCTGATGCGATGCCGCCGGATTTTGGGCGAGGCTTTCGCCGGCTTTACGGTGGATCCCGACCTTCGTCGGGATGACGACGGAGGGGATTGATGACCTGGGATATTCTCATTCGCGGCGGGACGGTGATTGACGGCAGCGGCCGGGAGGAGGTGCGCGCCGATGTCGCGATAGAGGGCGACCGCATCGCGCGGATCGGCCTCGATCTGCCGGCCGACGCTGAGCGTATCATCGATGCCGGCGGGCTCACCGTGACCCCCGGCTTTATCGACATCAAGACGCATTCGGATTTTGTGCTGCCGATCAACCCCAAGGCCGAGAGCAAGGTGCGTCAGGGCGTCACCACCGAAATCATCGGCCATTGCGGGTTCTCCTGCGCGCCGGTGCTGCCGGGGAAGACGCAGCTTCTGGCTGATTACCTGTCAGGCGGCGCGCCGTGGTTGCCGTTTCGGGAGGTAAGCTTTCCCGATTATCTCGACACGTTTCCGGCGGCCTCGGTCAACGCCGGGATGCTGGTTGGCCACAATACATTGCGGTTGATGGCGATGGGCCTCGAAGACCGCGGCCCCACCGCTGTCGAGTTCCAGGTCATGGCCGATTTGCTCGACGAGGGGCTGGCGGCGGGCGCGCTCGGGTTTTCGTCGGGCCTGTTCACCCCGCCGGGCAGCTTCGCGCCGCCGGACGAGCTGATGCGCCTCTGCGAGATCGTCAGGCGCCACAAGGCCGGGTACTTCACCCATATCCGCGACGAGTCCGATGGCGTGCTGGAGAGCGTCGAGGAAGCGATCGCGGTCGCACGCGCGCACAAGATCCACGTCGAGATCGTCCACATGAAATGCTCGGGCGTGAACAATTGGGGAAAGGCGGCGACGGTTCTCGACAGGTTGGCGCAGGCACGGGCCGAGGGTCTCGACATCGATTGCGACGCCTATCCCTATGCCGCCGGTGCCAATCCCTTAAAGAACCTGCTGCCGCCCTGGGTGCAGGTCGGCGGCAACGCGGCGATGCTGGCGCGGCTTGGCGAACCGCAGCAGCGCGCCCGCATCGCGCAGGAGATCGCCGAAAGCGGGCTCAACAATTGGGGCCGCATCCCCGATTGGGATTGCGTGCAAATCTCGATCTCGCCGAGCCGGCCGGAGACCGCGGGCAAGACCGTCGCGCAGCTTGCCGCGGCGGAGCGCAAGGACCCGATCGATCAGCTCTGCGACCACCTGATCGCCGATAACGGCGCAACCCGCGTGCTGATCACCTCGATCAGCGAAGACGATATCCGCGCCATCGTGCGCGACCGCACCGCGCTGGTCGGGTCGGACGGCAATTGCGTCGCGACGTACGGTGCGGTCAGCCAGGGCATGCCGCACCCGCGCTTCTACGGCACCTTCCCGCGGATCATTTCGCGCTATGTCGGCGACGAGCACCTGCTGCCGCTCGAAGCGGCGGTGCACAAGATGACCGGCGCGACTGCCAAGGCGCTCAAGCTGCGCGACCGCGGCCTGTTGCGCGAGGGCTGGCGGGCCGATGTCGCGATCTTCGACCCCGCCGATTTCCGCGATCTCGCCACCTACGCCGACCCGCACCGCTATCCGAGCGGCGCGCGGACCACGGTCATCGTCAACGGCGTCGTGGTGGTCGACAACGCGACCCACACCGGCGTGACGCCAGGCATCGTGCTGCGGCGATCGGCGGACGGCAGCGTGGGATGACCACCCATCCCAACTTCTCACCGCTGGCGGGAGCGTGCCCAGCGCAGGGTAGCTAATCGATCGCCGCGTGGACTAGGTTGCTGATGCGGTCGAGCCGCGCCGAGTGCCACGGATCGGGCTGGACGAAATTGGTGAGATAGCTGAACGACACGCCCGAGGTCGGGTCGGCCCAGGAATACGACGTGCCGGCGCCACCATGACCAAAGGTCGAGGGATGCGCCATCAGCCCAAGGCCGCGGATGCGGCTCGAATTACCGCGCACGTGCGGGCCGAGGCCGCGATGCATCGGGATGTCGGCCATCGCGCCGTCGGGCTTGTCACCGGTCCAGTCACGTGTCACGAACTCGATAAGTCGCGGCGAGAAAAGGCGCACCGCGCCCAATTTCCCGCCGTGCAGCATCATCTGATAAAACGCCGCCATCGCCCGCGCTGTGCCAAAGCCGCCGCCGCTCGGTAGCCCCGCGGCGCGCATCTCGGCGCTGTTGTCGCGTGGCGGCTCGCTGTCGGGGCCGAGCGTGTCGGCGCAGCGCGGCTGCACGTCCGGCGGCACGCCGACATAAAGCTCCTCGCCGACGCCCAAGGGCGCGATTACCCGCTCGCGGATGACCTCGCGGTAGTCGTGGCCGGTCACCGCCTCGATCACCATCGCCAGGGTCAAATGCGCGGCGCGCGGGTGATAATGCAGCCGCGAGCCGGCCGGCCATTCCGGCTTGAAGTCGCAGACCTGTTGGCGCATCAGCGCGTGGTCGGTCCAGGTCTCGCGGGTCACGTCGGCGGAGGGAAAACCGGCCTGATGCGTCGTGACCTCAAACAGCGTGATTTCGCCCTTGCCGTGCGCCGCGAATTCGGGCAGGTGGTCGGCGACCTTGTCGCTGAACGACAGTGCGCCGTCCTCGACGAGGCTCCACACCGCCGCGGTAGTCAGCACCTTCGTTTGCGAGAACAGCAGAAACATCGTTTCCGCCGAAGCAGGCACGCCGGCGCGCGCATGGCCATAGGAGCGAGACAGCGCCAGCTTGCCGTGCCGGGCGATCGCGATCTGCGCTGCCTGATAGCGGCCTTCATCGATATGACGGCGGATCAGCCGGTCGAGATCAGCGATCGGTTTTTCGGCGAGATGGAGTTCGCTGAGGCTGCTTTCCGGCAAGGGGTACAGGCTCGGCATCACGGCGGCTCCGATTGAGGGCGTATGCCTCGATGTTAGGGGCTTTGCCGCGCCGGCGCCACAATCCTCCCATGAGTGGAACCCGTTTTTCGCGCCGACGCGCTGCGGCGCCGTCCATTTATGGCTTCACCATCTTCTTCGGGTTGACCACGCGATCGAATTCGGCCTCCGTAACAAAGTCGAGCTTCAACGCGGCTTGCTTCAGCGTCAGATCGTTGTCCATCGCATAATGCGCGATCTTCGATGCTTTGTCGTAGCCGATGACGGGTGAGAGCGCCGTCACCAGCATCAGCGAGCGCTCGACGAATTCTGTGATTTTCTTAAGGTTCGGCTTTGTGCCCTCGACCAGGAATTTGCGGAAATTGGTGCAGCCATCGCTCATGATGGTTATCGACTGAGCGATGTTGAAGATCATCAGCGGTTTGTAGACATTCATCTCGAGGTAGCCGCCGGCGCCCCCAAATCCTACGGCCACGTCATTGGCTATCACCTGCACCGCGACCATCGTGAGCGCCTCGCATTGTGTCGGGTTGACCTTGCCGGGCATGATCGACGAGCCGGGCTCATTCTCGGGTATTTCAAGTTCGGCAAAACCGGCGCGCGGGCCACACGCCATCAGGCGGATGTCGTTGGCGATCTTGTAGAGCGACACTGCCAAGGTGCGCAGCGTCCCAGAAAGTTGCACCAGCGCGTCATGCGCCCCCTGCGCCGCGAATTTGTTGGGCGCTGTGACAAAGGGCAGGCCGGTCAGTCTGGCGATCTCGCCGGCCGCCGCCTCGGCAAAACCCGCCGGTGCGTTGATTCCCGTGCCGACCGCCGTGCCGCCCAGCGCCAGCTGATACACGCCGTCCAGCGCACCATCCAGCCGCTCCAGATCGTCGGACAGCATCCCGGCATAACCGGACCATTCCTGCCCCAGCGTCAGCGGCGTTGCGTCCTGCATATGGGTACGGCCGATCTTGACGATGCCATCCCAGGCTTCAGCCTTTTTGCCGATCGCGTCACGCAGCGCCGCGACAGCCGGCATTAAGCGCATTTTCGTGTTAACCGCCGCGGCGATGCACATGGCGGACGGGAAGGTGTCGTTCGACGACTGCGCCATGTTGACGTGATCGTTGGGATGGACCGGTTCGAGGCTGCCCAGTTTCGTGCCGGCGATTTGGCAACAGCGGTTGGAGATAACCTCGTTGACGTTCATGTTGAATTGGGTGCCGCTCCCAGTCATCCAGACATGCAGCGGGAACATTTCGTTGTGTCGGCCGGCGAGGATTTCGTCGCAGACCTGGACGATCAATTCGTAGCGCCGACCGTCGAGGTGCTTGTCGGCATGGTTGGCGATGGCGGCGGCCTTTTTCAGCGTCGCGTAGGCGGCGATCATCTCGCGCGGCATCAAATCCTGGCCGATGCTGAAATATTCGAGTGACCGCTGGGTTTGCGCGCCCCACAATTTATCCGCGGGAACTTCGACAACGCCGAGGCTGTCGGTCTCCTTTCTTACGCCGTCCATCCCGTTGCTCCTGTCGGGAACGTGCCCTTCTCCTGATTAACGGCTTGCCAAACATTTCGGCGTCGGGATGCGCGCCGCAACCATCGCCGCGCTCGATTTCGGTCGTTGCCCTGCGCCGTGCTCGACGCACGCAAGCCCGAAACCGCTGCGGCAAGGAGGCTGCGGCAGACCGACTTGGCGAGGGTGCTAGCGGCCCGCTGAATGAAGAACGGCCCGAAACCAACGGCGAGTTTGAGGTCTAGTAACAGGGCGGCGTGTACTCGGTTCCACAGCTTGGCGCATAGTAAGGCGCCGGGTAGTAGGAGTAGGAAGACGCAGCCGCGGCACCGGCGGCCGCCCCGACGGCGACGCCGGCCGCAACGCCATAGGCCGGCCGGTAGGCCCCACCATAGGTGTTGACGCTGCCAACGGCGACATTGCCGCCTGGGCCACGCACGGCAACATTGCCGGCGGGACCCCGCACGGCAGCCCCGCCTCGCGGACCGCTGACTGCGGCACCGCCGGCCGGTCCACGCGCGGCGCTCCAGCCACCGCCGCCTCGATAGGCTCCACCGCCGCCGCGCCAGGCAAATGCTTCCGGGGCTAATGACGTCGCAAGAAGGAGGCCCAGGCAGATGATGATCATACGTTTCATGGTTCGCCCTCCCTCTACTTCGCCGGGGCTGGCGCAGAGGCATTGCCCGCCTTCACGTCCACTTGCACCACCCCTGCGGGAGGCTGAAAGACAAACGCTGCATCAGGAATCTTGGTGGAGAAATCCCAATCGGACAGCTCGGCGATAAAGCTCGGCCGGCCGGGGAGAGACCGGTAAGTCACCACGAAGCGTCGCGGCAATGCCTTTTCATTGTCCTCCAGCCAGAGCTCGAGATCGAGGTCATCCGCTTGATTAAAAAAGAAATGGCGGCAAGGAACACCGTTGATGATAGAGGTGCCTACCTGCCCACCCGAGGTGACGCCGCTCAGCACTGATTTCGCAGGATCGTCGGTCAGAAGATCGGCCAACGGAAAGTCCGTTCCTAGACGCTTCTCGGCAACGTCGATCATTTGATCGATATTACCTGTCACGGGAATACTGGCATATTTCTTTTGTTCTAGACTGTAGACGACGAGAGTCTTACCGTCATAGAAGAATTTGTTTGATCCGTCATCCCCGGTCACCTCAACCGATAGCCGGTCGGGCCGATGAACAAAGGTCTTTGTCGTGTGCGCGATATGGAGCAACTCACCATTGGGGCCGGCATAGGCCCGGAAAGTATGAGCGTGAAAGGAAAACTCCTTCGCCTGGAGAGTTTTCCCCATGCGACCGATCACGGCCATCGCGTCGTCGGGAATTGCCGAGGCCGGCGGGTTTTCCGCCCTCGCCGCGGATAGAACTGCCGGCGATAGGGCCACAAGGCCTCCCGCGAACAGCAAGGCTAGGCCCGCTTTCAACGAATTTCGAACAGACATCGGCTGCTCCTGCGTAAAATGTAATCGAGGCACACCTGCATCGAGGTGGACGATGTCGGTCTGCGTGACCGGCTGCGTGAAAGGCGCAAAGCTCCTGATTTTAACGGCGCCTCTTTGCCCGACAATTCAAAATTGTGCGAAGTCGATCACGCCACATTGACGTAGATCAGGAAATCCTGAGCGGAGATATGGCTGAAGCGAGAACCGCTCGAATAAGCCCCTGAGATGCCATGGAACTCGCGGGCATCGGCGTCGGGAACAAATTCGAGGCGCGCATCGCCGACACCATAAGGAGGTCCGTAAACCAGTCCCTCGTCGTTTAGGCTGGCTTTCCGTGGATCGCGCGCCAGATGCGCTCGGAGGTGGCGGGCATTTCGATATGGGTAACGCCATAGTCGGAGAGTGCGTCAACCGCCGCGTTGATCACGACGGCGAGGGCCGGGGTGGTGCCGCCCTCGCCGCCGGGGCGGATGCCCAACGGATGCGCCGGGCTCGGCACCTCGCTAAGTGCGCAGTCGAAAAACGGCATGCGGTCGGCGCGCGGCATCGCGTAATCCATAAACGAGCCGGCCAACAACTGTGCGGTCTCGCGGTCGTAATAGGCGTTTTCCTGGATCGCCTGGCCGACGCCCTGGACGATGCCGCCATGCACCTGGCCGTGCACGATCATCGGGTTGACCGCGCGTCCGACATCGTCGACCGCGCTGTAGCGCACGATGTCGAGCACGCCGGTCTCGGGGTCGATTTCGACCTCGCAGACATGGCAGCCATAGGGGAAGGCGGCATCGTTGAAGGTCTCGTCGCTCTCGCCGTCGAGCGGGCCGCGCAAATCGTCCGGCAAGTCGTTGCGTTCGAGCGCGGCACGCGCGGTCTCGAAGATGCCGATCGCGCGGTCGGTGCCCTTGACGGCAAACTGGCCAGCGGTGAATTCGAGGTCGGCGACATCCGCCTCGAGCACTTGGCTGGCGATCTGCAGGCCTTTTTCGATGATGATTTTTGAAGCGTTTAGCATGACGACACTGCCCATGCGCAGCGCGCGGCCCGAATGCGCACCGCCGCCGACCGAAACGCGCGCGGTGTCGCCGGTGATCAGTCGAACGCAATCGTATGGCACGCCGAGAAACTCGCCGACCAGCTGCGCGAAGCTGGTTTCGTGGCCCTGGCCCTGGCTGACCGTGCCGATCACGACCTCGACGACCCCCTCGGGCTTTACCACCATCTCGGCCTTTTCGCGCGGCGCGCCGGTGGCGGTATCGACGTAGTTGGCGACCCCGATGCCGCGGCATTTGCCGTGCGCCTTGGCCTCGGCGCGCCGGGCGGCGAAGCCCTGCCAGTCGCCGAGCCGCAGCACCTTTTCCATGCAGTCGTGGTATTCGCCGCTGTCGTAGACCATGCCGAACGGGTTGGTGTAGGGCATCATCTCCACTGGCACGAGGTTGCGGCGGCGCAATTCGATCCGGTCGATGCCGGTTTGCAGCGCTGCAAGGTCGATGAGCCGCTCCATGACAAACATGACCTCGGGCCGGCCCGAGCTGCGATAGGGCCGCGTCGGCAGCGTGTTGGTCAGCGCCGCCCGTGCACGGAAATGCACTGCCGGCACGTGGTAGATGCTCGACATGATCTCGACGCCTTTGTTCAGCGAGCCAAAGGCGATCGCGTAAGCGCCCTGATTGACGAGGTTCGAGCCGCGCATCGCGAGGAATTTTCCTTCCGTGTCGAGCGCCAGCTCGGCATGGCACGACAGGTCGCGCGCCTGGTAATCGGCGACAAAATATTCCTGCCGCTCGCTGGTCCATTTCACCGGCCGGCCGAGCCGCTTGGCGGCCCAGACCACAAGCGCGAATTCGACATTAAACGAGCCGCGCGTGCCGAAATTGCCGCCGATATCGTGCATCACCATGCGCGCCTGCTCGGGCGGGACGCCGAATACCATCGCGAGGTCGCGCCGCGGGCTGACCGCGCCGCCGGCCCCGGCGTGGCAGGTGTGCAGATTGGACGCCGGGTCGTATTCGCCCACCGCCGCGCGCGGCTCCATCGGCACGCCGGCGACGCGCTGCACCCAGGTGTCGAAGGTCACGACATGCGCCGCCTGGGCGAAGATCGCATTGGTCGCCGCCTCGTCGCCGACCTCGCCGTCGAGAATGACGTTGGCGCTGTCGAGCCGGGCGCGCGGCGCGTCGGGTTCGGCGGCGTCGAGACCGAGCGCCACTGCTGGCAGCACCTCCCAGTCCACCGCGACCAGCTCGGCGGCGTCCTTTGCGGCATCACGCGTCTCCGCCACGACCGCGGCAATAATCTCTCCGACATGGCAGGCCTCGGGGAAGATGATCGGGCGCTGCTGCGGACGGATGGCGGGCGCGCCGTTCTTGTTCTTGATCGCGATATCGGCGGGATGGCTGTTGGCGATGTGCGGCAGCGGATTGAGCCCGTCGGCGTGCATTTCCTCGGCGGTAAGCACGGCGAGCACGCCGGGCGCGGCTTTCGCCGCCGCCGTGTCGAGCGCACGAATCAGCGCATGAGCATGCGGCGAGCGGACAAAGACCGCGTAAGCCTGACCGGGAAGATTGAGGTCGTCGCTGTAGCGGCCGCGCCCGGTGACCAGCCGCAAATCCTCGCGCCGCCGCACCGGCTGTCCGATCCCGCTCCCCGTCGCCTTGCCCAGCATCCGCTGCCTCCACGCCGCACCTTTCGCAGCGGCCACTGTAGCGGGTTTTGCGCGGGCGGTGTCAGCGGCGGCTAGATTTCGCCGGCATTCTCTACGCTGCGTTCCGTCAGAGCCGTCGCACCGCAACGATTGATGTAGGGCGCATCCGTATCGGAACGTTCCGCGTATTTGCACGTGCGCACGAAAAAGTTCCTGCCCGCGTGACCGCCGTCACATTGGAACCGTCCAACCGTTCCTATCTGCGAGTCCAGACAAGAAAACTTGGGGAGCTCATGCAATGTTTCAGGTTAATACGCTGCAAGCGAGGGTGCCCTCCCGCGATCCCTTCGCGTTGAGCCGGGGAAAATATGTCACCGAACCGGGTCTCGACGAGCTGATGCGCGATCCGATGACGGTCGCGCTGATGGCCGCCGACCGCGTCGATGTCTGCGAACTGAATGCGCTGTTCGCCGATGTCGGTCGAAACCTGCGCTAGGAACGCGGTTTGACTATCGGAAAGAATCACCGGAGATAGGCTTCCGTCGCATAGCGCCGCATCATGCGGTGCGTGTTGAAATAAGAGGGAATATTCGCGATCGCCTGCCTCATCATCGCGCGCCATCCCGTCGCGTCATTGTAGAACAAGGGCAAAACGGTGCTTTCGAGCTTGTCGTATAGCTTCCCGGCCGCTTGAAGTTCATCCGTGGCGGCGGCTGGATCGTCACCGATCGACCAGCCGGTGACTCCGTCGACACAGGCTTCAATCCACCATCCGTCAAGCACGCTGAGATTCAACACACCATTGAGCGCCGCCTTCATGCCGCTCGTGCCCGACGCTTCCATCGGCGGCAGTGGCGTGTTCAGCCAGACATCGGTGCCGGCCACGAGTTTAGCGGCGAGCTGCATATCGTAGCCGGGCAGAAAGACGCAAGTCAGCGCTCCTCGCAGCTCGCGCGCCAATTCGCAGATGCGCCGAATGGCTTCCTTGCCGTCTTTGTCGCGGGGATGCGCCTTTCCCGCGATCACCAGCTGCAGCGGAAATTTACCGGCTATCGCCTGTAGCCGGGCGAGATCATCGAAAAGCAACAGAGGGCGCTTATAGCCCGTCATCCGCCGCGCGAAACCCAGCGTCAATGCATCAGGCGACAGCGCGATCCCGGTCGTCGTTTGCACAAGCTGCATCAGCTCTTCCTTGGCGGCTCGATGACACGCCCAAACCTGGTCGTCCGGCAGTTGCATCGCGCGAACGAGGACCTCGGGCTCGTGCTGCCAATGCGGGAAGTTGGCATTGAAAAGCCGCGCGAAGCCGGGATGCACCCAGGTGCCGAGGTGGACGCCGTTGGTCACCGCGTGGATACGATAGCCCGGAAACATCCGCTCGGTCGTTTCCGCATGGCGCCGCGCGACGCCGTTAACATAATCCGACAGGTTGAGCGCCAATCGTGTCATGTTGAGACGGTCTTCGCCGGCGAGCCGCTTCAGTGTCGGCATGTCGACAAAATCGGGCAGCAGCCGCTCGAACAAATCGTACGGAAATCGGTCGTGACCCGCCTCGACGGGCGTGTGCGTGGTGAAGACGCAGCGTGAGCGGACCTCGGGGATGTCGTAAAGCTCCTCGCCCGGAATCAGGTCTTCGGGCGCGACGCGCCAGCGGTTCAGCAGTTCAAGTGCGAGCAGCGCGGCGTGGCCCTCGTTGAGGTGATAGGTGTCGATGTCGAAGCCGAGCCCGTGCAGCAGCCGAAGGCCGCCGATGCCGAGAACGATCTCCTGCTTCAGATGGTAAGCGTCGCCGTTACCATAAAGGTAATGCGTCAGCGTCCGGTCTTCGCCGGCATTTTGCTCGATGTCGGTGTCAAGCAGCAGAATGGGGATCTGGCGCCCTGAAGACCCAGTGTGGAGATAGAGCCAAGGCCGGATCCATACAGGCTTGCCCTCAATCTCTACCGCCACCATCGCGTGCAGCGGCGTGCACCAGCGGTCGACCTCCCATTCGTCTGGCGTTTCGCTCTGCCTTCCCGCAGCGTCGATCTCCTGTCGGAAATAACCGGCGCGGCTCAGCAGGCTGACAAAAACGACGGGCAATTCCAGATCGGCGCATGATCGCGCCGTGTCGCCGGCAAGAATGCCCAGTCCTCCGGAATAGCTGTGAATTTCCGGGCGGATCGCGATCTCCATCGTGAAATAGGCGATGTGCGTGCGCGAGACAAAGGGTGAGATCGGCATTCAGGCTCCGGGAAAGGGCGCTGTGGGGGTCATTTGCTGCTTACACGCCCCAGCCGAGAAACAGGCCGACGTCGCCCGGCAGGCCGCCGGGAAAATCGAGGACCCGCGCCCCCAGGGAAAAACCGTGCGGTTTCAGATCGTGCTCCCAGCGCAGGTAGAGTTCCGCTGCCTCCCCCCGAAGACTCGACGGCCATTCAGGCAGGTTGGCATTGATCTCGCGTCCGCGATCGCGGCACAACGCCGCTGGAAACTGCAGCATCATGAATTCCTTTGCGCCCTGCGCGGCCGCTTGGCGGGCAGACTGAACGAGCGCGCGCCACTGAGCGTGGGACACGTGCTGACCGGTCAGTTCGGCGACCTGCTCATCCCGCTGTTTCGCCACGGCTTCGCGGTGACGTTCGCGGTCTTGCACCTCATGCTGCTCATGTTCGCTGACGAGGTGCTGAAACTCCGCTGCCGTTGGATTGGTAGGTTCTGAATTCGACCCGGAAGGCGGTCGAACCGGGGGTTCATGCGCGGCGTGACGCAGATGGAGGAAACGTTCGTCGATTGCCGCGAGGGCGGCGGCGAAGCGTCCGCCGCTCGGGTGGGCCGCAGCGGCCTTTGCCGCCTCCGCCTCGGACTGGGCGCGCACGAGGTCGGCGCGGCTGACGATGCCGACCATCTGGCCGTCGCGCATGACGGGCACGCGCTTGATGCGATAGCCGATCAGTACCCGCGCGATTTCACTGAGATCGGTGTCCTCGCCGACGGTGATGACCGGGCTGACCATGACATCGCGCGCCATGCGCCGCGGCTTTTTCAGATTGGCGAGAAAGGCCGGATGGAGTCCTTCGCCTTCGGCCAGCAGGGTGAGCCACCAATCGCGGCGATCTTCGCGGTCAGATTCGGCACGGCCGATAAGATCCCCCTCGCTCACCATGCCGATCGGCGCGCCGGCCCCATCGACAACCGGCGCGGCGCTGATGTGGTTGGCGCTGAGGACGGTGGCGACCTTGTCGACGGGCGTGTCGGGGGCGACCGAGACCACCGCCGGCGTCATGATGTCGCGAGCTTTCATGGTGATCCTTTCGAGAGTCGAGCAACGGGTTCGTGGTAATGCTTACCGATCGGCGGCACGACGGGCATTGATCAGCATCAAGGCGCGGTCGCGTTCATGCTGCGATGTTCTACCCGCACTCACGGAACGAGTATTGAAATGATGCGCGTCAGGTTGGGCCGAATTGCGGCGATGACAGCGGTGGTGACGGCGTGTTTTGCCGCCAGCATCGGATCGGGATCGGCGGCGGATGTCGCCCGCGGCGAGCAACTCGCTCGACAGTGGTGCGCCAGCTGTCACGTGGTTCCCGGCGACCCGCACCAAACCGCGCTTCAGGGGCCGCCGAGTTTTCGCGATATCGCGCACGGGGACAAGACGCCCGACCAGCTTCGCGTGTTCCTGATCAAACCTCACGGGAAGATGCCGCAGCTGACACTGAGCCGTGCCGAGATCGACGCTCTCGTCGGCTATATCGAATCGCTCCGCTGAAAAAAAGAACCCCGCGACAATCCCCGGGTCTGTTTGCGCACGATGGGCGGCTGGCGCCGGGTCAGCGTGTTTCGTCCCCCCCGACCACAAGTCCCGAACTGGGCTCGACCCACACAAGGTGATCGTGCACCGCTTTGACGCCCGGCACGGTTTCGGCGGCAACGATCAGCGCCACGCGCGCCCGGTCGTCGGTGACCGTGCCGTGCAAATCGACGACGCCGTGGTTCACCGCGACATTGATACTGAAGCGCGGGCCCCATCGCTCGTTCTCGACGATCGCGAGGATGCCGTCGCGAATTTCGTCGTCACTCGTCGGCTTGCCGGCGAGTGCCAGTTTCTCTTGCGCCAGATTGTGAACCAGGGCACGAACCAAATCGGCGCGGCTCACAATACCGACAAGCTTCCTGCCTTCGACCACCGGCACGCGTTTGACGTGGCGTTTTTCCATCGTCGTGACGATATCGGCCAAATCATCATGCGGCGCAGCGACGGCAGGGTCCCCGGTCATCACCTCGCCGACCTTGCGGGCGTGGGCATCGACATAATCGGCCGCCAGACGGCCAGGCCCCAGCAAGAACTCGAGCCAGCGGACACGATGCCGCTCCGTCCCCGTCTCGGCGCGCCGCAGCAGATCGCCCTCGGTGACAACGCCGACAACGGCGCCGTCATCATCCGTAACGGGTAGGCCGCTGATCCGGTGCTGAAGCATCAGCCGTGCCGCCTCGGCGATCGACTCTTGCGGCGTCACGCTTACCGGGTTGCGCGTCATAATGTCGGCGGCTTTCATGGCAAGGCCCCTCGTGCTTAAGGTTCAAGCGGCGCGGGCAGAGAGTGTCCAAACCCGGCGAGCGCGTTCCTCGCGTTGCGCTTCGAGACGCTCGCCACGCTGCCGCAGCATTTCGCGATCATCGGCGCTGCCTGAGCCTTGCGTCGGCGCGGCACAAGCCGTCGGGCAGCGCGTCACGCCCTTGGCGCGGATGAAGGCGGCAATTTCGGCTTCGTAGTTGTTCGGGGACATGGTGGATTCTCCGGTCTGGCTTCTTCCTTGCGGCGCCACCGATCGGTGACGCCGCGAGGATCGCAATCGCCAAGGCGCGGCGAAATCCGGTTTATCCCTTAAGGAAATCCCCTAAGGGGATTTACTGACTGCGGGGCCGCCGCGCCTATTCCGCCGCCACCCGTTGGCTGGGTGTGCTCGCCGCGGCGCGGGCGATGATCGCAGCGGCATTGCCGCGCAGGATCTTCTCGCGGGCGTCGTCGCCGATCTCGGCTTCCGCCAGCGCCTTGTGGGTCCAGTCGACGCCGAACTCGGTACCGTCGGTGCCGCAGACGATGCGGTCGGCGCCGTAGAGCCGCACCGCCGCCTCGATGGCGCGCGCGCCGAATGAGTTGCAGTCGACATAGACCTTCGCCCTGCGGAAGCGCGATGACGGCAGCTCCTCGTCGGGCGTGTCGAGCAGGCAGCGATGGTCCATGCGTTCGACCTCGTACGGGATGTTGCCGCCGAGATTATGGACGACGACCGTAGCGTCCGGGTAGTCGGCGAGGAAGTCGGTGAGGCACAGCGTCACCATCGCCGAGGACAAGCTCGCCTGCATGTCGAGCGTGCCGTTGCGCCGGCGCGCATTGTCGGTATCGCCGGACACTTTGGGGAAAGCGTCGCCCGGGCGCGGACCGTTATGGACAAAGACGACGGCGTGGCGGCGGTTTGCGACCTCGAACAGCGGGCGTGCAGCCTCCGCGTCCTTCTTGGTGAGGAGGTAATTGCCAGGGATTTGCGCGCCGATCACGCCAGGAAGGTCAAGCGCCCGATCGAACTCGGCTACGGCGGCGTTCATATCGGTGAGCGGCAGTGCGGCGAAGACCGTGAAACGGCCGGGATGCTTCTGGCAGATCGCCGACAGCCCATCATTGATCCGCCGGCACAGCGGGCCGGCGACATCCACCGGCTGCGCCTCGACCCAGCAAAAGGAGCCGAGCAGCGATAGCACGCTCGTCTCTACGCCCTGTCGGTCCATCCGGGCGAGGTGGAATTCAACATTGTCAAACGCTTCCGCGAGTGCCTGCTCGGCCATTCGCGGCGCCTTCAGCACCTCGATCCCATCCTGATTTCGCAAGATGCGCGGCTCGCGCGTGCGGGCACGCAGGGCGTCGGCGGTTTCGGCGGGGCGCCAATGGGCATGCATGTCGATCATCGTCATGGATTTTTACTCCTTGGGTTGGCGACAGCTTAATCCTGCGTCGTGGCGCGGCAAAGCGCGATGCGGGCCCTTCGCCTCGCGCCGTCAGATCGGCATTACGCCGCAGTGTCCGGGGACCGCGAGGCCATGCGCCAGATTCGCGCTGGCGACAGCGGCAGCGCCGTCGGCTTCGCGCCCAGCGACGAGAGCGCGTTGGCGACGGCGTTGGCCATCAATCCGCCGGTCGGGATGATTGTACCTTCGCCAGCGCCTTTCACGCCGAGCGGGTTGCTCGGCGATGGGTGGTTCTGCAGCGCGAAGGCGCGGATCGAGGGGAAATCGGTCGCGGTTGGGATCAGGTAGTCGGCGAGGCTGCCGCTCAGCAACTGGCCATTCTCGTCATAAACCAGGTTCTCCATCATCGCCCCGCCGAGGCCCTGGACGATCCCCCCGATCGCCTGGCCGTGCAGGGTCAGCGGGTTGACGATGCGCCCGACATCCTCGACCGCGACATAGTCGATGAGCACGACCTGCCCGGTGCCGGGATCGACCGCCACATGCGCCGCGGAACTGCCGTATGCGTAGGTCAGCGTGTTGTTGTTGGAGAATTCGACATCGACGCGCAGCCCGTCGGCCGCCAGTTCGACCAGGGACAGCGCGCGCCCGTCCGCGGCTCGCGCGCGCCCGTCGACAAACTCGATGTCTTCTACCGTGACGCCGAACCGCGCGCCGGCCGCTTCCTTGATTTTCCCGACCAGCGCGCGGGCGCCGTCGAGGACCGCGGAACCGCCGAGGATCGTCGAGCGTGAGTGAAACGCGCCGTAGCCTTCCTTGAGGTATGGCGTGGAGCCGTGCACCACGCGGATCTGGTCAAGGCCGATGCCCAACGTGTCGGCGGCGATCTGTCCCATGACTGTCTCGAGGCCCTGGCCGACCGCCGCGGAACCGACATAGACCGTCACCGTGCCTTCGGCTTCGAGATCGAGCCGCGCGGTCTCTTTCGGGCCGGCGCCGGCGCCTTCGATAAAACACGCGATGGCGATGCCGTGATAGCGGCCGTCGATCAGGCGGCCCTGCAAGGCGCGTTTTTGCTCCCAGCCGAACTCGGCGAGGCAACGATCGAGCGGCTCGGCGTAGTCGCCGCTATCGGCCTCGGTCATGGCCCCGGGGCCGCCGGGCTCCAGCAAAGGCAGCTTGTAGGGCATCTCTGCGGCGCCGATGAGGTTGCGCCGCCTCATCTCGACGATGTCGATGCCAAGATCATGTGCCGCGAGTTCCAGCAGCCGCTCGAAGAAGAAGCTGCCTTCGTAGCGTCCCGGCGCGCGATAGGTCCCGGTCGGCGTCTTGTTGGTCAGCAGCGAATCGGTGGTGATGCGCTGGTTCGGCACGCGGTACGGGCCGGTGAGAAATTGCGTCGCGGTGCGCGGCGCGATCAGCCCGGTGGTGCGGATATAGGCGCCGATATCGACAAAGACCTCGCCGCGCACGCCAAGGATGGTGCCGTCACGGCGGCAGGCGATCTCGATGTCGCAATTGGTTTCGCGCGCGTGGTTCATCGCGATCAGATGCTCGCGGCGATCCTCGATCCAGCGCACCGGTTGCCCCACCCGTCGCGCGGCGAAGGGGATGAGGAAATCTTCGGGGTAGAACTCGCCGCGCGCGCCAAACCCGCCGCCGACATCATTCTCGATCAGATCGACCGCGGATACCGGCAATCCCAGCAGCTTGGCGAGCGTGTCGCGGTTGAAAAACGCGACTTTGGCGGCACCATAGACGAGCAGCTTTTCCCGCCCGGAGTCCCATTCGGCGAGGACGCCGCGCGGCTCCATGGTCATCGCCATGTGGCGCTGCACCTGGAACTGCTCGCGCCGCACATAATCGGCCTCGCGGAACGCCGCGTCGACATCGCCGCAGGTCGCGGTGAAGCGAGCCGCGAGGTTAGTGCCGCTGTCCTCGAACAAAAGAATGTCGCCGCGTTGCGCCATCTTTCGGTCGGCGACCGGCGGCAGCTCCTCGATCTCCAGCACAATCGCGTCGACCCCGTCTTCCGCCAATGTCGGGCTGTCGGCGATGACCACCGCGATCGGCTCGCCGACATACCGCACGCGCTCGGCGGCGATAACCGGCTGCAAGAACCGCTCGGTCCCCGGCAGCGGCAGCAGGCGCAGCGGGATCATCGGCACCGCGCCGAGATCGGCGGCGGTGATGACCGCGCGAACGCCCGACAGTTTCAGCGCCGGGGCCGTGTCGATGCCACGGATGCGGCCATGCGCGACCGGGCTGCGCAGGATCGCGGCGTGCAGCAGGTCCTCGCGCCAGATATCGCCGACAAATTCGCCGCGGCCGCGCAGAAATCGCAAATCCTCGGTGCGTTCGACCGGGCTGCCGATATAGCGGTTGGTGCGATCCATCACGGTGTGCCTTTGCGATAGGCGGCCCGGGCGTCGAGCACCGCTTCGATAATGCCGATATAGCCGGTGCAGCGGCAGAGATTGCCCGACAGCACTTCCCGGATGCGGTCGGCGTCGGCGTCGGGCTCGTCGGTCAGAAGCGCATGGGCCGTGGTCAGCATGCCGGGAGTGCAAAAGCCGCATTGCAGCGCGTGGTGCTTGCGGAACGCGATCTGCAGCGGAGTCAGCGCTTCGTCGCTCGACAGCCCCTCTACCGTGACCACCGAACAACCTTCGGCCTGCACGGCGAGCACGAGGCAGGCGCGAACCGCGGCGCCGTCGATGATCACCGTGCAGGCGCCGCACACTCCATGCTCGCAACCGAGATGCGTGCCGGTCAGCCGCAGGGTTTCGCGCAGGCAATCGGCCAGATGGGTGCGCGGCTCGACCTCGGCCGCGACCGGTTTGCCATTCAGTTCGAAGGCAACGCGCATCAAACTCCCCGTGTTTGCGCGGCGCGCAGCGCGCGCTCGACCAGCGTGCGGACGAGGCCGCGCCGATAGGCGGCGTCGGCGTGCAGGTCTTCGGGCGGATCGATCGCTTTTGCGGCTAGTGCTGCGGCGGCGCGGATCAGTTCGTCGCCGATCGCCCGGCCGTTCAGCATCGCTTCTACCTCCGGCAAGCGATGCGGACGGTCGCAGGCGCCGATCACCCCGACATGCGCATTCTCGATGCGGTCGTTTGCATCCTGGTCGTAGAAGAGCGCGATGCCGGCGAGCGCGAAATCGCCCTTGCGCTGCGCAAACTCCCGAAAGGCCCAGCGACGGCTCGCCGGCCAAGGGGGTAAACGCAGCTCGGTGACGATTTCCTCGGGCCGCCGAACGGTCGAAAGGGGGCCGGTAAAGAACTCCCCTGCCGCGACAACACGCTCGTCATTGGCGCCGACAAGAACGATGTCCGCATCGCAGGCGACGGCGATGCCCGGCAGCTCCGCCGCCGGGTCGGCATGCGCGAGGCTGCCGCCGACCGTGCCGCGGTTGCGGATCGCATAATGCGCGACATGAGAGATGGCCTCGCGCAACAGCGGATGCGCCGCGACCAGCCGCGCGTCGTCTTCGATGTCACGCCACCGCACTTGAGCACCCAGGCGAACACCGGCATCGTCGATAACCACGGCATCCAGCCCGGGGATACGCCGCAGATCGACCAGCAGGCTCGGTGCCGTCAGGCGAAAGGCCAACAGCGGCATGAGGCTTTGCCCGCCGGCGATCACCGTCGCGTCGGGATCGGCCGCGAGCAAACTAACAGCCTCCCGCAGCGTCGCCGGCGCGATATATTCAAAAGCGGAAGGCTTCAACCCCAGCGCCTCAAGCAAATTGGCCTCGATCCTACAGGCCGCGCGGTGGCGGAAGCAATTTATGCGCCGCCCATTCCAAGCGCCGCGCGCCCTTCGCCGCGAAGGTTGCCCAACTCGGTGCAACAAAGTCGCGGCCCGCCCGTCTAATGGAGGCATGCGGCGGCCTCCCCCATTCAATCTTCCGATGGTGTCATCGGAAAATTCCTGCCCCTTTTATTACCGCCAGGCGGGTGCGCGCGCGGCATGAACGACATCTCTTCCTTCATTCACCCGGTTGCGCCGCGCCGAAGAGGGGTGGTTTCGGCGGATACCGTTACGCTTGCCCATGGCGGCGGCGGCAAGGCGATGAAGGATTTGATCGACGACGTCTTCGTCAGCGCTTTCGACAATCCGCTGCTGGCGCCGCTCGACGGTCAGGCGCGGATCGGCCTCAGCGATTTTTCGCTGCACGGCAACCACCTTGCGTTCACGACTGACTCCTACACGGTCGACCCGCTGTTCTTCCCGGGCGGCGATGTCGGCAAGCTCGCGGTATGCGGCACGGTCAACGACCTCGCGGTCGGCGGCGCGACCCCGCTTTACCTGAGTTGCGCGGCGATCATCGAGGAAGGCTGCCCGATCGAGCTGTTGCGCCGGGTCGCGCGGTCGATGGCGGCGGCTGCGCGAGAGGCCGGCGTCAAAATCGTCACCGGCGACACCAAAGTCGTGCACCGCAACGCCTGCGACAAGCTGTTCCTGACCACATCCGGCATCGGCGCAATCAAACGCGGCATCGAACTCGACGCAACGCTGGTGCGCGCGGGCGATGTGGTGCTGGTCAACGGCGTGCTCGGCGACCATGGTGCGACGATCCTCGCAGCGCGCCGCGATTTCGCGCTCGGCGGCGATATCGCCAGCGATTGCGCGCCGCTCAACGGCCTCACCGCGGCGCTGCTCAACGCCTGCCCGGCGACGCGGTTTATGCGCGATGCGACACGCGGCGGGGTCGCGACCGTACTCAACGAGATCGCCGAGGCGGCAGCGGTGGAGATCGTCATCGACGAGGGCGCCGTGCCAATCCGCGAGGAGGTGAAAGGCATCTGCGAAATCCTCGGCCTCGACCCGCTTTACCTGGCGAATGAGGGGAAATTCGTCGCGGTGGTGCCGGCGGAAGACGCCGATTGCGCGCTGGCGACGATGCGCGCGCACCCGCTCGGTCGCGACGCTCGGGTCATCGGCCGGGTCAGCGAACGCGCCGAGAGCCGTGTGCTGATGCGCACTTTGTCTGGCGGAACGCGCATCGTCGACATGCTGGTCGGCGACCAGCTACCGCGGATTTGTTGAGCCGCCCATGCACGAGCTGGCGATTACCCGTCCTGGCTGGTACGACTGGCTGTGCTCGGCGGTGATAGCGATCCGGTCGGCCCCGTTGGGAACCGTCCTCGCCAACAAGGCGAGTGCGTCAGGCACAAGCACCTCACCGATTCAAAATTCCGACGAGATGCCGGAGGTGCGCGACTGCGAGAGGGGAGGATAACGATGGACTACCGCGCGGCGTTCGTCGTTGCGCCCGGCGCAAAGCTGAGGCTCGACCGTATAGACCCCGGTCATACCGGCCCGCACGCGTCGCGTGCCGCCGCCGCGTCCGACATCCAGGCGCAGATCGAGCGGATGGACCGGCTGCAATTCCTGCTCTTTGCCGATGCAGACCAATCGCTGCTGATTGTTCTGCAAGCACTTGATGCCGGCGGTAAGGACGGAACCATCCGCCATCTCTTCACCGGGATGAATCCACAGGGAACCTCGGTTTTCTCGTTCAAGCAACCGACCCCGGAGGAGCTGGCGCATGATTTTCTCTGGCGTGCCCATCAACGGGCGGCGGGCCGCGGTGAGGTGGTGATCTTCAACCGATCACATTACGAAAATGTGCTGGTGGTGCGCGTGCACGAACTGGTGCCACGCGCGGTCTGGTCGAAGCGCTACGAGCAGATCAACGATTTCGAGACGATGCTCGCCGAGAACGGCACCCGCATCCTCAAATTCTACCTGCATATCAGCCCGGAAGAACAGTTGGCCCGTTTCAAGCAGCGGCTCGACGACCCGGCGCGGCACTGGAAGATCAGCGAGAGCGACTACACCGAGCGCGCGCTGTGGCCGCGATACATCGAGGCCTATGAGGAGGCGATCGCGAAAACCAGCACCAACCGCGCGCCGTGGTACGTCATTCCGGCCAATCACAAATGGTTTCGTAATCTGGCGATCTCGCACATCGTCGCCGACACTATGGACGAGATGGGGCTGAAACCGCCGGCGCCGCGAGTCGACATCGAGCAAATCCGCCACAAATATCACGCGGCCAAGCGCGAGATGCGCGACGGGAGGTCGCGCGCGAAGTAGCCAGGAGCACGCGACAACACTTTAAACGATCTATCGTGCCGATCAGGCAGAGAGCGGTTTGCTTACCCGCACTAGGGTCGCGTCGTCCGGGTCGGCACGAAGCCTGAAGCCAAGCTCGCGGCACATGTCGAGCATGCGCCGGTTCTCGTGCAAAACGTCGCCGACGAGTTCTGCGATGCCGGCGGCGCGCGCTACCTCGATCAGCCGCGTCATCAGCAGGTAACCGATTCCGCGCCCCTTCCAGTCGCTGCGCACCGTTACCGCGTATTCCGCGCGCAGCCGGTCGGGGTCGGCGGCGTAGCGCGCGACGCCGAGGGTGACGCCGTCACGCTGCGCAACGAGCGCCATCTCTCGGTCGTAGTCGATCTGTGACAGCCGGGCGCCAAGTGCGTGTCCCAATTCGCGCATCGGCGCGAAAAAGCGCAAGCGCAAATCCTCGCTGCTCAGATGCGCGAACAGGTCTTGCAGCAGCGGCTCATCTTCCGGACGGATCGGGCGCAGCGTGACCGGCGTGCCGTCGCGCGCCGCCCCGATGCTTTCGAGGTGTTTCGGGTACGGTGCGATCGCCAGCCGGGCGGCGCCCGATACGGCCGCCGCGCCGACGCGGATGCGTGCGTCGAGCGCAACGACGCCCTGGGCATCCGCCAGCAGTGGGTTGATGTCGAGCTCCTTGATCTCGGCGTGGTCGGCGGCAAGCTGGCCGAGGCGGATCAGCACCTGGGCGATTGCGTCGATCGCTGCGGCGGGTTTGCCGCGATAGGCCTGGAGCAAGCGCCAGATCCGCGTCCGTTCCATTTGAGCTCGCGCCAAGAGCGGGTTAAGCGGCGGCAGGGCGATCGCGCTGTCATTGACGATTTCGACCGCGGTGCCACCCTGCCCGAACACCACGACTGGGCCGAATACGGCGTCGTTGCTCAATCCGGCGAGCAACTCGATGGCGCCGGGCCGTTCGATCATGCGTTGCACCATGATGCCGTCGAGCCGGGCTTCCGGGCGTTCGCGGCGAATGCGCGCGACCATCGCCTGGGACGCGGCCTGCACCGCTTCGGCGTTGATGAGATTGAGGGCAACACCGCCGACATCGGATTTGTGGGTGATGTCGGGCGAGCGGATTTTGAGCGCGACCGGAAAGCCGATTTCGCTTGCTGCCCGCGCCGCTTCGTCGGTGGTGCGGACGTTGCGGACCAGTGGCTGCGGGATGCCGTAGGCCATGAGCACCGCGGCGACGCCTTCCGCATCGAGCCAAGCTGTGCCGGTGTTGATCGCGTTGGCGATGACCGCGCGCACCGCCTCGACATCGGGCTCAAACGGGTCGGGCCGTGCCGGCGGCGTTTCCATCAAGAGCTGCTGGTTGTGCTGGTAGTGGACGCGATGCAGAAAGCCGGACACCGCCGCCTCAGGCGTCTCATAGGTCGGGATGCCGGCGGCCTCAAAGCGGCGACGCGCCGGCTCGGCCGAGTGTTCGCCGAGCCACGCGGTATAGACATTGCGGCCGCGCAATCGGTCCGACGGTTGCGCCGCGAATGTCTCGATGACGGCTCTCGCCGCGTCTTCCGGGTCGGCGAGCGCCGTTGGGCAGTTCAGCACAAGCAACGCGTTGACCCCTGGATCACTGAGCACGGCGTCGATCGCCGCGCCGTATCGGGTGCCGGGTGCATCACCGATAATGTCGACAGGGTTGCCGCGGCTCCACGTCGCCGGCAGTACCTTGTCGAGGCTTGCGATCGTCTCCGGCGCAAGTGTCGCCAGTTCCCCGCCGGCCGCAGCCAGCGCGTCGGTGGCGAGCACGCCGGCGCCGCCGCCATTGCTGACGATCGCCAGCCGGTTTCCGTGCTGCTCGCGGGTCAGCGCGAGCGTCTCGGTGGCGTCGAACAGCTCCGCCATGGTCGCGGCGCGCAGCATGCCGGCGCGGGCAAAGGCGGCTTCATAGACCGCATCGCTGCCGGCGAGCGCACCAGTGTGCGAGTGCGCCGCCTTGGCACCGGCGGCGGAATGCCCGGCCTTCAGCACCAGCACCGGCTTGGCGCGCGCGGCGGCGCGCGCCGCCGACATGAATTTGCGGCCGTGCGTGATGCCTTCGATGTAGAGCAGGATCGCCCGCGTGCCGGCGTCGGCGGCGAGGTAGTCGAGCATATCGCCAAAATCGACATCGGCCATGTCGCCGAGCGAGACGATATGCGAGAAGCCGAGCCCGCGCGGCGCCGCCCAATCGAGCATCGCGGTGATCATCGCGCCCGATTGGCTGACAAAGGCGATGTCTCCCGCCGGTGGCGCGAGATGCGCGAAGCTGGCGTCGAGCCCGATCCGCGGCACCATGATGCCGACGCAATTCGGCCCGACCAGGCGTAGGAGATGCGGCCGCGCGGCATCGAGTGTCGCTTGCTGCAGCGCCTTTCCCTCCGCGCCAAGTTCGCCAAAGCCGGCGGTGATGACGACCGCCGCTTTGGCGCCGCGTTCTCCGAGTGCGGTGACGACGCCCGGCACGGCGGCCGGCGGTGTGATCACGACGGCGAGATCAGGCGGTTGCGGCAGCGCTGCGACATCGGGATAGACCGGCTGCCCGACAAGCTCGCGATGGTGCGGGCTGACCAGCATCAGCGTGCCGCGGAACCCCGCGCGGCGCAGATTGCGCTGCACCACCATACCGACCGACCCGGCACGGTCGGTCGCGCCGATCAGCGCGACAGAGGCGGGCTTGAACAGGTGGTCGAGATTGCGGATCGACATCGCTGCAGCCTGTCTTGCCATCCAAACGCAGTCATTGATGCGCATCAACGCGGCGGGCTAACCGTGATCGCCGACCACCGCTAAGGTTATTTGACGCTTGCCAAATCCGGATGTTCAGGGTCGCCAAGCGGTGCCTTGAGCCATTTGCGTGAAATCGCGTCGAGCTTTCCGTCCGTGCGCGCTGCGGCGAGGATCGCATCGACTCGCGCCAGAAGGTCCGGCTGTTCCTTGCTGACACCGATATAGCAGGGCGAGTTACGCAGCACGAACTTCAGCACCGTCTTTTTGACGAGGCTCTTGGCGAGCACGTCGGAGGCCACCGCATTTCCGGTGGCGATCAGTTCGGTTTGGCTGGAAAGAAACGCGACCTCGGTGGCCGCATTGTCGTCGTACCGTTTTATGGTCGCGCTCGCAGGCGCGAGCTTGGTGAGCACGGCGTCCTCGATCGTATTCTTGGTGACCGCGATCGACTTGCCGGCGAGGTCATCGGGCTTGGTTACCGTGAGATCTTTTGGCCCAAACACGGCGCTGAAGAACGGTGCGTAGGCCGTCGAGAAATCGATCAACTTCTCGCGCTCGGCGTTCTTACCCAGTGTCGATATCACCAGATCGACCTTGCCGTCGGTGAGAGCCTGTATCCGCTCTGGACTAGGCACCGCGACCAATTCGGGCTTGACCCCGAGCGATCCTGCCACCAACGCGGCTGTATCGATGTCGTAGCCTTGCAGTTTGCCATCGGCGCCCAGCGTGCCGAACGGCGCAAAATTATCCGGCACGGCGATCTTGACGGCCCCCGCCTTGATAATGGCGGCCAGTGCCCCGTTCTCGTCGGCTCGGGCGGCGACGGGCGCAACGATCAGGGCCGCCAGCAGGCCCAGCACCAAGAACAACTGCCGCGGCATGTTTCCGCTCCTACTCGTGAACGCCGAGAACCGAGACCTGAGCCGGCGGCAGTCTACCGCTTTCGTTGCAATCGTGCCTGCCCAAGCTTTTGTTTGGCCGCGGCGCAGCGGCGGGTCAAACTCTGCCAGAACGATTGGAGGGAGAGACGCCATGGCGGAGACTGGCGCGATCGCGAGTGGCCCCGGTGAGATGATGGGCAATGCCGGCCCCGGCATGCTGCAAGGGCTGCGCGTCGTCGAGATCGCCGACGAGCGCGCGGAATATACCGGGCTGTTGCTCGCCGGGCTGGGCGCCGAGATCATCAAGATCGAGCCGCCCGAAGGTAATGCGACACGGCGCATCGGGCCGTTCCTCGACGACGAACCGGGGCTCGAACGCTCGCTGTTCTTCTGGAACTACAACCGCAACAAGAAATCGGTCGTGCTCGACTTCAAGACGCCGGCCGGCCGCGACCAAATGCTCGGCCTGCTCAGCGGCGCCGACATCCTGCTCGACGCAAGCTGCGGTGCGCTCAACGAGGTGCTGGACCTCGATCATGCCTTGCTCAATGCCCGTTTCCCGCAGCTTATCACCGCGCGGATGACGCCATTCGGTGATGACGGGCCGTGGAAGGAGTTCAAGGGATCGGACCTCATTCATCTCGCGCTCGGCGGGCCGATGATGAATTGCGGTTACGACCCGGACCCCAATCTCGAATACGACACCCCGCCGATCGCGCCGCAGATCTGGCACGCTTATCACATTGCCGGCGAGCAGCTGGCGAACGGCATTGTTGCCGCGCTGATCCATCGTCACCGCAGCGGTGAGGGACAGGACGTCTCGGTCGCGATCCACGAAGCGGTCTCGAAAAATCCGGAGCAGGACCTCATGTACTGGGTCTGCCGGCGGGTGCCGCTGTGGCGGTTGACCTGCCGCCACGCCTCCGAAGGCCCCAATCACAGCCCCAGTATCTGCCATACCAAGGACGGGCGCTGGTTTATCACCCACGGCATGGGCGCGCGCGACCTCAAGAACCTCGTGCCGCTGCTCTCGAAATATAACGCGCAGGCCGACCTCCAACCGCCGCCACCGGACACCGATCTGCGCGGGCGACAGGTGCCGGGAACCGCGGGAGCCGATGAGGCACGCGCGCACATGCTCGACATCGTGCAGCGCTTTGTGCGGGCTTGGACTTACAAGGACATGCCGTGGCTCGAGGCGCAGAATGCCGGGCTGCTTTGGGCGCCGTTGCGCAAGCCGCATGAGAACGCGCTCGACGAGCATTGGCTGGCCCGCAAGACCTTCACCGATATCGAACATCCCGAGCTTGGCCGCTCATTCCGTTATCCGACCAGCAAATGGCTCAGCAGCAAGACGAGCTGGCAGGTCGGCCGCCGCGCGCCGCTGCTCGGCGAGGATACGCGGGCGGTGCTGGGGGAGGGGGCTCGCCGCCCAAGCGTGCCGGCGTTGCCCCGTCGGGTCGAAAACCCGCGTCACTCGGTGCTGCACGACAAGCCGTTCCCCTTACAGGGCATCAAGATTTTCGACTTCGCCTGGTTTCTCGCCTCGGCCGGCGGCACGCGGTTTCTCGCGGCGCTGGGCGCGGAGAGCTACAAGGTCGAGTGGAAGGATAATCCCGATACGCGGCTGGCGGGGATGGCGCCGGTCGGCGGCCGCGCCGCGCGCGACGCCGCGACGGGGCCGCTGCCGGGGGTCAAGGACCCCGACATGGGCGGCAATTTCCTCAATAAGAATTCGGGGAAGCGCGGCATCTCGCTCAACATCCGCCATCCCAAAGGCCTCGAAATCGCCAAGGACATGGTCCGCGTCTGCGATGTCGTGGCCGAGGGATTTTCGCCCGGCGTCCTGCAGCGGCTCGGACTCGGCTACGGAGTGATGAAGTCGATCCGGCCGGACATCATCTACATCCAGCAATCGGGGATGGGCGCGCACGGCACCTATGGCCGCATGCGCACGGTGGGGCCAGTGGCGGCGGCGTTTGGCGGCCAGGCCGAGATGTCGGGGCTGCCCGAGCCGGCGATGCCGGTGAGCTGGGGCTATTCCTATCTCGACTGGATGGGTGCCTATGGCTACGCGCTCGCGTTGCTCGGCGCGATCTACCATCGCGAGCGCACCGGCGAGGGGCAATGGATCGACGCCTCGCAATGTGAGAGCGGCATCTTCCTCACCGGCGCCACGATCCTCGACTGGTCGGCGAACGAGCGCGTGTTCCGCCGCTATGGCAATCGCTCGCCGTACAAGCCGGCGGCGCCGCATGGTGCTTATCAGTGCGAGGGCAAGGACCGCTGGATTGCGATCGCCTGCTTTACGGATGCGGAATGGCACACGCTGGCGCGCGTCGCCGAGCGCGGCGACTGGCTCGACGATCGCCGCTTCGCGACGCTCGACAGCCGCTTGCAGCATCAGGAAGCGCTCGATGCCGCGGTCGAGGGATGGACCCGCACGCAAGAGCGTTACGACTGCATGATGAAACTGCAGAAGGCCGGCGTGCCCGCCGGGGTGTGCCAAAACGCCGAAGATCGAGTCGACACCGACCCGCAACTGCGGCATCTCAATTGGCTCACCGAGGTCACCGGCACCAAGATCGGCACTTGGCCGATCTACGAAATTCCGATGAAGCTGTCGAAGACGCCAGGCACTGTCGGCGGGCCGATCAACCGGGGCGCGCCGTGCTATGGCGAGGACAATTTCTATGTGCTGACCGAGCTGCTCGGGCGCAGCCCGAGCGACGTCGAGCGGCTGGCCGAAGAGGGAGTGATCTGACGGTGAAACCCGAAACAGTTGGCCTGTCGTCGGCGCGGCTCAAGCGGCTCGACGAGGTGATGAAGCGCCGCTATGTCGATGCCGGCTACCTGCCCGGGCTGCTGACTTACATCTATCGCAAGGGCGAACTGGTCCACACCAGCCTCGCCGGACAAATGGATATCGAGCGCGGCAAGAAGATGCGGGAGGACGCGATCTTCCGCATCTACTCGATGTCAAAGCCGATCACCGCGGTCGCCCTGATGATGCTTGTCGAGGAAGGGCTGATCGGCCTCGACGACGCGGTGCACACCCATATTCCGGAATGGAAGGACCTCGGCGTCTACGCCAGCGGCACGCCGACACTGCTCGCCGACTCGCCGTCGAGCTTTATGACGACGCCTCCCGCGCGACACATGAAGGTCGTCGACCTCGCCACCCACACCTCGGGGCTGACTTACGGCTTTATGATGCGCACGGCGGTCGACGCCGCCTATCGCCGCGCGAAAATCGTCGACCGCCATACACCCGGCGGGCTGGAGGGCATGATCGAGCAGCTCACGCAGCTTCCACTCGATTTCTCGCCGGGGACGGCGTGGAACTATTCGGTCGCGATCGACGTGCTCGGTTACCTCGTCGAAAAATTGTCCGGGATGAGCTTTGGTGAGTTCCTGCGGACGCGGCTCTTCGACCCGCTGGGCATGGACGACACGGCCTTTTATGTGCCGGCGGAGAAGATCGAGCGTTTCACCTCGTGCTACCAGCCCGGCGCCGAAGATGAGGGGCTGAAGCTGCAGGACGACGCCCGTCACAGCAGTACCTACGGCCGGCCGCCGGCGCTGGAATCCGGCGGCGGCGGGCTGGTCTCGACGGCCCACGACTATCTGCGCTTTTGCCGGATGATGTTGAACGGCGGGACGCTCGACGGCGTGCAGATACTGAGCCCGAAAACCGTCGCGTTGTTCAGCCTGAATTTTTTGCCGGACAACCGCGAGGTCGCCGACATGGCGTTCCCCGGCATGTTCAGCGAATCGGGCTATGCCGGGGTCGGCTTCTCGCTGGGCTGCGGCGTCAATATCGATGTCGCCAAGACCCGGCTGCCCGGTTCGCTCGGCGAGTACTTCTGGGGTGGGGCGGCGGCGACCGCATTCTGGATCGACCCCAAGGAAGAGCTGACGGTCGTCTTTATGACACAGGTCATGGGCAGCCCGGCGCGGCTGACGCTGCGGCGTGACCTGCGCACGCTGGTCTACTCGGCGATGACCGAGTCGTTTTCTTAGAAGGAGAGGGACCATGAGTGAAGCCAAGCTCGCGCCCGGCCTGCCCGATTGGATGGTGGAGCACGCCAAGCGCTATATCGCCAGCGGTGGCACCGATGGGCATCTATACAAAATGACCCAGCCGGGCCGGCCGGAAATCACCGTGCCGTCACTGCTGCTGACGACGACCGGGCGGAAATCAGGCGAGAAATACACCTTCCCGTTATTCTACGGCGACACCGCCGATGGCGGTTATCTGATCGTCGCCTCGAAGGGCGGCGCCCCCAAACACCCGCAATGGTATCTCAACATCGTTGCCCGTCCCGAGGTCGAGGTTCAGGTCGGCACCCAAAAAATGAAGGCCCGGGCTCGTACGGTGACCGGTGCGGAACGCGCACGGTTGTGGGAAGAGGCGCTGAAATTCTGGCCACCCTACGCCGACTATGCCAAGAAAACCGACCGCGAAATCCCGGTCGTCGTGCTCGATCCCATCGGCTGAGGACGCTCATGCAGGACATTTCCGGCAAGACCGCCATCGTCACCGGCGCCGCCTCGGGTATCGGGCTCGGAATCGCCACCGCGCTGGCCGAGAGCGGCGCCAACGTCGTGATGGCCGATATCCAGAAAGACGCGGTGGAGGAGGCGGCGCATCGCCTCTCCGGCACCAACAAGCAGGTGATGCCGGTGCGGGTTGATGTCACAACCGAACAGTCAGTGATCGACGCGCTGGCCGAGGCCGAGCGCAAATTCGGCCAGCTTCACATCGCCTGCAACAATGCCGGCGTGCCGATGCATGGCGTTCGCATGATCGACGTGGCGCGCGCCGATTGGGAGTTCGTGATCGGCGTCAACATCTGGGGGATCATCCACGGCATCCGGCATTTCGTGCCGGCGATCCTCAAGCACGGCGAAGAAGGCCATGTCGTCAACACCGCCTCGGTCGCCGGCTTCCAGAACCGCCGCGGCACCGACCAAGGCCCCTATTCGATGAGCAAATACGCCGCGCTCTCGCTCACTGAGGCGCTGGAGCACGAGCTGGCCGACACCAATATCGGCGTCTCGGTGCTTTGTCCGGGGCCGATCAACACCAATATCGCGCGCGGCGCCCGCAACCGCCCGGCGCATCTGGGCGGCGGCCACGTGCGCGAGAGCGACGAGCGCGTGCTGGCCGAGCGCCTCGCGTCGCAAGGCCTTGACCCGAAAATCGTCGGCGAACGCGTCGTCGACGCGATCCGCACCCGGACGTTTTATGCCTTTGTCGGTGCCGTGCCCGCCGACGTGATCCGCGCCCGCCACCGCCGCATCGAGGACGCGCTCAACAGCAAATGGGTGACGCACTACTGAGCGGCAATCCGGGTAGCCTACGTCACGGCCGGGCTTGACCCGGCCACCCATGTCGTCCATCGAATGACTTGGCAGACGCCAAGCCAAAGGAGTCTCCCATGGGCGTGATGATGCAGGCGTTCTATTGGAATTGTCCTGAAATTGAAACAAAACCTTTTGAGTGGTGGAAATATCTTAAAGGCGAAATTCCCAAGCTGGCGGCAGCAGGATTTACCGCCTTGTGGCTACCCCCGGCGAATAAGGCCGCGGGCAATGTCTCCATGGGTTATGACCCGTATGATTATTTTGACTTAGGAGAATTTGATCAGAAAGGATCGGTGGCAACCTGGTTCGGGATGAAAACCGACCTGGTCTCCCTGATCGCGTCCGCACATGGCGCGGGGATGCAAGTCTATGCAGACTTTGTCATCGATCACTGCAGCGGTGCCGATGCCGAGGAAGTAAGCCCCATCGACGGGGTCAGCCGATGGACAAAATTCCAGCCGAAGAGCGGCAAGTTTCTCCGTGATGCGACGAGTTTTCATCCGTCGGTGTATGAAACCTGGGACAACGGGACGTTTGGCGGCATGCCCGACCTCTGCCATCGCAATCCCGATGTCTACACGGCGATACTCGAATGCGCCGAGTGGATGGTCAATACGATCGGCTTCGATGGCTTCCGCTTCGACTTCGTCAAGGGGTATGGGCCGTGGATGGTGCGGGCAATACAGGAGTTGCGCGGTTTGCACGGCAATACGGCGTTCAAACCGTTCTCGGTGGGAGAATGCTGGGACAACAGCCGCACGATCGAGGATTGGCTCAATGAAGCGAATGCTTGGTCGGACAATCCAGTCAACGCGTTTGATTTTCCGTTGCGCTACCGTCTCAGAGATCTCTGCCAGACATTCGGCTATAGCCTGCGCCAGCTAACGGCGCCGGGGACAGTGCTGACAGACCAGGCGGCGCAGGCTGTGACATTCGTCGAAAACCACGATGTGGTCCGCAACGATCCAATCGTTACCGACAAGATGCTCGCGTACGCGTACATCCTGACGCATCAGGGTTATCCCTGCGTCTTCTGGCAGGATTACTATACTTGGGGGCTGGCGCTGCCGGGCGAGGTCAGCGGCATCAATGCTCTGATCCGCGTGCACGAAGACCACGCCGGCGGTGCTACTCAAATTCTTTATTGCGACGACGATCTATACATCATGCAGCGGACCGGCTGGCAGGACCAGCACGGTCTCGTCTTCGTGCTCAACAATCGCGGATCATGGAGCGGCGCCGCTGTGCGGACGCAATGGCCGAGCACCAATTTCGCTCCCGTAGCCTGGCGCGGCCATGACCTTGGCCAGCCCGTGCCGAAAAGAACGGGCCCGGACGGCAGCGTTGATTTCTGGGCGCCGCCGCGCGGCTACACCGTTTACCTCCCGCAGTGAAGACGGCGCTGATCCGGCACAGCCGCATCGCTATGCGGCGCGAGGGAGCTCACCGAACGCGGACAAATTTGTCGACGCCGCGGTTCTGCGTGAGCCCGGCGTAGATGTTGCCCTCGGAGTCGACGCCGATGCCGTGCACATGGCGGCTTTCCATCTTGGCCAACACCTCGCCTTTGGGGCTGCGGACGGTGCAGTAGGCGGGATTGCCGTCCGCTTCCTGCTCGGCGATGTAGTAATTGCCGTCCTTGCCGCGGCTGATGTCGTTGGGGCCGCCCATGCCGGTCCACTCGCGGAGATACTGCCCGTCCGGCGTGAAGATCTGGATGCGCCGGTTCGAGCGATCGCAGACAAGCAGATTGCCGTCATCGTCAAAGGCGATCGAATGCGGCAGGTGGAATTGGCCCGGCGCCTTGCCCGGTGCGCCCCATGATTTCTTGAGCGTACCGTCCGAGGCGAAGCGGTGGACGCGGGCGTTCTGGTAGCCGTCGGTGACGTAGATGTCGCCATTGGGGTGTTTCATCATCTCGGTCGGGTGGTTGAACGGCCCGGCGGCGCGCTCGACGAGCCAGTTCTCGATATGACCGGTATCCGATGCCTGGCCAGGCTTGCCGAGCTGCAATTTCACCTTGCCATCGAGGCTGAACGACTTGCAGACGGAGTCGATGCGGTCGGTCGTGTACACCGTGTCGCCGACGATCTTGAGGCCGTGCGGGTCGGTGACCTCACCAGCGCCCCAGGACGCGAGATGCTTGCCGCTTTTGCCGTCAAAGACCACCACCGGCGGGTCACGGCGCTGAAAGACGTAGATCCGGTCTTGACCGTCGGCCGCGACGCGACTGATCAGCCCGAACGGCTCGCCGTCGGGTGATTTGAAGAAATCGCGGATCACTTCGTAGCGGTAATCGCCGGTTCCAACTTGCGTCATGGCTCCGTTCCTCCCGATGAAATTGTCACTATTGGCTAGTCGACTTTCCATCGACCAGCATTCTCGCGGTAGGCAAATGGGTCAATCCGGCAACGCGGAAAGCCGGTAGAGCGCCTTGATCGTCTCGGTCGGTTTCACCTTGCCGGCAAAGGTTTCAATAAAAATCCGACCAATTTCGCCATGCCGGTAGATGTGGCTAAGCGCCGTATCGACAGCAAGACGAAAATCTTCGTCCCCATGCGGAAGCGCCAGCGCGTACGGCTCCATCGTGAAGTATTCATCGGCGATAAATAACTTGTTTTGTGCTTTGCTGCGATTTGCCAAGAACATCAGGATCGAGCGGTCGCCGAAATAGGCCGATATCTTTCCTGAATCGAGCATGGCCAATCCGTCGTCATGCGTTTTGGCGAGGATGACCTCCGCGGTGATTTTCTGGTCGTCCAACATATCGTGAAGGACCTTCTCGGTCGTCGTGCCGGCCAGCACGCCAACCTTGCGTCCGGACAGGACTTTCAGTTCGTGGATATTCGCGTCGGTTGTCATCAGGCTCGCGCCGTCGGCAAACGTCGCGATTGAGAAATCCACCTGCTTGCGCCGCGACAGGGTTGCGCTCGTCGCTTCGCAGAGAAGGTCGGCATCGTGCTTCTCGATCTTATCGAAGCGGTTCGCCGCGGTGACGGGGACGTAGGCAATTTTGAGCGAGGGCATGTCGAGTTGCTGACCAAGCTCCTTCACGACCGTCCGGCACACGTTGACCATGTAACCAGCGGGTTCGCTGCTGCTCTCAGACTTGTAGGAAAATGGCGGCGCGTCCTCGCGATAGGCAATGCGGATGGTCTGTGCCGCGCGAATAGTGTCGATCGTCCCGGCCGAGGCAGGCCCGCTTCCCCCGACACCAACGGTCGCCACGACGGCGAAAAATGATAGGCGCAGCAACCACGCTTGGACTTTCATTGATTGCCTCCTGACGAAGCGGGCATACACTTTTCCCGTCAGCCGACCCTGTCGTTCACGTCCTTTACCGGGCGCGAACGCCCTTAGTTAAACGGGCTTGCCGCTGGCATGCGAGGAATTGACGGTGAAGACCCAGCCGCTGGGGCCGGGGACCTGAAACGAATCGTGGATACGGCCGCGACTGATGGGTGTCGGCGACAGCCCCTTCTCGCCGTAGTCGCGATGGGTGGCATCGATATCGTCGACCATCAGGTCGAACGGCGCGGCGGTGCCGGCCGCGGGCAACGTCTCGGTGCTCCGGACGACGACATGCGTGCCGCCACGTAACTCGAGTACCGCCAGCTCGTCCATCTGCACGATGGGTCGCAGCCCCACGGTTTCGAGCCAGCGCGCCGCGGCCGCGACATCGGCACAGGGCAGCCGCACATGGCCGACCGCCACCGGCTTCCGTTGGTCTGTGGCATCGGACATAGCGGCGTCCTCCCCTTGCTTGTGGAGCGTGTGACCAAACGCTGATCGGCGTCAGACGTAACCTCGCGACGGATTGAAAGAGGTGCCCTCGGCCAATACGCCGGCGCCCGGCACGAAATTCACTTCAAGACGAATCCCGTCAGGGTCTTCAAATAGCACATAATAATAACCCGGCGCCCAATCACCCTCCAGCGGGCCGCGCACGATTGTTGCGCCGATCTCCCTGAGCAGCGCGGCGCAACGGTCGACATCCTCGCGCGAGCGGGCGCGCAAGCAAAGGTGGTGCAGCCCGACCCGCTGTTGCGCAAAGCGTTCGCCGGCATAGGCCGGGTCGCACGGCTCGATGCCGATCGCGGTACGCGCGCCGACGCAATAAAAGAGCTTGTCGCCGTCATGGACGATCTTCATGCCGAACGCCGGAAGCAGCTTGCGATAAAATTCACGCGCCACCTCGAACCGGCTGACCGTCAAGATGACATGCGCCATGCCGTTGATGTCGATCGTCATCGGCGGACCTCCCGGTTAGTAAGGAGGAAGCGAACCGGCGCGGCCAGCGGATTGGTGAATGGCAATGGTTGGATGATCATTCGTAGCGGTAATCGCCGTTTCCGACTTGCGGCACGGCCGTTTCGCCTGGCGGAGGCCGTCGGCGATCGCGGCCTGTTCCGTACCAACATTGCCGTCAGACTATCGAGGCGCCGGGCATCCGTCCATCGATCGTTGGCTCGCGGGTCGGACAGATCGCCGCCGGCAGTTCAGGCCGACGCGTGCACCTCTACCCGCATTTCGCCCCGGGCACGGCGCGGCGCCCGGCTGTCGCTGGCCTGCGGACGAGGCGACGGTCGGCCTTTGGCAAGATGCGCGGCCAGCGCCTTGCTGATCGGCAGACCGCAAGCGTGCTCGACAAAGAGAAACTGGCCGGCCGGGTTAACCTCGAAGAAAACATACTCGCCGTCAGGGGTCAGCCGCAGGTCGATCGCGCCATATTCGAGGCCGAGCTCCCGCATCAGCCGTAACAGCGCTTCGCTGACCGCCGGCGGCAGATCATGGCGCTCGTAGGCCTGCTGGTTGAGCCGGACGTCGAGATCATACTCGACCTTCTTCAGATCGACCGCCGCGGCGAAAACCTCCGAGCCGATGACCGTTACCCGCAGATCGGCTGCTCCCGGCACGAGCGACTGGAAGATCACCGGTGCGAGCCGAAGCCGGTCGAGCAGCGGCAGTTCTTCCCGCTTAAGCTTGCGGGTCTCGCGCCAGCTGTGAAACGTCTGCAGAAACGGCTTGTAGATCACCTCACCGCCACGCGCCTGCCAGAACGCCCGTGCTTGGGCGGGATCGGTCGTGATCAGCGTGTCGGGTATCGAGAGCCCGATGCGGCGCGCCAGTTCCAATTGCCACGGTTTGTGCGCCGCAGCGGCGTCACGCACGATGTCATTGACCCAGAGCGCCTCGCTCGCTTGCCACATCCCTTGCAGCGCGGTCGACAATTCGGTCAACGCAAAGGCCCGCTCGGTCGCGCCCATCGCTTCTGGCATGACGAAGGTCTGTGGTCGGCGCCACCAGAAGGAACGCACTTCCTCGAGCTGGAGCCGCTTTCCGCCGGCGCAAGTCAGGGCAAAGCCGCTGCCGTGGCGATTGCTTAGCGCCATGTCGAGGGAGACCCGCTGTGGCACGTCGCGAAAATCGAAGATACGCGCGTCAGGCTCGCCGGCAGCCGACAGCTCGCGCATCACGGCTTGGGCGTGCACGTCGGTCGGCTCGGTAAAGATCACGATGGTCATGACACCCTGCCGATTTTAGGGGGAGGAATCGGGCGGCCTCCTGGGAAGCCGCCCGCGCTCAGTCTATTTTTCGGCTTACATAAAGCCGGCTACGCCGAAGCCCGGTTGGGTGGACAAGGGGCCGGGATCGTAAATCGGGCCGCCTTCCCAGTAGGTCTCGTAGATCAGCTCTTTGTGGGTGTCGTAGACCAGCTCCTTGCGGGTGTCGTAGATCAGCTCCTTGAGGGTGTCGCGGATCGGCTCCTTGACGGTTTCGTATGCGATCGGCTTGAGCTGCTGGCCAACGCCGGCAAGCGCGGCCTGCGGCGCGCCGGCTTGCATTGCCAGCAGGTGAGCCGGCGCGTGATGCGGCGTTGCCATGACAAACGGCGTGAGGCCGCCTTGCTGCGCCATCTGTGCCGCGCCGAACCTGGCGGCCGCCGGATTGACGACCTGGCCCGTCGGGTCGGGAATGTTGAAGATATCGGCCGCTCCGGTGCCAATTGGATCGGTGTATTGCTTGGTGACGCCATCCTGGATCGGATCCTTGTGCACGTCCTTGTAGACATGCTTATCGGCCAGCGGATCGGTGTGGACATCCTTCGCCGCCAGCGTGTCGGATGGATGGGTTTTGTCGGCGAGAGGATCGGTGAACAGATCCTTGGCGTAGAGTGTGCCGTCGTGGACGATGTCTTTGATCGGGTCTTTGATGAGGTCCTTGATCAATGGTTTGATCGGCCGGAGCGTGGCGTTCTTTAACGCCTCGGCGGATATCTCGATGGTCACCATCGACGACAGCCCCGGACCCTCGACGGCGCGAAACCGGGTCACCGCCTCCACTTCGAGTTCGTAGGTTTGTCCTTCGCCGGTTGTGATCGCGAAGTGGTCGTCGGATATTCGCGATACCAGACCGGTCAACTCAGTGGTCTGCCCGGACGAGGCGTCCTCAAGTGTCGGCGCCTGCCGGAGAAAGCTGCGAAAATCCCTGTTTGAGCCTTCAGTCTCTGCTGGCATGGCAATCTCCATCGTAAGAAGACCGCGCCAATGTGCTGCGCGTTTCGGCATCGAATACGTTGCCGTGCTGCTAGGTACGTGGGAACCGTCGCTGCGGTTGCCGCTCATTGCCCGCAAATTGAGAGGAGCTTGACGGTATTTTAAGATTTGCGGCGACTGCCGCGGCTTGACTCATGCGCACGTCGCGGCGGCATCGAGGTCACCAATCGCTCGATTAAGCGTTTGACGAACAACATGAAGGCGCCATCGGCAGGATGAAGGCTTCGCGTCGCCTGCCTAAGTCAGCGCGCATTCTAGCTAACCGTGCGGGCCACGACTCCGGGCCGGATCTTTAATACGGTTCGCGCACGAAAATAAATGTCGTCCCGGTCACGATCGGCGCGCTGGCGCCGACAAAACTGACATTAACATCCTTAACCTGGCGCGAGCCGGCGCGGCCGGAGGCTTGCAGCGCGCCCTCGATAATGTGCCACAAGCCGTGGATGCGGCCAGTGCCGAGGCTGCCGCCAAACGTGTTGAGCGGCAAGTCGCCATCGAGCTCGATGCGGCCGTTTTGGATGAAGTCGAGGGCTTCCCCTTCCTTACAGAATCCATATGATTCAAGACCGTAGATCACGGAAGCTGAAAAGCCGTCGTAAATCTGCGCGACATCGACATCCTTTGGCGAAAAGCCCGAGCGCTCCCAGGTCAGCTTCGCTGAGCTGGCGCCGCCCTCCATGTAGTCGGCCAGGCTGCCGATACGGCCGGCAACCTCGAATTTGAGCCGTTCGCCATAACCGGCGAGGTAGGCAGGCTTGGGCTTGAGGTCACGCGCCCGCTCGGCGGTGGTCAGCACGATCGCGACGGCGCCTTGCACCGGGATGTCGCAATCGAACAGGCAGAACGGGTAGGCCACCATGCGCGAGGCGAAATAATCTTCCCGACTGAGGGGCGTGCCGTAGAAATAGGCGCGCGGGTTATGCTGGGTATGCTTGCGTTGGGTGACCGCGAGCGTCGCCATCTTGTCGCGCGTCTGGCCGTTGCGTTCGAGCCAGCGTGTATAGGCGACCGCCATTCCCTGGCCCGGCCCGCCAAAACCGTAGGGCGCGGTGAATTGCGCGGCGCCGGCGGCATTGCCGGCCGGCAGGTTCTGGTAAGTGCCACGCGGGTTGTGCATCGCCCGCCACACCACCGCGTATTTGCACACACCGGCGAGCAGCGCGTTGACTGCCTGCTGCACAGCGCCGCCGATATTTACCGAGCCGACCTGAATGTGCCAGGTGAGGTTCGGCAGTTTCAGCATCGCCATCATGCAGTTGACCGAGACGACCGAGATGCCGTCGATCTCGGCATGGCCCGTGGCCGGCAACTCGGGATAGGTCGCGAGGCCGTCGATGTCGGACATCTGCAGCCCGGAATCGACGACCGCTTCTTTCACCGCGGTCAGCGCATGGGCGGCGAGCGGTGTATCCGCGAGACGCGAGACCTTCGAGTAGCCCACGCCGCTGACGGCGATCTTGCAGCGGTTTTCCCACATGGCCGCCTCCTATTTCGCGAGCCGGAATTGCGGCAGGGTGATGTCGCCGTTGAGTTTTTCAAAAACCACCTCGACCCGGCGGCCGACCTTGGCCTCGGTGTATTCCGTTTCGAGCAGGTTGCCGGCCATCAGCGCGCCGGGCGCGTCGTCCAACTCGACGATGATGCTCGCGTAAGGCACCGCGGACGCGAAGCGCTTGTCGCCCGTGTGATACATGATCGTATAGGCGTAGATCGAACCCACCCCGCGCACTGGTTCGAATTTCAGCTCGGTCGAAACGCATTGCGTGCAGGTCGCGAAAGGCGGGTGCTGGAAATGTCCGCAGGCCTGACAGCGCTGCAACTCGACAGCGCCGCGCTTGGCGGCATCCCAAAACGGCTTTGTCCATTCGTTGGGGACCGGGATCGGCCGGGTCACCTGGCTCCAGTCGCTCATGTCTCGCCCGTCCCTCCCGATATCGACGATCCGCCCGCCGCCGGGTGAGTCATCCCGGCGAATGCCGGTCTATTTCCCCACGAATGATATCGCCGGTCCAGCGCGTCATCGTTTCGACCGCGGAACTGGATGCCGGGTGCGGATGTTGGCCGCTTACCAAAACCACAGGGCGCGCGCCGCCAGGACGATGCGGCGCGCCGAGGAGGACAACATGGGACGCGGAATACTTCTCTGGCTGCTCGGTGTGCCGATCCCGATCATCATCCTGCTGCTGATCTTCTGGCACTGAGGCAGCGACCTCTCATTCGCCGCCTCAGCGCAGAGACGACCGTCAGTTCGGGACCCAGGTCACCGCGCGGATTTCGGTGAACTCACGCGGCAGCTTGTGCCAGGTGTCGCCGGCATTCTCGGTCGCGAACAATTCGCCGTAATGGCTGCACGCGACGATGCGGTCGGGGTCAGCCGGGTGCGTCGCAAAGGACCAGATCGGCGAGTTGGGTTCGACCGGCAACGTCAGCGTCTCCCATTTATTGCCGCCGTCTCGCGACCGCTGGATCGCCCCGGCGCAGCCGACCGCGCCGTCTCCGGTGGCGACGAAGAGCGTCTTTGGGTCGTCGGTCTTTTGCGTCAGCGCCCGACAATAGGGCCGCGCGAAGCGGCCGTTGATGCCGAGCGCGATCCAATGCTCGCCGGCATCGCTCGTGGCAAAAATCTCGCGCGGCGTCGTGGTGAGCACCTTGACCCCGCCATTAACGTTGACCGTCACGTCATGGATGTCGGGATCGGGGACGCCTTCGGTGATGCGCGTCCAGGTGTCGCCGCCGTCGAGGCTGCGCCGCACGCCGTCGACCTCGACCCCGGCCCAGACATGCTTTGGGTTTGCCGGGTCGACGACCAGCGCCGTCACCCGCGGGATGCGGACATTGGGGCATTCCTCAGCCATATCCACAGGAAGCTTTTGCCAGCTCTTGCCGCCGTCCTTCGAGCGGAACAGCGCGGCAGGCCGCGTGCCGGCGAAGATGATGTCGGGGTTCGACGGGTCGATCGCGATCTTCCAGACGTCCATCGAATTCATCGGTGAATCGAGCCGCGTAAAGCTCTTGCCGCCGTCGGTGCTCTTGTGGATGCCATCATCGGCGCCGGCGAAGATCGTGCGCGGCTCGATGGGATGGACGGTGAGGCCATAGACGCGGCTTTCGCTCCACAATCCGCCCTCGTTTTGCGACCGCTTCCAGCTGTCGCCGCAATCCGTCGAGAGCCACGCGCCGCTGCCGATCGTGCCGATGCAAATCGAATAGCTCATGTTGTCCTCCCGTTCCCAATCATCATGGCTGGGCTTGTCCCAGCCCCCCACGCCTGACTTTTAATCCCTCCGCCGCTTCCGAGGATGCCCGGAACAGGTCAGTCCAAGTCCGGGCGTGACGGACTCGAGAATTGCTAATGCGTACCCTCCCAACCGGTATGCGAGATGTCGATCACCACGCCGTCCGGCCCGGACCACTTCATTTCGAAATTTGCATGGCCGGCGCGCACTTCGGCATAGGCCGCCGCCTCGTCACCGGTTTTCGCCGTCAGCCGCTGAGCCTCGGCGCCTTCCAGCTTCTCGCAAGCGCCGCCGAGGTCGTCGACCTCAAAACCGAAATGGTGGATACCGGTAAAGTTCGGGCCATGCGCGCCCATATCCGCCGCGTGCTCGTCCTTCAGGTTGAGGACGGCGAGGTGGATATACCCGTCGGTGAGGAACACCGCGCCGTTGGCGTTGCGGCGCAGCTCCTTAAGGCCGAACGCCTCTTTGTAGAAGGCTGCGGTCTTCGCGGGATTTTCGGTGGTCAGCGCGATGTGCTTGATCCGCGCCATGGTTTAGTACCCTTCCCAGCCGGTATGCGAGATGTCGATCACGACACCATCCGGCCCGGACCACTTCATCTCGAAATTGGCATGGCCGCCGGCGGCCATCGTCTTGTCGATATGGTCCTTGCCGGTCAGCTGCTCGGCATTGGCGATCTGCAGCTGGTTCACCGCTTCGTCGAGATCTTCGACCTCAAAGCCGAAATGGTGGATTCCGGTGAAATTTTCGCCATGCGCGCCGACATCCGCCGAACGGTTGTCCTTCAGATTGAGCACCGCGAGGTTGATGTGCCCGTCGGTGAGGAACACCGCACCGTTCGGGCTGCGGCGAACTTCCTTGAGGCCGAATGCTTCTTTGTAAAAGGCCGCGGTTTTTGAAGGATTTTCGGTGGTCAAAGCGATGTGGCGAATTCTCGGCATGGCGGCCACTCCCTGGCGCTCGTCGAGGCGGGAGTGCACCGAGCGGCGCCGCCCGTCATAGTAGGCCGGCCAAGGCCGCTATGCCAGAGCCGACTTCGGCGCGTCGAGCCGCTTGAGGTAGGGCCGCGGATCGTCGCGGAACCCGATTAGGCAGCGCCGGCTGGAATCGCTGTAAAGCGTGATGTTGGTGTCGCAGAGGCCTTCGACCTCAAGGATGAAACTAAAGCCCGCCTCGCGCATCGTCGCGATGATGCCGCGATAGGTCGGTTGCAGCTCAAACTTCAGATCGCCCTCGAGCGGGATATTTGTGTCCTTCGAGTTGACGAAATAGGCCGAGAACGGCTCCTTGTGGGTGATCGTGTCAACCACGCAAAACCGTCTTGTCGCCTCGAACGACGCGCGCATGACCTCAAACGGCGTCGAGAGGTGGTACATCAGCCCGAGATTGAGCACGACATCATAGGTCTCGGACCCGAGTTCCTTCACATTCACCTGGCGGAACGACGCGTTGCCGATGCCATAGGCGCGGCGCAGCAGTTCTGCCTGCGCCAGGTTTTCCGGGCGCAGGTCGACGCCGACCACGCGACCGACACCGCGTTGCGCCAAATCGAGGGAAAAAACGCCGCAATTGCAGGCGAGGTCGAGCACAGAAGCGTTGGGCGCCTCGCTGCTCAGCAAATCCATGACGGTCGCCGAGATCAACGCCGAGCGATAGCGATGAAAAGCCACCGTCTCATCGCTGTAGGTGCCGTATTCGCGCATGCTGAAGGCGCCGTGCACCTCGACGTGATAGGTCCATGGCGCCAGGGATGCGGCCCTCTCGCGGAACTCTCCCACCGGGATGCGCAGCGGCCCGGTAAGAAACGGGATCTCGGCAAGCCGGATCCGGCGCCGCACCCGCGGCAGGAGAAACTCTACCGGTAGCTGGCCGTTGATCGACGCATGGTGCTTCCAACGGGCGAAGCCGTGCTCACCCATGTCGGCCCCGACCGGTTCGAACGCGGCAAGGCTGTTGGTGAAATCCATGTGGTCCACTTTCGTCTTTGCTTCGAGCCGGCTCACCGCGACACCCGGATCACCGGTATTTCAGAAACAAATTTCTGCTGGTTAACGCTTCCCGTCGTCCGCGAGAAGGAAGCAAAGGCACACGCTATTTTATCAGAAACGCGGCCGTTCAGAGGGTATTCATTGTTGCCCAGTGCGACGCGATCGAGTCGCGCCGATGCGGTCATTGCGTTAAACTTCGGACCACCGCCAGCGAGAAGGGAGCTCGGATATGGCACGTAATGGCTATCTCATCCTTGACAGCGATCTGCACATGATGGAGCCGGGTGATCTTTGGGCCCGCTATCTTAAACCGCCTTTCAATCAGAACCCGCCGACCTTTTTTGGCGGCCAGCGCGAGCAGCTCAAGGAAAGCAAGGAAGACAAGAGCAACACCGATTCGATCATGGGCATGGAGGTGCAGGGGCTGGCGATCCCGGCGCACAACATGCAGCAAGGCGCGACCGTTTCCAGCCGCGAACTGCGTCGCCGCAGCCGCGCGCGGCACCCGCATTTTAATGTCGCCCGCGCCAATGCCTATGACGCGCCGTCGACCCTGACTGCGATGGATATCGAGGGGATCGATGTCGCGGTGATGTATGGCACGCGCGGCCGGCAGATCCTTTGTCATGACGATCTCAAGCCGCACTACGCCGCCGCGCTCGCGCGGGCGTATAACGACTGGGCCGCCGATTATTGCAAGACAGACCCGCGCCGACTGAAATTCGCCGCGCAGCTGGCGATGCATGATATCGGGCTCGCAGTCGAAGAGGCAAAGCGCAGCGTTAAGGAACTGGGCGCGGTCGCGGTCATCGGCACGCCGAACCCGGTCAACGGCCAGCATTTGCATGACGATGCGGTCGAACCGCTGTGGAATGCGCTTGAAGAACTGGACGTGCCGATCGGCTTTCATCCCACCGGCAACACGGCGTTGAAGGACGATGCGGGGCGCCGCTACGTCGGCCACGCCAATTTTCACCCGATCGCGCACGCGATCCGCAACCCCGTGGAGCTGATGGGCGCGATCGCCAGCCTGACTACTGGCGGAGTCCTCGAACGCCATCCGAAGGTGCGGGCGGCCTTTCTTGAAGGCACGGCGGGATGGTTGCCGTGGTGGCTGTGGCGACTCGACGATCAGTGGGAGAAGTTCGGCCCGGGCTGCGAGCGGCAGCTAACGATGGCGCCGAGCGAGTATTTCAAGCGGCAATGCTACATCGCGCTCGATGTCGACGAGGAGCCGGCGGTCCACGCGGTCAACGACATGGGCGCCGAATATTTTGTCGTGTCGAGCGACTACCCGCATTCCGACGGCGCGTTCCCCGAGGCGATGTCGCAATTCCTCGGCCTGCCGCTCGGCGACGATCAGCGCCGCAAAATCCTCTGGGACAATTGTGCCCGGCTTTACGGCATCCCGACCCCGGCCGGCTCCTTGAGTCGCGACATGACCCAGGTCTCGGCGGCGGAATAACCGCGAACAGCAGGAGGCGCCGGGATGGTGATATTCCTTGCCGGCGCATCCGGGGCGGTAGGGCGGCGACTGGTGCCGCTGCTCCTCAATACTGGGCACGTTGTCACCGGCACAACGCGGTCACCCACTACGGCCGAAGCGCTGCGCCAAAGCGGGGTAAACCCCGTCGTACTCGACATTTTCGATGCCGCGGCCGTAACTGCGGCGATGCGCGCCGCGAGACCCGAGATTGTCATCGATCAGCTGACCGACTTTCCCAAGGATTTCAATGCTGCGGCAATGCAGGCGTCCTTTCCACGAAACGTGCGCCTCTATCGCGAAGGGACACGCAATCTGATTGAAGGTGCGCGAGCCGCCGGCGCACAGCGGCTGATTGCGCAAAGCTACGCCTTCGCCTATTCGCCCGGCGGCGAGCCGCATCTGGAAGAGGATGCGCTCAATCTCGCCGATCCCATTCGCGGGCCGGTGATCGCCGGAGTCGCTGAAATGGAACGGTTGCTGCTGGCCGCGACCGATATTGGCGCCCTGATCCTGCGCTATGGCCTGCTATACGGCTCCGGAACCTGGTCGGACACCGCGCCCGATAAGCCCGCGCTGCACATCGACGCGGCCGCGCATGCCGCCTTGCTGGCGACAGAGTGCGGCGCGCCCGGCATCTACAACATCGCCGACGACGACGGTGCAGTGTCCATCGCAAAAGCCCGGAGGGAGTTGGGCTTCGATCCAGCGTTCCGGCTGGGTTGAACCGCGGCTACGCCGGGAAGCTGAGGAAGCACTTGTCCGAGGCCAAGACGTAAGTCTCCATGTAGTCCTGGATCACGGGCTTCTTGTCGAGCGCTTCCATCGCGCCGATCAGGCACATCCAGTTCAGCATTTCGTGCTGGCCGGAATATTCCATCGCGTCGAGCGAGCGCTTACGCCAGGTGCCGTAATCGGCGCGGCTGACCGCGTCGAACAGGATGCGGTCACCCTCGTGGTCGGGCCAAAGATAGCCGTTTTTCGGCGACAGAAAGCAGTGCGACCATGATGACGAGGCGATCAGCGCGACGCGGTAGGGCGATTTCGCCAGCACCTCGCCGACGGCGGCGCCGACATCCATGCAGCGCCAGGGCTGGGGCGAGGGCGGGTCGCCGCTCTCGGTTTCGGGCCGAGGCGGTGCGAAAAGATGACCGAGCCCGCCTTTGGCATGGATCAGGTTGCGGCCGTAGCAATTCACCGCGAACGGCAGCACGGGGTAGGGGAAACCCTTCCGGTCCCAATCGAGGTAGAGGAAGGTGTTGGTGAAGGCGTGCGCCATCGGATGGTGCAACGGCTTATAGGCATAGGCGAGATCGATGCCGGCTTCGATCAGCCCGGTGGCGAGATATTTCGCCGCTTCGCGGTGGCCTTTGAGCGGCAGTCGCCAATCGCCCGGCTCATCCCAGCGGTTGGGCTTGCCGCCATTGCCGTTGTGCCAGGGTTGGAGATCGAATTCGGGGTCGTAGCCGAGCACGCAAAACGGCGGGACGATGTCTTCCTTGAAATTCTCGTATTGGTCGTCGCCCCAGACGACCACGAAATCCGGGTCGAAGTCGTCGAGGATTTTGCGGATCGCGCGGAAATCGTTGCCGAACCGCTCACCGCAGCGATTGGCGGCCGAGAGACCGTCATCGTTCCCGAGTTCGGCGAGCAGCTCCTTTGGCCAATTCGCCGGGTTCTTGTAGGTCGGGTCGACATTGGGCGCTTCGAGTACCCGCTTGAACACGCCGGTCAGCGTCTCGTTATGCCCGCACAGCGTCGGCCAGTGGGTGACGCCGAGCCCCAGAATTTCCGCCATCGCCTGTTCCTCCTACCGCTTTCTGTCGTTCTTAGCGCAGCAACGCAATCTCCCGCCGGCTACTTTACTCCCGAGGAGATGGCTTCGTCGCTACGCTCCTCGCAACGACCGATAAAATTCGCTAACCCGGTTGTGTCTCGTGGATATCGGCGCCTTGCGGTAGGGTAACCCAAGGCTGCTTGCTGCGCGTCCAGAAATGCGCCGTGGGCCGCAGCCAGGACGTGTCGTCGAGCGTGCCGCCGCGCACCCGGCGCACCATCTGTCCCGGCCCGACGCCGGGTGTCGGGGCGCTGCAAATCCAGGAAGCGCAATCCGGACAGAGCCAGCGTGTCGTCATCCGCCCGCTATCCGCGAGGCGGTCGATCGTTCGGGGCTCGCCGGAGATTAGCTGGAACGCCTCGTCACGGACCAGAATCGCCAGCGAGAACGCGCTGCTCGTGATGTGCTGGCAGGCGGTGCAGTGGCAGGTGTAGGTGAGCAGCGGCGCCTCGGTCACCTCGTAGCGCAGCCTGCCGCACTGGCAGCCGCCGGTCATTGGAAGCTTCACCGTCGCGGCCTCAGCCCGGCCGTTTCGCAAAGCGGGGAATATCGCCACGAACTGCGACCCATGGGAAAGCATCGTCACGGAAAATCTCGCGGCCCGGCAGCACCGTGGCCAGTTCGTCGAACGTGCCGGCGCAAAGGATGACCATGCCCGGGCGCGTCCCGGGCTCTTCGGCGAGCGACGAGCCGCATTCAGGGCAGAAATGCCGGAGAATCGGCAGGCCGCTGCCGCCGACCCCCGTATGCGTCTTCACCGGGCCGGTAACCGCAAAGCTGTCCTTTGGCACCATGACCAGCGCAGCGAAGGCGCTGCCGGTGAATTTCTGGCAGTCGCGGCAGTGACAGATTGTCGCCGATCCTGGGTCCCCTTCAGCCGTGTAGCGCACGGCGCCGCAGAGGCAACCGCCCTTTATTTCAGCCACCTGCCCCCTCCGCTCTCAATATTGCCCCTTCGGTTCGAGGCCAAAGGCATGCTGGCCGTACATCGTCCCGACCGCATCCCAATTGAGGCTGACATGCCGCGCCACGGCGTTGGCGTCGCGCCACGCTCGCTGCACGGGGTTCGACAGAAGCAGACCATACCCGCCAGTCGAGGCATTGAGCGCCTCGACCGCCTGGACCGCGAGGCGGGTCACATAGGCCTGGTTGCGTCGGCAGCGAATCCGGTCAGCGACGGTGATATTTTCGCCCGCGAGCAGCTTTTGCGTCATCGTACGCATATCGGTGAGCAGGATCAGCTCGGCGGCCTCGACATGTGATGCAGCCTCGGCATAGCGCAGTTGGATTGTCGCGAACTCGGCCATCGCCAGCTGTCCGCCGGCGAGCGCGCCACGGGTCTGGCGGCCAGTCGTCATTTCCAGATAGGCGTCGAGCGCCCCGCGTGCCGCGCCGACCGCGGTCGACGCCAGCATCGAGCCGCCGTGGATCAATAACGGCATTTTATAGAGCGGGTTGTTGTAGTATTTCGCGCCCGGTGTGGTGCCGGCGCGCGCGTCCGCGAACATCAGCACGCGATGCGCCGGGACGAAGACGTCATCCGTGGCGATGTCCTTGCTGCCGGTGCCGGCAAGCCCATTGACGAACCAGGTGTCGATGATCGTGACATCGCCGATCGGCAGCAGAAAGAACGCGCCCTCGGGCGGGCGGTCGCCGGTCTCCGCGGCGACAAAGCCGCCGAGATAGATCCAGCTTGCATGATCGCAACCGCTCGCGAACGACCAGCGCCCGGTGAGGTGATAGCCGCCCGGCGCCGGCACGGCTTTTCCGGTCGGCGCGAAGCAGGCGCAGGTAAACGGATCGGGCCGGTCACCACCCCAGACCTCGCGCTGCGCCTCGATCGGGAAATGCGCCAACGACCGCCCGTTCGACACCGCGCCATTGACCGACCAGCCGGTCGAAGCGCAGGCCGCCGAGATCGTCATCGCGATCCGCAGCGCAGTCTCGCCGTCATGCTCGAATCCGCCGAATTCCTTGGGCCGGCAGGTGCGTAACAGCTCGGCGTCGCGAATCTTGGCGATGATCTCGGGGAAGACGTTGCGGTTCCGCTCGGTCGCCTCGGCCAGCCCGCGAATCTCCGGCACCATACTTTGTGCCCGCGTGACCAACTCGTCCGGCGAGGGGATATTGAGGCGGCGAACTGCGGCGGTGATGGCCGAACCTCCCTGGCGCGCGCGTTGGCGTCGCGGCAGAATGCGCCTCGGGCGGGGACCGGACAAGGGGGAGCGGGATGACGTTACGCGGAGCATGGACCATCGGAATTGCGGCCGGTTTGGCGCTTGGTTTTGCGGGTGGGACGGCACACGCGCAAGGCGCCGCGCTGCAGCCGATCCCGACGGCCGAATGCCAGCAATTCGCCGGCCAAATCCAGGCCGTGACAGGCTTCGTGATGAGTGCGAGCGAGGGGGATTTTACCGACCTGACCGACAACAGCGATGGTCGGTCCTGCCATATCCAGGGCAGCGCCTCAGGCCAGAGCTATGCCGCACCTTCAGAACTGGCCGGCAAGATTGCCCCGGTGTTTGCCAATTGGCGTGAGGACCCCGCCCGCGTCGCGGACGGGCCGGACGGCACGGAAAAGGGCCTGGTCAATGGCAACCGCATCGCGACGATCCAGGTGAGCTGGGAGCCGGGCCCCGGGGCCGCCTGCTCCGACAAGCAGCCGCTCTCTGCCTGCAACATCGCGCCGCAGCAGAAACTGTGGACGGCAATCGTCGATATCGTCGTGAAGAGCGGGAAGTAGGGGATTGTAGCTGATCAAACCGCGGCTTCACGAATTGCCCGCCAGATCACCTCTGGTGTTGCCGGCATCGCAACTTCCGTCACCCCGAGCGGTTTTAGCGCGTCGATGAGGGCGTTGCCGACCGCCGGCATCGCGCCGACTGCGCCGGCTTCGCCCGCGCCCTTGACGCCCAGCGGGTTGGTCTTGGTCAGCACCGGATTGCTCTCGCAATGAATGTCGCAGAAATTGTCGGCGCGCGGCATCGCGTAATCCATGAACGATCCGGAAAGCAGCTGACCCGACTCGGTGTCGAAGCGGATATCCTCCAGCAAGATTTGCCCCAGCCCCTGGGCGATGCCGCCGATGATCTGACCTTCGAGCAATAGCGGGTTCATCACAAAACCGACATCGTCGACAACGCTGTAGCGGCAGATTTCAACCGTGCCGGTTTCCGGATCGACCTCCAGCTCGCAGATATGGCAGCCATTGGGAAAATTCTGGTCCCCGGCGGCATAGGACGCCTGTGAGATGAGGCCCGGCTCCATCCCCGGCGGCAGACTGCGCGGCTCCCACGCCGCAGCCGCAATCTCGGGCAGCCGCAGCGTGCGGTCGGTGCCGGCGATCTTGAAGATGCCTTCGTCGAACTCGATATCGGCCTCCGCCGCCTCCAGCATGTGCGCGGCGATCGCCCGCGCCTTGGCGACAATCTTCTCGGTCGCGAGCATCACCGCCGAGCCGCCCAGCGTCGCCGAGCGCGAGCCGCCGGTGCCTTCGCCGATCGCCACCTTGTCGGTGTCGCCCTGGATGTAGGTCACCTGGTCGGGGTGAATACCGAGCCGGTCGCAGAGCAGCTGCTTGTAGACGGTTTCGTGGCCCATGCCTTGGGTGATCGAGCCCGAGAGCAGCGTCACCGTACCGCCTTTGTCGAAACGCACCTCGGCGGCCTCGAAGCCGCCGGCGGCGGCGCGCTCGATCGTGTTGGAAAGGCCAATCCCACGCAATTTGCCGTGCGTTTTCGCCGCCTCGCGGCGCGTCTCGAACTCGGCGAAATCCGCGAGCGTCATCGCCAAGTCGAGATTCCGGGCAAACTCGCCACTGTCGTATTTGAAGGTCAGACCGGTTTGGAACGGCAATGCCTCGGGTGGGATTATGTTGCGCCGGCGCAGTTCGACACCACTGATCCCCAGTTCGGCGGCGGCCTCGTCAACCATGCGCTCGATGACGTAAGCAAATTCCGGCCGGCCGTTCCCCCGATACGGACGCATCGGGTTGGTGTTGGTGAACACGGCCGTCACCTCGGCGAAAATCGCCGGTGTGCGATACACCCCCGCGAGCGTGCCGAGGTTCATCACAAACACGTTCGAGTTGGCCTGCGCGTAGGCGCCGACTGCAGCAGTGACCTTCACCCGGAAGCCGAGGAAATGGCCTTGGTTATCGAGCGCCAATTCGGCTTCGGTGACATGGTCACGCGCCTGCGCGTCGCTCAGAAACGCTTCCGATCGCGTGCTCGTCCATTTCACTGGCCGGCCGAGCATTTTTGACGCCAGCGTCACCAGCGCGACCTCGTTGTACACCGCCGATTTCATCCCGAAACTGCCGCCGATATCGCCGGCAACGACGCGCACCTTGTTCTCTGGTACGTTCATGATCTGTGCCAGTTCGGCGCGGTAGCCGTGCGCGCGTTGCAGCACCGAGTAGATCGTGTAGCGGTCTTCGGCCTTGTTGTAGTCGCCGACCGCGCCGCGCGGTTCCATCGCGGCCGCGGTGACGCGATTGATCACGAAGCGGCGCTTGACGATGCGGTCGGCTTTCGCCAGCGCCGCGTCGGTCGCGGCGCGGTTTCCTTCCGGGTGCACAAAACAGATATTGTCCGGCCGGTCTTGCCATACCAAGGGCGCGCCGGGCGCCAGTGCCGCCTCGTTCGACACGACCGCCGGCAGCATCTCGTAATCCACCGCGATCAGCTCGGCGGCATCCATTGCTTGCTCGCGCGTCTCCGCGACAACAAACGCGACGTAATCGCCGACCCAGCGCACCTTGTCCTGGGTCAGCGCCGGAAAGCGGATCTTCCCTGCGGGCGCGCCGCCTTGGCGCCGCAAATTGCCCGGCGTCGGCAGATCGCCCCAGCCCGAGGCCGCCCAATCCGCCCCGGTCAAGACCAGCAGCACGCCCGGCGCCGCTTTCGCCGCGCTGGTATCGATCGACCGGATGCGGGCATGGGCGTAGGGCGACCGTAAGACGTAGCCATACGCCATGTGAGGCAACGCCAGATCGTCGACATACCGTCCACCGCCGCGAATAAGCCGCGGATCCTCGAAACGCGGCACCGGTTGACCCAAGGCAAAGTCGCCCATTCCTGCATCCCCGTTTGCGGCGGCAGAAATTGCCGAAGTGGAATTGCCGCGCAGAAGCGATTTTTGGCGGTGCCGATTTGGGATTCAAGCCTTCAAACGGTAGAAGCCTCGATTCATCCACGATGGAGGGATCACCGGCGAAGCGCTCTCGCTGATTGCCGCCGGAAGGGTGTGGCTTAGCCGCTCAGTGGAACATCGGCGCCATGTTGGCGCTCAAATTGTACATGATCCAAATCGACCCGGTCATCACCAGGAAGACGATCAGCATGCCAAACGCCAGCGCCAGGATGTTGTTCGTGTTGTCGGTGCCGGTGCCCATGTGCAGGAAGAAGACGAGATGCACGCCGATCTGAGCGAAGGCGAGCACGACCAACCCAACCGGAATACCCGGCGGCCATAGCAGATGGGTCTGCGCCACGACAAACGAGGCGATGGTCAGCGCGACCGCGAGCCCCAGCCCTGCCGTGTAGGAGAGGAAATCGGCGCGGGATTCCCGGTGCTCGACACCAGGGGAGCGCTCGTGCATCAGGCGTTCGTCGCCGTCCATCAGCCAGCTCCCAACAGATAGACCATCGTAAACACCCCGACCCAGATGATGTCGAGCGCGTGCCAGAACAGGCTGAAGCACAACAGGCGGCGCAGCACATGGGGCCGCAGCCCCTTAACCGCGACCTGCGCGACCATGTAGATGAGCCAGAGCAGCCCGCTGGTCACGTGCGCCCCGTGCATGCCGACCAGCGTAAAGAAGGACGATAAAAAGGCGCTGCGCGACGGCCCGGCGCCTTTACCGATCATGTCGATGAATTCGGAGATTTCGATATAGAGGAAGGCCGCGCCGAGCAGGAACGTCAAGGCCGAGTAAAGATAGAACCGCTCGCGACGATGGTGCTCGGCCGACAGAGCGCCGAGCCCGCAGGTATAACTTGAAAACAGCAGGCACGCGGTCTCGATAAAGACGTTATGGAGGTCGAATAGCTCGCGCCCCGTCGGCCCGCCGGCGGTGTGGTCCCACAGCACCGCATAGGCCGCGAACAGGCCCGAAAACATGATGATGTCGCTGAGCAGAAATATCCAAAAGCCATAGGCGACGACCGTACGTGTCGGCGCCGGGCCTTCCCCGCCGAGCGAAAGGTCCAGCTGGCTGGGATCGGTAGTCGTGACGCTCATGCAACCCGTCCCGGGCTGGCCCGTTCCCGTTCCATGCGAGCGATGACTCCGCTGGGCAGTTCTTCTTCGCGATCCTCGCTCCAGCCGAAAATCATCGCGACGATCACAACCGCGATCAGCCCCAAGATCACTATCCACCAGATGTGCCAGATCGCCGCGAACCCGAACATGACGGCAAAAAAGGCGGTGATGAAGCCGGTGGGGGTGTTGCGCGGCATTTCGATCGCTTCGTACTGCGCCGGTTGGGTCTTGGCCTGTCCGCTCTGTTTCATCTCCCAAAACGCGTCGAGGCCTTCCACGCGCGGCATCACGGCGAAGTTGTAGGCCGGCGGCGGCGATGTCGTGGCCCACTCGAGGGTGCGCGCATTCCACGGATCGCCGGTCAGGTCGAGCCGGCTTTCGCGCGTCTTGATGCTCACGTAAAGCTGCATGATCTGGCAGAGAATGCCGCAGAAGATCAGGATGGCGCCAAATTCTGCGACCAGCAGCAGCGGTTGCCAATCCGGGTCAGGGATGTGCTGCAGCCGCCGAGGCATGCCCATCAGCCCGAGAATGTAGAGCGGCGTGAACGCGAAGTAGAAACCGACCAGCCAGCACCAGAAGCTCGCCTTGCCCCATCCTTCGTGGAGCGTGAACCCAAAGGCCTTGGGGAACCAGTAATTGTAGGCCGCCATGGCCCCGAACACGACGCCCCCAATGATCACATTGTGGAAGTGGGCGACCAGAAACACACTGTTATGGACAACGAAATCCACCGGTGGTTCGGCCAACAAGACGCCGGTCATACCGCCGATCACAAAGGTCACCATAAAGCCGATCGTCCACAGAACGGGCGGTTTGAAGACGAGGCGGCCGTGGAACATCGTGAACAGCCAGTTGAAGATTTTGACCCCGGTTGGCACCGCAATGATCATCGACATGATGCCGAAGAACGAGTTGACGTCGGCGCCCGCGCCCATCGTGAAAAAATGATGGAGCCATACCATGAAGGCGAGCACGCAGATGCCCAGCGTCGCGAGCACCATCGAGCGGTAGCCGAACAGCGGCTTGCCGGAGAATGTCGCGACGACCTCGGAGAAGACGCCGAACGCCGGCAGTATGAGGATATAGACCTCCGGGTGGCCCCACACCCAGAAGAGGTTCACGTACATCATCTGGTTGCCGCCGGCGTCATTCGTGAAGAAATGCATGCCGAGGTAACGATCGAGCAACAGCATCACGAACGTCGCGGTCAGGATCGGAAATGCGGCGACGATCAGCATGTTCGAAGCCAGTGAGGTCCAGCAGAACACCGGCATCCGGAAATAGGTCATTCCCGGTGCGCGCAGTTTGAGGATCGTCGTGACCATGTTGATACCGGCGAGCAGCGTTCCGACGCCGGAGATTTGCAGCGACCACAGGTAATAATCGACACCGACATCGGGCGAAAATTGCAGTTCGGACAAAGGCGGATAGTTCATCCAGCCGGTCCGCGCAAAATTGCCGATAAACAGCGACAGGTTGATCAGGAGGGCGCCCGATGCGGTGAGCCAGAAGCTCACCGAGTTGAGCACCGGAAAGGCGACGTCGCGCACCCCGAGCTGAAGCGGCACGACAAAATTCATCAATCCGACGACCAGCGGCATCGCCACGAAAAAGATCATGATCGTGCCGTGCGCCGAAAAAATCTGATCGTAATGATCGGGCGGCAGATAGCCCTGGGAGCTGCCGATCGCGATCGCCTGCTGCGAGCGCATCATGATCGCGTCGGCAAAACCGCGCAGCAGCATGACCAGCCCCAGCGCCACATACATCGCGCCGATGCGCTTGTGATCGACGCTGGTGATCCATTCGCGCCACAGATAGGGCACCCAACCCTTCAGCACGACGATCGCAAGCACCCCGACCACACCGAGGATGACGACGATCGAGGTGATCAGCGGGATTGGTTCGTGGAACGGGATCGCGTCCCAGGTGAGCCTGCCCAGCATGTCAGCCTCCCGCTTCCCGTTTCCGCGACGGCGGGCACCATGCGGTGCCAGCCCGCGCCTTTTCCGGATTGAGCGCGGTCTGCTCGACGATCCGTTCAAACAGGCTCGGATTTACCGAGCTGTAAGTGCTCGGCGGCACCGCGCTGCTCGGCTTGGTGAGCGCGGCATAAGCAGGATCATCGAGCGCCGGCCCGCCGGCGCGAACCTTTGTTACCCAGGCGTCGAAATCGCCGCCGGGCACCGCCGTCATGATAAAGCGCATATCGGAAAAGCCGTCGCCACTGAAATTGGTCGAGAGACCCGGGAACTTGCCGGGCTTGTCGGCCATCAGGTTGAGGTGAGTGGTCATCCCGGTCATCGTGTAAATCTGGCTGCCGAGCTGCGGGACGAAGAACGCGTTCATTACCGTCGCCGAGGTAAGCTCGAAATTCACCGGCGTTCCCGCCGGCACCACCAGCTGGTTGACCGCCGCGATGCCTTGGTCCGGATAGATGAAGAGCCATTTCCAATCGAGCGAAACGACCTCGACGCGCAGCGGTTTTGCGTTCGAGTCTAGCGGCGCCCGCGGGTCAAGCTCATGCGAGCCGATCCAGCAAACCCCGCCAAGCAGGATCACGACGAGCGCCGGGATCGACCACGTGACGAACTCGACGCCGCCCTGATAGGCCCAGTCCGGGCTGTGGCTGGCGCGGTCGTTGGATGAGCGAAACCACCAAGCGAAGCCCAGGGTTGCGAGGATCACCGGCACCACGACAACCAGCATGATCTCGGTGGCGTTGATCAACAGCAGCCGCTCGGCCGCGGCCACCGGGCCTTGTGGGTCGAGAATGCCAGTGCTTTGGCACGCTGTGATCAGCGGCATGGCCGCGCCAATCAACTGCCAGCGCAGTACCTTTGCCCACTTTGGTTCAGGGCGACGAACGCCGTTTGCCGTGCCACTACGGTATTGCATGCAGCGCCCCCCGTTTCAGCGCGCCTGGGCAATATACCGCGCGCTTTGCGTCAACTTTGCAACCGGTGCGCGGAAGCCGTCGTCACTTTCCGCCCGTTCCCATCCGCAGCGCACGTTCTTTCTAGCACCGGACCGCGAATAATCGCAGCCGTTTAGACGGCTTTCGAGGCAACATGCGGACGAGGAAGACAGTCGCCGCGCGCCGGCGTGCCGTCCTCGCGCCGTTCTGGCTTGCGCGAATCGCGGCGCGGTTGAGGCGGTTGAAATAAGTGTATATGCGCTCATATGAGAGGCTGGATCACGATGAGAAGTGAGGAGAGGCTCATGGCTACCCTTCCCTATCGCACCGCGCTCATTGTTGGCGCTGGCGCGGGTATCAGCGCATCGGTTGCGCGCGGCTTGGCTGCCGCCGGGCTCAAGGTCGGCGTCGCCGCCCGCAACGTGGAGAAGCTGGCGCCGCTGGCAACGGAGATCGGCGCCGAACGCTTTACGGTCGATGCTGTTGACCCGGCAGCGGTCGCTTATCTTTTCGAGGAAGCGGATGCGCGCCTCGGTGTGCCCGATGTCGTCCTCTACAATCCGTCGGCGCGCGCGCCGGGCTCGATTGCCGAGATCGATCCCGAGGCGGTACGCAAGGCCATCGAGATTTCGGCGTTTGGCGGGTTTCTCGTCGTCCAGCAGGCGGCAAAGCGCATGATCGCCCGCGGCGCCGGCGCGATCCTGCTGACCGGCGCGAGCGCCAGCATCAAGGGCTACCCGCTCTCCGCGGCTTTCGCGATGGGCAAATTCGCGCTGCGCGGGCTGGCACAAAGCGCCGCCCGTGAATTGGGGCCAAAGGGCATCCATGTCGCGCATTTCGTCATCGACGGCGGTGTGCGCAGCGCGCGGCGGCTCGATCCGCCGGAGCGGCCCGACAGCACCCTCGACCCCGACGACATCGCCCAAACCTATCTCGACGTGCTGCGGCAGCCGCGCAGCGCCTGGTCGCTCGAGGTCGAACTGCGCCCCTGGGTCGAGAAATTCTGACGGCGCGGCGTCCGGCTCCCGGTCATCCCGCCCGTCCCAGCCGCGGTCCGATCGCTTCGACCTCGACCGCGTTGGTGTTGTAGGTCGTCGCGCTGCAGGGCGCGGAGCGATCAGCGGTCAGCACGTTCCCGCAGCCTTGCGTGTCGGTGCCGCCCTGACCGGGCGTATGCCAGGCGCCCTCCTTGATCGACACCACGCCCGGCGCGATGCGGTCGGTGACCCGCGCGCGGATCTCGGTCGCGCCGCGGGCGTTGAACACGCGCACCTCGTCGCCATCGACGATGCCCCGCGCCGCCGCGTCATTTGGGTGCAGCCACACATTATCCGGATCGACCCGCGCGAGATGTGGCTGATTGCCGTGGATCGAGTGCGTGCGGGCGCGCGATTTCGGCGAACAGAAGGCGAGGGGAAACGCGTTCTGCTCATCCGCCGGCGGAATCCAGGTCGGGATGGGCGGGATGCGTCCCAAGCCGTAGGGATCGGGGTTGGCGGCCAGCGTCATAGAGTAGATCTCGATCTTGCCGGAGGGCGTCGAAAATTTGTAGTTATCGGGATCGCGGATTTGCTTGGCGAACGCGACCGCGTCCTCGGGCGCCGGAAACCGCGCGACCCCTTGTTCGCGGAACGCCGCGAAATCGTCGATCGCTTCGGCGGTCAGCTCCTCGAGCCACTCCGCTTCGGACTTGTCGTTATAGCCCTCGATGCCGACCCGTTTCGCCAGATCGGTAAAGATGTCGAGATCGTTGCGGCACTCGTACATCGGCTCGATCGCCTGCCGCATAAAGATCGCGTAGTGCAGCGCGCCGGCCCAGGGCGTGTGCACGTCGTTGCGCTCCCAGAATGTCGTTGCCGGCAGCACGATGTCAGCGTAACGGGCCGTCGGGGTGAGGAAATTGTCCTGACCGACGATGAACTCAACGCTGTCGAGCGCATCGACGATCTTGTTGACGTTGGGCGCCTGGTTGAAGAGATCGCCCATCGCCGCGTAGATCAGCTTGATGTCGGCCGGATAGCCGCCCGCTTTGCCGCGCACGAGCAGGTCGGCGAGCAGCGGCGAGGAGACGCGGGCATCGATCGGGTTTTTGCCGATCGCCAGCGACTTGATACCTGAGCGGCCGGTGACGCCGTTGCTGCTGCCAGAATTGCCGCCGGGAATACCGACATTGCCGGTGATCGCGCACAGCGCATAGGCGGCGCGGTGAAACTGCTCGCCAAAATCGGTACGCCCCGGCGCGTAGCCGGTCTGCAGCGCCGCCGGCTTGGCGGTGGCGAAATCGACAGCGAGCCGGCGGATCGTCTCGGCCGGGATGCCGGTGATCGCGGCCGCCCATTCCGGCGTCTTCGCTACGCCGTCGCTCTCGCCGAGAAGATAGGATTTGTACGAGGCCCCGGCCGGCGCGCCCTCGGGCAGATGCGCCTCGTCAAAACCGAGCACGTAACGGTCGCAATAGGCCTGGTCGTGCAGCCCCTTGCTGACGATGACATAGGCGATCGCGATCAGCGCTGCGGCGTCGGTGCCGGGCCGGATAAAGATATGCTCGTCGGCGAGCTGCCGGCTGGTTTCGGTGCGGCGCGGGTCGACGCAGATAATCCGGGCGCCCTTCTGTTTCGCCCATTTGAGATAGGCCATCGTCCCGGTGCCAAACGTGCCGTCGCCGGGGCTCCAGCCCCACATGACGATGAGCCTGGAGTTGGCGTAGTCGCTGGGCTCGCGGCCGGAGGTTTTGTAATTGGCCTTGGCGCCATAGGTCATGCGCACCGCGAAGACCTCGGCCTCGGCCGACATGTTCGACCACAACTCGGTGCAGCCGCCGAACATGTAGAGAAACCGTTGCGCCGCAACGCGGCCGTGCAGCATCGATTGGCTGCCGGTGCGCGAGCCGTCGAGGATGGCCGCGTTTCCGTATTCCGCGCGCACCCGCAGCATCTCCCGCGCCACGGTGTCGAGTGCCTCGTCCCAGGAGATGCGCTCGTGCTGGCCGGAGCCGCGCGGTCCGGTGCGGCGCATCGGGTATTTGAGCCGGTCCGGGTGATAGGTTCGCTCGATCGTCCCGACGCCGCGCGCGCAAGCGGGCAGCGGCGGCAATTCGGGGTTCCAGCGCCGCTGGTCGGTCGAGATATGAACGATGCGCCCGTCGCGGACATGCGCGTTGACGACGCAGCGTCCGCCGCAATTATGCCCGCAGGTGCTGGTGATGACGCGCTCGCCGGGCTGCGGCGCCGGGCGCGGCGCTTCGTAGATGATGGCGGAAATAACAGACCTCCGTTGCTTGGCCGAACCCGTACCGGGCGCGAACCGGCGTATGCAATTTCCACGCTCATACCGCGTCTTCGCGGCGAATTCCGGACAATCGTTACGTCCGAGGCCGAAACGATCGCGATAATGGGGCAGGGAAGGGGACGCGGCGCAACGGCCGCGACGCACCGATCCTTTACGGATTGGCCAGCCCTGCCAGGGCGCCCAAAGTGATCGGCTTGTAGGGCGCACGCGGCCGGTAGGTGCCGATTTCGAAGACGGGCTTGCCGAGCGTATCCGCCATTACCGCGCTGACGGTCGGCCCGCAGAGGCGGCCCTGGCACGGCCCCATCCCGCAGCGGGTGAAGGCCTTGGTTTGGTTCGGGCCTTGCGCGCCGAGCCGCGCGGCGCGGCGGATTTGCGCGACGCTCACCTCTTCGCAGCGGCAGGCGATGACGTCGTCCGCCGGCACCAGAACCGAGGCCGCCGGCCGGTAGAGCGCATCAAGAAACGGGCGTACCGTCAATTCGCGTTTGAGCGCGGCGCGGATCGGCCGCGCTCGACGGCCGCGCTCGGCCGGGTCGATCTTGTCGAGGAAAGAGGCCGCATCGAGCGCCGCGAGCCGGCCGGAAAGCGCGGCGGCCTCAGCCCCGGCGATCCCGCCTCCATCCCCGGCGATGGCGATGGTCGGCGCGCTCGTCGCACCCCATGCGTCGGTCAACGGGCGCCAGCATAGTTGTTGAGTATCCCAGCGATGCTCAAGCTGTAACGCCAAGCTTATCTGCGCGTTGGGGATCACACCTTCATGCAGAAGCAGAAGATCGGCGGATACTTCGCCGCCGTCCCAAGCGATTTTTTCGACGTGATCACGGCCGAGGGCGCGCAGCCCCGTCACGCCACGGATTATGGGGATGCCGGCGCGTTGGGCCTCGCGGATCAAGCCGACTCCCTTCCGCAAAGTATGCCGCGCCGGCCACAGAATACCGGGCAGCAACGACGCGGCCGCGCGGCGGTTCGCGCGCGATGCCGTTTCCAGGATCAGCGATGGCGGCGCGCCGGCCCGGGTGAGTTGCGTCGCGAGCAGCCACAGCAGCGGCCCTTGCCCGGCCAGTACCGCGCGGCCCGCGGGCACGAGCCCGGCGGTCTTGAGCGCGATTTGCGCGGCGCCGGCGGTCATCACGCCAGGCAGGGTCCAGCCGGGAATCGGCACCGGCCGCTCCATGGCACCGGTGGCCAGCAGAATGCGGCGGGCGCGCACGGTATTGCTTACGCCTCCCGCCATTACCGCGAGCGTGCCGTCCGGGTCGATATGCCAGATCGTAGTTGCCGGCGAATAGGCGACACCGCTCGCGCGCAACGCCGCGGCGAGCGGCTTGCCGGCCAAGTAATCGGCGCCGAACGGCGTATCCACGTCGGCGCGCTCGACCCCGCGGTAGATTTGTCCGCCGGGCGCTTCCTGCTCGTCGATCAGCAGCGTATCGACGCCGAGTTCAGCCGCCAGCACCGCCGCCGCCATCCCAGCCGGCCCGGCGCCGATCACCGCGAAATCGATTTTTTCCGCTGTCATTGCGAGGCGCCGTCAGGCGCCGCGGCAATCTCGCGCCGATACGGCCTTGCGCGGCAGGAGATTGCTTCGTTTCGAAGCGACATCTTCTCTCACCATCGTTCATCGTCCGTCACGCTGAAAGCCGCAGAATGCCTAGACTTTT